>JAABUK010000803.1_pt1 | contig 63389 bp, 66 predicted proteins | sample 5559141 | NCBI WGS metagenome assembly JAABUK01 (sample SAMN10711869, study PRJNA513367) | rock metagenome | isolation source: Antarctica rocks | place: Antarctica: Victoria Land, Pudding Butte nord | collected 2016-01-03
TCCCTCCCACTCCCCCACCGCCACGGCCCACTCTCAACCCTAACGTCCACATCCCCAAACCCCACTCCCTCCACCCCCTTCTTCACCTCCGCAGGCACCGTCCAGGCCCTGTCCATAATAATCTCCGGTTCGTAATCAGGCATCACCTCCCGACAAGCCCGCGTCCAGGGCGTGTTGAAAACGCCAAAATACGGATCGCCCCACACCGCCAACCCAAGCACACCACCGGGTTTCGTAACGCGATACATCTCCGCTGCGATGATCTCAGGGTCCGGAGCGAGACAGATCATAAAGGTGGAGAATGCATGCGTGAACGTGTCGTCCGCCACCCCGGCCAGGTGTCTGGCGTCGAGTACTCGCGTGGTGATATTGGATGCTGTGTTTCCCAGCTTAGTCTTGAGGATATCAATCATACCTGCAGAGGCATCAGCGGCTAAGATGGGACATTCTGGGAAATTTTCTCTGAGCGAGCGGGTGAGGACGCCGGTACCGCAGCCGTTATCAAAGGCGGAGGCGTCTGGGGCCGTGAGGGAGCGGAGTGCGTGTGCGCGGGCGATGAGGGATTGAGATAGCGGGAGGGTGACTCGTTCCACTTGTTTGTAGATTGTTGAGGCGTTGGTCCAACGTGAGAAGTCTGGGGTGGTATCCATTTGGTTTGACTGTCGCTTCGGAGCTTGCTGTAGTGCTGTCAAATGTGTCCTTGTGTGAGGAGTGAAGAGAAGGGGCATTACTTGATGAAGTAGAGAAAATGGTTGGGAAAGGCATGCAGGATTATGTAAACACCGCGCATATGTATGACCGAAATACCTGTCGTTATCTGACATCTTTGACGTCAGTTCAGCCACACCGCTCTCAAAAATGTCAGCAATCCACCGATTGCACCGAAAGTACTGGAAACTGATGAACCATTGGTGCAAGATACCTAATACCCAATATTGGAGCCAATCTTCCAATTCAAAAATACACGCACTTGAAATTTCGGGTACGACAGTGGAGGCAAGCCTTACGTTCATTGGCGGTTTCTCAAATCCAACTACCAGGAGGAGCCTCAAAATCTTGCCCAAACGTATCCCATCCCACCATCGCATGCGCCGAGTTACTTGTTCCACTCATAGGCGTTGGCTGCCTCGAATTGGCATCCGCGCTTGAGCCCGCAGGCGAAGTCGCGCCTGCCACGCTCGGCTCCGATCCCAGAGGGGTGTCGAATGCGGTAGAAGTAGGGCTTGACGGTGCGTTTGCCCTCTTCTCTGCGGTCATCGACGCTATGGAAGGCGTGGGCGGAGGATTCATCCTGTTGCTGCTTGCGGGCACGACAACGAGGATCGAGGCGGCCGAGAACTGGTAGTTTAGAGTAGCCTCGTTTCCGTACCAAACATGCGAGGCTGCTTTAGCGGACCTCGTTCCTGTACTCGATGGTAAATGGCTGAGCGCTTACCGCTAAGCCTGCATGGGCGAAATCTTTATGCGTCGGCTCGTTCATCCATAGAATATTGGGCACTTTTTGGTGCGGCCATACGTAGCTGACCGGCTTGAACAAATAGTATATCAGGTCAGAGGCTTCGAGTGACTCAAGTGTGCCTGGACTTACCTCTTCTGATTCCTCCTCATAGCTCTCGTCGAACGTGGGCCCATGGAGCTTCGTCCCGACAATAGTGGTCCGCTCCTCACTCTCTCCACTATATGAGCGCTCGTTATAGTAATCAGGCTCGTCCTTGTCACAGTACTGATCCGCTCTTGTGTCCATAGCCGCAAGACAGTTTTCGACATAGTCTCCGTCAAGGTCTCCGTCATATCTGCTGGAAGGGCTCATGAGGTCTTTCGCTGACAGACCGCCCATGTTGTGAGATCGATTCTCGATGGTGGGGTGGATGCCAACCTTGAGACCGAGGGCTTGGAAGACTGAGTAGATTGCGAGATCAACGCCTTTGAAAGCCATCGGAATGGATTTACGTCCGCTTTCTTGGGAGTGGGCGTATTGATGGTGGCAAAAGAAGCCCAGGATTCCCCCTGCAAGAAGAGTCAACACAAAATTTGCCGAGAAGCTCAACAGCTCTTGCCTTGGCTCATGAAGGTCGGTTCCTGAAGCATGTCCCGAACGATGTTATAAAGAGGCAAGTGGTATGGTGTCGACACCGGCTGCGCCAGTCTACCAATCCAGGTGTAGTACAGATTATATGTCAGAGTGACACGGTGTCCTCGGGTGACTTCTAAGACCTCGTGCTCGCAATCACCGTAGGAAGCCGCCCATTGGATAGCTTGAGGGTTGTCTGCTGCCCACGCAAAGTCCATGGTCTGGCCGCGATGTTTCATGCGCAAGGTGCCGCCTGAAGACGTCGTCTCGTTAGCATCAAGGCGATGAACAGTCTTCCACATCTTTTGCCGTTGCCAAACAAGCGGCTTTCTGGAAAACACGTACCTTGGTGTGAGCAAGGCAGGCATACGACTAGCGAGCCAAATTGCATAGGCCCACGCGGTGTGTCTACATGGGAGCGAAATTTCCCAGAGGGTGCGGAGTAGATCTGGCATATGTTAGCAATTTTCGTAGCAGGGCACTCGATACGTACATTCAGCTTGTATAGCTGAGCTTGAATGCCATGAGGTCCGATGCCTATCCCTTGTCCACCCTTGAATGTGCTTGGAAGAAGTATCTGCTGTATGGAATCCACAATACCACAATCATGCGGATGAAAATTTGTGGAGAACATAGATGGGTCGAGCTTGCTGGCCTTGCGGTAATCCTCGTCCAGCACGTCACGACCACCGATCCCAAAGGTTGCAGGCTGACTTACATGACAAAGGTCTCGAAGCCTTCGATGAGAAACAGCATCGTGCAGAGGCAGCGGGAAAGAGAGCGAAGCCGCAGTGTATTGCTGACTATCCCATCGCAATGTCACTGATGGGGACACATTCTGCTGCCCAGGCCCAAATTTTCCCGTTGGAAGGTCCGACGCAGGCAAAGACCCACCGCAAGCAAACGTAGCAGCGACAGCGTGGCCGTTGACGGCGAAAGAAAGCTTGCGTAGGAGGATGGTGTTGAGGTTCTGCGCAGTCTGAGTGCCTTCATTGGTTTCCTGCATGTTGATGGTTGAGATGTTGCTCTGGGCTTGTTGTATCAACGCACAAAGAGCGCCAGATCAGCTGATTTTATGGCCTTCAAGGTCCGACCTCGCTTGCTAGGCACCAGAGACATGGTCGAGGCAGCCGAGTACAGCTTGAAACCCCTTGCATGCACCAAAGGATAAATGAAACATGATCTCTAAAGTACAGCCAATGGCAAGCCTTGACGTCAAGCGTCGCACCTCTCCCTTTCTCGTCTCAAGGTCGGCATCATCACTCCACAGCACATTCAAGTGAGTGTGCCATTGAAACATCAGCACCATGGTAGCGCGTAGTGTCCTTCTTGAAAAGCAAATTCTGGTCTCCTTCGCGCTCATACAAGGCAAGAGTGTATCAAATAGTTCAGAGATTCCAGCTTGAAGCGCTGCGTATTCTCCAATACATGCACTGAATGTTCCTTGCCGTTGAACCTCTGTTTCTCCTACCATTGGTCGAGGGTGATAATGATGAAGTCGACGCCAGTGTTGCGGCAGCAAAAGTTGCATGTAGTTGACCTCGATAGCAAAGTGAAGGAAGAGAGTGAAACTACAAAGCCCCAGCTCAACGACGCTTTGAACAATGACCTACATGATAACACATCGCGATCGTCGCTCTCCACACCAATGTGCTGTTCTCATCACCTTGAATTGTCAACGTCGACACACCTTATGGTCGTATACAAAGTCCGAAATTCCCGCCTCGATTGATCGTAGCAATTCCTCTATCACCACCTCGATTGAGTTTAATCTCAAAATTTCTGTGTTTGGCTTCAGGGAACCGGGCGATGATGGCCACACTGATGAGAAAACCCCTTTCAATGGATGACCAGCTCGCGGCAATTAGCGGCATCGTGACACCTTCGAAGGTACCCGCAGGACAGAAACCTTGGAGACCGACAGAAACTTCGGGTAACGCGTATCCTCTGAGCACCAAGATTTGTATTGTCTGTGGATCTGCCACCATGCCAGAACGTGTCAAAAGCCATTTCGTAGCTTGCATGCACGCCAATGGAAACCCCATGGGCGCACAGTGGTGGCACAACTTTGTGGATGCTCCAAAGCAGCAGAATGACAAGTCGCACGACAGGTGGGATCTCCAGCCACGACTGGCACTTGATCATGCTAATATGACCCAAGTGTTGACCGTTCACTTACAATGGGCCCAAATGGTCAAGTGCCAGGGCCAACGCCTCAGTGCTCCGGTGAAATGCATCATAGGCATGGGTGAGCCATAACTTCATGTTGACCGGTACTCATGTTAACGTAAATCAGATCCAACATTGAAACCCCGCCTGCATCAACACCACTCATGCAAGCTTTTGCAATAGCCAACGAGGCCTTCGCTTCTACCACTGATACCACGACGACAACAGAAGCACAGAAATTCCAGAAACCCAACAGAGAAGCAGCACGTCTTGCCGCAGTCAACGGCGTCGTCATTCCTTCAAAAGTAGCTCCTGGCAATCGTCCGAATCAAGGGAAGCTGATCAACTACATTTCAGGCGCCCAAGATAGCGAATGCAACATTTGCGGTCGAGGGTTTTCTTCACCATCCCACGCCCGCCCGCACTTTGCGGTATGTGTGGGCAGAAATGGCAATCCATACGGCGTGAAATGGGACGACGCGCACTCAAGCAGTAATCTCGCCAACTTCCCTGTTCGAGAGATCCAAGTCAGGTCAGTCTTCTATTCGGGGAGTCTTTTTGCTATGAGACTGATGTGGTGGATAGTGAACCTCTTACTTCCGAGCCAGCGAGCTCAAGTCTACGAGCGCTGGTATCAACCAGCGATAACGTTACCCAGAGCATGCAGCAAGATTCGCATCTCTCGGACCATTTGGATTTGACGTTTAGGCATTATCAAGGGCTGTTGCCAGCGCCGCCGGCTATGGCAGATAGAGATTATGCCATGGGCACCGTGAGCAATGCGAAGCTCCTCGATATGCTACAGGCGTGGCAAGCTGTCACAGCGTCCGGACAAGAAGCTTATGCACGGAACGACCCTGGGTTTCAGGATGTCATGACTGAATTGGAGGAGAGGCGAATGATCGATGGCAACTGGACATGGACCGTCAGCGACGATCAGATCAACAAGACTTATATGAGGCTTGTATCAAGACCAAAGAGATCTGATCAATCGAAGACAGTTTATTCTACTCGACCTTTTCCGCCTTGATCCGACTCGACGATGACAGATGGATCAGGTGAGATGGCTCCACGAGGGTAGAAACAGCGGCAGCGTACCCTTCATGTCGGTGACAACCAGACGCCATCGTTGAACAGCTGCGAAGCGGTGACTGGAACCTAGTCGGTATCTTACTAGAGCCAAATATTAGACATTCCCACGCAGGAGCTTTCCACGCTCTGTCACCCCTTGTAAAGACATACTCATTTGTGTGGCTCGTAATGCATTCGTGCATCCCTACCCAAACCTCTCCACTTCAAACCCGTATTTCTGCAGCCCTTTCCAGCCCAGTGGCCCGGCCTCATCACCTCACCTATATCCAGTTTTACCCACCTTTTCCACTTCATCCATGCCTCCTCCCCAGCAATCTGTATCCAACTGAAAAGGTCACAGAAGCTGCCTGCTTATGTTGTATCCATCTTTCCTTCTGCACCGAAGAATACAGCTTTCGCCGTCTCCTTGTCTTTCAACGGCTCATAGCTCAGGCCAAGGATTCCCAGCTTCAATTCGCATACATCGATGCTCTCGAAAGGGGCACAATCATGGACGAGCGTTCTCATCTCTTGAGCGAAGCAGCAGCCCAAATCCAGAAGCATGCATTCCGACCCAGACTCCTCGAGTACGTACAGGACGCTTTGGTATGAAGGAAGGAGCGATAATGAAAGGTTGAGGAAGCGCCATTGGCGAAGACAAGGGCAAGGGGCGATGTGTTGGAACTAGATACTTCTAATTAGGTTCGATTCCTATTGGCGCTGGTTTAATGGTGGAGGTCGTGTCTTCTTCTGGATGGACCAAACGCGTTCTGACTAACAAGTTCTCGGTCATGTTGCTCAAAGCATAGGTACTGTAAGAGCACATCAACTCCAAGACATGAGCATGAAGTTGTTCAGGTTGGTTATTGCTAGACCTCCAACAGTTCGCGCCATGCTGGGCTGAAGTCTCCAGGCTGTGCTTTGTACCGATGAGTGTCGCTTGAATCAGCTGCTACCTGGTCTGCCAGTCTTCATGAAGAATGTCGTATTTCATCGGTTAGCTGGTGCTGAATATGAGTGAAAAGTAAAATTCTCTGTGATGTTGCTGAACTGGTCGAGGGTAGAAGTCAGCGAGGCTTGACATAAGCTTTCGCCTGGAGCGGCCCGGGAGATCCGCCTAATAAAGTACCCCAAATCCTCTTTTGGGGTACGGCTCAGGAGAGACCCCGTGTGGCTAAGAAGAGACGTCGAACGAGAAACCCCTTCGTATATCCCTTAAATAACCTCATTAAAGTCGAGTTTATAGACTAAAATTCTATAATAGAGATATAAGGGTAGTATTTCCCTATAACTTCTTTTGTATAAGCTCCCTATTATACCTCGTCGTTATTAAGTTATATAAGTATCGTAATTACTACTAAAATATAAGGTCTTAGTATAGTACGCCTTCCTTATAATAACTCTTCTTTTATAGCGTAATAACCTAGTAATAATAAGGTTTTAAGATTTACTTTCGTGAAGTAAATTACTTTTTAGAATAATATCTATAACTTTTATACTAAAGACTTATTTATTAGAGCCCTCATTGGGTGTACTTCGCAAGGGGTCTCTCGTTAGGGGTCGCTTGTTAGCCACGCGGGGTCTCTCCTGAGCCGTACCCCTGTTTTGGGGCATTCTCCGGGTCGCCATGGGTCCGGGCCCACACCACTAGCATTGTAAGAGAGCGGCATAACGTCGACTCATCCAATCCTACGGAACTAAAGATGCTGTCTACTGCAGTCCTTCCAGCTGGCAAGTAGCCAGCTATCATTGGTCAGCCGGTTCCGAGGAATCACCCTTCGGCCTTTGAACATCAAGTTGCTACGCCCTGAGAACACCACATCGATCAGTTGGCATCATGACAACTTCCATTCCTACCCTCCCGACAAGCCAGCGCCTCAAAGACAGAATCTGCGTAATCACCAGCGCCATCTCCCTCCACGCTTGTAGACCTTCATACTCAAATAACACACGATCGGTTCCAAGACCGAGACTTACGAACAGCTATCCTAGCCCTAAAGCCGTGGGGAGAAAAGTGGGGATCTGTAAAAGGCGTTGTATAAAGCTATATCTTCCTCGCTAGCGATGATGCACAGTAGTGGCAATGCTCATTATTGGTGGATACTGCGCTCAGTGATGGCTTGATGCTCCGCCCGAGTGTCGATCCATTGTCTTCATCTCTGACTCAAGAAGATCAGGAGATTGAAGTGACTGGATTATGAGTGTAGCAGATAGCTTGGAGCCGCATTGTAAGAGACATGACCTAAGGTAGTGAATTCGATGTGGCCGATTTCCATGTCGAATTGTTGTGTGGATGTGTATCGAGTATGACTTCAATTTCAATTCAGGTCTTCGAAGGTGATTCGGATTCGGGAAGGCATCTGCTTTGCAATACTGCAGGATGGCTACTAACAGTATTGTCCTCGACTACGAAGCGGTGACCTGCCCAGTGATGATCTGCTGGCAAGACCAGCTGATATAAGATCTGCTGGGGTAAAGGGACTTGAGCAGATCGGCCTAATCTTAATTCAAGTCCTATGCAGTTGCAAATTTGTTTTCCCAAGATATTGGCATCATGAGATTGACAAACATCGACTCTCCGGACTGCCCTCCGACTCAACCCATTCTGTTCTTAGCGACGGTCACAGATATTATGTGGGTGTCCTCACCAATTCCTTGACCCGAGGCAGCCTTAGCCAGCAGTCTTATTCTTTGCGTTCGCGACCGATGTCCATGGGTCATGACATGCCACTCCAAGATTCGAGTATTCTTGTGGTAAAAGATGAAAGTGGCGAACATATCGTAAGTGCGCAAGACAAGTATGCAATGTGTCTCTATTGCCTCCAGACAGAGACGGAGGCTCAGTGCGCACGTCCATGGCGTCGGTGCTGGGAAGATCTCGTGGTCTCTGGATCGTATCTACTGAGGAAGTGCGATGCTAGCTACCTCTTCATACTCTTCATCGACCAGGATACTGTTGTTCGGCCCTCCAAAAGTCTTTACACGGCCTTCCTTGCAAAGACTCAACTTTTCAATCTGCAGGTCCTCCGCCCAGACGGTATCCTTATACTTCTCAAAGAGACCCCTGATATCCAATGGTGCAGCACTCTGGATTCTGCGAGCACGTCCAACTGTGTCTACCCTTGTGTCCCACTTTTTAGCATACCTCGTGCGCAGTAGATTGGGCCCAAGGATTTTCTCAGCTGTAAAACGGGGCTGAAATGGCTGACCAGCGACGCTTATAGAAGCAAACATTTGGCTAAAGCTGCAGGCAAGCATGATGAACCGATCCAAGCCATGTTGAAAGGAGGAACAGACCGACACGGCCTTATCTACTCGGGGATATGCCTCAATGCCTTCTAGTGTGACTTTCACAGGTGGTATCTTTACTTGACGGCGTGTGTTTGATGGATTCGACTTGACTGGTCCACTGCATGCTGCTTGTAGATCCGAAGAATCTCGCCCGAGAATTTCGCTGATGTCCAGGCTACGAAGCAAGTCTGAAGCGGCATGAAGCTCATCAAGGGTTTCTATGCGGAGATTGCAGAGCTGTAGGTGAAACGAGTTCGGCAAGCGGAAAGCAGCACGGGGAATTCCTATAGAGGCTTCGTCGCTCCTCAGTGTTTCGACGAGGGTTTGGAGCTTTGCCCTTGATCTTGGATTACAAAGTGGCAAGCAAAGGAAATGCGTTGGAGCTCTAAGGTTGTTCGTGATAACGGAGGAAATGCCAAGACCTTTGCTCATAAGCTGACCGGCCATCGGAGACTAGTCGGGATGTGGTGTATTTTACGGATGCTTTGAAAGGGACTCGTTGTGAGACTGCCGAATGTGGTCGCTGGGATGGCCAAGTGGTAGTTAGCGTCGGTGAGCTTGTCGCGAACCACAAGGGCGGCTCCTTCGGGATGTAAAATCAAGGAGGGCGCATTGGAAAATTCCCGAGCGAGTCCCACCAGTAACGCAATCGCATTACAACACACATCGGCCTCACGCATGTCAGAATGCATGCTCCGGTCTAGTGACCTATCCAGACAAATATCATACCACCATGAGTAGTAGTATGAAAGGACTGCCGCAGTAAGCTTACTTTAGCCGGTGTGAGCGTCCTCCGGCACTAGGCAAATCCGGGACTAGCTCCAATCCGCAAGTCAACCGAGGTCCGTCCATAGTAGGAATAGTACTACTACTCGAAGCGTGCGAAATAGAAGGCAAGGAACGGGCACCGTTGCTCAGCCGCAGCCCGTCGCCCAGAACCCTCCACTAACTCCACCAGTCATGACGGCTTTCCATCGCGCACTAAATCTCCAAGGCTGGTCGCCCGAAGTAAGCCAGGGACCTAAGCATCCTGATTGGCTCCCCTCTTCAGCTCGTCAGCCTACTACCTATGTAGAAAATCTTGAAGAATCTCACTCAGCATGCGGCACAGCTCCCGTCATCGTTGGACGAAATTAGGATGAGTAAAGTAGGGTGGCACGGTGGGTAGGGAGTCCCCTTTGATCGGACGCCTGAAGGATCGACTACCATGACTTCGTAAGCATCGACCTATTCGTCTTCCTTTCTTTCATCTCACCACAGTCACTCGTTTGTGCGACTTTGTATTTGACGATGAAGTGTTTGGAATGTCTATATGTTGGAGTTGTCTTGTTAAATATAAGCCTAGCAGAGGCAGCTCCATGTAAGTCGACACCCCACGTCTTCCTACTGTTGCTACTGTCAGAGAGATTCCTCGGAGACCAACAAACTCGAACGGTCTGGGCAGTGTAGATTTCTCATGCGGCCAGCATTTCGTAATCTTGGGAAAGGGCTGTGCTCTGCTCACAGTCGCCGAGAATTGCTGCGACTTTGAATTTCGCACAAGTACTCAGACTAACAGATGATGCGCCATCGTAGCAGCATCCCTCAGATCCGTTGCGAACAGAACCGCGACTTTCAAAGGGGGGACCCCCAGTGGATATCTGAATACCATAGCGCAATCGGCGGCATCCACACCGTCTTCACAACATGTCGCGAACGCTACCATCACTTCCATGGTGGGCACCGCCAGTGCTCAACCTAATACCGTGAGCCAAACCAACGCATCCATGTGCGCAGTCCAGGCACATGGACTTGCTCCAATAGGCGATGGGCCTCCAGGTCCTGCCGATTTCTCGACAGCATGTTCATGCAACGCCATTGTCAGTTCTGTAGTGACCGTGGCACCAACGGTAGTCGTCGGCATGAACAGTGATGGATCCTTGTGGAGCGCGACGGAGACCGTCAGTACTGTTACCAACCCGGCTTACACACCACCGACAGACTGTTGTGTAGAGTGTTTGATCACTGCTGCAGATGTTCAAATCCTGTACTGGCCTGTCGAGACCGTAACCCCGAACAATGTATCGACCGCGAACAATCTGTCCATAACCGCTGCACCACCAGTAGGCACGCCTTATAGTTATGTCGAGCACGGGATGACCTTCATCTCTCCCTCAGTATATGTAGCCTACCGCAGCCTGGGAGCAGCTGAGAATTGTCCGGCTTTCGGACCCAAATACTTTGGTCAAGGCAACGCTACCGATGTCACGATCGGATACGCTCCGGACGCCCTATCTACCTCAATGTGTAACGGCCCACCAGCCGGATTCCAATTGTACACCGCCATCAATTACACAGAATTGCAATACCCGACTGGTGCCCAAACTCGGGGAACTTGTGAGTGGCGGATAGGCTCGAGCGGAACTCCTCGAGGGCCTTATCTTTCCATTCCGACCGACATCAACAATGTAAACCCCGCGTGGAAGACCTGTAAAGGAGCCTTCGAAGGATCTTTCGACCCACCAAGTGCGCTCAGGAAGGCAACGGCCATGGTCGCGCCGACTTTACCACCTGATAAAAGTCCTTCTGCGACTCCCGGACCTTCCATAGCTCCTGTGAATGCTCCGCCAACTGCGGTTCCTGTTCCTGTTGATCCTGGAAGCGGTGGACCGTCTCTTACGCCCGGTACGCATGAGCCTGCAAAACCAAACACGCCGATCTCCAACCCCGGCAATGCGGACCCTGGAAATGCTGGCTCCACGAGCAGCGATCCAGCAAAGCCAGCCAATCCTCCGGCGAGCCCGAATAATGGAAGCCCAGCTGCTCCAGTGATCGCCCCAAATCAAGCACCAAGCCAGAACGGTGGGTCGGGATCGTCCGATCCCTTACAGAACTCGAATCCTACAAATTCACACCCTGCCAGCGGCAATGGTGGATCGAATCCTGAGACTGGAGCAGGTAGTGAATCAGGTAGTGGATCAGGCGCTGGCTCCGGCACTGGCTCTGGGAATGGCTCTGGTACTGGCTCTAGTACTGGATCAGGGAATGGCTCTGGTACTGGGTCTGGATCTGGATCTGGACCTGGTACTGGATCAGACCCCAACTCAGGCGCAGGATCAGGCACCGCTCCGGCGCCCAATTCCGTCGTAGCAAACGGCAATACGGTCTACCGGGATCCTAATGGCGGCGTAGTCGTTGGAAGCTCTACAGTCATGCCAGGCAATACAGCGCAAGTCGCAGGCGCACCTCTTTCTGTTGGGCCAGATCATATAGTCATAGGCAGCTCATCGTATGCTCTGCCAGCTGCAACCACCGCAGGTGCGGTACTGGTCGGCAGCTCCCCCATAGTCAAGGCTTCGGCTGGTGGTGTTGTCATTGGAAGCTCAACCATTGCGGTGGGGGCTCAGACGGCCGTGGATGGCCATACCGTCTCCGTCGGCTCGTCTCATGCCGTGGTTGATGGCAGTACTTATGCTCTTCCAGCTAGCGCAGGAGCAGTTGTGCAGGCAACGCAAGCTCCGTCGCCTTTGCTGGTCGGTAGCCAGTCGGTTGTCAAAGCCCTGAATGGAGGAGTAGTTATTGGAAGCTCCACCATCGCTCCGGGGGCACACGCGACTTTTGCCGGCCACACGGTCTCAGTGGGCTCGTCCGCCGTGATAATAGATGAGACTACGCACGCGCTCCCAAGCAGTCCAGGAACCGTTGTACAAGGGGCACCAGCTTCATCGCCTGTTCTCGTCGCAGGCCAATCAATTGTCGCCGCCGCAAACGGAGGTATAGTCATCGCAGGCTCCACCATCGCCCCTGGAGCGCAAGCGACTATCGCCGGCCACGCGGTCTCCGTAGGCTCATCCACCGCGGTAATTGATGGCACTACATACGCACTCCCGTCCAGTACAGGAGCTGTCCTGCAGCAAGCGCCAAACTTGGCCCAGAATCTAGCTCTCAGCTCCAAAGTTACGCTCGCTAATGGTGCTGTCGTCACTGCTGGCGGGGCTCCTGCAACAGTAGATGGAACTGTCATTGCAATTGCCTCCGATGACAGCGGGCTCATCGTCAACGGCAAGAAAGTGCCGCTGCCAACAGCGGCACCTAGCTCTGTTTTCACAATTGCAGGACAGACCTTCACAGCTGCGCCGACAGGGTTCGCTGTTGCTGGTCAAAGCCTATCACCTGGTGGCTCAGCAATAACACTATCCGGAACTGTACTTTCGCTAGGCCCCTCAGGGCTGCAAATTGGCACAGCCACAGTACCTCTACCCCCAACAGCAGCAGCCTCCGTATTTACAGTCGCGGGGCAGACTTTCACAGCCGCCCCAATCGGCTTCACTTTCAACGGCCAAACAATCTCACCAGGCGGATCAGCAATCACGATATCTGGTACCATAATCTCACTAGGACCGTCAGGCCTCCAGATTGGCACATCGACCATCCCCCTCCCTTCCCCACCTACATCAGTCTTCACAGTCGCAGGCCAAACCTTCACAGCCGCACCGACCGGTTTCGCTATCAACGGTCAGACGCTCTCACTCGGTGGCTCAGCCATAACGTTTTCCGGCACCCTGATCTCCCTAGGGCCGGCTGGACTGCAAATTGGCACTTCGACTGTACCACTATCACCAGCGGAGCAGTCCGCGTATGCGAGTGCGAGTGCGAGTGCGGGGCTGGGAGGTTTGATAATGGGTGGGTATGGGTCCAATCCTACTGGAGTGTCCAATAGCTCGGGACTTGTTGGGTTCACGGGAGCTGGATCGAGGGTGGGTGTTGGTGTGAGATATCTTGCTATGCTGATCGCGTTGGGTATTGGAATGGTCGGTTTTGTGCTATGATATACCCTACGATGCGGACATGTAATATATATGAACATAATAATACGAGAACCTCGACAAAAGAAAGACCCCAAAAGCGATTCGTTATTCTCACACCGCGCTTCCTTCCACAACGCCATGCAGTACGAACCACACATCGTCAACATCAGCGATACAGTATTCAAAAGCTACCACACACTATGACCCATTGAGCCACCTACCTTCACACTCAACCACAAACCCCCCAGCAACCGGCCTCACCGCATCATCCCTCTCCAACCGCCTCACCTTAAAATGAAATTTGATATCCGAAGTCTGGCCTCTGTCATACTGCTCAACACGCGTGAAACAGACATCGAGACTCGTCAAGCGAGCATAAGTCCCATTCTGGAAGAAATTTCGGAAAAGGTTCGTGGTGACTTTTCGACCTAATGCCTCATTGAAGCGTGGCGTGGGGTTCGAACCCATTGCGTCTTGATAGTATTTCGCTGCGAAGTCGGAGGCGTCGTTGTTGAGTTCTATCCATATTTTTAGAGTTTTGAGGTGGGTGAAATAGGTGAGGGTGCGGGCGTAAGCGGATGGCTTGATGGGGGGGATGAGTTTGTTAGTTATAGATGGTTGGGTGGGAGGTGTGCGATGGTTTTACATACCCATTTTCCGTTGTTGAGGGGGAAATCGAGTTCTAAGTTTGAGAGATGGGGACATTGTTGGTGAAGACTCTTGAGCTGTGGAGTTGTCCATGAATAAGTGAGTTTTCTCCGTTGGTAAGTCCGACGCATTGACGCGTGGTAGGAAAGGGTGTGTAGTGACTTTTGAGACGAGAGGATTGCCGGAACTACGGCGTCTGCGGCAGCGTCGAGGTCTGTGATGTGCAATTCGGTCAGACCAGGCACGGATTTGATGAAACGTTTGACTGGTGTAAGATTCCCGCAAGTCATTGGACCGTATGCCCGATACTCATATCCACGGCCACCGGTCCGAATTCCCATCGTGAGAGATTTGAGGCTGACGAGACAGCCGCCAATCTCTTCGAAGAAGTGTTGGGGACAGCTGAGCCCCAGGTCTAGAGTGTGAATCTGGTGCCAAGTCATGCATTGTTTTAACAGCTGACAGTGCTGCAGATCGAATTCGTAGGTGTCTGGGCCCGAAAATCTCAGCTCGTGTAAGGGAGGAAGTCGATCTGAGGGTAAAAGTGGTAGGTACATCAGGTGAGGGATTGTATTGTATTCGGGCCAGATACGTTGCCGCTGGATCCAGCTGTATTTGGTCTTGATGTCAAGTTTTCTGAGCTGGGGATTCTTCAACAATATGTCCCTCAGTTCAGGCAGTTTTGAATGTTGCTCCTGCGACTCGTCTGAGCGCTTCCAGTTGTTGATACCAAAGGTCAAGGCATAGAGGAGTGGCGAGGACAATAGTCTTGTATCCGTATCCCTGCGATCGTGCTTACCAACGATGAGCTTGGCCCCTGGCCATTGCTTCTCCAATATGGCTACCACACACTCTGGAGTATCTGTATTGGCGTTCCAACTGTTGTCACATAAGCATATTGGCTGATCATCCGCGATTAATACAAATAGTGCTTGGAGATCGGATAGTGGTCTGGCTGAGCTACACACTTGAAAGACTGGAGCCGGAAAAGGCCACCAATGATTTTCGCTAGCTCAACTGCACTGAATTTTCCACTATCGTGTCTGAATTCAGAGATTGTCAGGTCTCGCACATGCCGTGACAGGCTATCGCTCGGATCGAGTAGCCTGTGTATCTTTCGTTCTGTAAATGCAAGCTTCTTGTCGGCAACACTCAGCTCTATTGAGCGATACAGCAACGGCTCCACCAATTCTTTACAGTACTTGGAGGCGAGTGAAAGGCTCCGTAAAGATCGTAGAGACTCGGAATGAAGCTATTCGATGGCATTGCTTTCAACATCGTCATCATAGTCGGCCACAACCTCGAATAGCTTACCACGCTGATGATGATGCTGAGAACGTCTTCACCAAGGGTGGTGAATGTCAATCTTGCGCTCATGCTCATGGCTTGCTCGAAGTACCTCCGACGACTTCGAGCGTGAAAAGACTACAAGAGACAGGTGCACATTTTCATGAAGCTGGTGTAGATTGGTAGAAATCGCTCCGCATGAGTCCTTCGTGGCGGTGCAAGCTAGGCATCAGCAGGCTGCAGCCCAACCAGCTAGACCCACCGGATCGAAATACGATCAATGCTCAAAAATGAGCTCAGCCTTCATCGCTTGAACTTGTTTAAAGTCAGGTCTCGTAGTCTCGAAAGGCTGGGGTCCGGTGAAGGATTCCTACGCTCAACCAATCATAGAAAAGATTACTTCCTTATGGTCCATACCCAGCAATGGTTCACGCTCATTTCTAGCACAAGCATGCATTTTATTGGACTACTTTCACTTATAAACTTATAGGGCTTCTAAGACTGCTAAAATCTTATCCTAAAGTTCTTATTAGAATCTGCTTAGCTAATCAGTTACAGTGTACCTAGCCCCTAGAGTCCCCTAGAGCCAAACCCTGGAGTACGGAAGCTAGAAGCTCCGGGCGATTAACCGGATAGGGCCGGACCATGTCGAGCATATATAATGTGGGTGTCGGCGCCTTGTAGAGCGTTCTGTCTTATTGACCTCACGGAATGATACATCGGATGGTGTCTCGCAATTTTGTACAGGGGTCCATTGTGCTCACAGTGCCTCAAATGACCCCATAGAAAGTAGAAGAACGCTTCGATATTATCAATAATATTAGGCTGACTGATCAAATTATCGCCTCCTGATAGATCAAGAGCTTTGCTACTTGAGACGCGCTGCAATCTTCGCAGTCAGGATCCGAACTCTCTTGGAACGACCGAGCGACCCTCAATCTCAGAACCGGCCAAACTCAGCTGTCTACTGCTGCATGGAACGCCCAAAGCTGGTGACTTCCCTTGTCCCAGCTCGAGCACGTCATGTTCCGGCTTCCCAAAAGTCGACTCGATCAAAGAACCTCTTCTGCCATCGCTTCTGCTATGGCTCCTGCTATGAGTCCTACTGTGGTTCCTGCTGTGGCTTCTGCTGTGTGGACACTCAGCGTCGAGCTCACGCTGCAAAGCAACCCTAGGAATACGCTCTTCGGATTCGTTGATGACTGAATAGGGACTCGCGGTCCAACCTTACAGCTCCAGTCCTAACTTGAACCTCTCTCGGTCTCTCTTCTGGCCATTGTACCGATGTGTATCGCGGCACGCAAAAACGAAGAGTACTGAGTGAATTATTCTTCAAAAGATTGGTCAGCTTGAGTTCAGCAGCACAAGAGATCGATGGCACTGTGAAAATTGCGCAGTACGCACGTCATGAGAAAAGCACTCGTGTATCCCAGCCAACCCAAGGCCGTTACCACCCCAGAGTAAGACCTGCACTGGCCGTCTCGATAAATATCATAGCCTCGGCAATCACCAAGCCATTCGTAAAATACCGTACCCTGCATCGCGCCAAGGATGCTCCATGTCCCAATCAACGGGAAGCAGATCAGGTCCAAGCCAACGGCCCACCCAGGGTGTAGTTGTGAAGCACGAAAGATCGGGCGGACGAGAAAGAAGGTAGTCCAGCAGAGGGATATGGCAACCTACCGATTGATGGGATCGTTAGCGTCGATGTCATTGGTGGCCAGTAGGTATGAGGATTGGTTTGGCTTACAAAGCATAAAAGCAGAAGATCAACGAATTTATATAACTTGGTGAGGCCCATGATGACCACAAAGCTGTCTATTACGATCATAGCTAGGATGCAAAGAGCACATCTTGGGATCAGAGGATTCGGCCGCCAGTCCCCTTCGCCTCTCCGTGTTTTCACTTTGAAGGCCATGCTCGAAGAATTGAGACGAAGTTGAGGACTCTATAATAGGAAATTTGAGATGTGAGATGTTCAGATAATTGGACTTCGGACGAGATCCGATGTAATATATTGCAATCTATGTCGAAGGCTTGAAGCTCAGCGACGGTAGAACTTGTACTCATCCATGCGCTGGGTGCAGTATGAGCACAAAACACACACAGCCACACTGCATACGTATGCGTCTCGCGGCTAGCAAAAGGCTCGTACACGTCTCGAATTGGGCAACGAATGAGTAGCGAAACAAGCGTAAGTACCTGAAGTCTGGAGGATCACCTTCTCTGAACTTAGTAAGTCATGATCACTGACATCATAGCAAGTGACATTTTCTTCTTTCATGAGATTTGTATCGATATGTAGCTACCCGGGAGGCACTTATGAAACAGATTATCGCAAACTAGTGCGCATGCGCAGGGTCAAGTGAGGAGGCCGCGCATGAGAGATGTACCTTACCTCCAGTACGCGATCCTATATGCGACGAGACAGAAACTGCCTCAAACATGCGGAACTTTCTTGAAACAGGGATTAGCTTGTTCCGACCAACATGATTGGAGAGCTTCATGATTTCAGCACGGCTTAGGTGTCCCAAATATACGATTCCACGATACCTTGTGATCCGTACGTGTCAACGTTCAGCCTCAATAGGCCTGATTGCGGCCTTCGACATGCAATCGGCCGTCTTTCTGAATGTGCCTATCAATTCGAAGCTGCACATCTGGTTGCGTTAGGAATGGCCAGGAGGAACAGACTGCGGGATGGCTAGAAAACCAAAACACCAAAACACCGACTCAACTTTCGCCGCAAGCACGTGAGCCCAAATAATGAGCAGTACGCTTGCTATCAGACAGTCAATTGTTGCTGAGATGAAGTGTGAAAGCCCTATTCCCTCGTTTGCTTGAGCCCTCGGTGTAAGTGAACGCGGAAACGATTGGTGCTCAGCGCCTGATAGATCGTTTGACTGAGAATACAAGATTTCTTTCGGCTACTTCTTTCTCTGCTGTCGCCTTGTTTGTGATGAACGGCAAATACAGCGCTCAATGTAGTGCTTCCCTGGGATGACCGTGAACCGTTGGGATCAGCTGTATAGGTTACGTCCATTAGCATTGGCCTTGGGTGAGCTCAAATCAGCGCAACAAGGGATCTGGAGCATTCTTGACAGGCGCCTCCTGGTAAATTTATGTGCTCTGAAACCGATGCGTGCAAATGCTCACCTTAGACAAACATCCGAACTGCATAAGCATATGACATACCCCGCAGAAAGAATACACACGGCAATTGGAGTGTTCAATGCGATATTTTCTCGAGGCGCCCTGATTCGTTCCCTGTCTTCTGCTAGGTATCACGGCACGGATCGAGGCTCACATCCGTATCCGAGCCTTCACCCCTTCATTCATGACATGCTGTAGGTCGTGAGGATAAAGCCGGCATCAGATACTGGCACGCCTCTGCCACCCAGCCGCCGAGCTTCATCGGTGAGCATTACCCTCCCTTTTAGTCCCTCGTACCCAATTGTTGGACCGGCGGCTGCAACGTCTGATGCGTTGCTCGATTTATGTTAATACTGAACGCATTTTACAGCAACCATTTGGAGCAGGACAGACGGGATGTGACGTCTGAAAAAGGGCCTGAGCGTGGCTCCCTTATTATCATCATTGTCCGTCTTTGGAGCCGCCAATGCCAAGCCCACTCAGAGGCTGAGAATAATGTTCCAGACATTCGGGATACGTCTTCTGATTCCTTTACTAGTCAGCTTCTCCCTCCTGTTCAACACGCCAGCAGCCCTTTCACGACCATGCTCGAATACAAGTCTCGCTCTTGCGCGACCCAACGATCCTCAGCACCCTCCTCCATCCCTTAGCACCCAGGAGGCCTCGCTCCAAGCGCGTATCCCACCCGCTCTCGTCCACTGGCGCTTCGGCTTCATGGATCCGAGGCTTGCGCTATTCGAGCCTGCCGTCATTGTCAGCGTCTCCGTCATCGTCACCTGTCTCATCATCATTGTCCGCCTCCTCAACCGTATCCTGGACGCCTGCCTCAATCTTTGGGCTTATAGCCCTCCGGCAAATCAGGTAGTCATCGAGGCTGGGAATATGCGGCTGGAGTTCGGGTGCTCGATGCAGCCGGTGCCTTGGGAATTCATTGCTGATTTTGCAGCAAGTCGGAGAGATGCTACGGCTAGAGGTTTCGCACCGGGGTATGCTAAGGAATGGTGGTATGATAATAAAAATCAGCAGAGGCTATGTTATGCTGCCATAAGCGTCGTGCCGGATGGAGGGCAGGCGATCCCGCCGAGAAAGCCTGCGTGATAGTTAGACGGATGAGATTGGGAAGGCTGTTCGTAGTCGTAATGTTATAACTTTTTAGGGCTAAAGCAGTTCCACTCTCAGTCAATGTTCGACAGGCGTTTCGAGTTCGAAGTTGTATCAGGCGTGAAATATGCGAATCTAAGCTATGGTAGCATGTTTCAATCCACCCATATGCCACAACAGAAACACCGTAATACATATTCCGAGAAGGAGAAGGAAAAAGAGAAGTGGCTATTGTAGTGTCCAATTTGGCTACAAAAAGTTCAGGGGCACCGACAACATCAGCGGGTGCGGGGGGAAATCCGTAGCTTATCTCCATCAAAGTCTCCAAAGGCTTGGAGGTGGTGGGTCTGTGCTCACGATAAGACTGCGGCAGAAGTATATGACCAGGTATGTCCAGGATGCAGGTTCACTACTGATTTCGCTGTATCCTGCAAGGTTGTTCTTCTTGTATTGGTTGATGGGCATTGGAACCCGAAAGAGTAATCGATGAAAAGTTGAAGCTCACGAACAGAATAAGTGCCACCGACCAGCTATTACTCTGCGAGAGCGATCAATCCTAACACCTGAGCGTTGTCGACTTTACGGCCTCGACGATAATATTGCCGGAAGACCGAGAGCCAGGCAGCGCCGGTTTGGCTCAGCAACATGGTATGAGAAACCCCAAGGATGTTCTGGCCCCGGAGGCATGGTAAAGCGATGCTAGTCTGTTCCCAATCGAATCTTAGCGCGAGAATACTCCAACGAGATATCATAGCCACACACTGGATCCCTACATACCTGAAAATCCTGATATCATCACTCTAGAGATATGCTCTGGCGAGATTGGCGTAATTTCGGGCTTCAACTTGCTGTAGTTAGGATTCAGTCTGCTATCGCTGTCGCTCTCCAGCCTCAAAAATTCATATATCCTGTCCCAAGGATGCAAGCAGCCATGGCTGAGTGCTGTGGCATTGTCGGGTTTCCTATGAGCCATCCACCCTGGACGCCAAGTTTTATGCAGCTTCTCTACTGTTTTTGGACTGGGCTTCACCTCTTGCCTCTGCTGTCGTGTAATGACTAGTCGGGAGTCAATGAGATCCCAAGTCTGGCGAATGGTGCTATACCTCAAAATTCCGGCCGTTGTGGAAAATTGGTGCGACATGCTGTGAAGCACAGCCGGTTCCATTGCAAACATGTCGTGAATAATCTCGGAATCTCCACCGAGGAGCAAGGCGTCACGTGGGAAGGCGACTTACTGGATATCCTACAGTCGGGTCAAACACAGGCTACCATAGTCTGTCAACGGATAGTCGAAGTCTGTACTTCTCTGTGAGCTGCTTGAACGCTTCCTGTGTTGCTTTCATGTACACTTAGAGAACTCTTGTTCGCCGTAAACATGCTCAGTCAATTCGCTGTTGGGCCTCAAGTAAAGTCCAAAGTCCGACAAGACTGATGTTTATGGACGTGGACATATCGGTATAACATCAAATCGGTCTGTAGACATGTTGATGCGCGGAAGAGAAGCCATCGCTCTCGCGCTGCTGTCGTCTTCCTGTACAAGCTCAGAGATGACTTGGTGTGTAGACTTGTATATATTGCCCATCATCCCTGCTTTATGGCTCTTGTCTGCGACATCATCCTGATTGATGCAGACTGCGCCCGCGACACCGGTCCATCCTCCTGCGCAGGCAGAAGTTTGATCAATTTGATGGAGTATAGGTGCGACAGTGCGCCGCGTTCGTATGTTCTATTACTTGCCAGCGCATCGCGGATTTCAATTGTTTATGGATACCGTCTTTTCGGAAAGCTGAAGCCATATACAACAATTTCCTCTGATTGCCTGCTGTCGGAGGTCCGAGTCCGACCATCTGGCTCTTGGAACGAGAGTCAAACAGGGATAGCTGTCGTTTCAGTCTGGTGACGTTCGTAGTAGCTGGGGGAAGGTGTCACAGACCCGTCAGTCGAGTTTGAGAGTGGCTTGACAGAAGGCCGACTGTACTAGGGGCATGGGCGCCACTCACAGGGGGCTACAGTACGGAGTAGAGTCCGGATAATCTTGCCCTGCTGGGAGCGCCGCACAATATCGAGATAAGCGCCCCATCACCAGCCCTACCTTATCCCCGCGCGTCGAGGACCGAGGCTGAGCCCCAACTTGTCCATGTCGTTCTAGACACAATCCAGCTGGCTTACATCCTCATCTTGTGCACCCCTTACATCTCCCACAATACTACGTGACAATATCCTAGCATGGCGGACACGGAATGGGATGCCGATCCTACCGCGAGCGCACCGAAGCTGCCTGCTGTATCTGAGGGGCGTCAGCCTGGTCCATCAGCTTCGACAGCGCTTACAGCTGCTGCGCAAGTCAAGAAGGTCCAGAGTAGCATCGGGGCTTGTGACGCCTGTCGTCTGAGAAAGGTGAGTTGGACCTATTCATATCTGGCGGCGGATGGGGCTAAGACCTCTCCAGGTGCGCTGCTTAGCAAATGAGTCGTCCATGTCGTCAAAGTGTCAGCGTTGCACACGAGCCAACAGGGAATGCGTCTATACAACACACAGCAAGACCCGGCGTCGGAAACGAACAGACACCCGAGTCAAAGAGTTGGAAGAGAAGGTTCGCGGGCTCAGCATGCTACTGGAGAATAGAATAGCGAGTTCGAACCAGTCAAGCGTCGAAAGAGATGTTCTTCAAAGCACAGAATTGGAAGAGGGATTTGGAAATCAAGCTCAACAAGGGCACTCTTTTGGAGAGTTTGGGGAGGCCACTACCGAAGGATTTTCACCGCTTGGGCTACCCACCCCCGAACCGCAACCTAAGAGTAAAGATACAGAATATATAGCCCGGGCATACAATCAGAGCAGTGAGAGTAGCCATGGAATGAGCAAAGGAGTCCCCCGAGAACCTTCGCCAATCTTTCCGGACGTGATTGACCGAGGGATATTGAGCATGGCTAAGGCGACAGAGCTGTATGACAGATACGTCAACGATCTACTACCATTGTATGTGATCAATCGAATCCATTGAAAGCCGTACCAAATGTCGCTTCTACATGCTAACAACCAACAGCTACCCCGCCGTCGTGTTGCCAGAAGATTGGACCGTGGCCAAGTTGCGAGAGTGCAGACCTATATTGTTCTTAGCTGTGCTAGCCGCAAGCGCTAGTGCGTCCAAACCAGCTCTGAATCTTAGATTGAACAAGGAAATCCAGCAGGTCTACGCTACAAAGGTGGCAATACAGGGGCGCAAGTCGTTGGAAATATGCCAGGCGATGCTCATCTCTATCCTATGGACGTATCCACCAGACAAGTAAGCAACATCATCATTCTACATGGGTTGAACCTCCTAGATAGAAGAGACGGGTCCGTGCGAACCTTGCTATCAGATATGGAATGGCAGGATATGGGGTAGGCCATGCCACAACAGAAGCTGACAATTACAGGTTCGAGGATTTGAAGTTTCACCAGCAAATTACACAGGCAGCCACCATGGCTTTAGATCTCGGACTTGCGCAGAAGCCCAGGGCTTCTGCAAGTCATCCCCCTTTGTATGATGTCTATAATGGCGAAGATCGTAGGCCGTCTTCTGGAGGTGGCAGCGCTTCGCGACCTATCATAGCCCCCGAGAAAGGTCTACCCGATAGTGCTACGCTGGAAAGCCGGCGAACGTTATTGGCATGTTACGTATTCTGTGCAAGGTAAGCCGACCGTCGAAGTCAGTCCGTTTTGGGTGCGTAAATAATGTTTGCAGTGTGTCGATGAGCCTCCGGCTTCCCAACATGCTCCGCTTCTCGAGCTGGATGGCAGAGTGTGTCGAACACCTCGAGAAATCGGAGAACGCTGCGCCAACAGACAAGCGATTCGTCGCATGGGTCAAGATGCAGCGGATTGTAGAAGAATGCGGATCCGCGCTGGCTCTAGACGACCCATCGGAGAGCAATGCTACTCTGGCCGACCAACGTGTCCAAGCCACTTTGAGTGCCTGTGAAAAACAATTGGATGCATGGAGAAGGAATGCTACCAAGGTCATGAATCGTAAGGGATACCTACCCTGGAGAAAGCTTGGAACGCATGCTAACCACTCTTAAACCTTGAGCCTTCCTCGAGTTAACTTACCACGCCAATAACATCTATCTCCACGAGATCGCTCTTCATCCGGACCATGATGCGGAAGACTTCCGACCACCGTTCTTCATAGCAGTGAAGCTTCCCTCAATGCGGTCTCGAACCGCGTTGACCCCACCATACATCAACGCCATTGTTCAATGTACCTCTTCGGCAGACTCTTTGATCACGACCTTCCTGAATATGAGCGTGAAGGAGATCCTTCAGTGTCCAACGTTGGTCTACGTCCGCGTGGTCTACGCCACTGTAATTCTAATCAAGCTATCCATCTCAGCCAGCATGCCGTCGAGTGAGTTGGGAAAGATAATAGATCCCGCGAACAACAAGATTGACATTTACCTCGAGGAGATTCTCACCCATCTCAAAGCTGTAGCAACATTAGAAGATGGCCACAAGCATGTTGTCAGTTCCAAATTCCTTGGGATTCTGACGAAACTCAAGCTTTGGTGTCAGCACCAGAAGCAGCCAAGATCGGAAGAAGCATGCTTCAGTAGGGGGCCTAAAAGAGAACATGACAAAAATGCAAATATTAGCGCCCTCACTCAAGATGATGTACCGTCGAAGAATGCGCCGAGTTTAGGATATGGGCCTCCATTTGGAGCTTTTTACCCTGGGCCTCTACTGCAATACGATCTACCCAACTCGCTCTACGAACCGCCTCCGACAGGGGCGGAAGCGTATTTCACCGATCTCGGCAAAGGCTCCACGATTGCAGGTATAAACCAAAGGGGCACCCAGCCCATGCAAGCTATGTCGTGGCCAGCCAGCGACCCATCAGGTATGGGATATCTGGAGCCCTCAAGTTTACCCTTCAACTATCCCATGGACACTGACCCGAGTCTTTTTACGCATCTTATCAATGCCGAATTGGATCAAGAACAGCAAGACAGTTGGGTGCCAGACGCAGACAATTTTCCCGCAATAGACTATTCCGTTTTGCCCGAATTCAATTGGGCGACTTGGCCTCGGCAGTGATGGCCATGGTCAAAGACGGCATCCTAGGTGCAATGGAATCTGTCGACAACAGCGACTATGATATGACGAAGAAATGTACAATGAATTGAATGCATAGAACGTAAGTATGTTACGAAGCGCAGTTGGGTCAAACACTGTTTCAAGCGAAACAGCGGATGACCTGCGGTGCGTTTTAATGGTATCGTCGGTAATTACGTTTCGCGCGACTGCAAATTTCGATCTTCAGATTCGCATTCGTATTCGTATAAACGAGGTGCGGTTCAAAAACATAAATACCCCAGTTTCTGTCATGCTTTCCTATACTCCCGTCCTGCTCTCATCTGAATTGCTTCATTCCGAAAAACAACCTGCACGGTTTCGACGTCTAGTTGAGGCCGAGTCAGGTCTCGGTGCAGGTCGCTGAAGTCTACGCGTGATTACAATCATCAATCTCTGCCTTGCAGACGTGCTTCCCCCTGAACCATAGAAGCCGTGCAGGCGTTCACCAGCGCAACAATTTCAATTCCCTTCTCGCTATTGACATTGGCTGGCTGCCTCCTTAGCACTGGGTAAGAGATGAAAGCTTAGCCATTGTGACACCAGCATGTCCGGTTCCACCCCCGAAACAGGCGGCTACGTCGACCCCAACTTCGCAAACCCAGGAGGCCCACACGACGCCCATATCATCATCTACGGCTACGTGCCCTCCTTCGCCCTCTGCATCCTAGCGATTATCCTCTTCACCCTGTCGGCCATCTTCCACCTCTTCGAAGCAATCAGACACCGCACCTACTACTTCCTCCCACTCACCTTCGCCTGCGTGCTCGAAACCCTGGGATACATCTTCCGCGCCCTGAGCGCGCGCCAGGATCCATACAACATCATCGACTTCATCATACAATATTTCTGCATCGTGACCGCGCCCGTCTTCATCAGTGCGAGTATCTACGTCTGTCTGAGCCGGCTCATCACCTGGGCCGGCCTCCATGGCTTCTCTGAAGAACACGGCGGAGAAGAGCAAAAGAGAGGACGGCGGTGGCACCCGAAGTGGATACTGTGGGGCTTCGTGACCTGCGATGTCATCTCCACCATCATCCAAGTCGCCGGCGCCGCCATGGTCGGCAGCCACGAGTCAAAGCACATAAGCGCCACCGTACCCAACGACATCCTCCTCGCCGGCCTCGCCTTCCAGACCTTTGCATTCACCATCTTCCTCGTGCTCTTGGCCGCTTTTCGGTGGTCGCTCGCTCGTGCTCGGGACATGCAAGGAGGGGTGGTTAGGGCGAAAGATCCATTCTTTGCGGCGTTGGCGGTGGCGAGTCTGTTGGTTTATCTGCGGACGATTTTTAGGCTGGCGGAGACGAGTCAGGGTGTTTTTGGGTATTTGAGCAGTCATGAGGGGTTTTTTGGTGGGTTGGAGTTTGCGCCTGTGGTGGTTGCGGTGGGGGTGTTGGCGGGGTGGCATCCGGGACGGTGGATTCCGGGACGTGTTGTTGAGAGTGATGGAGCTGAGGAAGCGAAGGAATAGGTCTTTGATGAAGAGAGGGTCTGGAAGGGGCCGGAGAGGGGGAATGGATACCGCTTGGGCCGAGCTGAGATGAGCAGGCTGTATGTGATATGTACATAGAGCATGGTGCCTACACAGAAAGTTGGGATAATCGTAGGTGGCATATGTTGAAAAGTGATATTGGATTCTGTGCAGAGTTCCGATTGATTCGAACGACATTCGTCGAGCTTCACTTATGTTAACTTTATCACCAAGCAAATCGAAACGGTCATCTTAATACTGGAAATATGCCAGTGAAACTAAAGCTTGATAGTCTATGCAGAAGTCAGAGTCCTTCCTGTCCCAAACATACACCAAGCCCCTGTGCCCAACAATCTCTTCTACAGCGCGATACGATCCTCTTAGTCAACCCATCGAAACCTCAAAAAGCCAGCTTGTAACCCTTCCTGGCTTGCTACAAATCTAAAGTAACACGCATCCAGCTCTCCTCCACATAGGGTTGAGCGACTTCCCATCCCATCTCAGTTTCGAACATTTTTCTTTCCAGCTTGATACAATCGCACGTCACGCAGATCATTGGACTTGGTGCAGTCATTACAGCCATTCAAGGCTAGACGCAGACACCAAGTGGTCTGTTATGGGCTTGCTTCACTTCGATGCGGTTGGAAACGTGTCTGTGATCCAGTAGCCAGCTATCGTAGTGCCTCAAACCTAAGCCAAAGTTGAAAGCTATTCACTCTTTACATACATCGCAAAGGCCGTGTATCTAGCCTCCTCTTTCATCAGCAAACATTCTCAACCTTCTGCTCCCCACCCTCCCTTGGTCCAAGATCCGAGCTCAAAGTCCGTCCGAAGAGCTCCAGGAGCATTTGAAAGCAGATGCCAGAGATGGCAGGGTCATAACGACCTTTGCTGAGTTCGTCTCGGATGAATGCATCTGGTCGAATGGTTAATGAATGAATTTGTCCTCCAAAGCCTATGTATGTGCTTACGCTGCGCATGAGCCACCTCGTAGGATGAGAAACAAACGCCCTTTCCGTGCAGGTTTTTCCGTATCAGATCCCTGCCTCCTGGCGGAACGTGGTTGTCTTTCTTGCCAAAGATCTGCATGCGTTTCAGATGTCAATCCCACGTAGACAGATTCCTATTCGCGTTTCTCTTGACTCACCATGACAAGTTCTCCTGTAATCTCACCCGTCCTCTCTAGACTGTCATCTCCCCCTGCGCCTAATGTCTTCGAGTGGATATCTGTCGCGAAATAGCACACCGCTGCGCTCACTCTCTCGTCCATTGCGCATCTATACGCTAAATGCCCACCCAGGCACATACCTGTAGTCCCAATTCGCCCATTGCATGTGCTGAGAGAGAGGAGGGTGGACACTGAGAGAGTGGCGTCTTCATCGTAGGCTGTGACTTTCTGCAGGCGAGGAGCAAAGGCTGTCAGCCGTTCTTACAGATGAGGCGAAGGGCAGCGAACCTTCTGGATTTTGTAGTCGTTGCCCGCATCAGTGCCTGGACCGTCATATGCTAGAGGCTCCGGGCCTGTGAACTCATGGTAGGAAGATGGAGCAGCGACAATGTACCCATGGCCTGCTATCTGGCGGGCGAAGCGTGCAACGGGACCAGTGACTAGCCGCATCTGTCAATTGAGTGCTCTACTCTAGAGCAGTAACAGATTTGTGTACCTTGGTAGATCTCGCTAAAGACGGCAACGCCTGGAAACTTGGCTCTTGGGTAATTCGGTATCGTAGGATGGAAGATGTATATGCCTGTGACCATTCAGAAGCGGGCATACTTGATATAGACGGAAGCACTAACGCATGCTTCCCTTGCCATCCGCCGTCGTAGGCACATCCTTGTGGCTCTCGGTGATCAGCATATCGACGTTTAAGGGTAGTTGCATAGAACGTCCGCAGTGAAGGGCTGTGAAGCATTGAGTGCCAGAGCCGATCGTTTGCTGTCCGCGCCAATCGCTCCAGGCGGTCTTCTTCCGCACGAAGCCCCACATATTCTTATGTCGCTTGAGAGATGGAAAACTTCGTACACTCACCATACACCGAAATGGTCTGTCAGTGCTACGGGATAACGTCAATGAGAGTCCCTGAGTAGCGATAGCCATCTTTCAGCTCAGCCTATGATGCAAAATGGGCGCAATGGTCGGAGATTCTTAGAATCCTATATCGATAAAACGAGACGGACTTCATCGGGAGCCGAAGAAAAGCACTGCCTAAGAGTATAAGATGATATTATATAACTAGATGTGCGTATATGTTGTACAGAAGAACGGTGTTCAAAATATATACTAGGCAGTGTCAGTTTGATTGGCGTTAAGGGGAGGATCACTGACTGGAATGAACAGATAAGGAACCTGCCTTTCATACTCTGCCCAGGCCTCACCATACTTCTCTTTGCACTTTTGGATATCTCGATACGCTCGATGTAAGATCATTGGCGTGAAGAAAGCTGCGTAAAACCAAGGGAACGGGCTGTTGAAGCCTGTGACCAAGCCCCAAGACAAAGCCTGCGCCCTGTCAGCAGAAGAAAGGGGTTCAACGAGACGTTTCTCACAAAGAACAGATCACACGTGTAATGGATCTTTCGCGCGTACTGATACCACCCATCAACTAGTAAGGAGTCGCCTGTCTTCGTGGGAATCGTTTTCGGATTTTTGAGCGTGCCCCATGGCAGTTGAGGGAAGGTCTTCCTATGCCTGAGCGTGCCACGTTCCTGCTGCCTGAATTGGTTCTTTTGTCCGTTGGCAGTATCCCACACCCAGTAAGCAAAAAGATAAGAAACGTAGAGTAGGCTAAGAGCAACGGGATTCCAATGATAGAGTGAGGGTTCATGGCTAGCCAGGTAGATCGTTGAGTGACAATAGCTAAGCGGGACACCAGCCATGTTCCAGAATATGAGCATAAAGCCCCATTTCTCATAGTACATATCCCTTTGATTCGATCAGCAAACCCCCATATCACCGAATCATTATACTTACCAAGTCGTAGGAATGGCTTCTTCCGCTTTCGAACACGCGTTCGCATACAAGAAATGAGCCATCAAAAGAAAGCCCACCTCTCCGGAAACATATCCAAATAGTTCATACTGGCGTGCAGCGGCACCTAGCGTAACCAGAAACAAGATGTACCATGGCAGCCTAACTTCAGAGAACATCTTAAAATCCAGAATTCCGAACATTCTTGGGTTGAGCTCGGCTCCCATGAAGAAATCATAGACATGATTGCCAGTCATCCTGTGATCAGCGCCCCGGTACAGCGCAGATATATATGCAATGATCGAGACGATAAAGCCCGAAATAATTGCAACAGACATGATCGAACCAAATTCATCGATGATCGTGTAAAGCTTGAACACACCAGTCGCGTGAAGTGTCGTAGCAACGGCGATGGTCGTGTAGAATGACCATACTCCAGAGCAGTAATATTCCAGACGCCTGTTGCCTTCATGTTCCAGCGGTTTGCCTTGTACGTTGACGCCAGGTAGGTAGATATAACAGACGGCCTGGAAGAGCAAAAAGCCCCAGTACATAATCCAAGCCTTCCATGTCGGGAAAGCACCAGTGTAGACGAGGTTACTTAATTCTTCTAGGAAATGTGATTTAGTCTCCCCTTTGTCCGGTAGAGGTAGGTGACCATCATAGTAAGTAGCGCCGATCCACATATAGTACATGAGCCTAAGTGAATGGAGTCAGCAACTACGACTAGGAGAGCACACTCAATCTCAGCACTCACAGAGGGAAGAATACCATCATTGCAGAAACACCCAATGATCCCCCAAACTCAAAGTGCCCACTGTCGTCGATTCTAGGATCTTTCCTCGCCTTTAGCGATCTTGCACTTCCATTGGCACGACCATAGAGGTTTGCGCTGCCGTTCGCTTTGTGGTTCCTATTCGCAGTCGAAGCGACTCTTTTTCCCATGAGAGTCTCTGGCGAGGCATCAGAAGTGTCCGTTCCAGTCTTGCTTTCATCTGGGACGGTGGATTTGCGGGGGCGTCGTGCGCGCCCAGGTGTATCCACAAAACCTTCTCGGTGGACTTTCCTAAAGCAATTGTAAACGTTAGATTGGTGAACGTCGGGAAGCATTGATCATGACTTGAGACGATAGTGGCGTTAGAATAGGCTTACTGCGGAGTCTCTCCGAGTTGTGAGCGTGTGGAAGGCATGGTCAGACTGGCAGTTGTCCTAAGCAAGACCCAGAAGGGTGGACTTGTTAAAGGCCGGCTTCAATCATGCAGTATGAATGGAATGGGACTGAATAGGACACAGGACCACCTTGAGCGGCGCGGACGTAGACGCAGACAGACTGTTGATGTCGCGCGGACGCGAAAACAAGCGGCGGAAGTTCCTCGGCAAGTTTTCATCTTCGATGTTTCGCTCGTCATAAATCATCCTGGCAAAACACAGACTTTTCGAGCCAAACGTCATGCATGAGTTGAGGGTTCGTTTCGTAAGAACCTTGTGTCAATATTCAATGCTATTGTATGGCTATTTACTTGGTGTCATCAAATAAAAAGGGATATCATGCGGCTTTATGCACCTCTGCGAGCGTTCGTTGACATGAGCGTAATTTTCTTGCCCTTTTTCTTCTTGCTGCTCGCACTCATAGCTCCATGTTTCGAGCTTCCAGCCTCGAGAGTGCTTGCCTCAACCTGGGCGACCAGATCACCTTCCTGGAGCAAATCCCTTTCCCAGTCCTGAAGCCACCCATCGTTGCCTGATAAGTCATGCTCATCGGGAATTGCAGGCAATGCTGGCGACGCAGGCAAAGCTACTCTCGTACCCCAAACGCTTTTTGAGGCAAGAGGACTCGTCGACGGTGAGGCCAAGGACGCGAAAGAAGAACCACCCTGTGCTCGCGATGAAGGCCAAGGCGGCGAAGATGCGAAGTCTGCGGGTGGGACCTCCGGTAAAGGCTCGAAATCTGCCTCCGAGATTACGTCCTGGGAAGGGGTGGGTCGCCGCCTTCGCGCAGCAGCCCACCGCTCGTCGTCCTCCATTTTCTCTGCTCTTGCGCGTTCCTTCTCTTCTCGGGCCTCTTTCTCCCAGTTCTTCTTTCGTCTCCGCTCGATCTCAGGTCCAAATACCTCGAGAATATTTGCTGATACAACATCTGTCCAATTACACTCGAGAAACCCGACCTCGCAGCCCTGGGGGAGGTGCGCAAGGTATTTCGCACGTCGTCGAAGGTCATCGTCCACGATATGACCTGTTGATACCCTCTCAACTTGTGGAAGAATGGTAGCAGGAAATGAGGCAAAGTCTCCAAATGCAGCCTTCAGAATACGTATATCAAGCGGCGATAGATAATAATGCAGTAAAGCCTCGTAAAAGTAGTAGGGCGAATCGCTATGATGATCGTGTGATGAAGCTTCTGACCTTTGCCTGAAGCGTGATACTAATCCCTGCTCAGGGTGGGGTGCCGCAGGCTTTGAGTGAGCCCCAGACGAGGCTGTTGAGTCTGTGGACGCGGTTATTTGAGATGTACTGTCTTCGTCTGGGCTCGTCGAAGCTGATGCCCGCGACTGCTCTGACGAATACTTGGGTGGTGATCCTTGCGCAGCAACCATAATGCCGGAAAATGATTGACCAGATCTTGTAGCATGACGAACGATGTAGTGGTCTGAGCCATCTTCATGGGAGTCCATTGGTGGTCGTCTGGCTCTCCTCTCATTGGGTTGTTGGGGCGCACTTGGAGGATTACCAAGGCCTTTGGTCGTGCCTTTGGCTTCTACGATTGCAGAGACAGCTTTCTTAGTCCATAAAGTATCCTCCCCAAACATGAGCTCGTCCTCCCTTTCTTGTCTTTGTAGCTCGTCCATCTCGTCATCGTACTGCTCATTCATGTACTCCTCTGATCCTTTCATCACACGAGCATAGTCCATGACCTCTGCAGCGAAATACCACGGAATGTCTTCCTCCCTTTTCAAACTTTCTGCGCCGTCTCGTGGTAGAGCGAGCGTACTTCCAGGCTGCCGCTTGATGAGTCTGAGTACCACATCTCCTCCTTCCTGAGGGCTTTCTCCCTCCTGTCCCGTGAACCACCGGACTGGACGAGTCTCGGAAACGTATATGCTATCAAAGCATATCGGACACTTCTTCCATCTCGGCCTTTTCTCGGGGGTCGGGTTCGCGTCGGTGGTAGAATGCATGTATCGGATAAGGCACGGTAGACAGAAGATATGCCCGCATTTGGCCATTCGAGGGGCAACTGGGTTTGAGAGGCAAATAGGGCAGTTGGTGGACTGCGATTGGGCAGATACGAGAATCTGTAGCACATTATTCCAATCAAGGTGCACATCTGCATCCATCGCCTGGGCACGATAGTTTCCATTTGGCTTGACGATAAAGCGATAGTTGGCATGAACATATCTTGCTATATGTGAGTCTTCTTCTTAGACGAGGGACAATCATGAGAGCTTACTTGGCCTTGTCTGCAGCGTGATAACCCGAGCCCAGGCCCCAACTAGGATTTCTTCTGGCATTGCGACCAAAGTGATGCTGGGGGTAATTCTGGGGACGAGGAGGTAGAGCAAAGGTCATAAGATGGGTTATCGAGGTTCGTCCTTTACGACTATGGGAAGACTGCATGGCCGCCTGTGTGGCGTTAGCTGTCAGCGAATGGATCATTCATAACATGGTAATTGTTGGCTCGACATACGGACTCAGCAAAAGCGTCCTCATCCGCGAGCCTAGGTCTTCGTTGGCCCTTGTGCTGTTTTCGAAGTGACTGGTTGTTCTTCGCCGTAAAGGACGCGGAGCGAGACGTTGACCCCGCGCCAAAGCTTCCTGAACCGCCAATACGTCTCTGAATACTGTCGAACCCAAAAGAAGAACCACTCTGTGATTGAGACGGGGACGGAGTCTGAGATGGGGCACAATTGCCCTTCGATGTGGCCAAAGATAGGGCCGAGTTTGATGACATCGCGTAGGGGAATCCCTCGATGTAATCAATGTGCTGTATGTGAAATGTATATGGCCATTATATGAGTACAAATACACCTGTGAAACAGCAGTAATTAGTGATGGTCTCAAACCCACCAGGGTGCACCAAGGTGGTTTATATTATCGTGGAAGAGGGATGATGGTGGTTAGTCCCTGGGTTTTGGAGTCATCGCTGCCGCTTACGGATTCGGTCTAGCTGATGCGACTAATGTACACTATAATCATGGCTAGAATTCTTGCATCAAATCTTCTGGATAATCCGAACCATGTGTTCTATTTCTGTTGTTCAACTTGAAGGATCTCAGCTACCAGCGACTATGCAGTGACAACGTTCCGTCCCAGCTCTCACAGCTGAATCGCTCATGCTCTTTGGTCGAGAGAGCAGACAGAGTATGAACTCTATACCTTGGTCGAGGCTAATTATGTGCCATCAGAAAATATAGCAGTCTGGCTGTTCGTTTTCTAAAACCTCGGCCATCGCGGGTTTCGAGGAGAAAGCTCTAGTACAACACGAATTTTTGTTGAAAGCAATTTTCTACACACCGTAACATTCTGGGCAGTCCAGAGCCACAACAGCTCCAAAAGTTCCTAGTATCTTGAGTACATTGCCCCCATCAATGCCACTTTTCTAATAGCAAGCCTGGCTCGCGATCCTTACAAAATTAAGGCATCGTTACTCAGGAGCAAAGAGGGAGAGGAGAAAGGAGCAAAAATTACACGTACGATGGACATATCCGTTCTTTCTGTTCAAGTATTTAATCATCCCGAATCAGAATGGTACTCATTCCGCTCCGGGGCTACTTCCAGATTGTTCATTTGGAAAATATCGTTCTTGGCTCCGACTGAGTGTTCTGAGCGGAAGCGTTTGCCCAAGTAGGCAACATGTTGACTTTTCCAAACCCTGGGGCTGTTGCCCTGCCTTCTGAGTCAAGCATCCAGCGCAATGGTAAGATCTCTGGACCATAACGCTCCATCTTCCAGTATACGGGCCGACCAATTCGTGACTTCCGATTGTGTCTCTCATGCTGAAGACACTGGAGCAACAATTTCCAATCACGCTGCCGAAAGGATCACCGAAATGAATGATGTGCGACGTAGGCTTACGGTTCATCCCTGCGATAGGACACTTAGAGTTCCGCTTGGTTCCTCAGCAAGCAGGAAAGATGCTCATGGAATGTTGATGAATGACCACAGACAAGCCGAGGATGACGTACTGAGAATATGGGACTGCCATGGTCGAATTTTCCGGCTCCCATGATCGACTTAGTTGTATTAGCGAGCACAGAGCATGCATGTGACAAGACATTGTTCATGCAGTGCAGAAAAGCTGCTTGAAAGACTGAAAGTAGAACATTAAGTGAAAGTGACCACGAAGAAATCTCACACAAATCTTGATCGTTGGGAACTTGCTCTGCTCTGCCTGAAGTGGCAGCAGTCTGAACGCTTTCACGCGTAGCATAAGATCTGCCTAATGTGTCGCTGAGCAACAAGTGAATGACGGTTTGTTTCTGTGCAGCTCAATCTCATTCCCCAAAGAAGCAATCAAGGACAGCGGACATGATACTTGGCAGGCCTTCCTCTCCACTAGAACTAACGAGAAGTCCAAATACGAGACGTTGAAACTTGTCCAAAGGACGCGTACAATCTACAAGCGCTCTCAGCCAATCTAAAGTCTCGAAGGATATGTGAAATTATTGTCGTGTTGTCTCGATTAGGACAGATGAGTAAGCGTCGATTCTCCGGGCCTCTTCGTCGCTTGGCCTGTCAACCTCAAGCACTTCAAACCAGATCACAGCCTCGGACATTGTCCACATTGACGCGGGACCTTTTCTGCTTCTCTTTCCAGGACGCAATCTGACGCCTTGACAACTACGTTCTTTTCTTCTAATGTCAGATCAGGCAGCTTCTCCCATGCAGAGCTAGGCCTTAACGTCCATCCAACAAGCCCCCTCTGGGGGCTCCAGCCATGAATCCACATCAGTCTTTGTCACAGGTGCAACCTGCAGTACCTTTCCCACATGGGAGGCATGGGCAGAATGGCCCCTACACGCCCTCGCCTCACCCTCCGCAGCAGGCTCCTTACTACCCATATCAATATCCCATACACTATCAGCGACCTCCGCCGCAATGGCCACCGTATCCAATGCCTATGCCAATGCAAAGAGGCTATCAGCCATATTCACCCATGACACCCTACCCAGTACCGCAACACATGCCGCCTATGCGCCCTTCACCACATCAGGCTCCCTCCTCGTCTTCAATACACTCTGTGCAAGGAATGCTTTCGCCGTCTTCCTCTAAAACTTCGCTGCACCCGCCATCATTAACGCCTGTCAGCATCTCGAATCTGCATCTTGCTCCTCCCACACCTCCACCGCCTCCTGCCGTTGATCCCCCAGCTCACCGACTTCCCTATTATCCTCCACTTCCCTGGCAATCGTTCGACGGCGCATTCCCCTCGCGAGCACCTCGGCGAAAAAGAAGAAAGGCACCAACTCCTCAATCTTCTAGTGTTCCTGTGGTGCTGCCCTCACGCCGTGGCTCAATGGCGGAGGAAGAGGCTGAGGCGGACGGCGTAGCCTCCATCATCAAACTTCCGCTTTCTAAAGTCGGAATGCTACATGAGCGTCCTACGTTAGAGACCCTTTCAACGTCTCATCCTCCTTCAGAAGCTCTCTCGACGCAGCCTACAACCCCTTCTTCTGCTGTAACACCTCAACAAACTACACTAAAGTTCAATATTTCCGGTCGGCCGAACGTTCCGATTGTTCCAATCGTACCTGCCATACCGAATATCCCTATAGCCTCACGGCCTTCTAAACGAGCTTCCACAAGTGCCGCTTCCGACGGGGTCAATGCTGCGCTTCCATCCAACGCAGATCATCTTGCCAATGCTGTCGAGGCAGCCGCCCAAGTCAATGGAGGGGCTGTGGATTCGGCCAAGTCTGCTGAGGGCGCAACTTCGCCGCCCGTCAAAGTGGGACCAAAGTCATGGGCAGATCTTGTTCGAACTATGGGTCCACCCTCCACCTCTGCAAAAGTCCCAGTCGCCAGTGAGGCGGCTGCCCAGACCAACGGATCTGGCACAAGCAAGGCTGGATCTCTGGCTGATGCCCTCGCCTCGTACAGTGTCAAGGACAACAGCGAGTCCGCCAAGGTAGCCTTTTTGGAGCCAAGAGGCCTTGTGAACACCGGAAATATGTGCTACATGAACTCAGTAAGCTTTCTCTTGGGACCTACGTCGGATGACGTCTAATTGACTGTGACCAAGATTCTACAAATCCTTGTCTTCTGTGTACCCTTTTACAATTTCCTTGACAAGATTGGGAAGCAAGCAGCACATAGCTTCAAGAGCGATACCCCACTGATGGACGCCATGTGAATCAAATTCCAGGCTACAGTAGCAATATACATTTGCTAATATCGTTCAGGATAATGTTTATGCGCGAGTACCCGGTCATCGATGCTGCAGTCTCTGTTGACCAACTTCGAATGCGTCTGAAGGACAATGAACTTGAGCAGTATGGCGAAGCATTCATACCAGAGTTCGTATATGAGGTGATCCGTCGGCTACCTCGGTTTTCATCTATGAGAGTATGTGCCCCTTATTACGTTCATAGCCAAATGTACACTGACAATCGACAGCGGGGACACCAACAAGATGCAGAAGAGTTTCTAGGTTTCGTCTTAGAGGAGATGCACGAGGAATGCACCAGGGCGATGAAAACTGCCAGCATAATGCCCTCCTCTGGCCCTTCCACTCCTAAAAACGGTTGCACATCCCCAGCCCGCGAGTCTACTGACCTACATGCCCTGGATGATGGAGGGTGGCTTGAGGTCGGGCCGAAACAAAGAGCTGCAATTACTCGATCGTCTGGTGCGATCACTACCGAATCTCCAGTCACTAAAATCTTCGGAGGCAATCTCCGGTCGGAACTTCGAGTGCCAGGGATGAAGAATTCCGTAACATTGGAACCATATCAACCTTTGCAGCTTGACATTGGTGCCCCGCATGTCAGCAACATCATCGATGCACTCAAGGGATTGACCAAGCCTGAACCTATACATGGCGATTTCAATTCACCTCGAGGCCCGAACTCAACAGCTACGAAGCAGGTGTTTATTGAGACGCTGCCGCAAGTGCTGATTCTCCACCTCAAACGCTTTCAATATGATAGCAGTGGTGGTACACAGAAAATTTGGAAAAAAGTTGGATACCCCTTGGATCTAGAAATCCCCAAGGAAGTCTTCCCACAACATAAGAGAGGTGGGCTTCTCGCTCAAGGGGGCCTACCGAAGTATCGGCTTATTAGCGTTGTCTATCATCATGGCAAGAACGCAAGTGGAGGGCACTATACCGTTGACGTTCGACGGCAGGAAGGCCGAGAGTGGATCCGACTTGATGACACAGTCATTCGGCGGGTCCGAAGCGAAGATGTTGCGGAAGGCGGCAGTGAGGAAGACCCCGAACTTCTTGCTGCTGCATTAGAGCAACACAAGATCGACGAGCATCAGAACAAGAATGCTTATGAGCAAATTGCCGCAGAGGATGAAGCACAGAATGAAGCTGGCAAGGGCTGGAGCCAGGTCAACGGGCTAGCTGCGACACCTTCAACGGGCGGCAAGAAGTGGTCGAGGATTGCGAATGGAAACGTGACGCCCAGTCACTCTTCTGGGAAAATGACTCCGGTCGGACGAGCGTCCGTCAAGGACAATAAAGTCGCCTACATTCTTTTCTATCAAAGAGTCAACGCATAAGGGTTGCCTTTTGGTCGCGATCCACGTTCGTTTGATACCCTGGGGATCTGCGCACTCGAAAAGCGTAGCGTTTTGGTAATGTCGGTCCGCATGTACGAGAGTAGATGATCGTCCAGGAGCAGCTTTGTACCAAGGCATGGGCTAGCTTTACGACATGTGGCTATATTTTTACAGATGTTTGTACATAGTTCAATTGAGTCCATAATTCGGTTGGCATGGGTCCTTGATTGATTGCACTCTTCGGTGTCAAGCAGCCCAGTACTGACTCCATCAATGCCAGCTTATAAGATATCGATACCGCCGTGCTGTCAGCGATCGAATTGAATGCGGCCCTTCAACCAGAGACAGCAAGGAGAAGTGCATTGACTGGTTAGTAAAACGTTGCACAGGCCCCGAGTCCATTTCCAGCTGGGACATTTGAATCGGTGCAACTTCTGTTAGAAGCAAGAGCTATGAACAGCATTGCGCCAAAGACGCTGTTTAACATCTCTGGGTCAATTGATCAAAGGTGAAGCCAATAACTTACCTCTATCTTTCTGGTGTAACATACCCGATCCTAGATCATTGGCTTTGGAAATAAAAGATACTTACGTTTGCAATTTTACGAAGCAGAGGTTATTCTCTAGATTGCTGACTCCTTGCCCATGGGAGTGTGGTTAAATTTGATGCCATTTGTTCTTTTGTTTCACTGGTTATATGCTCGATTATCTCTGTTCATGGGAAGTCTTTGAAAGGAATCCAGGATAATTGAAAGTTTAGGATCTGCACCAATCTAGGATCTGTTACTGTGATTGTCGCCTATCCTTTATGATATTGCTCGGTACCTTGCCGTTGCGGACATTTATATTTCATTGTGTGAAGGGCCGGGGCTGTGAGCCATCCACATGGCCTTACAGTAGGAAATATCGTGAGCACGATCTCAAGGCTGGGTCTCACCATTGCTAGGTTTTGCTATCTTTTGAGAGTGGTGAAGACTAATGCTAATGCTTGGGTATCATGCAGACAGAGTAGAGTACAACGCTTCGACTCATACATTTCATCACGCCTCTTTATGACAAGAGAATCACGTAACCGTCCTTTTGAATCCTTACAGCCTCGGCTTCATCACCATACCGTCTCCGAACCATTTCAAAGATCAAGAGGCCCGCACTGGTGCTTGGCACCATTTTGATCGTGTTGTAGAAGAGACCTTTGTAAAGCCATCTCCGCCACCCCCAGACCGCCTAGCATGTATCATGCATTGCTGGTAAGTCTTTCTATAAGCAGAGTAGTAGCTACGAAGCATTGCAGCCTTTGGTTGGTCAATCCTCGCTTGCTTGTCCAAGAATGCCAGTGATTTGTAATGGATGCTTTGGATCAAGTTGAGTGGCTGCTGAATGACTTGCTGAGTGACAGAAGGCTGATAGGCCGGCTAAGGTCAAGAAGACCGGTTCAATGCCGTAATGAGGTCTAATTGTGTCGCTATTTTCCGTCTGGTCCAGCCGGGGTTTCAGAAGAGGGTTGGGAAATTTCCCATTGAGGTCGCCGTAATACTTGGTAATAAAATTGTAGTGAGCTTGAGCTTTCACGTATTCAAAGGTTGCGAAGAACACCGCAAAACCCAAGGAGTCTTTGACAAAGGAGAGGCCCCAACCCGCAATAATACCCCGGGGGCCAATCTCGCGGAGCTTGCTTCCGCCATATTCCCACATGGTCTTGTATCGACCGTCGAGAACTTCACTTGTTTTGAATCGGACTGATAGAGCGTCAAGAGGGGCTGCTACGACCGATTGGATTGCTGCAGCTGCAAAGCCAGCCAACAGTGTGCTGTGAACGGGTGGGGGCGGATACACCCTTTTCAATGACTGCGATGATGGTGGATGCAGGGCACCCAAAACTTGGAGATAGGAAGTATACAGAACAGCCCCAACTCTGCAGCCTGTCAGTCATTTCAGGTAAGTATATTGGCAAACAACTAATACCCAATATTGGCCAGCATAGGCGGAAGGACATGGTTCGGAACGAAAGTCCAACCCTGATGGCGAATTGCATGGGCAAGTATGCTTGGCGTACTCATTCTCAAAGACCATCCTTCTTGCCCTGCTCGGGGGTGGATAGCCCTAGCATAGGCCTATGATACGCCTCAGCGGTGGCTCAAATACAGAAAACGAGTGAAACATACCAAATAGCTATAAACCAATGAGCCGTAAAGCTCATCTTTTGTGTATCAGGCGAAGACCTACTCTATTCTGGTTCTGAAGAATGCCTTGGCTGGAGCCCTGAAGTAGAATGCTAAGGCTTGGGATCCAATTGCCCGGGCTCCTGCTGCTGCAGCCCCTATAGCTGCATTGCTCTTTTTGTCCCTTCGAGGACCTAGCGAAGTACTTTGATTTTCATGAACGGCAGGTAGCCAAGGTTTTGTTGAAGTTTGAGTAGAAGACTTTACCATCTCTAATACATAAAACCTCAGCTAACCAATCTCACGGCTTTTGGCCCAACATTATATATCTGCGAGAGCCCAGTATCTCTCACTATCACTATAGATTCGACACTTTCGGGGCGCAGTATGTTTCAAGTTGACCGAAGCTTGGTAGCCTTCTGTTAAACGGTCGAAATCGATATGACGAGCAGGTCGAGTACCTTTATATGTGTGAATCACAGCAAGCGCAAATTGAAGATGTCAAATTATGAGTAGTGTAGCAACAGGAGATCCATGGTGGATAGGTACTTTATGTTGTGACTTATGCCCTACCGAAAGTACGCTAAACTATATGGGGGCCAATTAACGCGCCTCCTGCGCGGCGGCTTCCATTGACTCTCTTTTCATACCTCGAACCTCATCCTCCCTTCAAGTCACCCCTCAAAGCGCACTCGGTCTAGCACCCCTACACGTCATGGCGGACGAAGTCAAGATCGATAAGGACAACTTCCAGAGCCGTCTCTCACACTTTATTTCAGCATGGAAAACCGACAAACGACAATCAAACGACGCGTTGTTCGGGGGAGTTGGATCTATAGTGGTTTTGATGGGCAGGAATGAGGACAACCCATCCTTCCACAAAAACAATGCGATGCACGTATGTATGCCTATCGAAGCATTTCAATATCAAACATTTGACGAGTCGATTACAGTTCTGGCTCCTTGGATACGAGTTCCCTGCTACGCTGATGGTGTTCACCCTGGAGGCGCTCTACATTGTCACTACTGCGAAGAAGGGTACGTTGCTTTAGAAGACCCGGTCAAGCTGGGCTAACTACGTCCACTACGTCCAGCCAAACATCTGGAACCTCTCAAGGGGGGCAAAGTCCCAGTCGAGATTCTTGTGAAAGGCAAGGACGCAGATCAGAACGCCAAACACCTAGAGAAATGTCTCGATGTCATCAAAGGTGCCGGAGTACGTTTATGAGTCATTTCCCCGTGCGTGGATTTGCTGAAAACTGCCTAGAAGAAAGTCGGTACGATTGCGAAAGACACTTCCGCGGGTCCATTTGCGGATGAGTGGAAAAAAGCATTTGGCGACATTTCCAAAGAGGTGGAGGAAGTTGATATATCGATGGCACTTTCTTCTGCCGCGTTTGCAGTGAAGGACGAGCATGAGCTGGTAGATAACCTCTTGATAAGGTTCTGTCCGGAGGTATCCTAGGTGGCTGACATCTATTAGCGGTCAATGCGCAATGCGTCCAGAGCATGTACGGGTATCCTGTGGGAGTTTTTCATGGAGGAGATGTCGTCAATCCTGGATGCTGAAAAGAAGGTCACGCACAAGGTGCTGGCGGAAAAGATGGACAAAAAGCTAGACGATCCGAAGTTCTTCAAAAACCTGAAGACTTCCAAGCTACCTGCAGATTTTGACAACAGCCAGCTTGATTTCATGTACGGTCCAACGGTTCAGAGTGGAGGAAATTACGACCTGAAACAGTCAGCAACGTCTGATGGCGACACTCTGCATCCTGGTATTATTATTGCGGGCCTTGGCCTTCGATACAAAAGCTATAGCTCCGTGGTGGCCCGCACGTTCTTGGTGGATCCAAACAGTTCTCAGGAGGCCAACTATAAATTGCTACTCAGCATACAAGATATGCTAATTCAGGAGGCGAGAGAAGGTGTGGTCATCAAGGAGTTGTACAACAAGGCGTTGGGCATTATCAAGGCTAAGAAACCAGATATGGAAAAGCATTTTTTGAAGGCAATCGGAGCGGGAATAGGCATCGAGGCCAAAGATCCGACACTCGTCATCAACGCCAAAAATACAAGACAGCTCAGGGATGGGATGACCCTCAATTTTGCCCCAGGATTCACCGACATCGAGAATCCAAAGCCTCAAGATAAGAAGAGCAAGACATACACACTCTTCGTTTCAGATACCGTTCGTATTCATGGCAGAACCGAGGCTGCAGGCAATCTCACAAAACCGGCGCCACTAGAACTTGGCTCAGTCTCTTTCTACTTCAAAGACGAAGAGGATGAAGAAACGCCAGCGCAGAAGGCCAAAAGCAAGAAAGACCCGAAAATTGGTGCCGTTGCATCTACTAATGTTGTGAAAACAAAGCTTCGTACAGACCGTGGGAAACAAGTGGACGAGGGTGCTGAGGTTCGGCGACGGGAGCATCAGAAAGAGCTGGCCCAAAAGAAGCAACAAGAAGGTCTCGAGCGCTACAGCGAAGTCACGGGTGACGCCAATGGTGTCAGTCAGAAGAAGTTCAAGAAGTTCGAGTCATACAAGCGAGACAATCAATTTCCCTCCCGGGTGGCGGATCTAGCAATCGTAGTAGACGTCAAGGCATCCACCGTCGTGCTGCCTATAATGGGTAGGCCTGTACCATTCCACATCAACACCATCAAAAACGCCAGCAAAAGCGACGAAGGAGAGTTTGCATACCTGCGAATCAATTTCTTATCTCCTGGACAAGGTGTTGGTAGAAAGGACGACCAACCGTTCGAGAATGCCGATGCACATTTCGTCAGAAGTCTGACGTTCCGGTCCACGGACACCGACCGGATGCAGGATATTGCAACCCAAATCACTGACCTAAGAAAGAATGCTGTACGCCGAGAACAAGAAAAGAAAGAGCTGGAAGATGTGGTTGAACAGGACAAGCTTAGTGTAATCCGGAGTAAGTTTTGCAGCTTGTCTTGCAGGCTCCTCTACTAAGTACTTCGACAGGTCGTAAGCCTGTGAACCTTGATAATCTCTTTGTTCGGCCGGGACTTGATGGCAAACGTGTAGCCGGTGAGGTGGAAATTCATCAGAATGGCCTTCGTTACGCCGATCACCGCGGAAGTCAGATCGACATTCTCTTCAGCAATATTAAGAATTTGTTTTTCCAACCTTGTACACACGAATTGATTGTCATTATTCATATCCACTTGAAGGATCCAATTATGATAGGAAAGAAGAAAGCCAAAGACGTCCAATTTTATCGCGAAGCGACTGATATGGCGTTCGATGAGACTGGCAATCGCAAGAGAAAGCATCGCTTTGGCGACGAAGAAGAATTTGAACAGGAGCAAGAAGAGAGGAGGCGGCGTACCCAGCTTGACAAAGCTTTCAAAATGTTCGCTGACAGGATCCAGGCCGCTGCTCCTGAGGATTTCGGTGTGGATGTTCCGTTTAGAGACCTTGGTTTCAGTGGTGTACCTAATCGGTCTAACGTGCTATGCCAGCCTACCACAGACTGTCTCGTACAGCTGACTGAACCGCCCTTTATGGTGATAGCTTTGGAGGAGATCGAAATCGTTCATCTGGAGCGTGTGCAATTTGGGCTAAAAAACTTTGACATGGTCTGCGTCTTCAAGGATTTCCACCGCCCACCAGCACATATCAATACGGTTCCTGTGGAGAGCCTAGAGCAGGTCAAAGACTGGCTCGATTCCGTGGAAATTCCATACAGCGAAGGTCCCCTGAACCTAAATTGGGGTACCATCATGAAGACCGTCATTGCCGACCCTCACCAGTTCTTCGTCGATGGTGGATGGTCGTTCTTGACCATGGAGTCGGACGACGAAGGCTCAGATGACGAGGAAGAAGAGTCTGCGTTTGAGATGTCCGACGAGGAGCTCGCAGCTTCGGAAGAATCATCGGAAGACGAGTCGGACTTTGACGACGACGCTTCCGCTGATGAAGGCAGCGCGAGTGATGATGAAAGTGGTGGAGAGGACTGGGATGAGCTGGAGAAGAAAGCGAAGAGGAAAGACCAAGAAGGAGGTCTGGATGATGAGGAGGATAAGGGCAGGAAGAAGAAGCGGTAGAATGCTCTTGACCTTTCGATCAGTAATGGATTCCCCTTTGGCATAGTCTACTGGGGGACCTTTTGAAGGAGGAGCATCAATTTATGTCTTCTATCTCCTGCCAGCGGAAATTGGATTGGCCACGAGCAGCCTGTCACATAGTAGCGACTTATCTTAGCGATCAAAATACTGCGCATTGGCGCCTTTCAAAAGCATGTCGGAGACAATGAGATGATTGTGAATTCGGTCTGTTACCCGTTAAGTGTCCTTCCAAACGCTGTCATGATGCCAAGATCCATGAACTTCTCTACCATCGCCATCCATGCCCCGTCCATGCACCCACCTACTACATCATCAAAGCAAATCCGTCAACGAGTGTGGTTTGCATAACGCAAATGCTAACCATCGAGGCTTCCATAACGAGTGTCGTGATTCTCCCAGCCGATTCCCCCTTATTCGCCCTTCCTGTACAAGTTGAACATATTGATCATACGCGACTGCTGCTCTGGTGAGAAGCCGGTGTAGCTATGGAAAAGGAAAAAGGTGTCAGCCAGCTAGCCCCCAATGAGACGTTCAGCTACACGCCATCGCAAAACTCTCTTCCTCGCGCATTTCCTCTTTCCCCCTAGGACCAGCCGAATCTCCGAGGACAGGAAAAGAAATCAACAAAGGAATTCGAAACTCACCACTCATCGGTGGAATAGTCCATGTAATTATTGATCGGATCCAGCCCCGGCGAAAGGGGACAGCTATCCTTGCCCGTCGGACACCCACTCGTACTCACACTCTGCTGCGGCGTGTCGTCGCAATAGTCGCCCCCGTCGCCCGCGCCGCACGTGTTGTCCTGGAAGGTATGCAACAGGCCGAACCAATGCCCGATCTCGTGCACGGCCGTTTTGCCCTGGTCGTAGCCGATGACCGTGTTCGGGGCGTGGGGCATGCTGCCGGCGAGGATGTTGCAGCCGTCGGTGGCGTAGTCGATGGCGGGGAACTCGTACGTTTGGCCGTTGTAGGCGTACGTGATGTTGGTGGGTAGGGTGCAATATCCGAGGAGGGTGGAGCCGGCGCTGTAGGTGTATGGGTAGGAGGAGAGGTTGGTTTGGAAGTAGAGGTTCAGGTCGGCGTAGGTGCCTCTTCGCAGGGCCTTTTTCATCGTGGTGCTGTTGGCGTCGGTGGCCCAGTCGTCGCGGATGCTGTAGGAGGTCGTGTTGAGGTGGAAGGTGATGTTGGATGGGCGGTAGGCTTGGTTTAGGACTGCCATCTGTGGGTGCATAGCAGACACGGTCAGAGATGGGTTAGAGTGCGGTTGTTGGGGGGGGGGATGTCTCACCTGGTTGGATATGAGAGTTGAGCGTGTACGGGAGTTGTACAGCGGTGCTTGATCAGCAGTTGATACAAAGTGCATGTAGACCTCCACAACAAGCGGCTTGGTCGCTGTACTACCCCCAGCGAGGCGTGCGGTAGGGGAGCCTCGAAAGTATGAATGGGCTGCTCGAAGCTCCGCAGAGGGTGGTGGAGTGCCACACATGTCGATGGAAATATTTGGTAAGGTAGTGGGGCCATTGTTTGCACGGTAATCGATGAGATGAGCGAAAGTGGGAATGGCAGCATAGAAGAAAAGTAATGATATCCGGGGTAACATGATGAAAGCCCTGGGTTTGCGACTTATTCCGCTGGTATGACTCTTGGCAGGGCCTCAAGGGGTAACCGTTGGAATGCGTGAGGAGAATTGGGAATGGACGGCCAGGCCCATATGTATAGAACACTTCCTTTCTCCAGCTCCAGGAACAACTTGCGACTGGCACTGGCTTTCTTCGTCCTTGCCGGTTATCCTTCTTTCTCTCGATGGTCGATCATGTTGGGCGTCGTACCTTCATCGGCTTTCATCCCACAACGCTGCGACTTACATGGAACTGCAAAAAAGAGCCGGAACCGGGCATTTTCAACTGAGCACAAAGCGATAAATATTCCCTTTGCCGACGCCATCCCGCAGGAAACAAGCATGCGTCTTCCTCGAAACGTCTTGCATAGGTAGAGATCATCGAGGGAAAGCACATGAAGCATGCTGTGAATATGGAAGACTCAATTGACGACTCGAGACTGTCGGCCTTCATTCAAAGATATACAACATCGCACCAAAACGCCAGAAACACTCCTAGTCGCAACATTGAGTATGTCTAAAATAGAAACACATTAATCATGCGGCATCGTTACCAGGTCTAGAAATCCCCGTCGCAGTCGCTGTGCTTGGTTGGTCATTGTTCCACGTAAGATAAGTATGGTCGCCAAGTTTCCTGTGAAGTCGTCAATTCCGTGCAATGGCTTGTGGGCATTCCAGATAACATACCTGGGCTTGATGAGATGTATTACGGTGAAGAGAGTCCCAAGGAGGATGCAGATGCCTCCGACAGCCACATATGCAATGCCGAGGAAGGGGTTCTTGCCCCCCATCACAGTTCGGGTGGATATGACCATAGATTTCGTGCCTCCATACATGGTGACCAGAAAATCTAATAACGTTCAGTACTCGTTCACAAGCTGCACAAATCGAAAGACGTACTGTCTTCAATATCCACTTGATACATGCTACATTCCATGGTTTCGTTGTCATTGCGCAAGGCTAACTTGCTGAAGTTTGGAAGACCCGCGGTCCTCATCCATACTTGAAGGCCTTCGTCCTCTTTCAAGTTCGGCGGTGGGCTTTTATCTGTATAACCATCTGGATACCGTAGCGCCCAATTAGGCGGAACGGCAATATCTGCAGCATTGTATTTCGTGGGGTTATATAGCGCTGCATCACTGGCCCAGGCAATACCTTTGTTCGTCATGTTGTATGTAATGTTAGATTTAGTGTTATAACGTAGATTCAGTTGCACCGGGTTCAAAAACGTATCGTTGAAGACAGAGTTGGCAATAAGGCCACAAGGATAATATGGCTTGCCGTCCTTGTCTTTCCCACTGTTGGTATCCAGAGGGGAGCAAGCGCCAAGTGAGGTATTCTTCACGGCTGTCCCCTTCAGTTGGTCCGAATCCAGTGACTTGACGTATCGGCGATGGTTCTGGTAGAAGTTGGTGAGGCGATAGTAGAGCAAGACAGGCGGTTTGAGATTGCAAGGAATTTGAAATTGCAGAGAGCAGACGAAGGTATCGATAGTATTGTTTCCGTAGAGTACGCTCTTATTGTAACCCCTCCATTCGTACCTGGCGCCTCCTGTGCAGATTGGGTCCCCACGTTTGAACGAAGATGAAGTATATTTGCTGGGAATCGTGCTGTAATCGGAGGAGTTGCGTGCTTCTTTCCGGCAATGGGAGTAGTCGATTGAAATCTCTTGCACCTATATCGTAAACGTTAGGAACACTTTGTTGAACCCACGAGCCATCAACTAACCTGGGCGCTGGCATATAACAGTAATCCGCCTATCGGCGCGAAGATAATGCCGACGATGAAGAATAAAGGTAGGACGGTCTTAGGTGTAAGAATGGGCCTGCGCAAGCAAAATTCAGCAGCTGCCCGTGGTCTATCGTCGCCAAGCTGTTCGATGAGACACCCACTGCCAGGCCTTCAATCTCTGCTGCCGGAAGGCAGTGTCTGTAGGTCGCAGAATAATCTGTTAGCGACAGGCGATTTCTATACCAATCCTGCTTCGTGCAGAATGACAAGACCTGAGCTCACTTGCTGGCCGTCTACTCTTCACTTTCTTATGCACTTCACCATGGTCGTCCAACGGCTCGGTGTGGGTATGTGTTTGTGACATGCTACAGGCAGAGGAACCATGAAGTCCTGTCCAGCTACGGACTGGATCTGCCCTTGTTGGAAAACGATTGCTGTGAATGTTGATTGATGTTGAGGTTGTAATCATTGTAGTGAGAAAGTACGGGCTCCGTAAGCTTGTAGGGCTGACGCCGTTGCCGCTATCTGCACTGCCGGCGGCGCCGAATTAGATCAAGGACCATTGACGCCCAAATGGCATTATCAATTTGACAATTATTCCATACTTTAAATTGGGCACTGAAAGCGGTGGATACGGTTCAACGTTTCATGCTGATTTCTTCTAAACTATGAAGAGACAGACCATCCAGATTTCGAAATATCCCACATCCTCCTAGCCAGATGATCACTCTTGATGTCTCACTTCCTTTAGGCCTTTGATCCAAATCTGACCCTTCCACGCAAGCATACCGAGAGATGTGATCCTGCTATGTGTCCTTCATGGCGCCAACAAAATGAAAAGGGGGTATCTGTGAGCTGGGTGCAGGACCGTACAATTTGTAATCCTGGAAACTGACATGCCAAACGCCTTGGTTGTATGCATTAGTACCGAGTGGAGTATGGGGAAACCCCGAAAGCGCAGATTGCGTCCAATTCAATCATGATATATGATCACGTAATGCAGGGCCAGCCCGGTAAATACCATAGAGAAAGTACTAGTGTCGTTATGGTCGTCGGCAGTATGTCAATCTTGGCCAAGTAGAGGCTTGAACAATAGAAACAGTCCACCTGAGTATTGAGATAGACTCGTAATCGGTGTGCTCAAGAAATCAAAGATATTGGGTGAAGTAGTCTTTGCTGAACCATCCCACCTTGTCGTAAGCACCCCATAGCTTGCTGGCCTTGTTGACATCGATCTTGCAAGCCTGTTGTGCATCCGTCTTTCGGAATTCCTTGCCGATCCTGAGAGCGTTGACGCGAGATTCGAAGATGCGTCGTTTGCTGCAGAGATAAGTTGCACAGCTCAGGCGAAGTGTGCCCGCCAGGCTCACTTCGGCTTCGTGGAGCATCTCCCGATCCGTGTCATTCGCAAGATTTAGGACGTTGCTGCTTGGCCAATCGGCCTTGAGGATCTTGGGGTTGCCCTTGGGAAGAGTCGATGTAGGAGGGGCATAATCTGGGAGAGCGTTGTAATCCACGTCTTCCCGTTTCGTTCCTGGCATGCGATCAGGCGTCGCTGAGCGACCCTTCTCTGGAAACCCCATCAATTTGGTCATTGGTGAAGCCTTGGGTGTACGCTTAATTCTTGGAATTGCTGCCTTTGCAGAGGTTGGTGCTTTTACAGGTGTCGATGCGCGGTTAATAGCTCGCTTCATCAACCGTGGTGCTGGTGCAATCCGGACGGGTGCCGCCTTGGTGCCAGCTGAGGCACAGAAACGCTTGGTCTGCCAGTATTGGTCTTCCATCTCTTCACGCTGCCTCTTCATGTATGCACCAGGGTTTCGGTTGTAAAGACGGCCGATCTGGGGGACGCAGGCAATTGCTAAGCGGTATTCGTCCCGGGTAGGACAATTGACTTTGCGATCAAATCTTTGCATGTGCATTGCCATGTGCTTGGTGATGATATCCTCCGTATGTTCGATCGACGGTTCTATCGGAAACAGAGGCTGATCGCTGACGCATCCAAAGGACTCCGAGTCTGGGAAGAGGACTGGATCGTGACCTCCGTCTGCTTCTCGACTACCGTATGTAGAGCCTGTCTGGTCATCCTTCTCTTCTTTGCATCGCTTCCTCATCCACGGCGAAATTGGGGGAGATGGCAGGACCCTCATCTGTGTTTCTGGCGTTACACAAGTTGCCATTGGAGCGAGGGTCTGGTCTGAAGTCAAGGCACAAGATTGGTTTGAAGAGGGGGGTTTCGCTGGTGTGATTGAGAAGCTATCAAGTGGTTTTGCCTCAGGTGGAGACATGAGATTTGATATCGATGGTAATGACATTTCCGATGGAATTGATGATGACCGGTACAGTTGTAGTGGTCAAAAAGGTTGTTGGGAGGTGATTGTAGGGAGGGGCGAAGGTAGTGGGATGTGAAAGGTCAATTGTCTGGATTTGTAAGACGGTATTAAGACGTTGTCCGGATTGGGTGGCAAAGGTTCGGAGATGGAGTTTGAGCGGATGTGCCACGATAAAGCGGATCAATTGATGCTGATGGAAACGGGACCAGCGATTGCCTGTACAGCAGTATTAGAAGGCCTGTGATGGCAATTGTCCAGATGTCAGATGTAGATGTTGAAGGATTGAGATTGAGATTGAGATTGAAATTGAAATTGAGAATGGGCGAAGCCTTGTCAATGAAACAAGGCGGCGGTGAATAGAACAAGAAGGAATAGGAAGAACAATGGGCGCAAAGGTGGGACGGGGGCCCAAGGCAGCAATGAAGGAGTGGGAAAAGCAAGAGGAATGACTGGATCAATTGATGACTCGCATCAACTGACACCTTTCTTGAGCGAGGTGGGCAAGGTGGGCCACGGTTCCTGGGTCAAGGCGAACGCTGCCTGTGCGTGCGTGCCTGTGCCCGGTGGTGAGGAGTGTAAGCGCCAATCCTATGGTAGTCAGCTGCTCCTGAGTGCTGACCCATCGGTAGTGCAAGAAAGCGCAGGAATGTGCTGGAAGATGATTGGTCCGATGTGACACCTCAGACGTTTAGCGAGCAATGGAAGAGATCCATGATGGCTGCGTGGGATCTTGTGGGCCAGCCGTGTTGCGTAAGGTAGGGGAGAACCAGTGACTTGTAAGAAAATGGTCGCGTCACGAAAAGGGAAAAAGGGCAGTGGTGAGTCAGTCGCCAAATCCAAATCCGAAATCGATCGATTGAGCGTTAGTACGACTTAGGCAGAAACCGGACGTGGTCCCCCGAGGTGGCGTAATCTCAGGGTCTGACTGTCTGCCACGCACGCTTTGCCCGCTTTGCTTCAGAAATAGAAAGTTGGTCTGTTTGAGCCACAAAGTCAATTGGGAAGGGAAGCCTGCATAAGGCATCAAGTGTCAACTTTCGACCATCAACATCTTGCAGCCACCACTCTTTAACGTCTTTATCATTGATTAATGAAAGATTGCCAGCATTGCTCTAAATTCCAACACTCTCATTTATTGCTGCGGCACGCAAGACCATCGTGATGCAATTGAGTCTCCGCCGTGTGTCTCGGGCTACTTGAACTGCCCACGGTACTGCAAAAGACCTAATGAAGAGGGATGTAGCCTTCGTCGGCGTCATCTGCTTCCTTTGCGCCTCCGACTGATCGAGGCCCAGTCGCTCCCCTTCGACCCTTATCGGGATCATCAATTGGCTTGAGACGTTAGCTAGACCATTGAACTTTGTAGCACTGTGATTACTTTAGTCTGCACGGTCTACTGGCATCCGTGGAACATTCGGTACGTTGGGAACCTCGGCCGCTATCACAATGAGATCTAATATTCCCAAGACATTCAGAGGTCAGATTCTGCCCGTCAAGGTCAAGCCTCGCGTTGCATAGCACGGAAAGTCAAGGAGCTGTAATGGCGATGTACTGATGGTGACAGACCTTCGCCCGTGGCATTACCTCAGTGCCATGAAGTCCTGTTTTTCTCTATCGACTTTTGATGTAGACCAAGGCCGTAAACATCGTTGACTAGCGTACAACTTCCTGTCACCGCTATGCAAGAGGCCATCCATTGTGGCAAGCGTCCTGACTCTGACTACTGCTCTTCGATAACCCCGCCAAGATTGCCCTCAATGCTTGGGTATAAAAATCGTCATGCGTGCGCGCTAGAAACGAGATGATACAAGAAAGGTAGATACCTGGTCAATGCTGATCCTTCAAATTCATGGCCATTCCGGCGACGCAGAAACATCGTGGGCCAAGCCTTTTGGACTCGCCCCTTGGCCATCCATGGTCGAAATGAAGGGATTCAGAATTGACGAACTCAATTCGTGCATGCCGCCTGGACGTGTCCTGGCTGCTTGCACTACAATTTATTAATGTTAGTACTTGTTCCAAGTACAAGTATAGATCGAGAAGGGTCCGTAGAAAATATGACTGGTACAGAGCTTCAAGTAACGAGTAGTATGCGGGACATAGATGGGAATAGTTCTCGGATGATGCACGTACCTTGTAGCAGACTCGTTCAGAAGAGGCTTCCGACGGGCAATCGCGTGATAGGTGACCAACCTCGCCGCCTATTGTATATTAGTTGAAGCCACACCATCGACTTCAAGGTATGGATGACGCACAATTGTAACTGTGGAACAAATTAAGTCAACATTAATATCCCACGATCATTGCTCAGCTGCACAGATTGTCTTTGGATTGACCAGGAGTCCCAATGCAGACCTTGCAAATCGACATTGCGTCCCAATCAGGAGGAGATCTCACGGAGGGTTTCACGTACCATTTCTGACCCTGGGTGCAATCCCGAGACATGTGTCCGTAGCCTCCGCAAGAGTAGCAGGTCTGTCCACCAGCCCCACGACCTCCCCCACCGCCACCGTAGCCTGCGCCATAGCCTCCACCGTATCCGCCTCCACCGTACCCTCCACCTTCAGTGCAGTTGCGGGCGATATGGCCGACCTTTCCGCATCTAAGATGTGTCAGCATAAGAAACATAAATAGATGCAGAGAGGTGTAGAGGAATACTTGTAGCACTCCTGACCACCGCCGGATCCACCACCGTATCCTCCGCTCATGCCTCCTCCACCTCCACCTCCACCACCAGTGCCTGGGTTGGGGCATTCACGCGAGATATGGCCGACTTCGCCGCAACGGTAGCATGATTTTTCCTTTTGAGGGGCTTGGCATTCACGCGACACATGACCCTCCTAAGATGTTCAGCGTTAGCGACAGGCTTCGCCCAGTATTTTTGGTGAACCGACCTCGCCGCCTGTTCTTCGTCAATTGGTGATCCGGTTCAACGATGAAGAGAACTAGACTCACAGTTGAAGCATGTCGGGCTTCCACGCTTTGGGCAATCGCGAGCTTGGTGCGATGCGTCGCCGCCTGACATAAGAGAGCAAATGAGCCAAAGGTTCGTGGTCCCAATAGGAACGAGGGCAAAGTATTACGTACAGTTATAGCACCCGCGTCCACCTGGTTGCTGGTAATCCATAGTTCTCGTGTTGATGCTCTAGGTGAGATTTGCGGTCAGCGTAGATTTGCTAATGATGCTTGTGGAGGAGTCAAAGAGTTGCGGGCAAGATGTGCTTGGCTTGTCGTCGCTGGGGTTAGCTTACATTATTCAATTGGCGTGTATGATGTATGATTGGTGAATGGGTGGACCACAAAGCTATGACGATTGCAGAGTGTCGTGGTGTAAGGGTGAGGTGTGTCTGAAAATCTTCGTGGGATCACTGGAGCAGTCTTGAGATTTCGTGGGGCACTGGCGCTAGTATCTAAAGTAGCTCGCTAAGTAAGCGGGAGCTTGAACCATGCGCCGCTGCCGCCGAAGTCGTAGGGGGATTCCGGATTGGGTGTGGACTGGGACGCTTCATCATCGTGGAAAACGTGGAGATCCAACAATGTCCACTCGTTTCAAGACCCACTGATACATCTTCTGTAGCAAGCATCGCTATGGTAAAGCGCTCCTTGGAACAAGATGCTAGGGATGAACGCTCCGTAAAGCGATCACGACCCAACAGATCTGACAGATTATCCCTCTTGAGTGACGAACTTCTCCTGAGAACGCTCTCTTTCCTCTCTATCTCTGACCTTGTTCTTTGCCAAAGGTGCGCATCGTCACGTCCGGATATGATCCCTCAGCTAATCATGCAGACTCTCTCGACGGTTGAAGACTCTTGCTGGTGATCCGCAACTATGGAAGGCCGCATTCTACGATAGGTTTGTACGGCCACGGGCATCTCGTATTCGGGGCATTCGAGATCAGGGAATATCGGCGAAGTCTCTGTACTATTCGTCCAAGGTATCGAAGTGGCTAGATGATGACCACCTTGTGAAACAAGGCAAAGCGACGAATTGGAAACGACAATACAGATTGCGCCATAACTGGTCGAGAGGGAGCGCGAGCGTCCGCGAGACCCAGGTTGCAGAGCAGCCATCTACGCCACCTCTACTATTGCGTCTCCACCAAGACCTCGTTGTGATCGCAGACGCCACGGCTGGATTAAGAGCATGGTCGCTCAAAGGACAAAATAGATTGATAGCGATTGCGACTTTAGGCACCGTCGGTCCGACATCGATGGCAGTTGACGACACTGAAACCGTCAATGGTGGGGTGAACATCTCAATTGGCTTCAGCGATGGCAGTCTTGCCATCTATACGTTGAACAAAACCGCGAAGACGTTTACACTCCAATGTAAACATGCTCCTTCTTCGAATGGCGCTATCCTAGCGATTGACTACGCTTCGCCTTACCTACTGACCATGACCGGAATACCATTGTTGTCCTTGTATCGTCTTAGCCATAATGAAGGCGGTTTTCTGGATACCACATTAGGGGCTCCCAACCTTTTATCATCACTACAATCTCACACGGCTTACCCCCCGATATCGCTCGCAATAAGACCATCGTCCACCAGCATCGTGGCCTCTATAGCCTACGCTATGCCCACATGGACATCAGGGTGGTCTGTAGGCTTGCAGGAAATCCGTCTCACAGTAGAAGGTGCAATTGTGGATTCTCGCGTGGCCTCTGCCTCTACGAAATCCATGAGACCACCATATCCACCATTCAACATGAAAAATCCAGCGCCAGGCATAGGCGATGGCACTCCATGGGTTCCAGACACAGTGGGCTACATACGAATACCCTCACTAACAAGACCTACATCCCTATCATATAATCATCCATACCTACTTTCAGCTCATGCAGATAACACACTAACACTCTATATGGTAACATCGAACGCTCAGGAATTGAGTATAGGGGCCGCAAATCGGCTGTGGGGTCACACCTCTTCAGTGTCTGGTGCTCATGTTGGTGATCGAGGCAAAGCGGTCTCGGTCAGTGCTGTGGGCAACGAGCTTCGTGTATGGGAACTCGAGGGGGGGTTGTCCTCTAGCACTTCCAGAAGGCGGGCTGCTGCTGGTGCAGCCAGTGTTCAAGTGCGTCCAGAGAGCAGCTTCATCACAGAACCCAAATTACAGGAGGCAATAAGGTCACTCGGCAGCGCTACTCCACATCCTTTGGATCAAGACCGGAAATTGGATCCATCGAATGTTACCGAGGGGTGGGTTGCTTTTGACGAAGAAAGGGTGGTGCTGCTTCGAGAGAAGATGCAGGGCGCCCAGGCACTGGTCGTGTATGATTTCTCATAGAAATAAATAACAGACAGCATCGGAAAGTGAAATTTGCTCCTTAGGTTATTGCCACAATTCATCAAGACGTGCAAGGTCGCTAACCTCGATCAGGCTAAGACGGGTGGCCGGGTAGGGCAAGGGCCCAAGATCTCGGAGATAAAGTCTAACCTCGCGTTCACTATACGCGTTCAAATCTCAACGTTTGGTACTACGCGAATGCACTCTGTATTCGCTAGGGTGTGAATCTATATGGGTTTGCCCATGGAGATGAATTGCATTGTCTCTGATGGAGTCGTTTGAGGGCCAGAAGAACAAGATTCGCCGCGACATCGGTACCCGACTCGATGCTTTAGAAGATCTGTTGACAGAGGAGCTATCTCGGAAGCTCTCTCAGCGTAGGCCAAAGGTCTACTACAAAGCCTCTATTGACATGAGGCTAATCGTTTGGGCCCAGGAGATCAATCGTTTGCCACTGAGAAAAAGCAATACATAGAGGATATTGACGCTTTACGATCGAGAGCAGCAAGGGTGGAAGAATTAGAGGTTGAAAATGCTAAATTACTCGCTGAGCTTGAATCTACGAAACAACAAAGCAAGGGACGCTCGACTGTCGAAGCATCTCATGCCTGTGAGGGTAAAGGGGCCTCCAATGTCCCGCCTAGAATTGAATTGGAGGCTAGAACCGTGGACGTTGAACAGTACAACCAGGTCAAGGACCTACTGATCAAACGTGACAGTGATTATGGAAAATTAGTCGTTGCACGCCAGGTTCTGGAGTCCAAGGTACGGCACTACAAAGATATCACAAAAGAATGGCGAGAATACACCAACAGATGGATTATGAAGCACCCAATCAAAGGGATCAAGTCGCGTGAGCTCGAGGCTTCAAAGGCTTCTCCAGCAGCTACTACAAGAGAGTTAAGATATTCCAGTGCTCCCGCACCACCCTCTATCCCGGACAACATGACTCCGTCAATTAGCAATCTTTCCCGTGATGCTTCCCCATGGGCGGACTTGGAGAGAGCCCCGGTTCGGCTGGGAAGTAATCCACCGCTTAGTGCGGGATATCTTCCTGACAGAATCGTTGCCACACAGAGGGCTCTGAATAATGGCTCCAGGGCAAGCTCCGTGGATCTCACTGAAGTGTCGGATGAGACCGGGCGACGACCCTCGCCCTCATCCACTGCTCATACACACAACTCGACCGAAATAAATTGCGGGTACGCAGAAAAGCAAGCTGAGAATGACGGCAGCTCGCCGATCATAATCTCAGAGAGATCACTCAAGCGCAAAAGGCCCGTGAAGATGCACGAGGATGATCCTCGTTCAAAGCCCCCTCTGGTCAAGAATGAACTGCCTTCCAGTAGTCCGCTCTTTGCCCCGAGCTTCCTCCGGCATGGTGGGCTTCATGAAAGCCTTGATCTGGACGACGTCGGAGGTCACATTGATACGCCCAGAAAACGGCGAAGAAAGGAAGAACTGCGACACGGATCCTCAATGGTAGCACCAGCAGCAGTGCGAGACGAAGAGATGATGTTAGATGACCCAACAAACCAGAATCCTGGTCGTCTCGTCTTGTTCAAGGACGAACTTGACAAGCGAACCGTATCAGATGTCAGGCCCTTTTCTCTAAACCCAGCAACGGACCATAAAGACCAAGGTAATGAAGAGCAAGGACAAAAGTTGCGTAAGACCTGTTCCAAGGCGCAACAGCAAGAGCACAATAAGCGTGTTGGTGAAAGGCTGGATGCTGTGGAGCAACCTCCTAACGGTGATGCGAATTCTGGCAAATCTAATGCCGCCAGACCTTTAGACAGAAGAAACCTTTGGCGCCCAAAATCCCCGACTATAAGAGACTATCCTACACCAGCGACAGGAGATCACGTCCAACCTCACATCCTGCAAGGCGGTAGGGAGATGGAGCAACAGAGGGAGGCGCTGGCTAGTCCCACCGTTCTACAACCCACAGATCCCAATGCCCACGTCTTTCCGAGGACTCACGAAAAGCTCGCCAATCAGAAAACATCATGTCCTCCCAGCCGCCGCGATCGTGGCGCAGCCCATGTGCCTGCCTTGGCCGAAGATGGAGAAGATTCTCCATCGTTCACCAACCAGGGAAAGGTCAAGCGGATAGATCTCAAGATGTCGTCAGACAAAGCTTCCAGGGCACCAGATCTCCATCATCGTCTAGGCACGTTGTTGAGCGAGCCTTCTCCTACCAAATCGTTTTTAGAGTCCACAAGAGATAGGCTCAGCCCTCCCAAAGATAAAAATCTATCGTTAAAGGCGCCAGTTGTTGAATCTAACGGCTACGCGGGTTCGAGAGCTCCCTCTACAATTCCAAGCATGCCAGCTCAGATGACCGTGCTTGGAACGGGATTTGGGGACAGGGCTGACCTCAAGCAATACAGAAGCGTAGGAGCGGAGATGAGCGAGGGAGCCAAGTCAGTCCGAGCCACCAACAAGAACCGAACAACAAAGCCTCTATCTCGTAGATCCCCTGTGACAGACCAGTCAGCAGATACACGACCTGAACATGAACCGCTAAGGGCTCGACCGCTCCACCGTTTGCGCATCGAAGACTTCAAGCTGAATCCTGCACATAGCGACTATGCCTACCATGAATCGGTCCGCAAACATGACGAAAAAAAGGCCCTCTCAGGTTGCACTGACCGACATTGCCCGCGATGCAGAGACATTCGTATATTTGTCGAAAATAGCGGATATGCAAGGGTGCCTGGTCAGGACGAAGAGGAGACCGATCGGCGTCTGCTTGAAGCCTTTCTTGGGAATGACAAAGGCCGCTTGAGGAAGATGTCGGCTGGGGAGAAGCAGGAAATCTTGGTCCAAGCTAGGTCGCAGCAGTTCGCAAATGAGTTTGGCAAACACAGAACACCGTTCCAGCGAGCGCAGTCACCGGTCGATTACTGGAATGTTGGATTTCCGTCAACCCAAGAGCATGAGCAAAATTTAGAAGTTGTACGCATGAGGGAGAGGGAGCAGGTGAAAGCAATGTACTGGGAGGCGATTAGAGAGCGAGGGAGGTACGTATTTGCTGATGAGTAGAGAAGGGTGAGTGTGCTAGCATTTGCTCGAAGATTGATTTAGGCAACGCATGATAGGAGCGGCGCATAGCGATCGAGCTATAAGAGCATGTTTGATGCATTGTGCATGGCAAAGGAGTCAGAAAGCTATGTCCAAGATTCTGTTGTATTTGCGGGTGTGCTCGAAGACGCATGTTGATAGCAGTTACAGAGCAGTCGGTGGCTCCACGGAATAGAGAATGGACGTTTCATTCACGATATACCGATGTGCAGTGACATCTATCCAAAATCACGATAGCTTGGTCACAATAGCTTGATTCGTCATCTATATATCGAACTACGAATTTGCCATCCCTTCTTTCCGTTGATCATATATTCACTAAACACCAACAGCAGATATGTCATTAGTGATGGAAAGGCCGACCTAATTCCCACCGATGCCATAATCTGGTTTCTCTCCCGTTCAATATTCCCAGGACTACTTCAACGTGCCCTTGCATAGCCAAGATCATTTGCTTTCGTCCAGGACCCTTTGCCAGTATGTGATGCGACAGTCTTCCTATGAGTAAGCAGCGTGTGAACAGGCGTGGGCGATCAGGCTTGGTCGCTTGTATTGACATGGTGGGCAGAGCCATTACGCAATAATCTACGCTTATTCACTTTCCTCGTGATATCGTTCGATCTAGATACTTACTGAAAATTGTTCCAGTCGCGGAGGCAAACTAGCAACAAGCTCGATGAATGAGGTAGACTTACCGTTGTTCAACTGAGATGAGAGCTTAGATAACAGTCTGCAAGAATTATATAAGCACTGAATTCCTGTCTGCAGTCGCTGCTCGAAGTGTACGATGGCTTTCCTCGGACGATACTTGGTATTGCTGTTCGATTTAGTGATCGAGCAAGAAAGTCGATATAGTCGACGAGTATGTGCTCCTTCGCGATCTGAAGGTAATGTAATGTATTGAATTTACTTGAACAAGCGCTCTATCAAAGACATCTCCACCGGGTGTCAACCGCCAAACTGAGTACTAGAGTGCAGAGATAAAAGGTTAAGCGCAGAGATGTGGCTCATGCTATGACGAAGCGTAAATGTCTCCCGTGCAAAGTCGAGATTGATGACGAGACCGATGATCTGGGATGTGACGTTGCTGAATTCTATGAGCGCGAAGATTGGTAAGGGGTCCATGCTTGGGCCCAAAGATATTGAATCAGATAGACTAGAACCGGAAATCCCTAAGCAAAGCGAGCGTACAAAGATTGAAAGTGGTGTGAGGCCAATTGCAGAGATGTGCGTAATTCGGCAAGCTCAGATACAATCTACTACTGTATCAGACCATGCTCCTGTGAAGCCTGTGATCCTGAAATGCAATGTTAGAAACCATAGCATGCACTACTAGAGCTTTAGTTTCCGCAGAATGTGATGTGAACACCTGCAGACAGTCACACCACGGTCAGGATATGGCGTAAGGATTCAGCGGCGATAGTCCCTAGTAGAAATCCCCGGTCAGCCTTTTACGAGGGTTTCCTTGACTCTTGTAGATGCATGAAAATGAGGAGGCCGCGACACTCCCGAGAGCAGGTACCTCAATGATGATATAGCACACTCTTATGGAGTTACCCACGTACTCAAGGCGCCACAAAAGTCCTAGCATCGGCACAAACGTGAAGGCCGACAGCAGAAGTCATGAACTCCCCACATGGTATGACGGAGGTGACCTTCAAGGTGTATGGTGGCGACGATGCATCGGAGCTGGAGGGTGGAGAGTTGCCGTAAGTGGCCTCCCACAGGTAACCTGATCAGGCATCGTGGCATACACGGCAGGGCAAGCTGCATGGACAGGCTGTACGATTTCATCAGCTTTGTCAGGATGCCAATAGCGATACAAGTGCATTAGTAAGTCGGCAGGGTTTTTATTTTCGCCGCTAACACCTCTTCCTCGTTTCAGACCGACAATACCATACGCTAGACAGGATTTCAGATCTCACGCGGCCGAGACCGTCATTGATCCTGTGAGAGAGCCCGATCAGCAAGGTCTGGACGCGGGAATGTAAGGGCTTGGGAAGGAGATGAAGAAACATGTAGAAGCCAGCCTATGAGGGCTTGAGAGAGTATTATTCAGCTGGCAGGACTCCATCCGCACAATGCTAAATGAGAGCCTATTGTGGGAAATCAAGATAGACCATGCTCTGAGAGGCCTCCGGCGGCGTATCGAGCGTATGCCAGAAAACCTTGGGGATACCCCCTAAAAGCAAAGACCCTCCCCGCCAGATTCGATCTACAATATCCAACGAAGCCCAACAACAGGACAGGTCTACTCTTGCGAGGCGAAACGACTTTGGACCGAAACTCGTTCCATGTGTATAGCCGGGCCCCTCCCACAGCACATTTAAAACCATATCAGTACGTCTCAAATCCGCAGCTCAGATGCAGACCTTTCAAAAGCGATATTTCAACGACGGAATCATAGTGTCTAAAAATATCAAAGCCATCAGCGGCGTCCTGCACAACTATCAAGTTGCGCTCAAGCATCACAGCATCGACGAAGTGGTGCAGCTCTATACTCGTGATGGGATCTGCATGCCCCAACACGCACCATCTTTTGTCGGCATCGCCAACGTACGCAAGGCTTCTGGGAGATTTTCCCGATGATAATGTTTGACGTCAGATTTGAGATAAGGGAGATAGTGCCCATGGTGCCGAACTGGGCTTTCGCCAGGACAAACTCCGCCGGCACAGCCGATTTTAAAGGGCAGGGGTGTGGGCAACGAAGCCGATCAGAAGCTCTTCATCTTTCAAAAGGCCAATACTCAGTGGAAAATCGCACGGTACTGCTTCTCGACGACCAACCCCCCCCAAAATAGAAAGGCATGAATGCAGGATGACAGCTATGTACTGGGTGGAACCAGGCGAAGCAGGCTAACTTGAACATGATGGAAGGATATGAAATCGGCATGGATATAGAGTCATTCTTCCTGGCTTCAATTTAGGATATAAGGAAATAATTGTGGGTCACAAAGCAGCGGCCAAGGCAATAGGGAAAGACGATAGCCTAGCGACCAATCATTGCCCAAACCTCTGAATTCCGTGCAGGGTCTCCGTTGTCTTTAGCGCGCAGCTTCCAAGAAGCTAGCTCTCGTGCGAAATCTTGGACAAGCGCAGATGGTTCTGTTCTCCTACATTGACCATCTTAAGTAGCCAGCATGGCACGGAGTTTTATACACCACTAGCTGCATTCGCTTTGAGTACAAACCCTTTCGTTTTTTTTAACAAACCAGCCGTGTTGGATCGACGTCTGGACATATTGTAAGGGAGGGATCAAGTTGGTCGTCAACGTTGATACCTCGATTCGGTTAGCGTCCATCTACTGGCCCTTTGGGCTTGGCATGCATTAGCACTAGTTCTAAGGTACCTTATAAAGCAGACCCTTACTAATTCGTCAGGATTACCTTAGTACCTTAGATGTACTATTAGCTAGCAAGCTAGCCGCTAAGCCCTTTCAGGTTAATAAGGCTAACTATATAGTATAAGGATAGTACGTTTAAGTGTAAACCTATATAATTTTACTAGATATCATGTTTTTAACTAATATACCTATAATTTTTTTTGGCTTATTAATAAAAATTATTAATATTTAACTTAATAATATTTAACTTAATAATCTACTATTAATTTACTAGCTATATTAATAATCTATTTATACTCTTATTTCTTTTAATTTTAATAAGTCTACTTTTAACCTAATTTAATTATAATAATTTAATTATAATACTATTACTATCTATTAACTTCTAAAAATCTAAAAATCCTAGTAGCTAGCTAGTAAGAATAGTAGTACTCTTACTCTAATTTCTAGTAGTTAATAGATTAGATAGAGTATCTGTAAGGGTAATACGTAATAACGTGACTACTAAGTAGCTTGAACAATGTATATACTAAACTCTCTATTCCGTAAGTACTAAGACTAATCGCTGGCTCCCCTTTCTCCTAGGGATTCCCTCGTCTATACACTAGGGAAAGGGGTAGCGCCGTACTATTACAGCGCTAGACTGACCGCGTCGAGTCGGTACTTCGAACTCGAGTTGGGTACCCGACTCGAATCTTGACGATTTAATACCTAAAAGAGGTATCGAGTATTTCGGTCGATTCCAAAAGTAGGTATCGAGTATTAACTCAAGTAACCCGACTTGAATCGCTAAGACTGTTAATAAGCGTATTAGTCATCATAATTTTTAATTATATTTCTAATATTTTTAGTACTTTTACCTAGTAATACAAAAAGGTAATGTATATTTTTAAGAATTAAGTAGATATACTAAAATAGTATAACTAATATATTAGTAATATAATTAAAAATAGTACTAATTATAATAATATTACTAATAATATTACTAGTATCTCTTAGGTAATATAAAAAGGTAATATATACACTTAAGAAATGAAGACTAAATTAGTAAGACTAATATATATAATATATTACTAAAAATAGTACTACTTTTAGTACTAATAGTACTCTTTCTAGTACTACTTCTAGTAATATTACTAATAATATTACTAGTATTTATAGGTAATGCAAAAAGGTAATGCATTTCTTAAGAATAGGAAAAAGGGGATTAATAATAAAAATTTAGGCCTAAAAATTTTTTTAAAAATAAACTCAAATTTTACTATTCTTATGAATTTTTTTTAGCCCTTACTAATAGTCGGTACCTTGGCGATTCGAGTCGGGTCGACTCGAATCGCCAAGGAATCGAGTAGTTTTCGAGTCGGTACCTAAAGTAGGTATCGAGTATTCGGGTCGGCTCCGGGTGCCTGACCCGAGTATTCAGTCGATTCCAAAAGTTGGAATCGAAACCCGACTCGACGGTCAGTCTATACAGCGCTATGACGTAGCTTAGGCGCCACGTTACTAGCTAGTCTATATAGTATCTAAAGTACTAGAGTATATATATTTAATATATATTATACTTAATATAAGTAAATATAGTATTATAGTAGTTTAATAGGAGTAATTACAGAGTAAATAAGGTGTAATAAAAGCTTATTAATATACTATTAACTTATTTTATACTTAATTAGAACTCTTAATATATATATCTTACTCTATATATATTAGGCTATAATATATATACATCTTATATACTACTATATAACCTACTTAATAGACGTTTCTTATTAAATATAAGGTAATATTAATATAATATTAGGTTATATCTTAGTAGATATATATTATCTAAGTACTTCCTTATATTTTCCTAAGTTCTTTAAAGATTAATTCTAATAT
>JAABUK010000804.1_pt1 | contig 63382 bp, 23 predicted proteins | sample 5559141 | NCBI WGS metagenome assembly JAABUK01 (sample SAMN10711869, study PRJNA513367) | rock metagenome | isolation source: Antarctica rocks | place: Antarctica: Victoria Land, Pudding Butte nord | collected 2016-01-03
TAAACTAATAAATAAATAAACGCTTAATTGTTTATTTACTCGACGTAGGAGTAAACGAGTAAATAGATAAATAATATAATTTCTTTCTTCTATATAAACTATATATTTTCCTAATAGATAAAAACTTCGTATTTAATTTCCCTTAAAACTTTTAATTATAAATTCTAAATATAGACGTTTATTAAATTATTAATTAAGTTTATTAAATTTATTTAGTTTTATTTTATATTAATACGAAGCCTATTATCCTTTAATCTTTAATACTCCTTTCTACGAGTATTAACCTAGGTCCTATCGACGTTATATTAAAATATTAAACGGAGAGCCTTAATACTAAGTATATAAATAGTAGATTCTAATAGAGATTAATTAGTAAATAATTATTTACTATCGGTAACTTGGGAAACCCCGATTTTTACGTATTTTATACCGAAATTATATAAAATAATAGAAATACGTATCTACTCATGTCCCGTATTCTAAATATATTATATACCGATTAAATAACGATATTATACCGATTTAGCAACTTTTTTTTTTTTTTTAATTTTAACTTTTAAAAGTATCTAGACTGGGGCCCCTATAGAGAAATATAAATATTTTACTAAATCTACTTTTAGCCTAGATTCCGAATTTTTAATTAGATTTTTACTAGCGTTACTCTATAGGGTTATAAAGCTATTTTTAGAATTAAGTTTAGCGCTCCCGCGTAGACCTTAACTCTAATTTTAAAATCTTGGCGCTAAGATTTACTAAGACTACAAAATACGCATTTTATACTAATTAAGTAGCGATTTTACAGAACTATTTTTCCGGACTTACCGATAACGATATTATTATAAAATACTCTAATTATTTATTTAATAATAATACGAATATTTAGTTTATTTATTAATATATTATAATACTAGAGCTCGTATTAATATTAAAATCTCTAACGAAAATATATAATTTCGAAGAATAAATTTAAATAAATTATAGTTAAGAATTTTATTTCTAATATTATAAATTCGATAATTTTTATTATTTCTTACTTTATTTTCCTCTATATTTAAAATATATTAACTACGATATTAGAAAAGTATTAATTTCAACTCGAATCTATATTTAGTATATTGTATTTATAAAGATTAATATAATTAAGTTTTAATAATTTATTTATATTTATTAAATTATAGTACTTAAGATATTTATAGTAATATAAAAATAAATATAAAGTCTTAATAGGAAAATAATCTCTATATTTAAATAATAGAATTAATCTCTAAAGAGTTAAAGCGAGGGGCTCTAAACCTCTTATTTCTAAAAGAACTCTAAAGTACCGGAAACTATAATATAATATTATAATATAAATAGTATAACTAGGCCGTATACTCCCTCTAGGGGATTTATATATTATATTTAATAATTATTATAAAGTTGGTTTTAGTATAATATAATAATTACCTCCCCTTTTAGAGGTTTCGCCCTCGAAACTAATAAATATTAATTTAATATTTCGATATTTTCTATAAAAGAGTATAATAGGGGAGAGTTTAAACTAAATAAAATATATATATAACGCCTACGCCTCCTACCTGATTTTATTAATCTCCTAGTTTTATAGTAATAATATATTAAGGAAAAACCTCTAAACCTAGTAGGAAAAAGGGAGGGAAATAAATTATATATTAAAATTAATAATACGTCGCGTATAGTTCGTAATCGGCGTAGTTATATAATTATAGATTATATTAAATATTCGATAAAAACCTTTAAACCCTAAAAGAAAAGTAAAGGAAAGAATATTATAATTACTATTAAAAATTATAAACCTTTATTATTAGTAGGGCTTTAATAATATTAATAATAAAATAAATTATTCTACCCTATTATTTAGGAAGAACTTTAGTTATAGGAGTAAATACGTACGGGTAGTAGTTTTAGTATAAGTATAAAGTCTTTATTAATCTTTAAACTTTTCTTCTTTTATAATATCTTATTATTTTTTATATATATAAACTTCTATATATTATTATCGGAACCTATATTATATTTAGACTTTTATTAATTTATAATAATCTCGGTCGTATCTTTAAGCTTTTTTTTTAAGATTATAAATATTATATATATATTCCGTAGGTAAGGCTAGAATTAATATTTTATAATTTGAATAAATCTTTCTTTTCTTCTTTTAAATTCTTTCTTTAATTTCATAATTATTAAAATAAATAAATAGTTTATTCTATCTTTAAATAAGGTACTTATTTATATTTCGAAAGAATTAATATTATCGTAATATTTATTTTATTTTTAAATTATTAGGTTTAAACTTTATTTTATTAATAATATATATATAGCTAGATTACTTTAATATTTAATATATTAGTTTAATCTCTACGATATACGATATTAATAATAGTATTTAGATATTTAATATATCCCCGATTTTTATTTCCCGTAAAATAACTACCCGCTCTACTCCTACCCCGCCTTTATTCGTACTTTTATACCTCCGTTATTTTAAGCGGATAAACCTAGATAACTACGTCCTATATAATAAAATATTATATATAAAGTATATTTATTATATAAAGAATAAGTACCTATATAATTCTATATATCGTTAATATTCCGAAATTAAATTATATTAATATATTTAGATTCCGTCTAAATTTTATACTTTTATGAATTTTCTTCTTAACCGTTTAAAACGCCGAGGCCCTAATAAATATCTTCGCGAGTATATCGTTAAGTATATAAAAGATATTATAACCTTCTTTTAAAAAATTAAACTTAAAAGTAACGACGTTAAAAAGGGGAAAAATATATTATAATTAATATCTCGACTTGTTATAAACGTCGAGGGTATAGATAATATCTTTTATACTTTAATAAATTAATATAGTTTAGATATAATTTATATATTAATAGTTTTTTAGGGAGGGATTACTACTTAGGATACGAGTATATTTTAAAATAAAATTATATAATATTAATTTAATAATCTTCTCGAATCGACGGACGAAAATAAAGCCGACGATAAAGATAAAGATAAGGTTTATACGCGTTATATATAAAATATTTTTAAATATAACTTTTCTCCCGCCTTTAATCCCGTTATCGACTAATTTAATATACCTATTATCGACGATCTCGGTATTATCGATCCTGTTCTATTTTTTAATAGTATATAAAGAGTTATAGTATCTAGTTATAAAGTTTTTTTAGTTAAAGATATTATAGAGCCTCGCCTTTAATACGGCGGTATAGAGGGTATAAGTCGTTATATTTTAAATAAATTAATATCTTCTCGCGAGGCTTCTAAGGAAGAAGTTAAAGATAAAGTTAATAATTTTAATTTTAGTTTTATTTCTACTTTTTATTTTTTAATTTAAATTCCCGGCCCCGGCCCTATTTATAAATAACCGAGTTTTAATATTAAGAAAGTTAACCGCCTTAGATATAAACCTACCCGCGAGCGCCCCGCTAGCCGTAAAGATACGTTTTACTCGAAGTTTATTAATAAAAAATAACTAGTAATAACTAGTAATTAATAACGTTTCCTTTTCCTATTCTTTACTTTCTATACTTTTTCTATCTTCGTATTCTCTTCGAATACTTTTTATAGTTCTAGCGCGTTATCTAAAGTATTTATATTAATTTATTTATTAAAGATCTTTAGTTATCCTAGTTATTTTATAAAATAAAGTACCTCGCTCTTTATTTTCTTCTTTTTTAATACCTCTTTTATTTCTTATTCGTTCGTACTATTTATTAATTCCGGTAGAGGTATATTAGAAATTAAAATATTACTCTATTATTAATAATACGGCTCTAAAAGCGATATATAAAAAATATTATAAATACGATAGTTAGTTAATAATCCTAGGCGGTATATTTATATTCCGACGGTATCTAAAATCTTAAATAGTCTAAGTATTTTATAAAAGAGTTTTTTATTTAGTTATTTTTATATTAAGTTTTTAGTTAATAATAATATAAAGTTATTTATATTAAATAATTTCGGTTTATATCTTTTATTATAGTTATATTTCTACGCCTCGACCGCGATAGCCTATACTTTTATTAAGTACTTTTTTAAAGTATTTAATTTCTTAATTCTTTTTTATACCGACGGTATTTCTCCTCTATACGTCTCGCCCTCGAGACGCGGTTTAAGAGATAGATTATAACTATATATAGTTATAAATAATGTTTATTTTATTATCATATACTACGTACTATAGTATATTTATTTTATTATAGGTAAAAGTACTACCTAGTTATTTTACTCGCTTAAATAAAAGATTCTTAAATAGTATTCTAGGGTTTAGTTTTAATATTCTATCTAGTTATTTATCTACGGATAAAATACGGTATTTAGGCGCCTTTTAATTTTTATTAAATAATATACCTTTAATTAAAATATACTCGTAAAGATAGAATCTTTATTAGAAATAATCTTATTAAAAACTTTAAACTTTAGGATAATTTTTTCGAATATAAACTTTATTAACCCCGTAGAGTCGATTATTTTAATAGTTAAGATATATCGTATTATCTTTATATATTTATTTATAATTATAAGGATTATATTATAAACGCGCCTATATCGTTTATTTAAAGGTAAGTTAGTAATAAAATTTATTATAATTTCCTTTTACGGTTTTATAGGATATAATAAAGAATTAATTTTATTATAAAGGCGGTATCGATATACTTTAACCCGCTAGTATATATTATATATATCGATATATTCTTATACTTCGGCCTTAAGAGTACTCTAGAAATATTTTTTAATAAATAACTCCGTTATCTTTTTAATATTAAAGTACTTTATTAATATATTATTATAATATTATTTTAATAACTCTTCGCGGATTAATCTCTTTTTAAATATATAAATCTTATTATTATATCTAAGAATTAATATAGAATCTAAAGTTTATACTTTAATAGAATATTAGTAATCCGCCTATATAATTTCGGCGATTCTTATTTACGAGATGGAATTATCCTTTTATAAAGCGCGAATTATTTTAATTATTAATAAACTTTTAATATTATAAACCGTTTCGTAGAATACTATTAATTTAATAATAATATATAGAATAAATAGTTTATAGTTTATAGTTCTAGCGATAAGATTAAATAGTTCCTCTATTATATTATAATCGATTTAAGTAAATATTTTATTTAAACTCTTTAGAATTTCTCGTCTAGGTATTAACTCCCTAGGCCTAAATAAATTTATTATTAAAGAATATATCTTTTTTATAGTAAATCTTAAAGACCCTAATAATATAAATTTTATATATATTAGATTTTATATAATATCTATGGATATATTATTTAACGCCGGCGAAATATTATCTATATCTAGATTTTCTATATCTATGAACATATTTTATATCGTAGCGAAAATAAGGCCTTAACTAATATTTTCTAAATTTAATAATTTCTATTATAAAGTAAATAATATATTATCCAAAAAACTATCTTAATCTTTATAATTAAGATAATATAAAGGGTTATTAATTAAATTACTCTTTCTAAAATAATACGAAATCAAAAATTAAAAAGATAAGAGTTTTATTACCTAGCGCGCCTAACGATTATTTAATTACTTAATATTTATAAAACCCTTTAAGTTATTATAATTAATTAAGACTTTTATTTTATATAAACTACCCTCGAGGTAGTATCGCTATTATTTAAATATCGTAATAATTACGAGGAGCTTTTTATTATAAATTTTATATCGAATTTCTAGATCTTATATTTTACGGGACTAGAAAATAACGGGATATTATTCTATTATAATATAGATTAATATATTTATAAAGTAATAAAAGTTTCCTTTATTCTATACGAGGCCTACGTATTTAAAGTACTCGTATTAACTATAAATAACTAGTTTACTAAGGTATAATAAGGATAATACTAAGTACCGTAATAATATCCCCTCGAATATAAAAGAAAATAGATATCCTCGTCGTATTAAAGACTTACGTACTATAACTAGTAAACTATATACGGGTATTCCACCGTAGTAAAGCCTTAAATCTAGTAAGGACTATTAGGTTATTTTCGGTTAATAGATTATTTTATCTAGATACGCTCTAGCTCCTCTTTATACTCCCTAATTAATTCTATAATATTATCGAGTTATTTAATATTCCTCTATTTATTTTATTCTAGGTTATAACTTTATTATTATAGTAAATACTTTATTACTAGGCTACGACTCTTATATATAACTCGTTTATTTAATAGCCTTTTAATTACGAAAGATTTAAAGAACTCGTTATCGTTATTTATAAATACCGCTAGCGGGTTTATAGATTTAGGGCGCTAAAAAGAATTATTATCTAACTATAAATAAAACTCTAATTATATTATTATAAAGACGGGATAAATATACTAGTATTTTAATAGTTCTAGATAATAGGCGAGGCGACCGACTTTATTAATTATTTTAAAAGGGCCGATATATTACTAGGTAAACTTTTTAGTAATATCGATTATAAAAGAAATATTATAATCTTTATATAACCGTAGTAATACGTAGTCTTTAATCTTTAGGAATATCGGCTAGTAATATCGATCGTAGTAGAATTTATTAAATATTTACGCGAAGGCGATAATATCCTTAATAGAGGTATAAATAGTAAAATAATTAATTAATAATATCGATTATTATAGTAAATCTAAAGATTTATTAAATATAAAACTATAAACTACTTTATTAACTATAGGGGTATTAGAGTTATTTAATATAACTTAAAGATATCCGAGTACCTCGGGTTATATTAAAGATTTATCGAGGTTATAAATATAAAAGTATAATACTATTTTAATAATTTAATTAATATACTTACTACTACTATTAATCTAGGGATAATAAGTAATTAAATATAATAAATTAATATCGAGTTATTTAAATAGCGCCGACTAAAGTTTTAATAAGAATTTATAGTTTTTATTAGAAATAAATACCTTTAGTAGACTCTAGTCGGCGGTATCGAGACGATATAATAGCGCTTTAACTTATTCCGTAACGGAAAAGATACTTTTTCCTAATATAAAAGTAACTCGCTTAATAAATTTATAAATAACTAATATAATATTATTATAACTCTACTTCGATAGCGGTAGAGTCAAAATAAAATCGATAATTAATATATAAAAGGGGATAGGAGGTATTTAGATAAATTATAGAGATCTATAAAATTAATATCGTCGTATTTATAATACTAAGTATTTAGGATAGTATCGAATATACTCCTTTAATTACCGAGTAAAACTATGAATATATTATAATAATATAACGACTTCGTAGTAACGTTGGAAGCCTAGATAACTATTATTATATATAATAACTAAAATATCTTTAACTAAACTAGCTAGGATATATAATTAATAATACTCGGTAAATTTATTAATATAGTAGATTAATTTAGAGTCTTATTTATAGGGTTTATAGGGTGGATTTACTTTCGTAATATTAATAGTATAAATAGGCCGGGGTTATAAATAAGAGTCTATATTAATAAGTAGTAGATAATTACCGCGAATAAAAGATAAGGATATAGTATCCTCGCCTAGTTTATTATTATTATTAATTTACTAAATAATTCTATATTAATAATCTTCTTACTTATACCCTACGACGATATAATTATGAAATTACTTCGATATCTAAACGAAGACTCTAATATATAGTACGTCTAGCTCGGAGTAGTTTATCTCGGTAGATTAATTATTATTCAAGTTAGTAAATCTCGATAAAGTATTAAATACGATATACTCTTTATTAGATTTATAGCGGACGTTTAGTTAGAATTATCGAAGGAATTATAAAGTTTTAATTAACCTAACGTTTATTTATATAGTAGACGTCGTCGAGATAATAGACTTTTACTTTATAATATTAAATATTACTAAATAGTCTATCTAGATAATTATTATATACTTTAAAAATTTTATTAAGTATTTGACTTTCTTGATTACCTAGACGAAGTCTATAATTTTAAACTCTATAGGCTAGTAGTCTACTTCGGTAGTAATTAAAAATCGTAATAGGAATATAATCGGTTAAATTACGATACGAGCTAGCTATTTACCTCTAGAAATTATAATACTAGGAATTTTAGTAATTTTAGGAATTATAATATCTTTTTTAATATAGAAAATTACCGCGCCGAAGCTAAATTCCTTTAAAGTATCGAGATTAATCTATAGTATTTCTTCGGGATCGAAATGGACTAAAATCGATAATATCGATAATATAAATTAGAGTATTAGGAATGACTCTAACTCTACCGAAGTTACTTCGGTAAATTTTATACAAGATAAATAAACTTTATAGGGGTTACCTTTAATTAGTATTTCTTTTAATAAATATATTTTTAAGTCTTATAGCGGTCTAGTAAATTATATATAAAAATAAATATAATTCCGTAAATACCCTATTAAGCCTAGATAGTACTCTAGCTCGCCGAGGATATTTAGGTATTATAAACTAGCGATTATATATAATTTCTCCTCGGAAGTAATAAAATTAAATAAATCGACTCGTTAACCGAGAAATGAAATATCGGGGTAACCTAGGAATATCTTATTAAAACTAATAAATATACTTATTTCTATAAATAAGGTAAATAGTTTACGAAGGTCGTCGAGGTATTCTAGTAAATATTTCGAGCTATAAACGATATCGTCGATATAAATACACGCGCTAGTTTTAATAAATCTCAGAATTCTATTAACTTAGCGTTATATATAAATTATAGAGTTTATATAGTTTATAATTAATATATTAAAAATCTTTTAACCTCGGTGTATTATTACCGTTAATATATAATAATAAACTAGGTATACGCGCTATTAATAGAAGAATAATATTATATCTAGTATAGATATATATATATAGTTTAGTAAACGTATTATAATATTAACTTAAAGGGGAACTAGGTAAATATTAAAAAGAATAAACTCGTTAAATCTATATATATTAACTACGGCGCGGCCCTTCCGTTCGTTATTAAATAGTATCTTTTATACTACGAAAACCGGGTAATTAAATAGTATTAATTAAATAGTTTATTCTAGGCGCCCTTACTAGTATAGTTTATTAAATATTTTATCGATAATGTTCTTATCCCGAAGACTAAGTAGATAGATTTTAGTTTTACTATTAACGCGGTTTTATTAATTATCGCGGAGTAGTAATTTTATCTAGTTATTTTTAAGAATATTAACGAAGCTTTAATCCGCCTATAAATTAAAGAATTTATTTACTAAAGTAGTAAATACTTTAGTAATTAACTAACTTCTATATACTATAATATTATTAGCGAGTTTAGTTTCTATATTAATAAGAATACTAGTAACTAAGAGTATACTAGGTATATAAATAATCGATAATATCGATCCTATACCTCCGTTTAGTATTATTATAGTTATTACGAAAATAGTAACTATAGTTACGATAGTAGTAAACTTTTTAAACTAATTCTTAGAGGGTACCTTAACGAGGTTAACCTCGTTAACCTAGAAGTAATTTTTATAATTAATTTTAGATATTAAACTAAAGTGTAGTTTACGTAGAATTTCGACGGGTTAGTTTAATTCATTCTTAGTAAATACGGCTATTATCTCGTAATCGACGAGGTAAGCGAATAACGAAAGATTAATTTACGTAATAAATTTAAATAGGAAGTCGCGGTTTTTAAGGAGATTAAATTTAATCGTTATAACCGAGATTAATACTATAACCTCGCTATATACTAGAATAATTATAGTATATTTAGTATAGATACGTCGGCGGATATATTTACCTCGCTAACGTAAATTAATTCCGATAGTAACGTTATAGTTATTAATATATACGAACTTTTTAATAATATTAATAATAATACCCTTAAATAAGATAATATTATTATTAATAAATATTTTAACTCGGAGGTTATCGACTAGGTAGATTTCTCGCTTAATATATACTAATACCTCCTTTCTATTATTATCTATACCGGGGAAATATATCGGTAGTATAATATACTCGTTTATTTTATACTTGGATATATTAACTCCGCGGACTCGAAGAGGTAAAATTATTTTTAAAACTTTTAAATTTAATTATTTTAATTTAATCTAAATTCTATTAATTAAATTAACTCTATAACTAGTATTTAAATATATACTAGTAGCGTTATTAATAAAGTCTAGTATAATTTAGATTTCGGTATAGTTAAAGTTTCGAAAAATATAACTAGAACCTATATTAATAGCTAGTATTTAAGATTTAATAATTAATAGTAGGGTTTTAAATAAAGACGACGATATTTTAATAATTACTTAAACCGAGGTTATCGATTTAAACGGCGAAGTTTAGTAAATATTATAAAGATTAAATTCTACTAGTATTACTAACTTTACTAGGTCTTCTAGCTCTATTATCTTAATAGGGCCTTTAGGTTTTACTAATTTTACTATATAATTAACGTATATATATTAATAAAGTTTCGACTTTGAGGTAAAAGACTCGCGGTAATATTAATAATAAATCTCTATATTAACGAAGCCTATAAATAATTTAGATTCATCGCTAGGTTCGATAATATTACTATAGTAAAACTTATTATCTTAATTATCCTACCTAATATATTAATAAGAAGGGTTATATAAGTAGGAATCTTACTTTAATATATAAATCTCGGAATAATAAATAATATTATCCGGCTAGTACTCCTATTAAGATTACTATAATATATTATAATTCTCGTTATTAATAGTTTAATAGGTAGTTACTTTAGGTCGGTAACTACTACTCTATTACTACTAGAAGTTTCTAGGACTACTTTAGTAGTCTTAGTACCCTCGGTTATTTCTTTTTAAAAACTACTAATAATCTAACTAGTTATTCGACGATATCGAACTTAACCCGTTTAGTAACGCGGTAAACTAGAGAGGTTAACGAGGTATATTTAACTAAGAAGGTAATTAAGTATTTATTTATCAACTATAATTCTATTATAATTAATTTAAATAAGTATTTTATTTATAACTTTAACGAGGAAATTAATTAAAAAGTTAAAAATAAGAACTCTAAAATAATTAACGTTAAGAGTAAGTATTTTAAAATAGTTAATAATTATAACTAGGCCCGGTACCCTATTATCGTAATAGAAATTAAATATAATTACCTCTACTATTAGAAAATCGCGCCGGTCGATTTATTTACTAGTTATTTATAATATCGGTAGTACCTAAGTTCCTTCTCTACCGGTAAATATAAACCTATTATTATATTTATACTTATCGAGGTTTGTTAAAAATTTATTAATAATAACCGCGTTATTAGGCCGTTTAATTATATCACGTCGTAACTCGAGGTTAATTCTATTATAGATAATATCGAGCTAGTTTTTAAATAATATTATACTAGTATCCTTAATAGACTTTAGGATCTTCTAGGTATATTTACGTAGTTCGCGGCGGGTATTAGTATCTTTTATAATATAGCGTTTCTTAAGAATAATATTAATAGTAATATTCGAGGGCTCTTTAAACTTAACTATTAATAATTAAATCTATTCCGTAATATTAATATCGGTAGTATTATATTTCGATAATCTCTTTTCGGCGTTTAATAACTCGGCGGTATACTATTTTAAAACGATATTACGGAAGTAGATTTATAGATTCTCTTTAACTATAAATTCTTTTATAGTTACTAGGTTTTTTACCCGTTCGATAAAAAGATAAATATCGCGAAAGTAAATTTCTTTACTAGTATACTCAATACTAGGCCCTATATTAATAGATTTACTATCGTATATCGGATTAAAGAATCCTACGTTACTAGTATTTTATTAATTCGGATAATTATTTATTACCGAATCTTTAGGTCCTAGCGGACTTTAAGGACTTTATAAGCCCTAGAGATATTAATATTATTATTATTATAATAATTACTAGACTACTATTTAAATAACTTTTATAAAGTATTATTAGAATTAATCCGCGGTTATATTTTAAAAACTAAATATTATATTACTAGGTCCGATTAACTAGTTAAAAATACCTTCCTCTATAGAGGTTATTAATATATATAAAGGAGGTTTAATAATTAAATTAGAAGACTCCGACGGTATCGATTCTAATATATAACTTCTTAAATATATAGGTATATTTTTAGTCGACGGAGGTAAATATTTTTAAATTTATTAATTAACCTTAGGGTCTTCTTATAACTATTAAGTCTATTATATAAATTTATTAATTACTCTTTGAAAAGTAGGTACGTCGGTAGACTATTAAAATAAATAAATAAATAGGTCTACCGAGGTAACTCGTTATATTCGCCGAGATTTCGAAGATAACCCTAAGATTTAATAGAGACGAATATAGTATTTAGTAATATAATTAATCGAATAACTAATAAACTCTAGTACCTCGTCGAAGTAAAAGTATTTTATTATTTCGATAAAGTCCGAAATCTAGTAGGCTAGTAAAATATATTTATTTATTAAATAAAAGAGGTAAAAAGCTAGTTTATTTAAGAATTAATAATATCGATTCTATTAATAGAATTAAAGGTACTAGGGTAGTACTATTTAAGAAGTTAAATAAATATTTTAATATAAATAAACTACTCCTCGTCGAGGTATAGGTCGTAGAAAGTAATAAAGACGAAATAATTATACTTCGATATATCTCGGATAATAGCTACTAGAACTAGTAGCTTAATAACGATAATATCGGCGTTCGTATAGAAGGTAAAAGAACTAGGTAAAGTAACTCCTAGATTATTTAATAATTAATAATATTAAACTACTATTACTACTATATTATTATAGTATAGATTAGTATATTTATAAAGTAGTAAAAGTTTCCTCTATTCTATATAAAGCCTACGTATTTAAGGTACTCGCACTAACTATAAATAACTAGTCTATTAAAGTATAATAAGAATAATACTAAATACCGTAATATATTTATTATTATTTTATAACTATATTAAAATCGTAGTTATAATAAAATTAGAAATATTTATCTTAATCCGAATTTTTAATTCTGGATTAAAATATACTAGAATAAATATATATAAAAATGAATTATAAAGTAGGTATAACGTTTACTCTACCTCTTTAAATTATTTAAATAGACTAAATTTTTTACTATTTTAACTATTTTTTAATAAACCCGTTAATAGGCTTATTATCTACGAATAATAATAAATAAATCGACGATAAAAATTAATAAAGCCTAAAAATATTTATATATTATAAAAGAACTTTAGTTTTAGCTAGGACTAAATTATATTAATTCTATATTCGTTTATCGATATACCTTCGGTATTTATAATAAATCCTAGAAATTTAATTAACCGAGTAAAGAACTCGTATTTCTTAAAACTCACGAATAAAGAATATTTTCGTAGGTATTCGAGTATTTATTATACGTAGTTAATATACTCCTCTTTTAAATTTAAATAAATTAGGATATTATCTAGATAAATAATATAAAATATATTTATTAAACCCGCTAACGATTTATTAATATAAATTTAAAAAATAGTAAGTATATTCGTTAAACTAAATAGTATTACTATATATTCGAAAAGATTATATTATATACGAAATATTATCTTCTATTTATCGCCTTCTTTGATTCTTATTCGATAATAAATATCTTTTAAATTAAGTTTCGTAAATTATATAACGTTATTTAAGCGGTCTAGCGTCTTACTAATTAAGAGTAATAAATAGCGATTCTTAATAATAATTTTATTAAGACCTCGGTAGTCGATATATAGTCGTAGTTTATTATTATTTTTTAAAATAAAAAGGATAAGAGCCTTAACGGGGTTTACGGAGTACTTAACTTAACTCTTTATTAAAGTATCGTCTAGGTATCTCCTTAACTCTATTAATTTTAGGTTCGATAAATTATAAAAAGACCCGTATAACGGGTTACTCTTTATATTAATTATATAGTCGCCGTCTTTATACGACGGTAATCGACCTACTTCTTTATTTAAAAAGATATTATTAAAATATATAAATTCGTTAAGAAACGTAGGCGGTACGATAATAAAATTATTAAAAAATATTATATTAACGGTAGTATCGTCTTTTCTAACCTCGTTCTTATTAATAGAATTTTAATTAAAGGGACTAGCCTTAGTATAAATTAATATATATATAATTAACTACGTCTTTAATAATTTCGTAAAATTCTTAAATAATTTTAATATATACGTATTTAACGCGATACCGAACTACTAAATATATATATTATAATCGGTTTAAATTCTTTCCTTTTCTATAACCGGTATATTTATAATAATAAACGAGTCTTTTTTATTAATAAAATAAAAGATATTATTATACTCCCTAATTTATCTCTATAAATTAGTTAACCGGTAGACGATATTATAAATATTATAATAATAAATAAATTACCCGCTTATTTATTTAAGAGTCGGTAGTATATCGGTAACTTGGGAAACCCCGATTTTTGCGCATTTTATACCGAAATTGTATAAAATACTAGAAATGCGTATCTGCTCATGTCCCGTATTCTAAGCACATTATATACCGATTAAGTAGCGATATTACACCGATTTAGCAACTTTTTTTTTGACTTTAACTTTTAAGAGTATCTAGACTAGGGCCCCTATATAGGAACATAAATATCTTACTAAATCTATTTTTAGCCTAGATTCCGAATTTTTAATTAGATTTTTACTAGCGTTACCCTATAGGGCTATAAAGCTACTTTTAGGATTAAGTTTAGCGCTCCCGCGCAGACCTTAACTCTAACTTAAAAATCTTGGCGCCAAGATTTACCAAGATTTGCCAAGGCTGCAAAATGCGCATTTTGCACCGATTAAGCAGCGATTTTATAGAACTATTTTTCCGGACTTACCGATATAACTCGCTTTTAAAATACTCTAGGTTATATTACTATATAAATATCTTATTAATAATATTTATCTCCGCTCCTAGATCTTTATCCATTTTAATACGAATAATTTTTATATCGATATTAATTAGGTTCGTAATAACTTCGTTATTAATATTTATACTCGGTCGGGTTTTTATTTCCCTTTATTCCCTCGGGATAAAGACTTCCTTAAAGGTTTATTATTTTTTAACTCGGCGGTATAATCGCCGATATAATTTATAGTCTTTATTTTCTTCTTTAAATATTTATTAAAATAGTAGCCGAATTTATAATAATTAAAATACTTAATATTCTTAAGATTTTTATCGCTCGCGCGAGTCGTATATATTTTATTTATATTACTACGACTACTACTATTAGAAGCTTATCTCTTTATATTAAATTTATTTTTATTATCTCTACTCTTTAACTTTTTTCTTATACCTCTTTTAAAGTCTTAATTAATTATCTTAATTATTATTTTATATTTTAAAATCCCGATTAAGATTACGTTTATAACGCGCCGTAAATAATATAAATTCGATTCGCTTAATAAGAATACTTTAGGCTCGGTTAACTTCTTTTAAAATATTAGGTTTTAAACGGGTTATTAAATAAATTATCTATTACTCTTTATTATAAAAAGGTAGTTCGATTTCTAGGGTATTAAAATAAATATCGAAATCTTATATTAATTAATTATTCCTCTAATATATATATTAATATTTTAAAATTCATATTTATAACTCGGTTTAAAGAGTCCTCGATTATATTAAATAAATAATCCGTAAAGAACTTCTATATTAATATATTTATTAAATAAAATTCTTTATATTTATTTTATAACTTTTTAATTTACCCCTTTAAATAGGGTATTATATATAAAATCTTCTTTTTATTTATTCGAAAGTTTATAAATATTAAACGGAATATAGTCTTTATATTATAAATCTATTTTTAATAATTTTACGAATTCTTTATATAAAAATCTTATAATTTCGTTAATCGTAAATTATCTTAATTTATATTATAACCGATTTAATTACGACTTATCGTCGGGTCGTTTTCGTCTTTTATATTTAATTTTTAAAAACTATTTTTAATTTCCTTATCTCCTTTACCTACGATAATATATCGTAAATTTTCGATATTCTTTTAAATTATAATAATAGAGGCCTCTTTCTCGAGGGCTTTTTATTTACGTTTTAATTCTATAAATTATTAATCTACCGTAAGATTAATATTCTTTAGTAAATCTCCTATATTTTTATCTAAAGTATTAATCCCGTACGTCTCGCCTTCGGGATAATTATTTCTAGAAAGATTTTTTATATTTCTAATAGATTACTACCTAAGAAGGTTAAGAAAAATTAAAACTATTAAATTATAATACCTAGGGTATTTATAATAATATAAAAATAAGTATAAAATCTTAATAAGAAAATAATCTTTATATTTAAATAATAGAATTAATTTTTAAAGAGTTAGAGTAAAGGACTCCGAGCCTCTTATTTTTAAAGAGACTCCGGAGTACCGGAAACTATAATATAATACTATAATATAAATAGCGTAACCACGCCGTATACTCTCTTTAAGGGATTTATATACTATATTTAATAACTACTATAAAGTTAGTCTTAGTATAGTATAATAATATTAATAAAACGAGAGTTTATATAAAACGGAAGAGTCGGGGTATTAAATACGTATTTTATTAATTTTAAACGAGAAAATAATAAAAAGAGAATATAAAAAAAATATATAATAGAAAATCTAAAAATAGTAATTTTGGATTTAAAATCTTAAATCCGTATTTTCTACTAGCGTCGAGTAACTCGCTAAGATTTTATAAAATATTATAATTATACTAGTCTAATTTAGATTTTAAATTACGTTAATTTATAAGAATTATATACGCGCGTAATACTTTCTTGAACTAGCGCGGTATTATATACTATATAATTTACTATATAATTAACTATATATTAATATTATCTAGACTAATTTATTATAATTTATTCGAAATTATCAAAGATTATTCGAAGTACTAAATACGTATTTAGTAATTTTAGACGAAAGTAGATATTAAATCGATCTCTAGAGCTAATATATAAATTTAATAAATCTACGTTTTTATTTCTATTTTTTTATATAAAATATTAACTCCCTACTTTATCGATATTGAATGAGATTCTCTATATAGAAATTATATCGAAGCGCGCCGAAAACGTTAACTCTAAATATAAATTAGATATTTTATAAATATTTATAAAAGAAGAACTAGAATCGGGAAATTTTAAGGAATAAGAGATACTAAAATACTTATTATAAATATATTTAATAACTAATTATAGTTCTCGTTAATTATTATCGAAGTCTCTATTTCCGAAGAAATTCGCGACGATATAAAAATTATTAGGCGAAGTTATTTAAATAAGAAAGTTAAATTAATAGAGTTGAATTATTAGTCCTAAAATAAATAGAGATTTTTAGTTATAAAGGAAAAGATCATTGAGGCTACTAAAATTGAAAGTATTAGATAAATATATTAGTATACTTTGTACGAATAGAGACTCTCCAACCTATATATTTTCAAGGATTCAAATATAATGGGGGTATAAATAAGAGATAGACGTACAAGGAACAGCCTAGGAGTGCTCCGAACGCGACAGGCTCTCCGGGGTACCTTCTGCCAGGAGGGCTTCTGGGTACACACCATTAGCGGTGGTGTACACCAGAACTTGTGCACGCCAAAATAATGGGTGTACTCTACACCAAAAAAACGTGGTGTGTACTAGGACTTGTGCACACCAGAAAGACTGGTGCACACCAAGAATTGTGCACACCAGAGTTCGTGGTGGGGTACTAGGACTTTTCTCCGGGGCGATGGTTACTCCTAGGAGAATGTTCCTAGGAGACATGAAATCCTTAGAGAGGATCATTCCAAGGAACAATTTCCTGGGCACGATCTGTGAGAAATTAGCCAACCGTTAGAAGCTTAGAAGTGATAAGAGGACCTGTATAACCATGCTAGCATCGGAAGCTCTTCTTAAGATGGTCTTACTTAGTCTGTTGAGTATAGGAGGCTCGATATCTTCCGCTGAACTCTCAAAGAATGATATCGCCGTGTTGTCAGACGTTCTTATGGGTTACCGAGTCCGCGTCAGTCTTTCGGGGTCAGGATGGGTCTTCGAATGTGTCTTGAGGGTCATTTGGTGGGCAGACATCCAGGATTGAGGATTGAAACCCTATCATTGTATTCTCCGAAGGAAGATGAGGTCGAGGATGAAATTGCGGCTACAAATGACGATGAGTGATGCCCTGGAATACAGCGCATATCGCTGACCAGATACAACACGTATTGAAAGTGCTCCAGGACAATGGTTCTGTCGACGCGTGTATTAATGACTTTGGGGGCTTCGACATTGGCCATATCCAGTGCGCTTTCACCGACAAGAATGTTGTTACCATTAAGAAGCTGAAAGACGACGAGTATATCCTCGCCTTCCAGGACTCCGAAATCAACCAGCCGCCCAACTTCGAGCTCGTTCGTCTCAAGGCCACCTTTTCCACCTTCGTCAATATGAATCCCAGCGCCATCTATGGCTCGCTGCGCTCTTGGATGGTGGCGAAGTACATAGAGCAATGCGTGAAGCCTCGCTCCAACTCAAGGGATACCAACTAGTAAGTATGAGGATGCGCCAGGCCGGCGGTGCTTTTGAGAGGGGAATTGGCCTTGGTGGCTACGGGGCAGAGGAAGCAGCAGGACTCGTAGTAATATCGATAGTATATGTATCGATAGATAGTAAGGGTTAGTGTATGCTATGCACTTGAAGAATTTATAGGGGGACCTTGTAGTCTCTAGGGCTGAAGTCTGGGTTTGGAACATCAGATGTAAAAGATCACTGTGGGAGGAACTTTATGTAAGAATTGTTCAGATACTAACTCTACACAACTCACAAGTTTGTGTGCACGGTTCCCGGTTCCCTAGTGCATTCCTCTAGCGTACCCGAAGGCTGGTAGTCTATGACGGACTTGTGCTAGCTCCCGGCAACCTTGTGCTTGGGCTGCCAAGCCCACGTGTTGTATGGACGAATGCAATGGCTTTCCAATGTCAATCCATACCATGGCAACCCTATCAGACCCTATACCCCGTGTCAGCTGACAGCTCGTTGTGGGATCCTCCTTGGCTTGCCCTACCCTTAGCAGACCTGCTGATTCATCTGTAGATTATAAGCCTAGATTTAGCTTGCGCCAACTTCTACCGGGAAGTCCTAGGGGCGCATACCAGGGGGCGCACAGCACAGTTCGGATTTAGCTGTTAATGCCGCAGTACTTGGATTTGTATATAATCCTTATACAAATCTAAGTACATTTATATCAGCTGTTACCGTCGCTACTGTGAGCGCTAGCGCAGTATATCGCTCTAGTATATATAGCTGTCATTTATTCACCCTATTCCATACGTCGCTGTCGCTCTTCTACCCTATTATTCCGCCCTATTAGCTGAACTAACTTAAGAACGCCGCGTTAATAATCCGTTACTCCTGCGACTCCCGCTCGTTATGTCTATAGCGGCGATAGGGTTATTCCTAGGTCGCTTCCTTATAAGCGCTAGACGGTTTAGTATTAACCTCCGCCTTTAATATAGGACCCTTTACTCTTACCCCGCGAGGCTACGACTCGCCCTTAGCTTACTTCTATATATAAGTAGACTTAGGCTGTCGCCGCCTATATACGGGCGGAGCGGTGTCACGGGGTGGACTTTAGTAGGAGTATTACTATAGATATCTACTAAGACGGCGGGCTGAGCCCTACCGCTAGCCCTATCGGGACTAGGGTGACTCTAGGATTCTAGTATATCAGGGCCAAATCCTCTATAGAATAATCAATATCTTTTATACTATATACTATTATATTAACCCCTTATTAAATAGTAGTAACGGCTATACTAACGTAGAACCATACCTCTTCTATATTAGTGAGAACGATTATACTAGTTATAAGTAGTAAAATAACCCCTAAAACGGCTAATATACTCCTTATTAACTACTATATTTAAAATAACTTACTTCGTATCGATAGCGAGCCTTACCTACGTTATACTTATTTAGCGCTTTCGTACCGTACCCTACTACCTTAAATAAGTATTTCTAAGCTCTTTATTGAGTTATTAAAGTAGCCTATTCAATACCCTTTTTATTTAGGGTATCTATAATAAATATTAAATTAAGTATTTAGAACGTCCCTTTATTTATTTCCCTTTTATTAATATAGTTACTTATCTTAGTAAGCTACCTATTAGGTAAACGTCTAGCCTAGTAAATATATTACTAGTTATATCTCTTACGCTTCCGCTATAGAAAAAAGAATACTAGAATACTAGTTTTTTAATACTACTCTTATTATTCGCCTAGTATTACTACTTTTAGTATTTATTATTAATTATTACCTTGGTTATTACCCTAGAAGAAGCTTAATTAAGCCTTACTATAGTTGATTTTATTTTTTATTTATAAGAATTCCTATTATTAAGTAAATATATCCTAAAATAAATAAAAGTTATTTTTAATATTAGACGAGTAGTTACCTAGATAGTTATACGGTCTCCTTATCCTCCTATTAAAGTACCCCTTTAATATTTATTAAGGAGGGGCCGGAAAGCGAAGTAGTTTAATAACGACCTTTCGGAGTACGCTAAATTTAAATAGCCTACTATATAGCTACCTTAGGTTATAAATAAAATATCCGTAATACCGTTTATTAATACCTTCCGAAGGGATATTAAAGAGCTACGTTAACGCCTATAATAAGAGTAGCCTTTAGAGGACGAATTTAAAGATGAAGAAATTATAGCTCCTCCCGAGCCTAAATAACCTACTATAAATTCCGAATAAATAATATAATTTATAGAATCGCTAGAAATTTAGGCCTTTATTATTAAGCTAGTAGTTAGGATAAAGGAAGGCCCGGTAGGACCTTAAGGTTTATTAAAAGTAAATAACTTAGCTAGCTAAAACGGTATTAATATTAAAATAAGCGCCTAGAATAAGTTAAAGCTCGAAGAGATTAAATTCTTCGACCCTAAAGGCGATAGGAAGGATAATTTATTTATTTTAAAAAAGTATATTATATATAAAAACGTTTTTAACTTTAAGGATCGCGTTAACGATATAATTAAATAATACGGCGAAGAGGAGGTATAAAAGTTTCTACCTTTATATCTTAGGGGAGTAGCCCTTAAGTAGTTCTCGAATAAACTAAATATTAATATTAAGGCGTTAATACGTACCTTCGCTAGCCCTAAATAGATAGGTCGTCTTATTAAACGATTTAAAATAAAGACGCTAGAAGCTATACGTAAACTTCGTTTTAATAAATATAAATTTATTTAGGTACGTACTAGTAAAACGCCTAGGCAATATATAAATAAAATACTTAATCTAACTAGGGCCGCCGATATTCCTAGTATATATTAATAAATATTTATAATCTACGACTATATTAGCTTTAATTTTAAGTCTTTTATTAATCCGCCTAAGCCTAGTATCCTACTAGATAAATTCCTTAATTTACTTAACGCTAAGGAAGAAACCTAATTAGGAATAATACGAAGTAATAAAACGACTAGGCCTCTACCGCCTCCTAAACCAAAGGGCTTACGATAAGGCTAGTAGAATTATTAATAACCTAACCGGTTCCGCCTATAGTAGAACTAGTCACCTTAAGCTACTTCTTATTAATTCATTAATCCGGTCTATTAGAATATACTAAATATCCCTTAAACGTAGTAGTAGCCTCGTTAAATTCAACCGCTACCTATTTAGTTATAGATTATTAGTAGTAGTACTAGAAACGTATCTTTCCCTCCTAAAAATAGAAATCGTCCTAACTATTAACCGCGCCAAGAAAACCGCGGGCCCATAACCGGTAGTTATAATCTTAACCGTTTCGGGTAATAGTAAATACCCCCTAGGCGTATAACTATTTACTATAGAACCGAGGTATAAAAGGACCGCTTTTAAGAAGACGGTACTATAGAGTTATAAATAGAAGAATAATCCATACCTAACGTTAATTACGCTAATAAATAGAGCTAGGATTAATAGTAAAAGGATTACTATAATAAATAAAACGAAATAGCCGGCTATTAAATAACTATTATCGATTCGCCTAAATAAATCGAGTACCGTATCTATAAGAAGTTATTCTCTTTTAAAAACGTACTATATACGTACTTTAGAAACTAAGGCTTAGGTAGGAACCCTACTAAAACCTCCTACCCTAAATATTTAATTATAAATACTATTTAAAAAAGTAAATAGCCTTTAGTAATAAATAAGAATACGGAAGCCTATTACTAGGCTAAAACGAATAACGAATTACTAAAATAGAAGCCTATTATTAAATTAAACTACGACTCTTCTAAAAATACGGGAATAGGATAAGCGTTTAAGAAGTACCGGTATACCGGTATTCGGATCGGCTTAGACCTTAGAATTAAAGTAGAAAAGAGCTATAAAGATACTAGTTATAAAGTAACTATCGCCGATTATAAATTTATAATACGCTTCCTTCTAAAAGCTAGAATCCGTACTATAATAACCCTACTCTAAGTTACTGGTATTAATACTGACCGTTATACTACTTCTAAATATATCGTTACCTTCTTATACCTCCCCGGGAAAGATAAGAGCGGTAATAAAATAATAACCGAAACCGCCCCTAAGGAAGTCTATATTATAGATAATCTTAAAGTAAATATATTTATTAATATAGATATTATGGCCCCTAAAGGGATTAATATACTAGTATCTCGGTAAATCGCCCGTATTAGTAGCTACGATATAGAGTACCCTATCAACGTCTATTTAAGAGGTATAAGTATAAACCGGCCGGTATATACTACGAAAATGAGGGTTATCCCCCTATAAGTTACGGTAATTATCGAAGTTTATAAACTTAATCTACTAGTACGAGATTACTTCTTTAAACCGATAGATACTAACTTATACCTCTTTACCGGAATCGTTAACAATAGAATAAAATTAATACTTATAAAGAATAAGACGGATAAATACATTAAAATCCCTAGGAATATAAAGCTAGGCTAAGTAGTCGAGGTTTAATTTAATAACTACTATAGTATTACTATAGGCGATAACGATATTCGCGAGCTCGCTATACGAAGGCCTCCTTAGGAGTATAAAGAAACTTTTATTAAGAACGCTTTTAATAATATAGTTACCGCTAGCTTTAATTTATTACTTCTTAAATAATCTTTAGGGGGTAAAGATATAGAGAACTTAACTAGTTCCCGGCCTTTTATTCTATTAATAAAGGTAATTATTTCGGTAAAGAATAATATCCTCTTAAACGGTATTATTATTTATAATAAATAACCGGAGCTAGTAAAGATTATTAATTAATTCTCTATACTTTAGGTAGAAGAAGGCTTTATTAATATTCTAAAAAACGAATAAATATATATACTACTACGCGCCGACTAGGAAGATAAAGTATTTAAAACGGTATATATTTATCCTATAAATAACGAGAGCCGGAAGATTATTAACGAAATCTTTAATAAACTATATATTTAGGGACGGCTTAAATAAACGATATAAACCACTTTATTTAGCTTCTTAATCTTCGTTATTTAGATTATAAAATTAGACGGTACTAAGAAGGGCCGTACTATTATTAATATTCGAGGTTTAAATACTATAGTTATAATAGACGTCTACTATTTACCTCTATAGAATAATATAATTAACGCCGTTAAGGGTTATCGTTAAATTACCGTTATCGACGCGGCCAGTTTCTTCTATTAATAGCGTATATACCCTAAGGATAAATATAAGCTTACCGTCGTATTATACCGCGGCTAGGAGATTTTTAATATTACGGTAATAAGATTTAAGAACTCGCCTACGTACGTATAACGGTAAATAAACCGGATCCTACATATCTATAAGGTATTCGCCCGAGTATATATCGATAACGTTATAGTATTCTCTTAGACCCTCGAGGATTATATTTAATACCTATATATAATATTTTCTTTATTCGCTAAATTTAATATTTTAGTTAACCCTAAAAAGGCGTTTATCGGTTATCCGTTAATTATATTATTTGACTAGAAGGTTAACTCGTTCGGGTTATTAACTTCTAAAGAAAAATTTATAGTTATTAAATAACTAACTTTCCCTTAAATACTAGTAGTACTTAAAACGTACCTAGGAATAACTAGTTAACTAAAAAATTATATTAAAGATTATACTACTCTAGCCAAGCCTTTATAAAATAAGAAAACTATATTACTAAATAAAATACCCCCTATAGGCGCTTAGCGATAGGAATATACTAAAAAAATTAATTTTAAATCACCTTCCTTATAGATGATCCGTTTATTTAAAATTATTTAGAATACCCTTTCCAAGCCTTTCTTTCTATATTATTTCGACGATAAAAAGAAACTATTTATCGACCTTAATACTAGTAAGGAATTCGGTTACGGGGTTATAATCTATTATATTATAAAAAAACTAAAAGGCCCCTATCCCGACCGGAAGTAAATTTAATTTATTCTTTTCCTTAGCCGACTCTTTAAGGATATAGAAATATATTATTAACCTACTAAAATAGAACTAGTAGGAATAATATAGATATTTACTAAAATTAAATATATAGTCGAATTAGCCCCTAAGACGGTCGTCTATACTAATTATAGAGCTACGCTTAATATAGTTAAATAAATAAGTATAACTACCTCATCTACGGTAAAGACTAATTTACGTATCGTACGGGCCTTAAATTATATTCAGCGTTTTTAAAATATAAAGATCCGTTATAAACCTAGCGCTAAGTATATAGTACTAGACACCCTATCCCGACTATAGTAGAAAGATATAATTAAGGACTTTTTAAAAGGCGAGCTAGATATACTCTAGGTATATATATATAAGGTCTATATACTAATAGAAATAAATACGTAGTTTAAGTAAGAATTACTTTAAGGGTACTAGAATAACGACTATTAAACTAAAATAAGTTATATACTTAACTATAACGTAGAAACCGGTAAAGACGCCGTAGATCTTCCTTTTTCGAAGGGGGATAACGGCTTAATATAGCGTACCGATAATTTAGCTACTAATCGCGTATATACGCCGGAGCGCCTATATATACCTTCCTTATATATTAAAACTATATTTAACGTCGTATATTCTAGCTTATATATAGGAAGATATAAATACTATAAAATAATAACTAGGTACTAATATATATATAAACTAAATAAGAAGTTAGGGGAGTATTTACGATACTACCTATAATACTAGTTATTTAATACTCCTAGGCATAAGCCTTATAAAGTACTATAGTCTATTCTTACACCGCCCTCTCCTTTCTATACGATTTCTATCGATTTTATCCTAGCCTTACCCCTTTCGTAGGAAGGATTCGATAATATTATAATTATTATATATAAATTTTCCTAAAAGGTAACCGCGATTCTAAGAAAATTAATATAAAAAGTAGAGTAATAGGTATATATACTTTTACGTCGCCTATACTTAATGGACTAGGGTATTCCGAAGGCTATTCTTTCCGACCGCGATCGAAAGTTTATAAATACTTTATAGAAGGCTCTATTTAATAAATTTAAAATAAACTTAATATTTTCTACCGCCTATTATCTATAAACGGATAAATTAAGCGAGCGCATAAATCAAACTATTAAAATTATATTACGATTTTAGATCGCTACCTTACAAAACCCTAAAGCCTAGGAAAAGGTACTATCTTTTATAATTATATAATATAATAATACGTTCTCCTAGCCTATTAACTATACCCTAAATAAAATAACTTTCGGTTTCACCGTTAATAATATATTAAACCTAGGAAACTAGGAGAATAATATCTTACTAAAAGAGTTAATATATATTTAAGTTTCGGATATAATTACCTATACTTAAATACACGATAAGGAGTATTATAATCGTATTTATTACTCTTATTACTTCCGTTAAAGGGACTAGGCCTTACTACGCCTATATAAAGATTATAATATTCCGGTAAATAAACTTACTAATTGTAAATACGGTTAGTAAATAACTAGGCTATTTAAGGTTCTTAACCGTATCGGTAGGCTCGTATACCGCCTTAATATCCCGGAAAATTAGAAGATCCATAACGTATTTTTAATAATACAGTTAGAGTAGTACCTACTACCGGATAAGAACCCTTTTAAATATCTACGGCCTACTAACCCTAAAGTAGTAGAAACCGAGCGAGATAATTTAAAGCTAGAATAAGAACTAGAGTGTATCCTCGATAAACGCGTTATTAAAAAGGGGAAGGGTTATACTACCGAATACCTCCTATCCTAGAAAGGCTAGGGATCTATATAGAACCGTTAAATAAATACTAAAAACGTTTTCGCGGGCGAACTTATTAAGGAATACGAATAATAGGCTAAATACTAAGCCAAATTCTTCTTCTAGGGTCGATAACTCCAGAAGTATAACTATACTTCCCTCTTATATTATCGCCCTTTACCTACCCTTACTAGGAAACAGCCGCTATATTAAATCTACCTATCGAGCTCTATTTAGAGTATGGGCACCACGATAATATTAAAGGGGTACTATACCGAGAACCGGTAAAACTACTCCTTGATAGTCTTAAATCATTCGCCCAGTCGCTCGCTGCTTCTCAGCCAGGCAGTATACTTATATGGGAAAGAGCTTCGGATAACATAAGAATCATATAACTATTTAGCCGAATCGGGACTAGCTCCGCGCTAAAACAATTTTAATTCTGAAAGCACCGCTAAGCGACTTTTACCCAGATCTGGCCCAGATCTGGCCCAGATTTACGCCAAGACCTCACTTTACCAACATACACTCAGGGCCCTAGTCCTTCAGCACTAATACTCCTATAACGCCATACGCATGCGCCCCTATTTCATCAACACCATGGCTCTTACCGCCAGCTGCCTACGTCATCTCTATACCGCCCTATCGCCTCACCTCGCTATCGCGATTTCAACACCAAGCTTTACGGCTCTGCGCCAAGCTTTAAGGCTCTACGGGCCTACCCGCAATCGGTCGATAATTTGGAATATATACTATTTGCTTCTTTACTTCTACATATAGACGCCATTTACGTCATTACCCATATAAGCGTATCAACGAGGGCGTTAACTTCTTTCTTTTAAATTAGGCGATCTGTTACGGGGTGGACTTTGGCAGGAGTGTTACCATAGATATCTACCAAGACGGCGGGCTAAGCCCTACCGCTAGCCCTATCGGGACTAGGGTGACTCTAGGATTCTGGTATATCAGGGCCAAATCCTCCATAGAATAATCAACATCTTTCACACCACATACTATTATATTGACCCCTTGTCAAGCGGATAAGGTAGGTAGGTTTTCTTGGCTGCTGAGGACGGGCTTATAGAACTATATCGGCTTCTTAGGCTGACGATACCGAGGTAAGAGGGGAGCGATTAGGGGGCGATGAGGGGAGCCGATAAGAGGGGGCGATGGCGATATAAATGGTGGTATATAGAAAGGATGGAGGTGAGGTGGAAATTTTACATATATACGGTTCAAAAGGCGGTCATTAAATAGCTGATGCGGAGGTACTTAGATTTGTATGTGGATTACAATACAAATCCATGTACTGCGGCATTAACAGCTAGATCCGAACTGTGCTGTGCGCCCCCTGGTGTGCGCCCCCAGGACTTCCCGAACTTCTACTAAGAAGAACAATAGCACTGTCGTACTGATGCGAACGCTGTATCTATGACCACCGCTACAAGGTTCTCACAGCTTAGCTTCTACAGAAACCGCATCCAGCCAGACCCGCAGTCCCACGAGTCCTGTGGTAAAGTAGAAGCCACTTCGCCGTGAGCCAGTATGACATCGCTCTCATTACGGGCTGTCGGCCATGGCCTTGATCCGCTCTCGCGCAACCCACCAGAGCTGCTGGTGAAGATCTTCAGCCTTCTACCTCGATTGTCGGATGTCTTCGCCTTGGCAGCGACATGCCATCGGCTGAGACATGTTTGGACGACATCCACGAACGTTATCTATCGCCAAGTTGCGCCGCGGTGTATTCCGTGCGAACGGTATGCGCGTATTTTCCTCGCCGACCAAGGCGGACCGGCAAATGAATCTCCCATGCTTTCTGCGGAAGATGTAGGCCGCCTAGTACGAAATTCTTGGGCGGTAGAAAAGTCCATTTCCGAGTTCGAAAGGAACATCGTCTGCAAGGTGAGAAGTATGTTGTATCTGAAAGCCTAGGATAGGCAAAATTATGCTGATCTCTCAGCAGCCGGACCATGGGATGAGAAGTCCTACGGCGCGCGACGACATCCGCCGTACCTGACGCGAACTGAACGCCCACGTTTCACTCGATCGTACTATCAGCTTTGGAGTCTGATGAAATTGGATACTGCTGAATGGCGTTCGAGACTCGAGGCTGCGTCGTTGAAGCAGCTAATGCTGCTATACGAGACGTCCAACCTGATGCAAAGTATCGAACCGGGAGAGGGGCATTCAGATCCCGAGTTGCAGCATCACACTAGCTTTCGTCGATCTGATAAACGGATAGAGCTGAGTCGAAAGATTAGCAAGCATATGGACCACAGGTATAGATGTACTCACAACCAAGACTTTGATGACCCGTGGGTGCTCGCGAAGTCGGATGGCTATTTGGACTTCGTCGTTATGTGGGATCATTGGCAACGGCCTTTCGAGGATCTCGTATGTCGTCGACCGATCGAAATTTTAACTTGTGCAAGATCATACGATGGGCCTGGGGTGTGGGAAGATAGCTCTGATGAGGACAGTCCGGCTTGATGAACTCGAGGTCGCAATCGTTCTATGTGGAGCGACGGCCGCCTTCAAGCCTTAGACGATGGTAGCAGAGGTGTTGCAAGTCAAGTATTGCTGGGATTGCGGTTGTTTTTGGTGGCCATTCGGGTGATGGGCGCCAATCTTGATCATCAATGCCAATCGCTGTTTACTACCTCCCCAGTGCTGCTTTCATTCTCCCGTTGGACTTCGGCTCGTGTATTGAGTTATCATGATCCGAACCTGTATTGTTACTATACAGGAGTTTTCAGAAAAAGGTCAGCTACTCCTCCTCACTTCTAGCGCAGGCTGATGTCGGTAAGTCAAGCCCGAAGGTCAGATTCTCACGTTAAGCTCGACTTTAGAGTCAACGGGAGTGGACCGGACTTTCTGCAGCTTTTGTCTTACAAACAGTTTGCTTTATGTAGAGTTACACGACTCCCTAGGCGACACGATCGCTTTTCTAAAGATGTCTACTAGCGCCGCCGCACCCCCCTTTACAGCTCACTCACATTGCTTTGCAGGAATACCATTAGGATCAACCACTCCAGTAGAAGATCCAGCCTAAGGGGCAAAAGGTTAAATGGCCCGAACCCTACACAAGCAGAAAGAAAGAGAGAGAGAGGGCGCTGCACAACAGCGAGGCGGATGGAAAATATGTTACGAGCGTTGGTAAAAATACATCCAGGTGGGTCTTTCCCTCAAACGAAAACATGCATGAATGCCTGCTCCACATGTCCCAGATCTCTTATATATCAGTATACAGTCTGTCCATCTCCCACAAATGAAAATCACATAAGGACTCATGCTTACCAAAACCCAGATGTATCGTACACCAGTATGCAGTATTGTCCGCCACAACTCCCCAGCCTGCACTACAGCCGTTCAGTCCTAAGCAAGTCACCACTAATGCTTGCCTGCACCGTGCCAGTTCCCAAGAGAGCCTCCTCCTGAATTCTCCGTTTCCGAGCCCACACACGACTTGGTCCCAATGGTCAGCTTGCCACTCGCATACCATTCATACGTGGTATCATGCGGCATCTGCTGGAATTGCCAAGCAGTCAAAGCACCGCAATGCTTGATGTTGCCTTTCAGACCGTCGCCATTGGTGCCGAGCTTTGTGTCATCGAAATTTTTGCCCCTGATCTCGAAAAAGTCGTCGACGACTTGGTACGAAACGTCGCAGCTGTCGGTAGCTGGTGGAGGGGGCGGAGGAAGGGGTGGTGGAGGGGGGGCGGCTGCTGTAGACGAAGCTGGAGCAGCACACGCTGGAGAACCCTGTCGCTTGATCTTCGAGAACTCGGTGTCTCGTCGGTTCCTCAAGAAGCGTGCCGGAGGCTTGGTGTTTGCTTTGTGGTAGGCTATGATGGCTTGCTCGTACTTGTCGACGCTATCCGCCATATCCCCCACCTTGACGCGTGCCAACCTTCGGAATTCGAACAAGGGGACTGCGCGGTTGGTGTTGAAGACATTTTCCAAGGCATCTTTGAGGCCACCGATGGAACCATCAAGGACTTGATCGATTTCGGATAAGCGATCCGGCGATTTGCCATCTTGAACACTTTGCATCCAATCCTTTACCGTGGTGCTATCGGTCTTGCCATTAAAGCTGACTTCAAATTTCTGCCCTTCCATCTTTCCATTCGGCTTCGGAGCCTGGACAGTGCCGGCACAAAAGTCCTTGTCTAGGCTGCACAATCGATCAATACAGCATTCTGTCGAGAGTCATTGATGACTTACTCAATGGTTTTACCACTATTCTTGAAGCAGGCGAGAATGTTCACAATGTCGCACAGCGTGTCCGGGACTGCCGGCTTCACTTGTTTGAAAAGATTTGTGAAATCAGTTCGAGGTATATGCGATGACAGATCTTTGGGACTTTTATCTTCGTCTTCGGGCCTGGCCGATTTGGCGTACGAGATGACTAGCGAGAAGAATCCAAGTACGCCGGCCTTAACACTGTCCGACGAGATACCATTCGGTTTGCTTTGAAAAAAGTCCTTGGTGACGTATACCATACGGTTGCTAGGGTTTCGGCTCGGTAGCAGGGAAGCGGCCTGATCGACGGAGATGGATCCAGTCACTATTTTTGAGAAGAGATCACTAATAGCCTCTAAAGGTAATAGTGCTGTGACTTGTGGAGCCTATGAGATGAGATATCGGCAGCTCCGCCGCCCTTCTCGGGCTGGTTGATTGTCCAAGAATTGCATTTGCTTTAATCAATGTTGACGTTAGGATCCTTCAAATCAGAAGACGGATTCCATGAAGTCTGCAAACCAATATTATTGCGTGCCTGGGGCGTCTTTGAGTTGGACTTACGAAATCATTCCGAACAGCTGCCGAAGCTTAATCGGAGTGCCGTCCAGGATGTACTCCGCTATGAGTATATTTGCGTCACCGATAGTGTCTGCAGTGAGCTTCCAAATTTTCCCTTCGCGATTGTTCACCAGCTTTTCTTTCGATACGTCCGTATCTTCCTTACTACAACCACCGTTCTTTGTTGACTTGAACAGAATACCCCCAGTTTCAAATTCAACCATTCCGGGCGACTTATCACTGGTCGGACCATCTAGAGTGGGTGCTTCACTACCCGCATCGTCGCCGTCACAGCCAGTGGGAGCGTCTATTGCGAAACGAGGAATCGAGCTCGGGTCTAGAAGCTAAATTCGAAAGTTGGTACATCTAGTGTAAAGAAAAACAAACTGTCTCTGATGTCTCTGGTGGCGGAAATAAGATTCTGGATCCGAATCCGCGGTGGACGATAAGAAATCCAGCCAAGTATGTTGAATGAAAGCCTAATTGTTTTACCTGTAAGATGGGATCAAGATTCATACCAATTCGAGAGAGCATTCCGTCGATACCAATGCGGCCGCTTAGAAATTTCGCAGATGAATTTGGTAGTCATATGACGGATGAGGAGTTAGCAAGGGCGCTTCAAAGACGCGGTCCAGCTAGGAGGAAGAAAAGGGTCCAATCTCCAAGAAGCGTAAAGCTGAGCACTTGGAACAAGGCTGATTGCGTATCTGTTATAAAGTTACACGTAGCGGAATAAGGAAGCTGTCACGCTTTCTGGTGTAATGGCTAGAGTAACGGCTTCAGCACTGTGCACTTAGGAAACTTTGATACGCTGCATAACAGCATTGTGCGAGCATATTCAGCCTCATAGTGCAAACAATCGCAGCGCTGTAGTACGCGTGAAATCAGCTTTATAACACGAGTAGAATCACCTCATGTATGCCTTCATGCCTCCCTCTTTTGTACCTTCAGGTACTGTCGCATGATATCGTAATTTGAGCTTGGGTTCTGCTCGTCAAAAGACCTGTGGTGACTGTAGATAAAAGAGGCAGTAGCAATGATAATTGCAGCAGTAATTATTAGCAATGATAATAGTAAGTGACAGTAATAGTAGCATTCATGTTCGCGGGCAATAGCACCTCTCCATGTATTATAGATATTTACAGCTCAGTTCGAACGGAGATGATTCGTGAGAAGAGGTAGAGTACTCCAGTGGTCCTCCGTTCGCGCTGTAGCTAGATCTTCTAGATCCGGTGCATTGCCAAGGCTACGCAGCATCATCACATGTTTGTGGCCATTCCCACGCGTCAGAAGTACTGTTTTGGCCTCGCTCAGTCTTCAGCATGACCACTTTTCCTGCTTCCACTGAGGTAAGGCAACACCCGCAAGAGATAGGACTGTGCTGCCAATGGTGATTGTCATGATGAGCCAGTCCTTCCGGATGACCCCCACTACTGCTGCGATTGCCCATTGGATTACCATCACAAGGACACCGGTGTACCACATAAGGTCCGGTTTCGGGTGTGGGACTGCAAAGCGGCTCTCCTCGCTAGACCTGCGTTTATTGCGCTCAAGATCTCGTCCTGCTGGCGCCGGTTGCCCGCTTGGTACCAGCGGTTTGGTTTTCTCTTCAGAAAATCTGAAGATACTTACCGCGGGCCGACCTTCGTAGTCCCAGGTCGAGCGTTTCTCCCAGTCCCGCAGAACTCGCCCAAGCATCCATGACCTATTTTCACGCGTGCTGCCACTTCTTGCGTTTAACACTGTAGATGGGCAATCGACTGCGGGCATCAATTTCCCATCGCCGATAGCCGATAGCAGCGCGCTGATACTCTAGCTTACCCAACCAAATGAGAACGCGATAAGAGTAAAGTGGAAAGGACCCCCTGCGAGCTGAGCGACTACCATTTGTATGACGTCGCCAAGCAGGATAAGTAGCACCTCGAAAAAACCGATAGGGCGTTGCCACTGACTTTTGAGATCAGGGAAAGCCATCAGTGTAGTTGTGTAGGACTTCGTAGAGGCACAGTGAGACGATAAGGATGATTATTGGATTTCGTGGGAAATGAGGACCTGAATACGTTTTTGTCGAACAACATAGAGCTCACCGAAGCGGCAAGTGGAAATTGCACGGGTTAATAAACATCAATTATACCCCAGTTACAAAAGAATAATCACATAACGATAGCCTGCAATTCTACAACACCTCGGAGGTGATTTGGTCGAATCCTTTGAAAGATTGAACGTAGGTCTAGCTGCCCGGTGTACCGCTCTATATCTATTCAGGATCAATTACAGGCTTGAGCTGCACGTTGTACCAGTCGGCTGCAGAGTTCAGCTCTCACCATGTGCTGATAGGATGAGGCTACTGAGGGGTGGGGGATCGCCAAGACACGGCAACAAGGCAAACAAGACGAAAAGCAAATATATTAAGGCGGGGCATCAATTCGACCGACCAGTTTCTTATCGTAGGTGGCCCAGGCTATGAGGCAAAGATGCAAATGCTCACCATTCTTATGGCTCCCAGCGTGGCGTTTACGAGATCGAAGTCTGTTTCCTTCATAGGTGTAACCCTGCAGCTTGACCTAGCTCTTGTGCAATGGAAACCCATCATTCTGATCGACAGCCTGATCCGCGTAAGGATGACGTGAGTGACGGCGCTGCTAACGTGGGCCAAAGGACATCACGGACGGTGGTTTCAGATGTATTAAGCCTACAAGTGATTGTCACAGCCAGCACTCACGAACCAGTACGTGACTGAAAGTCTGTGGACGTCAGGTAGCTGGGATGGAATTCGAGTCCACTTGGCGATGAATTCACGGATGTTTGGTTTTTTTTCGTTGCGGAGAAACAATTGGCTGACGATATACGCACGCAGCATCAAAACTACGCGGTGCAGATCCGTTTCCAAAATATGCATGCCATGTAAAGTACGGAGACACGAGATATTGGTTTTTGTTCTAGAGTCTTCGCTTTCTCCTTTTATTGGAGTAAAGCCAGTCCGCGCCATTGGACCGTAGATGTTACTTCTCAAGTCATTACTAGAAGTCTCTAAGGACTTCTAGGTCATTGCTGTTATCTGTTGTCCCAGTGGATATGTACGAAGTAGAGGGCAAACTTCACTGTCCCAATCATTCTAGAGAAGATTAGCCACCACCGTTTTCTCGAGCGGAGGCGAGGAAGGTTGCATTCCGGGCAACCTTTCACTGTAGCACCGCTTGACCTTGCCTCGCACCTAGCCCGCTGCGTCCGGACAGCCACTCGTTGCATTGAGCTGTTAATTGCAAGGCGCTGCAGCCATGACCCTCAGTAGAAGTGTTAGCCATTCTTCTAAGCAATAATATCAATTCTGGCTTTGATGATGGGATCACTTGTGGCAAATGAGCTCAGGTCTTCTCTTTCTGGACCGGCTTCACAACTTGACGGGCACTCATGAAAACACTCCGGAAAGCCCAAGTATATGATCTCCAGACCGTCTTCGCCGAGCTGTCATTGAAAGGCTCTGCAGCTTCTTCTTGGAAAGGTACCCGCTCATGACTCGCATGCAGCGGCTCTCTCGCTTTCATGATCTCTGCCATGAATTTCGGAAACGCAGTCTCCTTAGCCCTCTCAAGGCATATCCGGATGCAGGAGACGCGTGGCAGTATGGACCAGCACAAGTATAAGAGAAAGCGGAAGACAAATTCCCATAGGAGGAGGACTCCTAACCACAATGCCCAAGGATGGTTTCGGTAGATGATTCCAATAGAAAGGAAGGTAGTAGCTCCAAACAAGGTGAGAATGCCACGCTTGAGCCCGAATAGCAGCAACGGGTACTTGTTAATAGCGTCATAGCTACTAAAATCAGAGCTACCACGAGCGGCATTCAGACTCCAGCTCTCTCTCTCGATACGTTCAAATACGAATTTAGCGTACCAAATAATTTCAGCGAATGCAAAGCATAGCCTTGCTGTATAGCAATAAAACATTGATAGACGTCCGATATGAAAATTGGCCGCTGCCACCATGCTGATAATGAAGGTTAGTGTCCATGTCAGATAGACGAAGGAGAAGGCAGAGAAAAGAATGTAAGGTGCCGGCTTGGTGAAATTTGGGCCCTCAAGGGTGTCATAGAGTAGTCGCGCCGTGGGCCATGTCTTAAGAGCTGAATAGAGGATAATCAGTCTTGGTTCAAGTCTCTGATATAACGAGTCGTAGACTCACCACAGTCAATGAAGACCCGAGATTCTACATCAGCCGGCTCAACCAATAGAAAAGGGTATGTCGCCGAGACAGGCCCGTCATTAGTTCGGTCAAAGGCATATGTAAGGAAAGAACCGTCATAAGTCAGATATAGATCACACCCCTCTTGCTTCCGCAGGAAAAAACGGGCACCTCGACTTTCAGGCGTCACATCGCCTTTGGACTGCGTATCCTTGATGGGGAAAATCAGACACATGATGTTGTTTTCAACGTCCACATGTTGGGAGAGCTCTTTCGAGTGCATTTCCACCCATAGCTGTCCAAGTTCGGGAAGGTCAAGTCGAAAAGTATTGGAACCTAAAGGATTGGAAGATACGAGGTAGATCTGAAGGTGTTCCGAGGTCATCTCCTTCGAGATAAAAAGATAGTCTGTAAAAACCTTCATGATTCCATTTGAGTCATCAAGCCTTTGACCCTGCGGAGACTCAGGAACCCATCTGTTGAAGAATTCACTGTCACGGATCCGCTCGCACGGGCAAAAGAGTAAATCTATAGGCAAGGATGCGTGACACTTCAGAATAGCTTTCATGCGATCCTGAACGGGAAGACCCTGAACATTGGAAACGCTCATATCTTCCATCAGAGCCAAGATTTGGTGAAGATCTTGAATTTTGGATGTTGTGCGTCCCAAAAAATTGTTCCAGGTCGCTGCGAAAGCGTATGCTTGGTGTGACTCCAGCTGCTTTAGATTCCAGATCTCCGCACGACTGTATCTGCCTCGACGCTGGTAGCGGACTTCTCCCATGTCAATGAGGAAGCTCGAGAGCTCCTCAACTAGGGCACGTTGCATCGAGGGTTTGAGCTTGCCTTGACCGACGATAAATGCGATTTTGGTACTTCGCTTTAAACGCTCCATAGCATCTACAATATGCACGACACTGTCCTTAAATTGGATGTACCATGACTTCGAAAGACTAGCTTCTTGCAACGTCCAGCACCTTGACATCCAAGACGAGCACAAAACATGAGCAAGGGCTTGCTCGGCTTCCAAATTTTTGTAGGAAAGGTATTGTAGCCCTGGGTCGAGTACCAGGACAGCATCCGCGCCCGCGTAGATTTCGGCCATGGCGTTGATCGACTTTTTGCGCGATGGACGGAAAATGTCTCCAACGGGTATACAGAAAGTATCCATCCAGAAAAGTGTGGGTTTTGCGGAGGCAAAAGCATCTTTCATTCCATTGACTATAGACATTAGACCTCGTAGCTTCCTGATGCGATATAGAATCTGCCTGACTTGACACTCAGGTAATCCATTGTTAGTTGGATTTCCTAGTCCACCGGACCACACGTGCGAGATAGCTATGTATTTTGAACTAGGCGTAGCTCGAATGATCTTGAGTTGAAGCATCCCATTGCTGGATACAGAGCAAGAAACTAAAGGTATCCCAAAGTTGTCTTCGATAATAGAAGCGACAGCTACGGAAGTAGCATCTACGAAGGCGCAGGCGTTGCTACCACAATCTTCGTTGTGTCGCGTGGCATAGTGCCTCTCATCAATGTTGAATGCAACACACCTCGAATCACTGCATTGGGTATGACTTACGCCGCTATTCGTGGGAAGTCCCGAGATGTAGTGAAGCATAGTGCACGAGTATTTACAACTGAAGTCGGCAATTTGAGCAGGACACCAGCCCAAGTCGGCCATTTTGTATTTGATGGCTTTCGGAGGGAAGATCTTCCATTCGTTAACTAGGCCTCTTGAAAACTTCAATGGCCACCTACGACCAGCCTGGTAGCGTCTGTTAGAGGTCATGGTCGTAATTTGCAGACCCTGTGCACAATTAAGAGTCTGAAGGAGAACCCGGACAGAGCAGGAGATCAGAAGAAGAGGGCATGAGCTCGGTACAATTATGCCCTCAACCATCTCACTGAGTCGCATAGCTCTGGCCAGTAGTTGTCTTGTAGCCGCTGAATTCCTAGTGGGCCATTGAAGCTTCTGTGCTTTAAGTAGTTGTGAGAGCTGTGTTGTACACAGTCTGGGGGACTTAGTTGTTTGGTCAATCGCCCTTAAAGAGGCTCGCGGGATAACCCGGCCACAGAATTCCGACAAGAGGCCGAAGTACAGCCATAGCTGAACTCGTTTGGCGAGCTCTTCATCTGAACACCGAAGCCATTCAAGACCGCCTGGTGTGTCTGTCCAATTCTTTCGAAGTGGGTAAGTGCTGAAAGGGAGACCATCGTATTCTGCCTCGCCGTCACAAAGGAGTGGAACAGCAGGAGGGTCAACAGTGTGGCTCAGAGGGTATGACAGATGGTCCATCTGGGCCGCTTTATGACGTCTGCTCCGTGCGGATTTGATCAATCATACAGCGCCACCGCGGACACGACATTGAAAGGACCCATCCTAGCCAGGGCCAAACGATTTCGTCGTACTTTCCACGTGGGAGTCAAACGAAAGCTCTGTAAATATGGGTGTGAGCTGTAACGTTTCTAGGCTGGAGGAGTTCAGCAGGGGTTGGAGTCTAGGCAGCAGGCTAGGCCAGTTTGCGCGCTAAGCAGATGGCCCGCACAGCTTATTTAGGTAGGGCAACCACCCACGTTAAATAGGAGAGGATATAGACCTATAATAAGGCTAAAGACTAATATATAAAAGAGTTATAAACTAGTAAATATAACTTTATAATAAGATTATAAATATAAATATAATAAAATTAATATTAAAATTATATATAATATATATTATAAAATAATAATAATAAAATATACTATAAAATATATTAAATATATTGAAATATATTAAAAACTAGTATTAAAGTATATTATAAAATAATAATGAAATTTTTTATAAAATAATAATAAAGTAGTATTAAAATCTATTATAAAATAATAATATAATAGTTTATAAATAATAGTAAAATATATAATAAATATATTTTAAAATAATAATATATATCCTAAAAAATTCGAATAATATCGAATAAATCGAATAAACTACTCTAAATAGTAATAGTATATAATTAGTTATAATATAGTAAAATATATAGTTTATAATATCGCGCGAACTTAGAGAGATATTAAGAGTATATATACTTTTCGTGAATTAAAATAATTTAAAATCTAAATTAAATTAGTAGAATTATAGCGCTCTATATAATCTTAGCGAGTTATCCTATACTAGTAAGAAATCACGGATTTAAGATTTTAAATTCGAAGTTACTATTTTTGAATTCTTATTAAAAAATAATCTTTTTCTTTTCTTTTTCTTTTCTTATTCTTTTTTCTTTATCTTTCTATTTAAAACTAGTAAAATACGTATCTAATACCTCGACTCTTCTTCTACGGGCTCTCGCTTTACTAATATAAAAATTAATAAAATATATTATAAAGTAATATAAAATATTCATGAGATAAGTAAATAGAGTTAGAGAAACTAAAATAGAAGAGAAATAGAGAGAAGGATATATAATATTTTAGAATAATTATAATTATCGGCTACTAACTAGTAAAAAGAGGTAATAAATTATTAATAAATTAAAATTATTAACCGACGAGGTTTCTTTAATAACTAGTAGGCGCCGTTAATAATTTTATTAAAATAATATTCGCGGAACTCCTTTATTAGTAAAGTAGTTTTACTAGAGTAAATATATAAATTAATTAATTAATTAATATAAAATATTAATAATAGAGTATATTATAATATATATTATAATATAATAATAGAGTATAATATAGAGTATATTATAGTAGAGTAATAATAAAATAAATTAAAAAGTAGTAATAAGATATATTTATAAAGTAATAATAAAGTATATTATAAAATAGGAATAAACTATATTATAAATTAATAATAAAGTATATTATATAATATATTATAAAGTATATTAATAAAGTAGTAAATTAGTATTTTATTGAAAAAACGAAACGATATATAGATTTATTCAATTTATATACTAGCCCTAGAGATAGATTTAATATCTCTTTCGTTTAAAGTTACTAAATACGTATTTAATACTTTGAATAATTTTGAATAATTTTGAAAAAATCGGATAAATTAGTTTAGATAATTGATTAATTAATTTATATATTTACTCTAGTAAAACTACTTTACTAATAAAGAAATTCCGCGAATATTATTTTAATAAAATTATTAACGGCGCCTACTAGTTATTAAAGAAACCTTATCGATTAAAAACTTTAATTTATTAATAATTTATTATCTTTTTTTACTAGTTAATAACCGATAATTATAATTATTTTAAAATATTATTTATCTTTCTCTCCGTTTCCCTTTTATTTTAGTTTCTCTAATTTTATTTATTTATCTCGTAGGTTTATAGGCCGCTTTATTATAAATTTATTAAATAATCGATACTTATAACCCTTCGGTTAATAACTTCTTTCTTTTTTTTCTTTTTTTTTATATATTTTAAAATATCGCTAGGTCCTAGTAGTAGTTTAAATTATATTAATTATTCTTTAATAAAAGAGAATTACCGACTCGAGTTATCCCGTTTTTATTATTTACCGCGCGGTTATATATATATTTTAAATTTATATTTAGTATAAAAAATTCTAGAATAGTCGATTACTTTTACCTCGTATTTTATAGTCGACTAGATTATTAAACTAGTAATTATAGTCCGACTATATTCCGGAATACGTAGTCGACTTATAGTCGACTATTTGTTACTATTTTTAATAACTCTCTAAATTAGTAATAAATACGATTTTTTTCTATTTAAAAAATATTACTAATAATTTTAATATATAATTATTATTTATAGTATATAATTACTATTTTAAGTATTTTATTATTAAATATAATATAATTATATTAATTTATTTATAAATTATCTTCTAGAATCTTCTAGAATCTTTTACTAGAATTTTATAGAATTTTTAAAATAACCTCCGATATAATTACTAAAAACGTAATTAATTATTTAAAAATATATTAAAAATAATTATATTATTAAAGAACTAGGAAGTTATTAGTAATATCGAGGAGAAAAATATCGAAAATAAAAACGAAAATTAATTTTTTACTTATATATCTAAAATTCTATTTAAATATAAATAAAATAATAGATTTTTTATAATATTATTAATTTTATTAATTATTATAATAATTATTTTTATTTAAAACGCGTATTTCTACTATTTTTAGAAAATAGTCCGACTATAATCGGACTATATATTCTATATAATTATAGTCGACTATTTCTTTCTTATAATCGTATTCCGGAATATAGTCGGAATATAGTCGATTATATAGTCGATTATAACTACTTTTGTAAATATATTACCTACGTTAATATTTTCCTAAAATCGTATATATTTATTTATTCTACTAGCTCCGTTTTATCCCTAGCTAGTTCCGAGTAAAATAGTAGTATATATTTTATACTCTATTTTCTCTATCTATACTAGTAGCTAGCTACGGACTATAAATACTTTGTATTTAATATAAAAACTTATTTAATTCGATAATTTAAATAATATTAATATATAATTAAATATATATAGTAATATAGTAATTATATAGTCTATAATACCGCGCTAGTTTGAAGGAGTATTACGCGCGTATATAGTTTTTATAAATTAATATAATTTAAAATCTAAATTAAATTAGTATAGTTATAATACTCTTTATAACTTTAGCGAGTTACTCGACACTAGTAGAAAACTACGGATTTAACGTTTTAAATCCGAGGTTATTATTTTTAAATTTTTATTCAAATAATTTATTTTTCGTTATCTTTCTATTACCTCGACTCTTTTTATATAGACTCTCGCTTTATTAATATTATAATATAATATTTTATAAAATAATAATAAAGTATATTATAAAATAATAATAAAGTATATTATAATATAATAATAAAGTATATATAACTCTATAATATATAACCTAGTAATAACTTTATTATATTTTTATATATAATTATAATATACTTTATATTTAATATATATAATATATTATAGTTATTAAGTTTATAGTATATTTTTTTACTACTCTATAATATATCTTATTATTAATTTAAATATTCTTTATTATTACTTTATAATTTATTTTATAATAGGTTTATATTCTTTTTTATTCAATATTAGTAGTTACTCTACCTTAATAAACTATACGGGTCATCCGATTAGCGCGCAAACTCAACGATTTCGCAAAATTGGCGAGGCAGTAGGCTGGGCAGCAGGTAGCCTATCGTTTTATTTCAGAATTACGTAGGCAACTATAGGTAGCTCAACGCAGCCAATTCAGGCTCCTACCTGCTGCACCCCTGGACTGCCCCATAGTACTCCCCACTGTCCCTCGAAACTCTCTCTAAAGCTACTCCCTTTCCCGACCAAAAGCAGTAATCTCAAATCCTAAGTTCAGAATATATATAAAATATATATATTCGGGAAAGGGAGCACTACCGCTTTAGAGGGAGTATGACGGATTATGACGGAGCTATGGGGCAGTGCAGGGGCGCAGTAGGTGGGAGCCTGAACTGCCTAGTGCCTGGTGCTTGGCTGTAGCTGCAAAAGAAAAGCGGTGATAGAGATGAACATTATGACCAGTGGATACTCCGAGTAGGTTCAGTGTCTGAGTGGATATGGTGTCTATCAAGGGGTCGATCTACTTACTCGCATATCAGGGGCTTCACTGAACTCTTTCTTGATGGTACATAATAGTACTCTTGAGCCATGAAGGAAGAGAAAGTGAAAATAGGTTTCAAATACAAGGTAAATGAGCTTCCGTAACGTCCGAGAGGAAATTCAAGATCTGTGCTACAGCTACTTGGCTGCATGACCTTATTCCCTTGCCACTAACCATTCGATGTTTAGCGCAACCGGCATCCGAACGCAGTATCAAGCTGTCGAAGTTGGTCGGTTCTGCGAACAGAATAAATGACGGTGCTAATTGATATCTTATGTGTAGGTGCGTATGTCTTTCCGCAGAGACGTTTGAAGGTCCCATACGCCGAGGTGTTTTAGCGATATCAGCGACCTTTACTCCACACAGACGGTCAACAAGTGGGTTTATGTCCTTGACGGTTGCTTCCCCCTTTGAAGAGATGTAAGGGCAGAAAAATTTGCCGAATATGTCAGTTCCTATGATCTTCAAGCTAAAATGGATAGCTGGATCTTCTGGAAGGGCAGCAAGCGCATAGCGCTCTGCGCTGAATCCATCGGTGAGGCAACCCTGTGCGTGGATGTTCGAATTATCCTCTAATACTACTTCTTGCTTCCGGATCTAAAGTTGACGTGACCAAATATGATGGTTTGTTGGCTATTCTCGTCGGCTCTAACCACTTTTTCAACACCGAGAAGTCCGCTCATTGTCTTTTCCATTTTCACGGCGCTTGAGCCAATCTGAGACCTGTGATGCGCAGCCAGCCAATACGCTCGTAATACCGAATTGGATGAGTCTTTCAGCTCATGAAAGACTCGAGCCAATGAACGATAACAATCAGCTATCACGGGATCGCAAGTCAGAACGAGTTCTCTGAACCTTTCTTTTCGCTCGTAATGATCCTGTTTACGCGCAAATCCCTACTCAGAAGAATTTGAAAAATAAGGGAGCACCATGATTCCAATAGGTTAAGCTGAAGTTGTGGAATATTTCTTGTTATACCTGAAATAACAAAAGCCGAATTCATCCCGGGCTTGATCCCAGAGGTGGTAATGGAGACTAGGGTGCCTAGCTCGATTCCAAAGGATCATTGTGTCTTCGAATCCTGTCCTGAATGTTTCCGCTCTGCCCAACATACAGATAACTCGAACCAGCGGGCCCCTCGGCAGGATCCCAAAGTATGTGCATGTAGATACCGGGAGTCGGGCAATCAATGTCGCCTCCAATGGAGAGTAAGCTAGGACAAGTCAGTGGTGAACAGCAATATGCATAATCGGCTGTGGCCGGATGTGGAGGTCATGTACTCAGAAAGTAAGATCTCTTCTTTCCTGCACACTTCCCAAAGCTTGCTACGGAGATAGCGAGGTAGCAGAGTCTCCCAATTATCACGCGTGTTGAGAAAGTCCGCATACCGGATAGCGTGCAAATCCATGACCTTGTCTAACATGTGTTTGAGAATGCCGCGATGGTCAATCTCAGGGTTCGCAACGGTTAACCGACTATTTAGAAAACCGCCAGTCGGTCGGTTCAGTTTGCCCATTTTTCCCTTAACAGTCGGTCGGTTTTAGCCCCAAAACCGACTGTTAAAGACCGACGGTTTTAGCGGTTTTAGCGGTTTTGCGTAAGGCTGAAGAACCCCCCCCTTTACGGGGAGGCGGAGTAAAGGCTGACTACCTATTCGGGTAAAGCGCTCTCTATTTAAGCTTAGCGCTAGGGCTTTCTCCGCGTAGATCTTTTAAAATTTTTAACTTTTATTTCCGTAAATCTTTATAAACGTTAATTTTTCTATAAATACTCTATTATAATAACTAGCGATAATAAATTAAAGTTATCTAAGGTCCCTAGTAACCTTTCTATTTTATTCATTATTACTATAAGATTTATCGGGTTTTTAGGTATTATCTATAATACTCGTTATAAATATTAATATAAACCGGTAGTACTACTAAAAATATTATTAAAAAAGATTTTATTTTTATATCTACGCCCCCCTCCTAAAACTATCGATACCCGTAATTTATTATAACCGGTTCCTATAATAACTAGTTAGTATATAGATATTAAAATCTTTATAGAAAAGCTAGCGATAGAGGAGATAGTAGAATAGTAAAAATATTAAGAAATTTTTATAGATATCTTTTATACTCCTAGTCTAGAGTTAAATATCTTTTAGTTTTCTAATAACTCCTTAAAGTATTAACGAATCTTTATATCGGATATTTAGTCCTAGGCTAGTATAGTAGAGCGACCTAATAATAAATATATACTTTATAACTATTACCTTAAAGTATATAAACGCCTAGCTAGAATAAAGAATATAAGGGATTATTTAAAAAAGAATTATAAATAGGACTTTATTATTTCTAGAGTTACTCTAAAGTATTAATATAACGGTACTAGAGTAGATAAAATTATTCTATATAGATCGGATCTTAATAAGTTAAATATTAAAGTAAGAAAACTAGATTTAATAATTATTAAAATCGATAAAGAGATACTTAAATATTTATATATATAATAAATTATAAAGTATAATCTACTATTTAATATAATCTTTTATAAAGCCTTTCGAGTATTTATAGAATATATTAACCCGTTAATAAATTACCTACTCCTAAACTCTAGAAATACCGTTAAATTATATATTTATTAATTATTCTAAAAAGGGAAAATATAACTATATTAAGTCCTAGCCACCGCGATCTCAGATATCTATATTATATACGATATATAGATGTCGCTAAATTACCTCGGGATACTAGGCGTTATAATATATTTTATTAACGAGAAACTTAAACTCTAAATAATTATACTAATACTAGTTAAAGTAGAAGGTATATATATAAATAAGAATTAAATAAAAATAATATTAGATATATTAAAAAACTATACGATTACTAGTAAATTAGGGTATTTTATAATAAATAATACCTATACGAATAATACTCTTATACGTTACGTCGTAGAGGTATTTAGGGAGTAAAGACTTTATTATAATTATTATAAACACCGACTCTATTATAACGACTACGTAATTAATTTAGTTATTTAAGCGTTCCTATTCGGTAAGGTTATAAATAATTACGAATATATTAAAGCGGTAACGAGGACGGTTATAACAAGGGGTTAATATAATAGTATATAGTATAAAAGATATTGATTATTCTATGGAGGATTTGGCCCTAATATACTAGAATCCTAGTGTCACCCTAGTCCCGATAGGGCTAGCGGTAGGGCTCAGCCCGTCGTCTTAGTAGATATTTATAGTAATACTCCTACTAAAGTCCACCCCGTAATAAATCGCCCCTTTTAAAAGAAAGAAGTTAACGCCCTCGTTAATATACTTATATAGGGTATCGTAATTAATAACGTAAATAGCGTCTATATATAGTAGTAAATAAATAAGAAATATATATTCTAAATTATCGACCGAATTACGGGTAGGCCCGTAGAGCCTTAAAGTTTAACGTAGAGCCGTAAAACTTAGTATTAAAATCGCGATAACGAGGTAAGGCGATAGGGGGGTATAGGGATAACGTAGGTAGTTAACGATAGAAGCTATAGTATTAATGAAATAAAGGCGTATACGCGTGGCGTTATAGGAGTATTAGTGCTGAAGGATTAGGGCCCTAAATATATATTAGAAAAATAAAGTTTTAGTATAAATCTAGCTAGCTAGGGAAAATCGTTTAACGGTACTTTTAGAATTAAAACTATTTTAGCGCGGAGCTAGTCCCGATTTAATTAATCCGAAGTTCTTTTCTTTATAAATATACTATTTAATTAAGAAGTAGCGATAACGAGGGGTATATACCTAAGTCTATATAAGAGAGTATATAAATAATATACTACTAGGATATTCGGGCCATATAGCTCTACGTACGACTAGGCGAATAATTTAAAACTATAAAGAAGTAGTTTTACCGGTTCTCGGTATAGTACCCTTTTAATATTATCGTGGTGCCCGTACTCTAAATAAAACTCGATAGGTAGATTTAATATAGTAGTTATTTCCTAGTAAAAGTAGGTAAAGGGCGGTAACGTAAAAGAGAAATATAATTATACTTCTAGAGTTATCGACCCTAGAAGAAGAATTTGGTTTAATATCTAGCCTATTATTTATATTCCTTAATAAATTCGTCCGCGAAAACGTTCTTTATATTTATTTAACGGTTTTATATAAATCCCTAGCCTTTCTAGGATAAGAGGTATTCGGTAGTATAACCCTTCCTCTTTTTAATAACGCGGTTATCGAGGATACGCTTTAATTCCTATTCTAGCTTTAAGTTATCTCGCTCGGTTTTTATTACTTTAAGGTTCGTAGACCGTAGATATTTAAAAAGGTCTTAATCCGGCGGTAGGTACTACTCTAGTTATATTATTAAAAATACGTTATAAATCTTCTAATTTTCCGGGATATTAAGGCGGTATACGAGCCTTCCGATATAGTTAAGAATCTTAAATAAACTAGTTATTTACTAACCGTATTTACGACTAGTAAATTTATTTATTAGAATATTATAATCTTTATATAAACGTAGTAAGGCCTAGTCCCCTCTACGGAAATACTAGAGGTAATAAATATAATTATAATACTTCTTATCGTATATTTAAATAAAGGTAATTATATCCGAAGTTTAAATACGTATTAACTCCCTTAATAAAACGTTATTCTCCTAATTTCCTAGGTTTAACGCGTTATTAACGGTAAAACCGAAAGCTACCTTATTTAGGGTATAGTTAATAAACTAGGAAAACGTATTATTATATTATATAGTTATAAAAGGTAGTACTTCTTCCTAGGCTTTAAGATTTTATAAGGTAGCGATCTAGAATCGTAATATAATTTTAATAATCTAATTTATACGCTCGCTTAATCTATCCGTTTATAGATAATAGGCGGTAGAGAATATTAAATTTACCCTAAATTTATTAAATAGAGCCTTCTATAAGGTATTTATAAATTTACGGTCGCGGTCGGAAAGAATAACCTTCGGAATACCCTAGTTTATTAAGTATAAATAACGTAATAATATATCTACCTATTACTCTACCTTCTATATTAATTTTCCTAGAATCGCGGTTACCTTTCGGGAAAATTTATATATAATAGTTATAATATTATCGAATCCTTCCTACGAAAGGGGTAAGGCTAGGATAAAATTAATAAAAATTATATAAAAAGAAGAGGGCGGTATAAGAATAAATTATAATACTTTATAAAATTTATACCTAGGAGTACCGAATAATTAATATTATAAATAATATTATAAATACTCCCCTAGCTTCTTATCTAGTTTATATATATACTAGTATTTAGTTATAATCTTATAGTATTTATATCTTCTTATATATAAGCTAGAATATACGATATCAAATAAAACTTTAACGTATAAAGAAGGTATATATAGGCGTTCTAGTATATATACTCGATTAATAACCAAATTATCGGTATATTATATTAAACCGTTATTCCCCTTCGAAAAAAGAAGATCTACGGCGTCCTCGCCAGTTTCTATATTATAGTTAAATATATGATTTATTTTAACCTAAAAGTCGTTATTCTAGTACCTTTAAAGTAATTCTTATTTAAATTATATATTTATTTCTATTAATATATAGACTTTATATATATATACCTAGAGTATATTTAGCTCGCTTTCTAAAAAGTCCCTAACTACGTCCTTTTACTATAGTCGGGATAGAGCGTCTAGTACTATATATTTAATACTAGGTTTATAACGGATCTCTATATTTTAAAAACGCTGAATATAATCTAAGGCCCGTACGATACGTAAATTAATCTTTATTATAGATAAGATAGTTATATTTATTTATTTAACTATACTAAGCGTAACTCTATAATTAATATAGACGACCGTTTTAGAGGTTAATTCGATTATATATTTAACTTTAATAAATACCTATATTATTCCTACTAGTTCTATTTTAGTAGGTTAATAGCGTATTTTTATATCTTTAAAGAGTCGGCTAAAGAAAAGAATAAACTAAACTTACTTCTAGTCGGGATAAAGGTCTTTTAGCTTTTTTATAATATAATAAATTATAAACCCGTAACCGAATTCCTTATTAATATTAAGGTCGATAAATAATTCCTTTTTATTATCGAAGTAATATAGAAAGAAAGGTTTAGAAAGGGTATTTTAAATAACTTTAAACGAACGGATCTCCTATAGAGAAGATAATTTAAAACTAGTTTTTTTAGTATATTCCTATCGTTAAGCGCCTATAGGGGGTACTTTATTTAGTAACGCGGTTTTCTTATTTTATAAAGGCCTAGCTAGAGTAGTATAATCTTTAATATAATCTTTTAGCTAACTAGTTATTCCTAGGTACGTTTTAAATACTACTAGCGTTTAAAAGAAAGTTAGTTATTTAATAGTTATAAACTTTTCTTTAGAAGTTAATAGCCCGAACGAGTTAACTTTCTAGCTAAATAATATAATTAATAGATAACCGATAAACGCCTTCTTAAGGTTAACTATAATATTAAATTTAACGAATAAAGAAAATACTATATATAGGTACTAAATATAATCCTCGAGGGTCTAAAAGAATATTATAATATTATCGATATATACTCGGGCGAATACTTTATAGATATGTAGGATCCGGTTTATTTATCGTTATATATACGTAGGCGAGTTCTTAAATCCTATTACCGTAATATTAAAAATCTCCTAGCCGCGGTATAATACGATAGTAAATTTATATTTATCTTTAGGGTATACTCGCTATTAATAGAAGAAACTAGCCGCGTCGATAACGGTAATCTAACGATAACCCTTAACGGCGCTAATTATATTATTTTATAAAGGTAAATAATAGACGTCTACTATAACTATAGTATTTAAACCTCGAATATTAATAACGGTATAGCTCTTTTTAATACCGTCTAATCTTATAATCTAAATAACGAAGACTAGGAAATTAAATAAAATGGTTTATATCGTCTATTCAAGCCGTCCCTAAATATATAGTTTATTAAAAGTTTCGTTAATAATCTTCCGGCTCTCGTTACTTATAGGATAAATATATACCGTTTTAAGTACTTTATCTTCCTAGTCGGCGCGAAGTAGTATATATATTTATTCGTTTTCTAGAATATTAATAAAGCCTCCTTCTACCTAGAGTATAAGGAATTAATTAATAATCTTTACTAGCTCCGGTTATTTATTATAAATAATAACACCGTTTAGGAGGATATTATTCTTTACCGAAATAATTACCTTTATTAATAGAATAGAAGGCCGGGAACTAGTTAGGTTCTTTATATCTTTACTCTCTAAAAACTACTTAAGAAGTAATAAATTAATACTAGCGGTAACTATACTATTAAAAGTATTTTTAATAAAAGTTTCTTTATACTCCTAAAGAGGCCTTCGTATAACGAGCTCGCGAACGTCGTTATCGCCTATAATAATATTATAGTAGTTATTAAATTAAACCTCTAGTACCTAACCAAGCCTTATATTTTTTAGGATTTTAACGAACTTATCCGTTTTATTCTTTATAAACATTAATCTTATTCTATCGTTAACGATTCTAGTAAAGAGATATAGGTTAGTATCTACCGGTTTAAAGAAGTAGTCTTGTACTAATAAATTAAATTTATAGACTTCGATAATTATAGTAATTTATAGGGGGATAACTTTTATTTTCGTAGTATATACCGGCCGGTTCATACTTATACCCCTTAAGTAAACGTTAATAAGGCACTTTATATCGTAGCTACCGATACGGGCTACTTAATAAAATATTAATATATTAATTCCTTTAGGGGCTATAACGTCTATACTAATAAATATACTTATTTTAAAATTATCTATAATATGGACTTCCTTAAGAGCGGTTTCGGTTATTATTTTATTATCGCTCTTATCTTTCCCGGGGAAGTATAAGGAGGTAACGATATATTTAAAAATAATATAACAGTTAGTACTAATACCGGTAACTTAGAGTAGGGTTACTATAGTACGAATTCTAACTTTTAAGAGGAAGCGTACTATAAATTTATAATCGGCGATAGTTACTTTATAGCTAGTATCTTTATAGCTCTTTTTTATTTTAATTTTAGGGTCTAGGCCGACCTAAATACCGGTGTACCGGTATTTCCTAAATATTTATTTTATTCCCGTATTTTTGGAAGAGTCGTAGTTTAATTTAATAATAGGCTTCTATTTTAATAATTCGTTATTCGTTTTAACCTAGTGATAGGCTTCCGTATTCTCGTTTATTACTAAAGGCTATTTACTCTTCTAAATAGTATTTATAATTAAATATTTAGGGTAGGAGGCTTTAATAGGGTTCCTACCTAAACTTTAGTTTCTAAAATATGTATATAATACGTTTTTTAAAAAAAACGACTCCTTATAGATACGGTACTCGATTTATTTAGGCGAATCGATAATAATTACCTAATAACTAGTTATTTCGTTTTATTTATTATAGTAATCCTTTTACTACTAATCCTGGCTCTACTCTTTAACGTAATTAATATTAGGCGTAGATTACTCTTTTATTTATTACTCTATAATATTATCTTCCTAAGAATAATCCTTTTATACCTCGGTTTTATAGTAAATAGTTATATACCTAGGAAGTATTTATTATTACCCGAAATAATTAGGATTATAACTACTAGTTATAAACCCGCGGTTTTCTTAGCGCGGTTAAAAGTTAGAACGATTCCTATTTCTAAGAGGGAAAGGTATATTACTAGTACTATTATTAATAATCTATAATTAAATAGGTGGCGGTTGAATTTAATAAGGCTACTACTACGTTTAAAGGATACTTAGTATATTCTAATAGGCCGGATTAGTAAATTAATAAAAAATAACCTAAGGTAATTAGTTCTATTATAGCCGGAACTGGTTAGATTATTAATAATTCTACTAGTCTTACCGTAAGCCCTCTAGTTTAGGAGGCGGTAGAGGCCTAGTCGTTTTATTACTTTGTATTATTCCTAGCTAGGCTTCTTCCTTAATATTAAATAAATTAAAGAATTTATTTAATAGGACATTAAGTTTAGGCGGATTAATAAAAGATTTAAAATTAAAGTTAATATAATCGTAGATTATAAATATTTATTAATATATACTAGGAATATCGGCGGCCCTAGTTAAATTAAATATCTTATTTATATATTACCTAGGCGTTTTACTAGTATATATTTAAACGAATCTATATTTATTAAAACGAAGTTTACGTATAACTTCTAGCGTCTTTATTTTAAATCGCTTAATAAAACGACTTATTTATTTAAGGCTAGCGAAGGTACGTATTAATACTTTAATATTAATATTTAGTTTATTTAAGAATTATTTAAGGGCTACTCCTTTAAGATATAAAGATAAAAACTTTTATACTTCCTTTTCGCCGTATTATTTAATTATATCGTTAACGCGATCCTTAAAGTCGAAAACGTTTTTATATATAATATATTTTTTTAAAATAAATAGGTTATCCTTCCTATCGCCTTTAGGGTCGAAGAATTTAATCTCTTCGAGTTTTAACTTATTTTAGGCGCTTACCCTAGAATTAATACCGTCTTAACTAGTTAAACTATTTACTCTTAATAGGCCTTAAGGTCCTACCGGGCCTTCCTTTATCCTAACTACTAACTTAATAATAAAGGCCTGAATTTCTAGCGATTCTATAAATTATATTATTTATTCGGAATCTATAATAGGTTATTCGGGCTTAAGAGGAGTTATAGTTTCTTTATCTTTAGATTCGTCCTCTAAAGACTACTCCTTTTATAGGCGTTAATATAACTCTTTAATATCCCTTCGGAAGGTACCGATAAACGGTATTACGGATATTTTATTTATAACCTAAGGTAGCTATATAATAGGCTATTTAAATTTAGTATACTCCGAAAAGTCGTTATTAAAATACTTCGCTTTCCGGGCCCTCTTTAATAAATATTAAAGAGGTACTTTAATAGGAGGATAAAGAAACCGTATAACTATCTAGGTAACTACTCGTCTAACGTTAAAAATAACTTTTACCTATTTTAGGATATATTTATTTAATAATAAGAATTCTTATAAATAGAAAATAAAATTAACTATAATAGGGCTCAGCTAAACTTCTTCTAGGGTAATAACTAAAGTAATAATTAATAATAAATACTAAAAGTAGTAATACTAGGCGAATAATAAGAGTAGTATTAAAAGATTAATATTCTAGTATTCTTTTTCTATAGCGGAAGTATAAGAGATATAACTAGTAATATATTTACTAGGTTAGATATTTACTTAATAAGTAGTTTATTAAGATAAGTAGTTATATTAATAAAAAAGAAATAAATAAAGGGACGTTTTAAATACTTAATTTAATATTTATTATAAATACCCTAAATAAAAAGGGTATTAAATAAGTTACTTTAATAACTTAATAAAGAGCTTAGAAGCACTTATTTAAGGTAGTAGAGTATAGTACGGAAGCGCTAAGTAAATAAGACTCGCTATCGATACGGAGTAAACTATTTTGAATATAGTAGTTAATAGGGAGTATATTAGCCGTTTTAGGGGTTATTTTACTACTTATAACTAATATAATCGTTCTCACTAATATAGAAGAGGTATAGTTCTATATTAATATCGCCGTTACTACTATTTAATAAGGGGTTAATATAATAGTATATAATATAAAAGATATTAATTATTCTATAGAGGATTTGGCCCTGATATACTAGAATCCTAGTGTCACCCTAGTCCCGATAGGGCTAGCGGTAGGGCTCAGCCCGCCGTCTTAGTAGATATCTATAGTAATACTCCTATTAAAGTCCACCCCGTGATAGGTTACTAACGTGTAATTAAATAAATAGTATAAACTCGGGCTACTCGGTAAACTTTATAATATTATTATCTATATTTATAGAAGTATTTAACGGCTATAAGTTTTTAAAAAGTATATTAACGGCCTAGTACTATACCGGGATAATAGTACTAGATAGAATTCTTAGTACGAGATACTAAATTAGTTAATTAAAAGGATTAAACCGGTAATCGTTTTATTTATTAATAATAATATTAATTTATTAAATAATTTATTAACGGCCGAGAACTAGTAGGATTTAGTATATATCCGCGACTTTTTAAAAGGATTCTACGATACTATTAAAATAACCGAAAGTAGAGTAACTATATTTAATAAAATACTCTCGACTATAGACTTTCTATATAAATACTTCTTAGAAATAAAGGATGAATTTAAAATATACGATTTTATAAAAGAGTCTATTTAGGCTAGATATACGAAGATATTAAAATACTAGAATAAATAAATAAATAGATTATTTACTTATATCGCCGTAATTATACTAAATCCCTTATTTAAATATATATATTTTAACTACTAGAATCTTATTTAGAAATCGAATATAAAACTAACTATAAAGACTCTATAAGAAAAGATATATTAATTATTGATAAACTTACCTAAACGTCCTATTAAAATATAGTTTTACGAAACCGATAACTAGTACCTCCGGTAGATATATTAAATTCAGGGGAGTTAGTAAGATATTATTACTAATAAATTAAATAAATATTTTAACGAACTATTAATTATTACTATTAACCGACGGGTAATTAATTAATAGATTTTACTAAAATAACGATAGCGTCTACTACTACTCTTAAGAATAATTATTAATATTTATTCTATACTAACTATATTTATAGAACTAGAGCGCGTTTTTTCTAGGGCTAAATATATTATTACGGATAAAAAGAACCGTTTTAAAATTAAGATAATTAAAGTTTTAGAGTATTTTAAATTATAGTTTCGTATTAAGATATTTATTTAAAAAGATTTATATAGAATTATTTCAGGGCTAAAAGAAGTATAAAGAGTTTAAAATATAATATAAAAAATTAATAAGAGTATAAAACTTTATTTATTCAGGCCTAATAAAATATTAAAATAATTCTAACTTTAAAGAATATAGTAAACGACTTTTTAGGATATTTAAAATCTAAATTAAATTTAATTAAAAACTATATAAAATAGATTTTATAGTTTTTCCTCGCGATATTAATATACTTTATTTTCTTAATATATTATAAGATTTAATATATAGGAACGTTATTATATATATCTAGAATAAATACTATATATCTATATATATATTCGTTTATATTATTATTATCGTATAGTCGCCGTCGCTACTAGGGAAGAATTATCTTAATATAAATTATGAATATTTTATGAATTTTATGAATTTTATATTAACCGTTTTAACTATCGGTTAAAACTAGCGTCAACTAGCGTTAATAGTTAGTAATCGGTTAAGGCCCTAAAACCGACCGACTACGCTAAATACTAGTGTAGTCGGTCGGTTTAAGAAAAAAACTGGACCGTTTCAACCGTTACGAACCCTGGTCAATCTTTCCAAGAGATTTTAAGGGCTGGGCAGGAGATTGTTTAGAGTGCTTTTCTGGTTCAAAGTCCTTTGATTGTGGACGAATAAGATCTTGAGGCATGCTATATGCGAAGACTTTCTCCTTTGATCGAAAATGACTTGGAAGTAATGTCTGCTTAGAGGATGACCGCAGTGCACATGTCTGGTTTCAGATAGAACAGAACAGTGTGGTCAAAACGTATGCCTTCTATTTCCTATTGACCTGCCAATTATGAGTGTACATCCATTTCTCTATCATCACCAAGAGTGGCTCTTTTTGATAAGAGCTTTCTAGCTCTAGATCGTCTGGGGAATGCATCGGCAGTATAGGTGTAGTGGAATTCAAGGACTTCAACAATTTCGTCACTAAGAGCTTGAATCAAATCTGGCTGAATTTTTGACATGTACACTAGCGCAGGACTTGTCCCAAGATCCGCCATGGTGAGGATAGGGTCAGCTTTGGGAAAATAATGTCGCAAATCACGTGGCAGGTTAATTTTCGGGCATGGTGTTCGAGAATATGGTGTAAATGCATTCTTTATCAGGGAGCTGTGCTGCGGATTAGTTATGTAGTGAATTTTTACTAGAACTGGAACTGTTTGACTACTTATCATAAATTTGATTGAATATTAGTAATGATATTGAGGCTAAACCATATAATTATAGACTGTGTTCCCCAATGGTAAGGCGTCCGACTACGAATCGGAAGATTTATAGGTTCAAATCCCAGCCCGGTCAATTAACTTTTTACTATTACTGTCTTTTAGAAATTATCCGAATCATGTAAATAGAATTGAAAACTTGTACTATTTTTTTGGTTTAGCTACATACTTGAACTTTTAAATACTATTATGAGTATATATATATAAGCGGATGATACGCTTCTGAACTAGATACTAATTGCCATCAAGCTTGCACTTGATGAACGCATTGTATTATCAAGAAATTAAAAGCTTTGACCTCTCAATCCTGACGCCTGTTTATTCTTTGATTATCCGATCTTTCTCCTACTATAAAAGTCCACTACTACCTCCGCGCCACCTTAAAATACACTGTGAATATGAAACCGGAACATTACATATTATTGTTAAGAGGGGAAATATCCTATTAGTAGAGAATTATTATATAATTAGTACCTAGGCGGCGTGCTTTTCTCCGCTATTTATTTATTATTATTCTAGTATCCTAGATATTATATATAACTGGCCTATAGATAGCTACTAGTGATCAATCAACTTATTCTATATATATTGGATAGTGCTACAGTGCCATATTGACGAGATCCTTCCTTTTCTATCATGCATACTCCCCCTGGACTAGACTCGTTTCAGCCGTCTCCCGTGCCTCAGCCGTGCCCCCAAAAATCCAACGCACCCGCCACCCCCCTCCCCGTGCATCCCTCTTGGCGCCCTCCCCCCCATGTGTCTCGCTGCGAACAACCCTCAGCTGCATCCCCCTCACGCCCCTTTCATTTCTATTGATTCAATCCAACAAGGATGAACAAAGTCCTTTCCCAACAACCTCAGCAGTTGCTACCAACAACTACTTATAACACAAGCGCCTCCGCCTCACCTACCATGTCAGAGGCTTCTCCACCACAACCTCAATTCAGACAGCCTACTAAACGGGCGCATTCGCCGCATATAATGGATCAAGCGCTTTCTGTTGCGCCGTTGCGGAAACCGGTGCAGCAGATGGAGATGGCGAGTAGGAGCACGCCAGCTGTTAATGTTACGCATAGCGAATCGCGCAATAATAGCCCGATGGGGGGGAATAAATATGAGTTCGAAAGCACGCCGACGCCGAGCGCGAGGAATAGCTTGCGAAATTCTTTCATTGATCCCGCTATGGATCCGCAGGTTCGACTTGAGGAGTATGATTGGCCGGAGTTGGAGGAGCAGTTTACGAAGCGGATGGAGGCTTTTAAGGCGGTGGAGGAGGGGATTTGGGAGGAGTGGAGGGAGTGGGGGGAGGTTTTTAAAGTGAGTCTGATATTTTGCGCCGTAGTTCCTCATGGTGATGCCTGCTCTCTAGCGTCATACTTCTGTGTTCTCTCAGCCTTCTTGGGTGGTTCGTGGAGAATCATCTTTGCTGACTCGAACACCAGGCATGGGCCTCAACTATATCCATCCACGACGAAGAGCGCGCCTCAAAACGCATGCGCACACGGATCGCCTACACGCAAACATCAGAGGAGAATCTGGAGGCGAAGAGAAAGCATTGTAAGTTCCTCTCCGAACGAAAATTGGGGACCAGAACGCCCAAAAGCCACAATTTTGCTCCGCTGAGCGATATCGGGCGGTTGCGGAGGCTGTTCTCGCAGCTTGAGAATAGCTGAGGGGTCTTGGACATCTTTTTTTTGAATGTGTGAGCATTGTGAGGAGCAATGCATGCTGTCGGATAATGCTGATTCTGATGCGCGGTACAGATATCAAAGTCGTGCAAGCTTTCGAAAGCGCACTTGCTCTGCTAGGCGATGGCTAGATAGCCTGACGGATGGAGATGTGGTGATGGAGGTGTGGCTTCGAATCAGAATCCGCGAGAAATGCAGGTATGATCTCGAGGGACTCTCTCTATACTCTGGCTTTGCTGACATGCGCAGTCCTCCACGTCGAGCGCAGGTCCTTGATCGAGAGCCTGGCAAGCCTTGTGTTCGTAAGCCGAGGGTCTCATTACAAAGCTTCTCGCTTCCGGTTGGACTCAAATGGATGCCGCCGCCATGTCATGCAGGCGATAGATTACCAGATCCTCGAACCTTGCAGCCGTCATCTCCCGACAAGAAGCGGCAGAAAAGGGCAGAGGGTTTGTGGCCCCTGTACATGGGTGTGGGGAACATATTCGGAGCCTCTCGGAGTCGGTTGGGCCGGCTCCGTTTTCTCTTGATAGGTCACGTAGATCGCCATGGGATATTGAAGAAGACCTGTATTATTTGATTTGACCGTTGTGTCTATAAGTACAAGGCAACCGATCGCAGCAGTATTATGCTACCAACAAACAAGCGCATCGACATTGAGGCTGTAGACGCTATCATACTACTGGATTCCTGAGGCAAGAAAGGACAACCAGCCCCAAAGCGCCACCGTTCGCAAGATGGGGCGAAACTAGCCATGCTTGCGGCTGCCTCCTCGACGCAACAGTGATGGTTTTCTGCAATGCCCAAGCCATGCAGCTGCGTTCATCATTCAACGCCTGATCTTGCAAGCGCGCACGCGTCAGATACCGAAGGCCTTGCGATCGACCATGTGCTGGCCCTTGCCCTTGTTCCTAAAGATTTTGACTCTGATCATAACAGGAGGGCCGTATAAGCCTCCACACTGCCAAATGAGTCTTGAAGAGACAATGATCATGTTTGCAGGATATCAGCTAACTCTCCTAGCCCGGATTCTTTGCTGCCGCTTCTACAGTCGATGAAGAAATCGACTTCCTTTCGGACATCATCCATCTTCTCATGCAAGTCCTCTGTCTGACGCTGTATATAGACCGTCTTCATACCACTATGACTCTTCAGCTTTGTGGTACTAGTTCATTCAAGCAAAAAGAACGCTTACACCTTCTTCGCTGCCCTAAGATCATATGCATGTGCGGCGACCATGATAGCTTCTGATGGGGCGACTTTCATCAGGTCGAGCGCTTTTGTGTATATTGCAGCATCCGGCTATCGAGCGGTCAGAATCAATCTAAGGAAAGCACTGATCGGACAAACCCACTTTGGTCTTCCCCAAAAGCTGAGAGGAAAATAGCATATGAAACGGCAGGCCTGAAGATTTCATGATATCAAGCTGTAATCGCGTAGACCCATTCGCGAGCACCACTCTTTAGAAGTAAGTCCATACTCGGCACAAAGTAAATAGGAGTTTTCCTTACATAAAGTATTTCCGCTTCAGCCTTTCAAGAGCCCCTGCCGCATCTGGCCACCCTCTTTGCTCATGCCACGCGCCCACCAACTTCGTCCGAACCCCATTATCCCACATCGACGGCGTAACCCCCCTATCCAGTAGTAACCAATTCAGCACCCTCCGATGCGTAACATCGATATCCTCCAGCGGCTGCGCCGCCTCCCTCCTCATGTTGACTTCCTTGAAAAACCCAGCTCGCCAGTCTACCGCGAGCTCTTTTAGTGCTTTGGGAGGAAGAGCATCTAGAGTTGGGGCTGCATGTAGAGCGGGCAGGACGGAGGAATACCAGTCTGTGCATGTGCCCATGAGGTCGAAGACGAGGGCTTTGGGGATGGCGGGGGAGTTTGCTACTGCGGACATGGTGGTATATGCTTTCTGGGACTTGCATGCATTAGAAATGGAGGTTCTATTGTGGAACTGCATAGTTGTGAGCCATCAGTAGAAGCGTGAGAAAACCTGTCACGTGACAATGCGGGGCAACCGCGTTGGAGATTATGAGCCTTTTCGCTCTCGGGATCCAGACTGTGCATTCTGTACCCTACTTAATACTTCGAGAGAGATCTTCGGAACAGATCTTTCGAACAAGGGCATCATCTTTGTTGTCAAAACAGGTAGTCGACGCTCAATGCAGCGGTATTAGACTGTCCCAATTTGGCTATCTTCCAACCGCTCTGCGGTATTTCGCTTCCCTGCCTTCCTCCTCTTCTCGTAAACGTTCAATCGCGTTTCTATGTTGCTTGATATCCGGCTTCTCGACCTCCTGCTCATTGGATTTCTCCCTCCATCGGTATAGACCTCTTGTGACGACTTTTCGCCCGAGCCTCTCCTCAAGGATAACATCAACGTCAAGCTTGCGTTGGTATGCTTCCCATCGTACATCCTTCCAGACGTTCCCTTCAACATGTTCCGACCAATCTCTCTTCTCTTCCCGGTCGATGCTTTGCAGCACGTAGAGAAAATCATCTCTGCTCACTTTCTCCCCATTCTTCATACGCCTCCTCAATCTCTGCTCGCGTGAAAAATACTCAAAGCTAATAAGTAGCATTAAAGAGACCAACGACATAGCTGCCAGAACCCCTACATCTAGAATTTTATCGTACTTCCCGGCATCGGCTGCTGTGGTAATCGTCTCATGGTCAGGACCTTGCACCAGCGGTATTTCCAAGTCCCCAATCTTCAGCACCCCCTTGGAAAGCAGAACATCCATCTTGTACTTCTGCAACGTATTCATTCCCATCAACATCGTCCAAAGTCTTGGAATCACCGTCGCATGCACATCTATATCCATACTTCCAATCTTCATCGAGAATTTCGCACAAGTATTCGCCTTAACCACCCCGCCAATGCCATGGTGTTTGCCCTCATTTGTCGGTTCCGTGTTTAAGCGTAAGACTCGCACAAATTCAGTGTCAACGCACGAGTGATCGGCTCCAGTGTCTACGCAGACTGTCACTGATCGAAGGCTGTCGCCGTCGAAGATCTGGGCGAATATCTCGGCGTATCCTTTGGAATAGGGCTGGTCCACGATTGATCGGGTTTTCCTAGGCTGATGCAGTTTCTTGGTTAGCGATAATTTTCCCTTGAGGGTTTGAAGTTAAGGGGAGAAGGGATACAACGTATGAGACTGTATTGTTACCGGAGGCTTGTAAGGGCGAGCTTTGGCAAAAATGCTGGCAAGGTCATGCTGGCTTGTTACGGTAGACTGAGCCCTTTTGGAACATCGAAAGCCAGAGTTTCCTCGAAGAGCTATGTACGGGACCAGGGTTTTCCAAGCTGCGGGTGAGGCTCTGATGACAGAGAAATCTATGTACATGGTGGGGCAAGCTGAACGTTATCTAAAATCAATCAAGAAGCCGTCAATCTTAAACAAGTGAGATTGAGTTGCTTATATAGGCGCAGACATCGAGGCAGTCGGGGAAGTCGTGACCGTTGCCTCAACCGTCTCATCAGGCAGCACTACGGGTTCTAGGCAAGAGAGCGTAATAGCAAATAGTTGTCACAATTATCGGTCGCGTTTCAGGTCCTTCAGTGGATGAGTAAGCCAGAAACCCGAAGGTTTGGTTCCCTCTATCGATTATGCAAGTCGACCGATGGGGAATATCAGTCAAATTAGGCGATATCCTCACTTTGTGTTCTACATATTGAATCTAATTGCCTCTGCACTAACATCATAAGCAGGTAACAGGATAGATGCGGGTACTAGGAGTCCTTTGATCATTGATATCTAGTATCTTGCTGATGTTGACTACACTCTTTCCAAGAGTATCCACAACTGTATGAAGTCATCAATCACATCAATGAGTGTAGACTACATACCAGAATGACCACGGACAGCAACCGGCCTGGCAGGCTAAAAGCCGGCTGCTGGCCTCCCTCGAAAGCCTGCAAAGTTGTGGTCCCATTACTTGACCCAGTCGGCACCGCAAAGCGACCAGTTTCAACATCAAGCGCTCCACCTGTCTTAAGACTGAGTACGCTCCCAACAATATTGTTACGCGGCCCACCAGGCTCCAGCGTGATTCCATCAACCACCACGGCTGAGGACTTGGGTTTGATTATAATTTGTAGTGATTGCAATCATACTTGGAGTTATTTCTTGAGGGGCTGAGAGGCGGATCGTAGTGGTCCCGAGCTTGAGTATATCCAGGGTGCGAGACTAATAAGGGTGTCTTGTACAGTGATTGCAGAGCTGCCAGGTAATATAGTAGAGCCGTCAATGGCGAAGCTAGTAGGATTGGCAGTGAACGATATACTTCCTGCAGCGAGAACTTTTTGAGGCGGTGGGGGACCACTGGATGGGCCTGAGAGCTGAATCGTACTGCTTCCGCTACGGTTACGCCAGAAGATTCGAGACTAACTGCAGCCCCATCTACAGTGTTTGCGGGACTGCCGGGAGAGACAGTAGCACCAGCGACAACAACATCGGTAGGATTTGCAGTGAACGAGAAGCTTCCAGCAGCGAACACCGACTGCGGGGCTAATCGAAGGCTGGATGTTCCCACATGGGAAGCGGTTTGTTGATTATCCGATGTAGCATTGTTGTTTTGGGCTGGGTTTTCTGATGAAGAGCAGCTGGTACCACGGCAATCGCCTCGCCTGGGACGCTTATAGCTGGTCCACGAGCTGTGTATGACGCTCCGTTCAGAACCACGCCAGCCGAGTAATCCGAAATCGATAGTGACTGACTGACCGGCAGACATGACCCTATTATATAGGAAGAAGTACAAGACCAGGCGCATCTTTGCGAGGGATGGAAGTTTCATCTCTATACCTTCGACATCAATCATACGTTTACAGACAGTCTTTGATGTGTGAAACAATATCGACGCAAAAAAATGACGTCTCAAGCCAAGATCAAGGAAACATCTTGAGGAATGTGGCAATTTTGCGGAAAGAGTGTTGGTGGAATCTACAACGGATCAATAGAAATGTCCGCTGCGACAAGAAAGCTGCTATAAGTCAAAACTCGGACCAGTACTTACAGCGACCTGAAGCGTCGATTAGATCTGTCGACTAGGATTATATTGATCCTAGAAGGATGCGCGCCGAGCCAGCAGCTTCCTTCGCAAGTCTTAGTACTAATCTTAAACGAAAAATACCCTTCGTTGGGGCATAACAGTATGAATACGAATGGATTCCTTCCGCTGATCAGACTGTAAATTAGTAGCCAGTCCAGATTCCCCAAGTCATCTCGCCTGACAGCATCTTTTCAATCAACAGTGCATCCATTGCTGCCTGATTACTACTAGAATACATGCCACGTGAGATCGGAAAGGTACAAGGGCATCGCCAACCATGAGTGGCTTGCGGTCGAAGAAAGAAGGCTTACTGACCACGATGTCGACTATAGAGGAGACGAATGGCTGTGTAGTCTTGTGGATCAATTCCGCGAAAGGAGGAGGTAGTATTTTCGATGCTAAAATGCGCTGTTTCTCCCAAACACGTTCCTGCATCTTGCCAATCGGAAGGGTATGCCGATGCTTCCTGCCTGAGCTATCGGTCATAGTTTCAGCAAGCTCTGGTGAGCCCTCTGCGATGTTTGTATACCAAACGGAGTTCAGTAAGCGGTTCCCTGGCTCGAGAGTGCCATTTTCACCAGGTATTGTGTAACTGAAACATTGTTAGGGTAGAGGGTAAGGGTGTATGGCAGAGGAACTGACAGAGCAACGTAGCTCTGGGTTGTTGCATGGAGGGTAGTCTTTAGCTGGATAGTACTCCTCCCTTCCTCGGACACCTCACTCTCGAGAACAGTACCTCGCCATGCAACATAGCCGACGTAAGTGTGCTTGAGATGAAGTTGCAAAAGCTGGCGGATATGGGATGTTGGGCCGTCTACTGCGATCACTAGAACGGCACGAACTGAGCCTCGACCATCTGATGCCTTGTTCACCAGATCTTCGAAGTCGACGATGACAGAGCCATCTGCATATCTGATATTCTTCACAGACTTCCCTTGGTCATAGACCGCTTTCCCGTTCCCACTTGATTCCGATGGTAGAGTCGTGCAATAGGGACTAGTGAGACCCTCGAAATTGGCCCTGAGGCGGTAGTAAAGCACGTTCCAACTCGACATGCGCATTGGCCGATCGAATCCAGCAACAACACTGAGATATTTATCATGAAAATGCACACCAGAACATGCTACAGCGTATGGCTGTTCTTTCAGGAGATCATGAGTGTTCATGAAGACGTGAGAATGTCCCATGGTAACCATACCAGCTGCTTGACCCTCTCGCGTAGGCGACAGATGCTGCTTTAGAATGGTAACGTTATGGCCGAGGCGCTTAATGGAAATGCCTTGCATCAAACCAGCCAGTGAACCACCAACCTAAATACCGAAGTCATTTGCTGTGCAAAATGGTGAGCTGGAGATGAGAACGGACCATGACGACGTTGAGCTTCAATTTTGACATCTTGACACTGTGCTCTGCGAAGATTTTGAAAACACTGGCAATCACACGGGAATCGTGGTAAGACTAAGGTGGCTGCTCAAGGTCGAACTGCGATTTACAAACCTGCTATCTGAAAGAGCGGCAATGCGTCTTTGTGGAGGCAAATGATTGAAGTCACGAAGTTCGCCAACTTGGTTCGTTTTGTCCTGGTTGCTGTCCACAGACTTGAAATAACATGGATGTGA
>JAABUK010000805.1_pt1 | contig 63338 bp, 71 predicted proteins | sample 5559141 | NCBI WGS metagenome assembly JAABUK01 (sample SAMN10711869, study PRJNA513367) | rock metagenome | isolation source: Antarctica rocks | place: Antarctica: Victoria Land, Pudding Butte nord | collected 2016-01-03
AAGGTAGCGTCAGGCACGTCGAGGTCTTCCCGGTGGGCAGCGTCAGAACTCCCATCATCGGAAGACCTCGACCCCTACCCGGCCACCGACACGCCAACCCCCGGTACACCCTCAAATGCGATGAGCCCGTTAAGGGTGTCAACCCGACTTAGCACTGGTCTGTGCCCGTTACCTCTGCGTCGACGCTGCGTCGACGCTGCGTCGACGCTGCGCCCCCTCAAGCGTCCCCGTGCTCGTCGTAGTGGCCCTCGTGCTCGGCGTGCCGGTGCTCGTCATGCAGGTAGTCGACGTGATCGCCGTGCTGCACTGCCTCGTGGCCGCAACCTTCTCCGTGTACATGATCAGCATGCTCGTGCGGGCGGTGCTCTTCTGAAGTGGTCATCCGATATCCCTTCGAGGGTTTCGTACATGCCGTGGTGGCGCTGATGCCGACGGTAACCCCGGCTGTTCCAAACCCCAACCGCTCGTGAAACAACTTCGAGAGGTGTGCCGGCGGTCTCACCGTCACTAAGGCCCGGTTCGAGGTCGGCCAGACGGCGGGCCAGATCGTGGCACTGGGAGGGCGACTGCATCATGGGAGCCGGGAACCGCTCCCATGATCGGCACTCTGGTCGAGTGGCGCACCCGCTACCTGGTCCTCGCCCCCGTCCCGACCGGCAGGCCGACCGCCGCGGCGATGCGGGAGGGCATCATCACCGCGCTTCGACACCCGCCCGCCCCGCTGCGCCGCACGCTGACCTAGATCAGGGCAGTGCAGCAGTGGTTGTCCGCCGACGGCTGGCAGCTCGTCCCCGACCTGTTGTGTCCCGACCACCGAACGGAGTCCGCACCGTGCACCTCCTACTGATCCCGAGCTACCCGTCCCAGCGCGGGTGGGTGTCAAACTCCTTCGTCGCCGATCTAGTGAAGTACGTGCGCGGCCTCTTCGCTGATGCAGCGTTCACCGAGGCCAATTACTGCGATTACGCAATGGGTAATGGCCTGCACCGCCCGCTTTGGCACCATAGCCACCCGGTCACACCCACCACGCACGCCGCGCCACCATAGCCACCGTGTCGCGCTCCCCACGCGCGACCTGATGGCATAGCCAGACGCGCCCGCCACAGGGTCCGACGCTTGCTCAACGGACGTCGCCGAGGCCATGCCGAGGCATCTCAGCCTTCGCTGTCAGCAATTACACAATGGGTAATGGTCTGCACTGCCTGCATTGGCACCATAGCCACCCGGTCACACCCACCACGCACGCCGCGCCACCATAGCCACCTTGCCGCGCTCCCCACGCGCGACCTGATGGCATAGCCGGACACACCACCGCAGGGTCCAACGCTTGCCAGTCATGTTGCGACAGACTGCGAGACGTGACCTCCAAGATCATCACCGTCGCCGCCTATAAGGGCGGGGTGGGCAAGACCCGCACCGCCTACGAGCTGGCGTACTTGCTTGGCGCTCCGCTGGTCGACTTCGACTATGACGGCGGGGGAGCGTCCGGCCTGTGGGGTTACGACCACGGGCGCTACACAAGGGCACCGCTGCTCGACGCCTTCCTAACCGACCGCATTCCTCGGCCACTCTCCGGCGGAGGGACGAAGCCGGACCTTGTGCCTACACACCCCAACGTGGGCTCTGAGCTCATTCAGATGGCACCCGAAGGGGTACAGGGCCGCGTCGAGAAGTGGGCCAGCGAGTGGGGGAGTGAGTACGTCGTTATCGACACTCACCCAGGCTGGCACCCCATCACGGTCGGGGCCATGGCAGCCTCGAGCCTGATCGTCGTGCCCACCGTGCTCGACGTTGCTGAGCTGCGAGCTCTGGCGGGCATGGTGCGGGAGTTGGCCGACTACCCGCTGCTGGTCATACCGAACCGGGTTCCACGCATCGTTCCTCGAACGGGCCGAAAGCTCCTAGGTGAGATAGTCGCGGAGAGTGGAGTTGCAGTGGGGCCCTTCGTGAATGAAAACCGCCACATCGGCCAACGCACCCGCCTTATGGCGATCTGCGCAGGCGACACTGCAGTACGTCATCGTCACTACGTGGACCAGATGCAGAACGTCGCTGATGCGGTCAAGGAGCTAGCGAAGTGACCACAAACGGACTCGCCGCCCTCGACAACGACCAGGCGCAGAAGCGACAGCAGCGCGCACGTCCTCTTCCGCCCAGCGCGACGGGCCGCTTGACAATCACGCAGGAACCCGTGGAGAACCCCTCGGCCGGCTCCGTCGACGTTGCTCACGAGCAGGAGTCCGCTGAGACGTCTCATGCGGTCACCCAGGACGAGCCGCACAAGGCTCAACGAGCGCGGAGTGCCGACGATGACGGCTCACTGGATCAGCGGCCTGACGACAGCCCGCTGCGGGCGGCTCAGGTGTACCTCGATGCAACAACGGACGACCACCTGCGGCGTATCAGAGCCGCCGCGCTAGTCGGAGGCGGAGACGTGACCAACAGCGCTGTAGTGCGTCGTTCCGTAGCAGAGTTCGTCGAGCGGCACGGCTACGACGGCATCGTAGAGCTGCTCAGCGAAGACCCTCGAATCAAGCGGGGGCGAGGTAGGCCCCGCAGATAGCCGGCGCTTCTAATGGTGCCAGCCACGCAGTGCGCAGAAGGCTGCGAATACCACATCAGATGCAATACGCAGCATACGGCGTGTCATAAGGTTAATTCTCGGCACTAACCAATTAGGTTGCAGTGGAGATGGATTCGATGATTGGCTGTTGCGGATAGCGCTAACGGCCGTGGCGCGGACCATGCTCAACCGCCGGGTACCGAGTGCGGCGGGCCCTGTCCGCGCCGGTCGAAGTTGCCGGCGCTACTGCGCGGTCACTGGTGGTGTGTAGATGCGTCTGTGGGGGGCAGCAGAGTTGCGCCCTGTGGTGGTGGTTGCCCATCGTGGCGGCAGCAGGGAGGGTTTCCTAGTGGTTGAGCCGGTTGACCGCGATCGCGCCCCCCACCGCGAGGGCGATGGGCCAGTTGCCTGTGACGACGAGGGCGGCGCCGGCGAGGGTGGTGGTGGCTCCCGCAACAGTGGCAGCGGCGGAGGTTGTGGCAGTAGGCAAAGTGCCAGCGCCACGAGTGATAGCGGTGCCCATTCTCATGGCATTTTTCCAAGTGGCGTACGCGTAGGCGTCCGGGCGATCAGTAGTAGTGTCTGCGGCCACCGACTGCTCGTCCCATCGAGCCGAGGGCCAGCAGGATCAGGCCGATCACGAGCACGATGATCCCGATCGTCCACAAAATCGGGATCTTGATCAGGAACCCGACTATCAACAAAACGACGCCCAGAGTAATCATGACGCTCCTCGCCGTGGACAGCAGGTAACTGAGTGTCCTGCTGGAGAATGAAACAGTACCCACCAGGGAGGGTGGCCGGTGATCGAATCAATGACGAGACGAGGACACACTCCGGTTCGGGATCCGCGGTGAACGCCGGGCAACCATGCGATCGCGGCTGTCGCCGGGGTTTGCCTCGGGTGTACGACGACTGCTCGACCCGGGCCGCGGTGTCACTGACCGGGCACAACGTCGGGGACAACCTCAACGCCGCCGGGGTGAGCTGGGGCCTTTTAGGGCGGTTTCGCACCCACCACCAGCTTCGCCACCAAGCCTGCCTCCGACCAGGGGCGCGCACCGCCGCCTACCCGATCGGTTCCGCTGTAGGGGGCACCGGCAGGACAATCGCCGAGGGTGGCACCAACTACGGCACCAAGGACGACTACATCGCCCACCACGAGCCGTTCCAGCACTACCCCTCCACCGCCAACCCGCATCACCTGCCGCCGGCGTCGCTGTCCGCGATCGGCACCGACACCAGCACGGCCGGGGCGCCGCAGTTGGACGCAGCGTTCTACCGAGCTTATGACACCGATCACCTCCGGTTGCGCCGCGAGGTGATCGCTCCGATTCGTGCGGACATCGCCCGCCTGCCATTCACCGTCCCCAACTGAGCTACGAGCGTTCCCAAGAACACCCCAGGGCGTTACCGTTCTGTCATCGATCACAGGAATCCCTCTCGGGTCGGGTGGTGCTTCGCCGGGCCGTGCTGGTGTGCGGCGCCGGGCGGTGTATGCGCGTCGCAGCTAAGCGGAAAGGATGGCGCCGGGTGTGGATTACAACGGCGGTCGCCGAGGAGTTGAGCCGGTGTGCGGTCACCAAGGCGTGTTGCCGGCGAGCGGAGATGACGGCGCTGCTCCGGTTCTGCGGTGGGGTGCATGTCGTGACGGGCCGGGTGGTGGTCGCCGCCGAGCTCGACGCCAGTGCCAGTGTCCGCCGACTGCGCACCGCGATCGGCGAGTTGTACGGCTACCGCTCGACGGTCGACGTGCGCACCGCCGGCACCACAGGTGCGCCGACCCGGTACGTGCTGCGAGTCGTGGGCCAAGGAGCGGCGCTGGCCCGACACACCGGGCTCACCGATACCCGGGGCCGACAGGTGCGGGGGTTACCGGCACCGGTCGTCGCGGGTGGGGTGTGCGCTGCGGCCGCGGTGTGGCGCGGGGCGTTCCTGGCGCACGGCTCGCTCACCGAACCCGGGCGCTCCACCCGGTTGCAGGTGGACTGTCCGGGACCCGAAGCGGCGATGGCCCTGGTCGGGGCCGCCCGCCGCCTCGGTGTCGCGGCCAGCACCAAACACCTGCGGGCAGCCGAACAAGTCGTGGTGCGCGACGAGGCCGCCATCATCGCTTTGCTCAACGCGATGGGCGCCCCGCACACCCGACTCGAATGGGAGCAACGCCGCCGACACCGGGCACAGCGAAGCCCGGTCGACCACCTGCCGCCCTTGCAGGACGCCAACCTGCACCGGGCGACCCGCGCGGCCCTGGTCGCCGCAGCCCGGGTGGAGCGGGCCCTGCAAATCCTCGGCCCCAACGTTCCCGAAAACCTGACGGCAACCGCTGCCCTACGGGTCACCCACCGCCAAGCCTCCCTGGAGAAACTCGGCACCCTGACGGACCCGCCGCTGACCAAAGACGCGGTAGCCGGCCGGATCAGGCGACTACTGGCGATCGCCGACCACGAAGCGCGACGGCGGGGTGTACCCGACACCGAATCCGCCCTCACCCCCGCAGTGATCAACGAAAGGTCAACCCAATAGGTACGGCTGCCATCGGGCCCGATCCACCGGTGCCTGGTCCACCCTGCCGCGGAGTCGTTGCCACCCTGCTCTGGTGCGGTTGACCGCTCGGAACGGCGCTGGTCACCGTGGGCCTGCCGCCCCGTCCCGGTACGGTCCTCAGGTTGCTGGCTGCAGATCCCTCAGCCGCTGATGGGCCAGTCGTTCCAGCAGTTCCAGAATCGCCCCGGAGGGCATGCCGTCCAGATCGGCGCGACACTGCTGCACCACCGCGGTGATCACGGGCAGTGGGTGCACCGCTTCGAACGCGCGAAACAGCCGTTCAGTGACATCCGCGTAGGACTGATCACTCATGAGCTTCACCTCGCCCCGAGTGTGTCACTCCCGTCAACACCACCGGCGATCACAAGGGGCGCGGCCGGGCCCACCCAGTCTGTCCCAGACAAGCCCGTCAATTCGTCACCGTGGCGGACTGAGTCGGCGTTACACCCACTACTCTCGGCGGCGTATGAACGCTGCCGTGGATGCAAGGCGTTCGCACCTGGAGTGGGCGATCGCCCGATGCAGGCAGTGGAGTCGGTCGTCGCGGAGAGAGGCCGGTGTGGATGACGCGCCCGAAGCCGTGATGCCGGCGTTGCTGCGGCACGGCTCAATGTGGACGAAACTCAGCCCGGTAACAGCCATAAACCCACTTCGCGGCGTATGTACTGCGCCGAGCAGTACACCCACGGTGAGTGTATGTTGGGGGTATGACGAAGCGTTTGAGTCTGATCCTCGGCGAGGGGGACCAGGTGACGCTGGAGCCGTTTATCCGGCCCGGCACCGGCCAGCACCAGGTGCTGCAGCATTGGGCGACAGCGCACGGGGTGGGTGCGGTGAATTCCGAAGCCGCCGCCATCCGGGCACTACTGCAGGCCGGAGCAGAGGCGTTGGCCGAGGAGGTGCTCGACGCTGGTTACGCCGAACTCGCCCAGGTCTACGGGGGCGCCGAGGACCGCGAGGAGCGTCGCACGGCTCGCGATCGCTACGTGGCCCGCGCCGAAGCCACTGCGTGAGCGTGACGCCGCTGCGTGGCCAGGTGTTTCGGGTCGATCTCGGTCACGGCGCGAAGCCATGGCTGATCGTGAGCAACAACGCGCGTAACCGCAACCTCGAGACTGTCCTGGCCGTGCGGGTCACCACCACCAGCAAGCACGCCACCGTGCCCACCGTCGTGCCGCTGTCCCCGGCAGACCCGCTGACCGGCTACATCGTGGTCGACGACCTCATCCAGCTCTACCGCGACGAACTCACCGTGCCGCTCGGCGCGGTGTCGGTCCCGACGATGCGCGCGGTGAGCGCCGCGATTCGCATCGCCCTACCGTAACGCTGGCCGTGTGGCCCACCGCAGCCTGATCCACCGGCACACGGAACCATGACTCACGGCGAGCAAGGTGCCCGATCCAGAGTGTGCCGAATGGCCCACGTGGGTCGAGAAGACAGCTCAGTCGGTCACCGGTGATGGCTCGGGGAGGTCGCGGACGAGTTGGCGCAGGGGAAGTGCGTTGGCGGCGGCGCGGACGTGCCGGCCGGCGGCTTTGGTGTAGACCTGGGTGGAGCTCAGCGAGGCGTGCCCGAGGAGGTCCTGCACGACAGTGGCGGACTCGCCCAAGCCGATGAGTTGCATAGCGACGGTGTGCCGAAAGGCGTGCGCCGCGGCCCCGGGGGGCAGCGGCACGTCGGCACGGGCAAACCATCCCCGCACGGAATGATCCAGCGCCGCGGTGCTCAACGGGGCCAGCCGGGTATTGAGGAACACCGGGTCCTTCGTGCGGGCCGGGGCACCGGTCCGCGCCTGACGGGTGGTCAGGTAGCTCTCGAGGACGCCGACCAGTTCCGGGCTCAGCGGACAGTCCCGGGTGACGCTGCCCTTGCCGATCACCCGCACATAGGGTTCCTCACCGCCCAGCACGAGGTCGCCCACGGTGAGTGCGCACACTTCGCCGGCGCGGGCGGCCGTGCCGGCCAACAACCCCGCCAACGCCAGGTCCCGCTGCGCCCACGGCTCCCGCGCCCCCGGATCCGGGGTGGCCGCCGCCCGGATGACCTGCGCGAACTCAGCGGGCTTGTCCACATAGCGGGGGAGACGTTTCCCGACCTTGGGGCGCTCCACCCCTGCGGCAATCAACGGGTCCTGCTCGAGCAGACCTTGCTGAATCAGATAGGCGAACAACCCCGACAGGGTGCCGTGCAGCCGGGCCCGGGTCTTGTCCGCCGCCCCGGACGCCTGGATCGCCGACAACGCGGCCGTCACCCTTGCCGGCGTCAGCTCGGAAAGGGCGACTCGGGTGGCGACCCCGCGGTCGGTGGGGGACACCCCGGACAGGTGGGCGGCGAAGGTGGCCACGTCGGTGCGGTAGCCCCGCACGGTGTGCGGGCTCAACCCCCGCCCGGCCCTCTTCACCGTCAACCACTGCTCCACCGCGTCCGCAAGGGTCGGGGGAGGGGAGGCCACCGGCCGAGGATACCGTCTGTCAGTGGATAGTGTGCGCTATCCACATCGCCAGCATCCCCTAACGCCGTGGGGCTGCTCCTCGTAACCGGAGGCGACCTGATCAACGGGCCTCAATAGGCCCGGACCTGCCACGGCCCACGCGGCACCGACGGACCTGTCTACCTCGGCGACGTCGCCCAGCACAGCGACGTCCACCGGACGGTTGGCCCCCGCGCTTCGACGTCGGAGCCGATCTGGGCGAGGACGGCGCCGTCCCCCCGATGAGCCGGCCGTGCCGCATCGTCCATATGTTGAGACTGCAACCCCATCCGACGATGAGGTCGGCTCCGGCGATGAGCTCGGCTGCCAGGGGTGAGGAGAAGCCACCAGAGACGTCGAGCGACCTCGTTTCATCATGAAAGAGCCCGCGGTCACGGCGGAGGTGGCTAGCAGGGTCCCGGTTTGCTTCACGAGTCTGATGAGCGCGTCGCGCGCCGCACCCGAGCGCGCACCCCGCCCGGCGACGAAGACCGGCCGGTGCGCGGTGACCAGAGCGTCCACCAGCCGCTGCACGTCCGCGCTGCTCGGCTGGGGGGGAGGGGAGCGGACCGACAGCGACTACCGGTGAGTTGGGCACGTCGAGCCTCTGCATTTCCAGGGGCAGGTTCAGCAGAACGGGCCGGCGCTCGTCACGGGCCCGGTGAAAGGCTCGCACGGTGTCGGCGACCGCGGACTCGGCGGAGGCGACGCGCTCCAGGACCATCCCGATCACGGTCGCCAGCCCCGCCTGGTCGACGTAGAAGTTGGAGCGCGGTTGGGTGGCCTCGGCGGCGAGCACGACCAGTGGTCTCCTGCTCTTGGCGGCCTCGGTCAGCCCGGTCAGGGCGTTGGTCAGCCCGGTCAGGGCGTTGGTCAGCCCGCAGCCCTGGTGCACTGTGAGCGCGGCGACCGTCCCGCTGAGCCGGGCGTAGGCGTCGGCCATCGTGGCGGCCCCGCCCTCGTTGCCGGGCGGCGACAAAACGCGCGCCCCGGGCCACCAGAGCGTTGGTGACGTGGAAGTTGCCGCTGCCCACGACGCCGAAGACATGGTCGACGCCGAGGTCCGTGAGGGTGCGCCCGACGGCGTCGGCGACGTTCACGAGCTGTGCCCGACCAGGACCAAGGCTCTGGTGGGGCTGCCCGAACCCCCGACAATCGGCAGTGGTGCCGTGAGGATCAGCGCCCCGGTCGGCGGAAGCTTGGCCACGTTCTGCAGCTGGGTGAGGCCGTACTTACCCGCGCCGAGAAGGTTGCGGTGGCACGGGAAGGCCGGTTCGAAGGAGTGCGCCGCCCCGGCGTCGGTGCACTCGGTCTCCACCCCGCGCCCGATGATCGGCGCCTCGGTGGCCAGCCACTCGGCGCACTCGACCGAGAAGCCCGGGGTGTGCGGGCGGGTGTCATCGGCATTGAGGAAGCTGTCCCGGTGCGCCGACCGTGCGTCCCAGCCAGTGCGGCAGATCAACCAGCCGCCCGCGGGCAACCCGCCGTGCTCGGGCTCGCAGTCCTTGATGTGGGCGACCACAACCAGGAAGTCCGGGTTGTCCGCGACGTCCGCGGAGAAGCCCAGGACAGCCGCCGGGGCAATCAGCTGGCTCAGCGGCACCTGGGAAACGTCGGCCCCGTCCCTGCCGCTGATCCAGTGCACGGGCGCATCCAGGTGTGTTCCGGTGTGCTCACCGGTGTGACTGTTGTTCCATACCAGGCGGGGCCACGGTCGTCGTAGCGGCTAATCTCCCCGAGCCGGAAGGGGATGGTGTTGGATCGGCGTGGTGTCTACCAGCGGTGCGGTCAGGTCGATGATCTCGATGGTGCGGGAACGCAGGGCGCGTGAGGAACTCGGCGAGGATACTCATCTGGCCACCCTAGGACGGCTGGCAGAGGGCACGTAGGGCCAGGCAAGATTGCCGTGGTGAGGCATGCCCATTCTGATATGTCAATCAACAAAACGGGTATTTCTCACACATGGGCGTTCAGTCCATGCTTGAAGCGCACAGTCGTCTGTAAGCGCCCAGAACGGCCATGGCGTGGCCACTTGGAACGATGAGTGAGGAACGCAGCATGACTAAATTCCGGTTTCGGGCCCGACTCCTCCCAGTGGCAGCCGCCGTTCTGCTGCTCGCGACCGCAGCCGGATGTGGGAACAGTCTCAGCAGCGGTGGTGGCTCCGGGACCGCCAGCGGGCCGCTCAAGGTCGGCTTCATTGTGCCGCTTACCGGTGTCTACGCCGGGATCGGCAAGTCAATGCAAAACGGCATGCAGCTCTACCTTGACCAGCAAGGTGGCAAGCTAGGCGGCAAGTCGGTGCAACTAGTAACGGCCGACGAGGGCGCTGACCCGCAAAGCGGCGTCGCCGCTGCACGTAAGCTGCTGGAACGCGACAACGTCAATGTGGCAACAGGGATAGTTAGCTCGGCCGTCGCGCAGGCAGTCAAGACAAACTTCATCTCCGCGAAGACCGTACTCATCGCATCCAACGGACAGCCGTACGACCCGACTGAGACGCATCCATCCCAGTATATCTGGACCGATTCGTTTCCGACTCCCCCACTGACCGAGTCGATGGGCCAGTACCTCGCCAAGAAATATGGCTCGAATGGCGTTTACTTTGTCGCTGCAGATTATGCCGCCGGCCATCAGCTAGTTGACGGTACCAAGTCAGCATTGGAAAAGGCCGGTGGAAAGTCGCTGGGGGAGTCCTACGCGCCACTCGGCACCACGCAAGACTATCAGCCTTATCTGGCGCAAATTCGGCAGTCAGGCGCCAAAGCGGTGTACAGCTTTTTCGCTGGCTCCGACGCTGTTCGCTTTGTGCAGCAGTACGCCCAGTTCGGATTATCCAAACAGGCGACACTATATGCTGACGGCGCCCTCACCGACGGCGCGGCGCTGACCGCCGAGGGGCCAGCAGCCGCCGGCATCGTGACAAACTGGCACTATAGCGACACGCTCGATAACCCGAAGAACAAGGCGTTCGTCGACGCATACCAATCCAAGTTCGGCAGCCGGCCGGATGTCTTTGCATTGGATCAGTATGACGCCGCTCATGTCCTCGACCTGGCTGTGCAGAAGATGACGACAGGGTTTTCCAGCGACGCCTTAGTGAAGGCACTCCAGAATCTCGGTACGATCGATAGCCCTCGAGGACGGTGGTACCTCGATCAATACCAGCGGCCAGCGCAGACCGTGTACCTGCGACGCGTCGATAACAGCAACGGCATGCTCGCCAACACCATCATTGATGACCTGGGCTTCTACAACGGAATCGGCGAGAAGGTTCAGAAGCCCTGATGTTCCTGCTGACATGGTTTCCTGACAACCTGCCAACTATCGTCAACGGGCTGGCGACCGGATTCCTTCTCTACACCCTGGCCCTTGGACTGTCCCTGATCTTTGGGATGATGGACGTGCTCAACCTTGCGCACGGCACGCTGTACCTCGCCGGCGCCTACATCGGTGTCCAATACGTCGCCGCGCACGGCGCTGGTTGGGCGTCGTTTCTGATCGCAGTGGCGATCGCAGCAGGAGTTGGTGCGGTGCTGGGCGGAGTACTAACAGCGATGGTGACACCCCTGGCTGAGCGGGGTCATATGGACCAGGCATTGCTTACTTTGGGTCTGGCCTTGGCGGGCGGCAATCTCATGCAGATCGCCTTCGGCGGAGATGTACATTCGCTGGCGCCGCCACCGGGACTCGCGGGAAATGTGGCGATTCTGGGGCGACCTTTTCCCACCTACCGGCTCGCCGTTATCGTTTTTGGGGTCGTGGTCGCGGTCGTTGTCGCGGTCGTCATGAAGCGCACAAAGGTCGGCGCAATCATGCGGGCGACAGTCACCGACCGCGAGATGGTCCGCGCCGTCGGTATCGACACGCGGAAGATCCTCTTCGGGGTCTTCGGCTTCGGATCGTTGCTAGCCGTTGTCGGTGGCGTGCTAGGAGGTCCCCTGCTCGGAGCTGCACCGAGTCTTGACGATCAAGTGCTGCTGATCGCGCTCGTCGTCGTCGTGGTGGGTGGTCTCGGTTCTATATGGGGAGCTCTTCTCGGTTCGCTCATTATCGGTGAGGTACAGAGTCTTGGTACGGTGCTCGTACCGACGTTCGCGCCCTTTCTTCTTTTTGGGGCGATGGCGATCGTGCTAATCGTTCGGCCAGGCGGGCTCCTCGGTAGTGCGACGGTGGTGCAGGCGTCATAATGGACAACGCGATAGAGAGCGACGCTACGCGCAACCGTCCGAACGTGGACAAGTCTTCGGCCAGTGGTGAGGGCAGAAACCCCGAAGGGGGTTTGCATAGCGGCCTCGCTGGATCAACCAGGAGGCGCGCAGCACTCGCCGTTATTGGCATGGTCATCCTGTTCGCAGTACCGACGTTTATGGGCGTATTCGCCGTGTCAGTCATGACGCACATTTTCACCTTCGCGGTGCTGACAGGCAGCCTGGTATTGCTCATGGGGACGGCCGGGATGCCGTCGATCGGCCAGGCGGCATACTTCGGCGTCGGCGGGTATGCGGCTGGCCTGGTCGCCCAACATGCGACTCTTTCGGCGCCGCTGTTGCTCCTGGTCGCTGCCGCCGCGGGCCTTGTGGTGGCGGCAGCGACGGGTTGGCTCCTCGTCCGTAGTCGAGCGTCGTACTTCCTCATGCTCACACTGGCCATCGGCGAAATCATCGCATCTGTGGCGAACAGCTGGTCCGGGCTTACGGGCGGGTCCGATGGCATGACCATACCGACGCTGGCGATCGGTTCGATCAATCTCGACGTGGCAGGCTACATATATTGGTACACACTCGTGGTGACACTCGTGTTGTTCGGCCTACTGGGCCTCATCCGAAGATCGCCGTTTGGGCTTGCCCTCCGAGGCATCCGTGACAACGAGGCTCGCATGCGTGCGCTGGGTTATGCCACCGGTGTTTACAAGTACGTTGCATTCTGCCTAGCCGGTGCGGTGGCGGGTGCAGCCGGCGCGTTGCTGGTGACGCAGGTGCGGTTCGTGGCGCCCGCCGACCTGGGGTTCGGCACCTCCGCCCTGGTGCTCGTCGCGGTTATCATCGGCGGTTCCGACAGCCTCGTCGGCGGGGTGGTGGGCGCTGTTGTCGTTATCGCCGTGCAGAACTTCTTGCCTGCGTCTTGGGAGGGTCATGGCCCTCTCGTCCTGGGGCTCCTGCTGATAGCCGCGGTCTACCTCCTGCGAGGTGGTGTCGCGGCGCTCCCGCAACGCATCCGTGCGCTGAAGCGGGGTGCGCGATGACACCCGCTCTCGAAGTGACGGGCGTACAGAAGGTCTTCGGTGGTTTGCCCGCACTCGACGATGTCTCGCTTGCTGTGGAGTCTGGCGGGCGACATGCACTCATCGGTCCCAACGGCGCGGGCAAATCCACGCTCTTCCGTATTATCAGCGGTGAGTCGCGCCCAACAGCTGGATGTATTCGCTTCTGCGGCCGAAATGTGACGGCCGAGTCCCAGGTGCGGCGTGCGAAGCTGGGAATGGTTCAAACGTTCCAGCACTCAAGACTATTTCTCAGCCTCACCGCAGCAGACAACGTTGCAGTCGCGGCACAGCGAAAGCGTGGCACGGCAACCCACCTTTTTGGTACACCGTGGAGCAAGGACGTACGTGCTGACGTCGCCGAGTGCCTGGATGCAGTCGGGCTCGTCCACCGACCCGAAAGCGTCGTGACGCAGTTGTCGCACGGTGAGCGGCGCCAGCTGGAGGTTGCCGTGGCACTCGCAGCACGACCACGTGTCCTCTTGCTGGACGAGCCCACTGCGGGAATGTCGCCTGCGGAGACGCAGCGATTTGTCACGCTAGTCAGCCAGCTCCCCGACGCTATTTCAATCGTCATCATCGAACACGACCTTGATGTCGTTTTCCGGCTCGCGACCCATGTGTCGGTACTGCATCTCGGCCGCGTCATCGCGACGGGCTCGCCCGCAGACGTACGCGCCGATGCGGGCGTCCAGGAGGCTTATCTGGGAGCCGCTGCCAGGAGTCACAGCCCAAACGGAAGGAGCATTCGATGACATCGTCGGAATCGATTCTTGAAGTGGATCAGCTGACGGCGGGCTACCGGGGCAGCTTGGTCCTACAGGGGGTAAGTCTGCGGGTTGATGCTGGCACGGTACTGGCGCTGCTCGGCCGCAACGGAGTTGGCAAGAGCACCTTGATCATGAGCATTATGGGTCTAGTGCGTCCTTACAGTGGCCGCATCCGGTTTGGTCGAGACGACCTCGTTGGCCGGCGGCCGGAGTCGATCGCGCGACTCGGGGTTGGTCTCGTGCCGCAGGGTCGGCGGGTCTTCCAAACTCTTACCGTGGAGGAGAACCTGAAGATCGCTGCGCGGACCGGCGCGAAAGGCGTCTGGACCGAGCGGCGCGTCTATGACCTGCTGCCCAAGCTGGCCGAGCGACGCAGGCAGCAGGCCGGCCTCATGTCGGGTGGAGAACAGCAAATGCTCGCGCTAGGGCGCGCGCTGGTCGGCAATCCACGCCTGCTTCTCATGGACGAGCCCTCAGACGGCCTAGCGCCCGCAATCGTCATACAACTGGCTGATCTCATACGTTCGGTATGCGCGGACGGCCTCACAGTTCTTCTAGTCGAGCAGGACATCTCTCTTGCGCTGTCGGTAGCCAACGAGGTGGCGGTAATCGAAAAAGGCACCGTCCGTCATTCGGCAAGCGCCGCCGACTTCGAGCGAGACCCCGAACTGGCTCGTCAGTTCCTCGGGGTCGGCTGATGTCGTCGGCAAAGCCAATTGCAGACCATGTAGTTACCACCAGTCTCGGTGCCGAATGGATCCAGGTGTTCAGAAACGTGGCAACTGCTGTCCGCGACCTACTGATTCAGCCCTTGCCGTGACGCACTCACTTGACCTTGGCGGCGTCGTCGTCCACCGGCTAATCGACATACCCAGCATGCGCTTCCAGCGGTCAGACCTCATTCCGGACCTGTCCGCCGCGGAACTTAGAGAATTTAGGCAGAATCAGATCGTTCGAGAAGACGTGCCCGATGATGTCTTGACGTTGTCTTTCGGCGCCTACCTGGTGATTTCCGAAGGCAGCGCGATTCTTGTCGACTCCGGTGTCGGAGACACCAAGCACCGTTCGAGGGCCGAGTGGCACATGCGCGCCGACGGTGCTCTCCCTCGGGAGCTAGCGCGGCTCGGGTACACGGTTTCGACCGTCGACACCGTGTATCTGACTCATCTGCACGCTGACCACGTCGGTTGGAACACGATCTGGAACGGCGAACGGTGGCAGCCCACATTTCCACACGCCAGTTACCTCACGGCAGGTCAAGAGTTGACCTGGGCGGCCCAAGAGTATTCCCGAAATCCGTCGTTTAATTATGGCTCCTATGCCGACAGTGTGGAGCCGTTGCTGATGGCGAATGTCCTCACGCCCGTCGACTTTGGGCACGATCTGAGCGACCGCGTGAGTGCCCAGCTGTTGCCGGGGCATACTCCTGGTTCGTCGGTAATCGTGGTGCGCGGCGATAACGCTACCGCGGTACTCTCCGGGGACCTGATTCATCACCCCGTCCAATGTGGCCGTCCGGACCTGAGTTCGCGCTTCTGCTGCGATGCTCGGGAGTCCACCGTCGCCCGGACCGATCTGCTGTCTCGGGTCGCCAATTGCGGTGCCATCCTGATGCCTGCACATTTCATATGGGGACAGATTGTTGCGCAGGGTGCTCAATTCGAGTTTCTACCGTTGGCAATGAGCGAGGAGAAGTGATGCACAAGTGAGTACAGCGGCTGACTTGATCTTGGCAGGCAGGACCGCGCACACCTTCAGCGACACCGATCAGGCAGTCACCGCGGTGGCCATCAGGGACGGCGTAATAGTCGGGACAGCCACAGATGTGAACGAGCTGAAGTCGTTCGAAGGTCCGCTGACTCGTACAGTGGCAGATTCCGACCTCGTGCTTATGCCCGCTTTCTTTGATACCCACAACCATCTGTTCTGGACGAGTCGGGATGACGCCCATGTCGATGTCTCGGCCGCTGACTCGCTCGATGAAATCGTCGCGCTACTCCGCGAGCGAGCGCTGCATACGCCCTCGGGGCAGTGGGTTGTTGGTCGTCGGCAGTGGCACGAGTCAACAATCGTTGAAGGACGGCTGCCTACGGCTGTCGAGCTTGACCGTGCGTCGGTGGACCATCCGATCTTTCTTCCCCGGGGCGGCCATGTGGGTGTGGCGAATTCTCGGGCGCTCGAGATGGCTAGCATTACGGCGGGCACTCCTGACCCTGCTGGCGGTACGGTGGTGCGCGATCCGGCGGGTCGCCCATTGGGAAGCCTGATCGAGTTCCCGGCCGTGGCGCCCGTCGCGGCGCTCCTGCCGGAGCCCGGTCGCGAGGAACTGATCGATGCACTTGAGCGGACGAGTCTTTTTTACAACTCCCGAGGTATCGGCGCCGTTCGGGACCCGGGAGTCGACGATGATGACATTGACGTCTACCGAGCCCTGCATGAGCGGGGCGGTCTGAGCCTCCGGGCCCGGCCCATGCTGCGTCTCGATCCTTCGTCAGGGGTCGACGCGAACTTGGAGATGATGAGACGGTTCCGAGCGCGTCCAGGCGAGGGCGATGACATGCTTCGCGTCGAGGGCATCAAGCTGTTTGCGGACGGTGGTGTGGAAGGCGGCTGGCTATCGGAGCCGTACCTCAATGCACCCGACTACTGCGGGCATGCGTTTTTCGACGCGGACGAGCTTCAGGTACTCGTTCAAAGTGCCGTGCGAATCGGTTGGAAGGTCGGCTGCCATGCCGTCGGCGATAAAGCGGTCCGAATGGTGATTGATGTTTACGAACGCGTGATCGCGGCCAACGGTCCCCTGGCTCCCGGAACTTTGGTGATTGAGCACGCCTTCTTCGCCGACGCCGAGACGCGTCGACGAGTGATCGCAGCCGGCGTGCGAGTAACAGTGCAGCACCCGTTGCTGTACGCCTTAGCCGGCAATATGCTGACACACTGGGGAAGCGAACGCACGGCGCGAGTGATGCCGGTGGCCGAGTGGCTTGCAGACGGCGCCGAAATCGCGGCGGGCAGCGACTGCAACGTGGCGCCGTTCGACCCACTGCTCTCGGTGTGGGGATTTGTCACTCGGGGCACAAAGATATCTGGCATCCAGGGGGCTCAGTCGGCGATCGATAGGAATACGGCCTTCCGCCTGTACACCGCCGATGCGGCCCGACTGACGGGAGAGCAGGGCCGGCGGGGTTGCCTGGCTGTGGGCCAGTACGCAGACATAGTCGCGTTCCGGGATGATCCCCTGACCTGTGATGTGGACCAACTACCCGGGCTGGAACCTGTTTTTACTATGGTCGACGGCAAGGGGCGATACGATCCGGAAGGCCGTCTGGCCTTGCACCCATCTCGGTGATCGAGGACTATCCGAAACGATGCAGCAAGTGCGCGAGGGGATCGTCCATTGAACGATCCCCTCGCGCCAGAGAGTCAGCGTCCCAGGAACTGCTGGGCGTTGCCCCCGAGGATGGCGGCGCGTGAGTCGTTGTCGAGGAAGTCGGCGTTGTGGACCACACCGGCGACGGGGCGTTCGCCGAGGGGGTAGGGGTAGTCGCTGCCGACCATGACCTGGCTGGCGCCGAGGGTGTCGACCAGCAGCCGCAGTGGTTCCGGTTGGAAGACCGCCGAGTCGACGCTGAAGCGGTCGAGGTAGTGCGAGGGCGGCAGCTGCGAGGTGGCGATGACGTCGCTGCGCTCGTGCCAGGCGTTCTCGAACCGGCCCAGCCAGAACGCGAAGGAACCGCCGCCGTGGGCGAAGCACAGGCGCAGCGAGTCCGGCACCTTGTCGAAGACCCCGCCCAGGATCATGGCCAGGATCGACAGGTGGGTCTCGGCCGGCATGCCGGTGAGCCACTGGGCCATCCAGCGGTCCAGGCGCGGCGAGTTTGTCATGTCCCAGGGGTGGATGAACACCGGGGCGCTGGAGTCGGCGCAGTGCTGAAGGAAGGTGACCACCCCGGCGTCGTCGAGGTCCTTGTCGCCGACGTGGTTGCCGATCTCGACGCCGACGTGCCCGTTGGCCAGGCAGCGGTCGAGCTCACGGCACGCGGCATCGGGGTCCTGCAGGGGCACCTGGGCAAAGGGCAACAGCCGTTGCGGTGCGGGGGCGCAGATGTCCAGCGCGAGGTCGTTGAAGATGCGGGCGACCTTGATGGCGTCGGGCCCGGACCGAGCGTAGGAGAAGAAAACCGGGGTGGGGGAGACCACCTGGATGTCCACCCCGTCGGCGTCCATGTCTGCCAGCCGGACCTCGGCGTCCCAGCAGTTCGATTCCACCCGGCGGAACTCCTGCGAGCCCACCATGATCATCGCCTCGCGCTCGGTCTCCGGGCGCATCCACGGCCAGTCCGGCGCCGGTGCGACGCGTTCGTTGAGGTCGGGCCACGCCTGCGGTACGTAGTGGGTGTGCACGTCGATGGTGCTCACAGCTCAGCCCCGGCCCGGGTGCAGGGCACCGCAGTTGTCGCAGGTCCGGGCCTGTTCGTCGTCGTAGAACAGCTCGAACACCGGCGGCAGATCGGCCACGATGTCGCGGACCTGCAGCTGCACCTCGTAGACCTTGTGGTTGCAGTTCAGGCAGTACCACTGGAAGCACTCCAGCGTGCCCTCCTCGCGGATGCGCTCGATGACGATGCCGATCGAGCCCTCCTCCGGGCGTTGCGGGGAGTGCGGGGTGTCCCGCGGCAGCATCCACATCTGCCCGGGGCCGATGTCGATGCGTTGCGGCCCGTCCGCGGTCTGCAGATTGACGTGGATGGTCCCCTTGACCTGGTAGAACCACTCCTCGTAGGGGTCGAGGTGGAAGTCGGTGCGTTGGTTGGGGCCGCCGACGACCTGGACGATGAAATCGCCCATCGGGTCCCACATCTGCTTGTTGTTCACCGGCGGCCGCAGCAGGTGCTTGTGCTCAGCAACCCACTTCTCGAAGTCAATGACGGGCGGAATGGCGTTCACTGGTTCTCTTCCTTCTGGCTGGACAGGTGGGCGATGCCCTGGATCTCGATCAGCAGATGTGGGTGCGGCAGCTGGTGCACCGCGACAGTGGTGCGGGTGGGGCCGGTCTCGTCGAAGTACTCGCCATAAACCTCGTTGTAGCCGGCGAAGTCGTTCATGCTGACCAGGTAGGTGGTGAGTTGCGCCAGGTCGGACAGTTGCGCGCCCACGGCGGCCAGCACATCGCGGATGTTCTCGATGACCGCCCGGGTCTGCACTCTGATGTCCAGCGCGGTGGCCCCCATGGCATCCGCAGCGGCGCCGACGATGGTGTTGTCGGGGAGTCGGCTGCTGGTCCCGGAGACGAACATCAGGTCCCCGACGACCTTCACGTGCGGGAAGCGGCCACGCGGCGTCGCCTTGCCCGGTACCACCACACCGTCAGCCACGCTTGCTCCCCGACACGGTGAAGCCGACCCGGCCGAGCCCGGTCACGGCGGCTTCGACGGATACGCCGGGGGACAAGGCCACGGCCGCAGTGGCGGCGCCGGCCAGCAGGACGGTGCCCGCGGGCAGCTTCAGCCCGTAGTGGCGGGCCATGCGCTGCGCGGCGTGCAGGGCTCGCACCGGGTGGCCGAGGATGGCGGCGGTGGACCCCGTCTCGACCACCTGCCCGTCCACCTCCAGCAGCACCCCCCGGTTGCCCAGGTCGCCGGCGTCGCGGTAGGCGGTCCACGGTCCGAGCACGTAGCCGGCGGCGGAGGTGTTGTCGGCCACCACGTCTTGCAGGGTGAAGCGGAAGTCGCGGTAGCGGGAGTCGATCACCTCCAGGGCGGGGCACACGGCGTCGATGGCGGATTCGGGTTCGACGCCGGTGTCGGCCGGGTCGATGGCGACCCCCAGCCGGAACGCGACCTCGGGCTCCACCCGCGGATGCACGTAGGCGTCGAAATCGAGGATGCCGCCCTCGTCGATGCGCATCTGGGCGGTGATGCGGCCGATGATCACGTCCTCGACGCCCATCTGCACGGCCTTGGCCTTGCTGGTGAAGCCGAGCTTGACGCCGGACACCGTGTCGCCGCGGCCGCAGCGCAGGGCGATGAGTTCACGTTGGACGGCGTAGGCCTCGTCCAGGCTCAGCGGATGCGCGTCGGTGAGCTGGGCGATGGGGGACGCTGCCTGTGCGGCCGTGTCTAACCGTTGCGCCAGCTCCTGCACGTTCGTCGTCACGCAGCACCTCCAACAAGTTGCGTAATTCGGTCTTTGACCATGTCCAGGGCGACGTCGACGATCATGTCTTCCTGCCCTCCCACCATGTGCCGACGTCCGAGCTCCAGCAGGATCGCGCGGACATCCAGGCCGTAGCGTTCGGCGGCGCGTTCGGCGTGCAGCAGGAAGCTGGAGTACACCCCGGCGTAGCCGAGGGTCAAGGTTTCCCGGTCGACGCGGACCGGCCGGGTCTGCAGCGGCCGGATGAGGTCCTCCGCCGCGTCCTGCAGGGCGAACAGGTCGCAGCCGTGCTCCCAGCCCAGCAGGTTGGCCACGGCGATGAACGCCTCGATGGGGCAGTTGCCGGCCCCGGCGCCTTGGCCGGCGAGGGAGGCGTCCACGCGGTGGACCCCGTTCTCGACGGCGACCACGCTGTTGGCCACGCTCAGCGACAGATTCTCGTGCGCGTGGATGCCGATTTCCGTCTCCGGGTTCAACACCTCGCGGTAGGCGCGGATCCGCTCGGCCACGCCGTCCATGGTCAGCCGCCCGCCGGAGTCGGTGACGTACACACAGTGCGCGCCGTAGGACTCCATCAGCTTGGCTTGCGCAGCAAGACCTTCGGGGCTGTTCATATGGCTCATCATCAGGAAGCCGGCGACATCTATGCCGTGCTCGCGGGCCCAGCCGATGTGCTGCGCGGCGACGTCAGCCTCGGTGCAGTGGGTGGCCACCCGGACGCTGGTGACGCCCAACCCGTGGGCGCGTTCGAGGTCCTCGATGGTCCCTATCCCGGGCAGCAGCAGGGTGGTGAGCTTGGCGTTCTGCACGACCGCGGCGGCCGCTTCGATCCACTCGGCATCGGTGTGCGCCCCGTGGCCGTAGTTGACGCTGGACCCGGACAGCCCGTCACCGTGGCACACCTCGATAGCGTCGACCCCGGCGGCGTCCAGGGCGGAGGCGATGGCACTGACCTGCGCGGTGCTGTAACGGTGCCCGACGGCGTGCATGCCGTCGCGCAGGGTGACGTCCTGGATGTAGAGGCGCGGTGGGATGGTCATACGGTCGGCGCTCATACGGTGACTGCTCCTTGACGCAGCGAGATCATGCGCTCGGCGGTCCGCAGGGCGGCCGAAGTCATGATGTCGAGGTTGCCGGCGTAGTCGGGTAGGTAGTGCCCGGCCCCGGTGACTTCCAAGAACGCCGACACCTTAGTGCCGGAGAAGCCGCGGCCCAGGGCGGGCAGATAGTTCTCGTCGACCGGGTCGAACTGGACGGCCTGCTTGAGCCGGTAGCCGGGCACGTAGGTCTGTACCTCGGCGACCATCGTCTCGATGGAGGTGGTGATGGCGTCCTCGTCGGCGTGCTCGACGAGGCAGTACACAGTGTCCCGCATGACCAGCGCGGGTTCGGCGGGGTTGAGCACGATGATCGCCTTGCCGCGCTCGGCGCCACCGACCGCGACGACGGCCGCCGAGGTGGTCTCGGTGAACTCGTCAATGTTGGCACGGGTGCCCGGACCGGCGGAGCGGGACGCGATCGAGGCGACGATCTCCCCGTAGGCCACCGGCGTCACCCGAGAGACCGCGGCGACGATGGGCACAGTGGCCTGCCCGCCACAGGTGACCATGTTGACGTTGTCGGCGCTGAGGTGCTCCTCCATGTTGACCGGCGGGACGACGTAGGGGCCGATGGCCGCGGGAGTCAGGTCGACCATCAGCTTGCCGTGGGCCCGCACCAGCTCGTAATTGCGGCGGTGCGCGCCGGCCGAAGTGGCGTCGAAGACCACCTGGACGTCCACGAACTCCCGCATGGCCAGCAGCCCGTCGATCCCCTCGTGGGTGGTGGCGATGCCCAGGCGCCTGGCCCGGGCCAGGCCGTCCGAGCTCTCATCGACGCCGACCATGGCGGCGACGTGCAGCTGCTCGGAAAGCCGCTTGACCTTGAACATCAGGTCGGTGCCGATGTTTCCCGACCCGATGATGGCCACTGGGATCGTCATGCGGCGGTTCCTTCCTCGTACGTGAATACGGTATGGACGGCGCCCAGCCCGTCGAGCCGGACGCGATAACTACCTGCTTCGGTGACCGCGACCATCGGTCCCAGGGCGCCGGAGAGAACGACCTCACCAGCTCGCAGCGGTTCGCCTTGACGGGCGACGGTGCGGGCCAGCCACGCGAGGGCGGCCACCGGGGTGCCGAGGCAGGCCGCGCCGGCGCCCGTGGAGATGACCTGGCCGCGGTGCTCCAGGACCATGCCCATGCTGGGCAGGTCGAGGCCCTCGAGGCGGCGGGGGGTGGTGCCGAGGACCACAGCACCACTGGAGGCGTTGTCGGCGATGGTGTCGCCGATCGTGATGTCCCATCCGGCGATCCGGGAGTCCACGATCTCCACGGCGGGAAGCAGGAACTCGGTAGCGCGCAGCACGTCGGCGACGTTGGTGGTGCTCGAGTCCAGGTCGGCGCCGAGGATGAAGGCGACCTCGGCCTCGACGCGCGGCTGCAGGAAGCGGTGCAGCGGGACGGGTTCCCGGTCGGCGTAGACCATGTCGTCGAGCAGCACCCCGAAGTCAGGGGTGAACACCCCGAACTGGCGCTGGACAACCGGCGAGGTCAGGCCGATCTTGCGACCGACGATCCGAGCGCCGCCCCCGACCCGGCGGGCGATGAGGGCGGACTGCACGGCGTAGGCACTGTCCTGCGCGTCCGCGCCGATCAGGTCCCGCACCGGCGCGCAGGGGGTGCCGGTGGCGGCGGCGGCCGCCAGCCGATCAACCGCGACCTCTTGGGCGGGGCTGAGCAAGGCGGCGCTCACAGCTGCACGCACACGTTCGTCGGCTCGGTGTAGAAGTGCAGCGAGTACCCGCCACCCTCCCGCCCGATCCCGGACAGGCCGACCCCGCCGAAGGGGGAGCGGAGGTCGCGCAGATACCAGGTGTTCACCCACGACATCCCCACCCGCATCTGCTGGGCGACCCGGTGGCCGCGTTCCAGGTTGGTCGTCCACACGCAGGAGGCCAGCCCGTAGGCCGTGTCGTTGGCCAACCGGACCGCCTCATCCTCGGTGTCGAAGGGCACCAGCGCGGCGGCCGGGCCGAACACCTCCTCACGCAGGGTGCGCGCCGAGTTGTCCAGACCGGACCAGAGGGTGGGCTCGATCCACGCACCGCCCGCCAGCTCGTCGCCGAGTGACGGGATGCCGCCGCCCGCGAGGACGGTGGCACCTTCCTCCTGGGCGAGTTCGAAGTAGGACAGCACCTTCTCCCGGTGGCCCACCGAGATCAGCGGTCCGGTGGTGGTGCCCGGATTCTCCGGGCGCCCGAGCTGCAGACGCTTGGCCCGCTCGGTCAGGCCGGCGGCCACCTCATCGAACACCGACCTTTCGATATACACGCGTTCGGTGCACAGGCACACCTGCCCGGTGTTGGTGAATACCGAGCGGGCAAGACCGTCGATGGTGCGGTCCAGGTCGGCGTCGGCGAACACCAGCGCGGCGTTCTTGCCGCCAAGCTCGAAGGACACCGGGCGCACGAGCGGCGCGACGGCCCGCATGATGGTCGAGCCGGTAGCGGACTCCCCGGTGAAGGTCACCCCGTCGATGTCTGGGTGGGTGGTGAGGAACTCGCCGGCCGAGTCGGGGCCGAAGCCGTGCACCACGTTGTAGACGCCCGCAGGAACGCCGGCCTCGACCATGACCTCACCGAGCAGCGTTGCAGTGGAAGGTGTTTCCTCCGACGGCTTGACCACCACGGCGTTGCCGCAGGCCAGGGCCGGGGCCACCTTCCAGGTGAGCAGCAGCAGAGGAAGGTTCCAGGGCACGATGACGGCGACCACCCCCAGGGGCTTGCGCACCGCGTATTTCAGCGCCCGACGACCGCCCGGCAGCTCGGTGAGGAACGAGTCGAGCCCGGTCGCTGAGATCGTGTCGGCGAAAGACTGAAAGTTGGTGACCGCACGGGCGACGTCGAGCTCGCGGGCCATGGCGACAGGCTTGCCGGTGTCAGCGACCTCCGCGGCGACGAAGTCCTCGAACCGGGCCTCGATACGGTCGGCGACGCGACGCAACAGGGCGGCCCGCTCGGCGACCGAACTGTTCCCCCAGCCGCCGTCCAGGGCGCGGCGGCCCGCCGAGACCGCGGCATCGACGAGGCGACGGTCAGCCTCGTGCACCTGAGCCACCAGTGCGCCGTCCACCGGGCTCACCTTGTCGAAGGTGCGCACACCTTCGAGGAAGGAGCCGCCCACGAAGTTGCGGACCTGCTTTGCAGTGCTGTTCGTCGCAGTGGTGTTCGGGAGCATGGCCTCAGCCTAAGAACGCGAATCATGCCTGAACAATGCTTATTGCGTACCCAGACATGCTTGTTCGGGCATACACTGCCGAGATGGCGACGGACAAGCTCCTCGACGGTCGACTGAAGCTGCGGCACTTGACGCTGGTCACGGCGATCGCCGAGCACGGCAGCATCATGCGCGCGGCGGAGGCTATGCACGTCACCCAGCCCGTCGTCACCCGCGGCCTGCAAGAGGTCGAGGCGATCGTCGGCGTCTCGCTCTTCGACCGCGGCCCCCGCGGAGTCAGCATGACGATCTACGGTGAGTCCTTTGTGGACCATTCTCGGGCGGTTCTGGCGCAGCTGCGCCAGGCTGGCCAGCAGATCGAGTTGCTCGCTCAGGCCGAGCTGGGCACGGTCACCGTCGGCACCCACCTAGCCGGATCGAATTTGCTGCTGCCCCGGGCCATCGCCGCACTGAAGGTCGAGCATCCGACCCTCACCGTCGTCGTACGCGAGGCCACGCCGGACTCCCTCCAGGCCGACCTGCTGACCGGCGACATCGACCTGACCGTCGGCCGACTCTCGGCCTCCGTGCCGACCCGGCTCGGGCAGGAACTGCTCTACCTGGAGCCGATCAGTCTGGTCGCCCGGGTCGATCACCCGGTGCACCAGCGGAACAGTCCAAGCTTGGCCGAGCTCGCCGAGTATCCGTGGATCTTCCCGATCGGCCAGACAGCGCTGCGCGCCGAGCTGGAAAGCATGTTCCTGCACGAGGGAGTGCCGATCCCGAGCAACCGGATCGAGTGCACCTCCATGCTCACCTTGCTGCATCTGCTGATCTCCACCGACGTCATCGCGGCCCTGCCGATGCTAATCGCGACCCAAGACGACAAGCTCGCCCTCATCGAGACGCCACTACGGTCAATCCGCCGGTCGGTAGGCGTCACCCAGTCTGCCGACCGCCCGCTCTCCCCGGGTGCACGCGCCCTTCTCGACCACCTTCGCCGCGCGGCCGTCGGGCTGGGGCCGAACTGAAATAGCCCGCGATCGAGGCTTTGATCGCATTCCGGGCGCCGAAGCCGATGCCAACCTGCTCCTCGTGCTGACACAGGTGTTCGGCCTCCTGCATTAGTTGTAGGCCCGATGTTCGTGGAGCGGGACCCCACAACACGAGAAGGCGCTCTATGGAGCCAGATCTACTGGTGTTGCTATATGGTCCGCAAGAACCCAGCAAACCTCACGACCGGCCAGAAAACTACCCTGGCCGAGTTGGAGGCAGTCAACGCCGAGCTCTTCCGCGCCTACCTGCTCAAAGAGCAACTCCGGGAAGTGTTCCGCCGCAAAGGCGCCCAGGGCCAGTCCTGCTGTCCGGGTGGATCCTCTGGGCCCGCCGCTGCGGCATCGCAGATTTCGAAAAGCTCTGCCGCACAATCGAAAGATGCGGCGCGCTGATCGGGCACACCCTCGACCACAACGTCACCAACGTCCGCTCGGAAGCCACCAACACCCACATCCGGGCACTGACGAAACGCGCCTACGGCTACCACAGCCCCGAAGCCCTCATCGGCATGGCCATGCTCACCCCTACCAGGGCGAAACTGACCCACGGAAACGTCAGGAGATCCATACCTAAACGGCTATGGGAGAAAGCCAGATAAGCATTGGTTAGGCATCTCCCTTCTGCAAGGATAAGATGGCAAGCACACGCGGGCGCGGAAACAAGTCTGCTCTTGAGGTGAGATGAACCCACTTTGTCATGGCGGGTGACGTTACGGAGGCGATTTTTGATTAAAGGCGGCGCGACTCGTCCAGTCGACCCGACTGGTTTTTTTACCTACCGAAATCCGGACGACTACTACCCGGATTGGAAAGGGTTCTATGAGTCGGCGATCGAGAGTCGTAAAAAGGTTCAACAACTTTTCGCGCATGAGATCGATGTTCATTATGGGCCAGATCCATACCACCTAGCGAACATTTATTACCCCACCGGTGAAAGCCAAGCACCAGTAGTTGTCTACTTCCACGGAGGGCGTTGGCGCGAGGGGCACCCCGCATTTTATGATCAGTTCGCGGAGCCGTGGGTCGAAGCTGGTGCGGTATTTGTATCCTGTGGTTACCGCTTAGCGCCAGAGCATACGATCGCGGACGCGGTTGATGACGCAGTCAGTGCTATTGAGTGGGTAAGCAAAAACGCCACACGTTACGGAGGCGACCCGGGCAAAATGACCGTAGCGGGACATTCGTCAGGTGGCCACCTAGCGGCTATGGTTACCATGACCGATTGGGGCGCCCCGTCGACGCGTCAGGTTGGGATTGTGGCGGGTGCAATATGTATGAGCGCCCCAGTAGATCTCCGCTCGCGGATGCCGGGCGATCCTGACGCTCTGCGGCTGAGTCCGGTTCTACGGCTCACGCATGCACCGCGTAAAGTTGTCGTTTCGTTCGGCGATCCGGAGCCGAACAAGAAAGTGGAAGATGACACCTTCCTGACCAACCAAGGCCGTTTACTGGCCAAGGCTTTGTCGAAGATTGGGGTACCACCCGTTACCGTGTCGTTAGAGAACGCTGATCACTTGGCTACAGCTGCCGCTTTCGCAGATACAAAATCTCCACTTTTCGCCGCTGCGCGGTCGGTTGTATTTGGTCACGCAGCTGATCGGCATCGACGCTGATACCGTCTCCTCGCGCCGCCGTATTGTTATTCAGGGCCGCCAGCGGCGGTGCCGGCTGCCGACCGCACCCTTCCGGATCAGCTCCAGTCGGGGGCGCGGTTCCTCGGTGCGGCCCGCAGCGGGTTTGCGGCTGCCACTGGACCTGGATGGATGCCAGCGGACCTTTACCGACAAACCCCTCCGGCGCCGCGACGACCGATCCGGCCTACTCAACTACGTGCGCGCGGAAGACGGCGTGGTCGTCGTCGCCCACGAATCTGCCACGGCCATCGACACCACGGGCAAGACAACACGTCATGGCGGCCCAAGAAACAATAGTTTGGATAGTACATACTATCCACGCTTCGTAGAAGGTACCGGCGGCGGAGCAGCTTCGTGGAGCCCTTGGGTTCGGTCCTGTCGGCCAGTCTCACTGCACCCGCGCATCGGTATGGGGGGCTGCGGATCCGGACTACGCGCTCCGTTGCCTCGCGGTGTTGTGAAACGTGGACGGTGCGCGCTGCCTCTTCGGCAAAGGTCCCGGACAGATGGTAGATGACCAGAATGCGTCCAGGCAGATCCCCTGAAAGGGGAAATGAATGTCGTCGTCTTTTTGTCACTGTGACGTTTCAAGGTATGACCGGGGTTCCTTCCGCCCTCGGCATGGCCGTCGAGCAGCTGAGTGTCCAGGGCCGTCCGGTCGACAACACGCTACTGCCGGGGTTCGCCCTCGACGGCGCTTTTGCCCGGGCCCCACTCGAGCAGTTCGACGGAATCTACCGACCGCGTCCGGCTGCGGTGGGTCGTCATAACGACCGAAGGTAGGTTGACGGCATTTCAATTGGTGCACCACAGCGTTTTTCGCTCGCATAGCTAGGGTTCGTAGTGGTATCGGCAGGCGGCGATGCGGACCTGGTCGTCGACAATCTTGTAGATGAGCCGATGCTCATCGGTGATGCGTCGGGACCAGTAGCCCTCGAAGCCGTGCTTGAGCGGCTCGGGCTTGCCGATGCCCTCGTTGCCGTTGCGGGCGACGTCCTGCAGGAGGGCGTTGATGCGCTTGAGGATCTTGCGGTCCTGGACCTGCCACCACAGGTAGTCGGCCCACGCGCTCTCGTCCCAAACCAGCTTCACCCGGCGGCGAGTTCGTGCTGGGCACCGCCGCCGGCCTCGAGCCGGTCGATCGCCGCCAGCAGCCGACGGGCGTTCTCCGGACTGCGCAGCAGGTAGGCCGTCTCCTTCAGCGACTCGTAGTCCTCCAGGGACACGATGACGACCGGGTCGTGCCCGGCCCGGGTGATCACAACCTCTTCCCGGTCGTCCACCACCGCGTTCAGGGTCTCGGCCTACTTCGCCCGCGACTCCGTGTAGGTCATAGTCCGCACCCGGCACCTCCTCGGTAGGTACAGCATACTGTACGCGTCGCGGTTGGCGATCCGAGCGTCACGCTGCCCACACGACACGTCGGCTGCGCACAGCTCGGGTGTCCCCCGCGGGTGGGGTCACCGCACCACCCGGGGCACCCTCCTACTCCGGCGACCCGATCGCTGAACGCATCACCGACCACTAGGCGCCCACTTCGGGGCGGGTGACCTGCGCCAAGGTGCTGGCTTTCTGACAGCGAGCAACCCACGACGCTGCGCTGAACAGCGTCGAGACCCTCCTGGCCCCGGCCCGGCTGGTGACTATGTGCTGCTCTGCTTCATCGCCGACGACATGACCGGCATGCCCCACGAGGTTATGGGCATGCACCCCGTCGTCCACCTGCGCTGAGCCCCGACCCGGGCACCGCTGTCTCAGGACTCGTCTTGAGCAGCTGTGCCCGGGTTGACGAGCCCGCTCTCGTAGCGAAGACGACGGCCTGGATGCGGTCGCGGAGCCCGAGTTTGGCGAGGACCCGGGCGACGTGGGTCTTCACCGTGCCGGGGCCTGATGAACAGCGCTCGGCCGATCTCGGCGTTGGATCGGGCCTGGGAGATCAGGGTCAGCACCTCGCGTTCCCGCTCGCTCAACGACACGAGGGCGGGCGCGTCGGCGGGTCGGGGAGCGGTAACGAACCGCTCCACCAGCCGGCGGGTGATCGCGGGGGCAAGCAGCGCATCACCGGCGGCCACGGCGCGCACCGCGGCGATGAGGTCCTCGGGGGAGACGTTCTTGAGCAGAAACCCGCTCGCACCGGCCCGGAAGGCGTCGTAGACGTGTTCGTCGAGGTCGAAGGTCGTGAGCATCAACACCCGGCAGGGGCTGCCGGAGCCGACGATCCGGCGGGTCGCCTCGATACCAGCCGGGCGTCGTCGGGGGGTGGGTGATCAGCGAAGCGCTTAGCGCTGACGGTTGCATGGACTTCTCCTGAACCCCCTGAATCCTGGGAACCGGACGCGGTGATCAGGCAGAGCGGTCGGTCGGTCGGTCGGTCGGTCGGTCGGTCGGTCGGCCCGTCCGGAGTTTCCGCCGAAACGGGACCCATCGACGGTGCCCTACCGCGACCGAACCACTGCCAACTCCCAATTTCGAACTTGACGATTGACATTCGCGGTTCGGAGGGTGATGCTAGTCACACGCACCAGCCCACACCCACCCCCACACCACGAGGTGACTCCGATGTCCACTTCCTCTCCCCGAACCGGCCGGCCCGACCGGGACGACATGGTCCCCCTCCGCCGAGGACGCGCCCTGCCCAAGCGCCTGCTCGCCACCGCAGCCCTGCTCATGGCGCTCGCCGCATGCGGGCGAGGGGGCGTCATCAGCGGTTCCGCCGAACCAGCGCCATGGACACCGCCAACCACCACCACGACCACCGCACCGGCCACCACCCGCACCCCGCCGGTGACCACCCCACCGAAAACGACCACCACCACGACCACCCCACCGAAAACCACTACCACCCCCAACGCACCAGCCAAGAAACCAACGCCCACCACCCAGGCCACCCCGCCGAAGACAACTGCCCCGCAACGCCAACAGTCCTCGAGCGTCACCGACAACCAGCTCGACCGCTCGGAGCAAACCGCGGTCGTCAGCGGCAACCAAGCCGGTAACGTCGACTACGCGGCGACCACCGCCTACGTGGAGGCAGTGATCAAGCACGCCGACATTGTCTGGACCAACTGGTTCAAGGCGCAGGGCTTGCCGGAGCCCATGGTCGGTTACAAGATCATCGAGCCGGGAGAGTCGTACCAGAGCAGCTGCCGGATCGGCGGGCAGAACGTCTTCGCTGCTGACTACCCGAACGCCTTCTACTGCCCCACGGACATGAACAGCGTCGATGCTGGGATGCTCGTCATCCCGGTATCGACGATGGCCAAGATGTGGCAAGGCGACATCTTCGATCGTCAGGTTGGTGACGGCAAGCTGGTAGGAGACTTCGCTGCTGCTGCGATCATCGCCCACGAGTTCGGGCATCACATCGCGGACGAGCTCTCGGCGGACAAAGGCGTTTCCCAGCCGGGCAACCCGAACATCGAGTTGATCGCCGATTGCTTCTCCGGCGTCTGGACCTATGGGGTCCACCTCGACGATCTGCTGGCGCCCAACGATGAGACCGTGGCCCTGAACGCGCTTGGCGTCATCGGCGACAACCTGGGTAGCCACGGCACGTCGGCCCAGCGTCAGACCGCGTTCGAGATCGGTGCCGGTGGCACCACAAACGATCCGCGCGGCGGCGTTCCGCAGAATTGCACGGCGGCCTACTGGCCAGGCTTTCCGCGGTGACCGGCGCCGCCACCACCGGCTACCCGAAGTTGCGACTTCGGTGACACGTGAATCCCCTGCTGAGCAGGGGATTCACGTGTTCGTTGGGGTGGTTGTATTGAGTGGCGGTGGTGGTGGTGGCGACGGCGAGAGTGGGCACGGTCGCCGCGTCCGAGGTGGTGCCGAAGCGGATGTCGTTGCGGCTCAAGGTGGCGAGGTGGCGAGGTGATCGAGGAGCGACCGGAAGGAACGCACGGGTTGCCCGTCGGGGTCGGTTTGCCGGGAGGCTTTGGTGAACTACGCACCCAGTACGCACCGACCTCAAGGAGGGATCTCGATGCTCACTCGCTTCCGCCGCCTCACCCGCGGCCGCAACCTTCCGTGAAGGCACCGCCGATGCCATGAAGCCCAGCGCTGTACGCCGCGCTGGGCTTCACTGATGTCCGGACGACCTTCGCGGCTGGCGCGTTGGGGGTCGCCCTATTGGCCTTCGGGGACTGGTTCGCTGACTGCGTCGACGATGGCCAGGAATCCCAGGGAGGGCAGTGTCCAGTCGCCGCCAACTCCCAGGTAGGTGGTGTCCCCCACGGCCGGGTTGACGGTGTGCTGCATGGACAACCCATGGAACAGCGCAACGGTCATGCGGGTGAGCGCCTCGAAGGCGTCGGCGTCGGTGAACGGGGCCCGCGGCCGAAGCTTGAGCAGTTCGAACATGCTGCGGTAGAACTCGATGTAACCGGTGTAGAAGGTTTCTTCGGTCGCCCGCATGGTGCCGAGGATTTGCTCGGCGCGCTCCTCGTCCATCCCGTCTGCAGCGATGGTCAACACCGCATAGCGCCGCCACCGGCGGGTCTGGATGATCGCCTGGAAATCCTGATTGGCAACCCGCCGGATCGCCTCCATGAGCAGGGTCCGACGACCCTCGGTCGTCTCCAACAGCTCGGGGCGCTCCGCCACGAGCGTGCGGGCCACCGACTGCCCATCGGCGTCGAACGGCTCAACCCCTCCCGGCCCGATCGAGGCGAACGCATCCAACAACTCGAAGTTGAAGTCCTCCTTCGTCGGCCACACCCGGTAGACCGCACTCCGGGACACATCGGCCCGCCGCATGATGCTCTCGAGATTGATCTGCTCAAAACTCAGCGTGAACCCACCGGCCTCCGTCAGCATCTCCCCCGCAGCCGCAAACATCCGACGGCGCAACTCCTCGTCCGGCATCGCCGGCGGCCGCCCCCGAGTTGCTCGGCGCGGCCGCGACGTCAACGAACCATTCACCTGCGAGGTCTCTGTCATGAGCTTCCCTCCAACATAATCCGAACTACACCTTCGGTATCTCGTACCCGACGTTCGTATTGTACGGCGAAGAGTACTAAACCGTGTGATCGCCAGCGAAACACAGCGATCCCGCCACGGTCAGCCGGTAAACGCGACGGGGTGAACGTCGGAGGCGCCGTGGTTCGCGCAGGCGATCTCTACCAGAACCGGGTCGGCGACCGGTGCCTTCCACGTCACCTGCAGGTCTTCACCTGGGGGTCTCGGGACTGACGGGTTGAGGGACAGCCGTGTCCGCTTGGTCGTCGTGCTGAGCACGCGACCATCCCGGGTTCGCCACCACATGGCAAGCACGAGCGTGGGCGACGGCCAGGAGAAGGGCAGCAAGGGTCGCCCATGAGTTCAGGTCCACGCGCCGATAGTGCCCCCGCAAAACGAGGATCGCCTCGGGCTTTCGCGCCGGGTGGCCGGCCGGGATGCGGTCATCATCCGCAAGGAACGTCCGCACCCCGGGGCGCCAGCTACGGTTCACCGACACCGACGGGTCATGTCCGCGACCCCACAGTTTTGTCCCGGGTCGGTCAGGCTGCCACTGCCGGTGGTCGGTGGGTCGGTCTTCGTAGGAACTTCATGGGCTGACGTTCGACCGCCGCACCTGGGGGCCGGTCATCGAACGGTTCGGCGGCTCCGTGATGAGCGTGGCGATTGACCTGCCCGCACACGGCGCAAGCCGCGGTGAGCCGATGTGGCTGGAGCCCTTGACGGAGCGGATCCACAAGTTGCTGACGTCGCTCGGTGTTGAGCACCCCATGGTGGTCGGCCATTCGATGGCAGCCGCGATCGCCGCTATCTACGGGTCCACGTACCCGACCGGCGGCGTCGTCATGGTTGACCAGGCCACCGAGGTCCTCCCGTTCGCTCAGATGGTCCAGCGGGTCGCCCCGGCGCTTCGGGGACCGGACTTCGGTCGAGTCTGGGCGAACGTCGAGGACAGCCTTGGACTCGACCACATCCCCGAACCGACTCGAACCCTGGTGCTGGACAGCCATGAGGTCCGCCAAGACGTCGTCCTCGGATACTGGGAGCAGATCCTCATGACTGAGCCGACCGAGCTTCAGCATTGGATCGACGGGAAGGTGGCAACGATCCGGAATCCGTGCCTGGCCGTGTTCGGGCGGACCGCTACGCACGGTGAGCGGGAACGCCTTGCCCAGATGCCAGATGCCCAAATCGAGGAATGGGCTGGCGATGGCCACTTCGTCCACCTCGCCGATGCCGAGCGGTTCACAACCCGGCTCCGCGCGTTCGTCAGCTACTGCGACCACCAACGCCCAGCCATCGCAACTGCCGGTTGACGGGTCAGGTTGACACCTACGGGCACGAGCCGCGGCGGCGAAGGCGTACGCCACGGTTCATCAGGGGACCGTGCACGTGTGGTGCACCCGCTGCACCGCGGAGCGGTACGCGCACTCGGCACGTATACACCTTGCATGACGGGAGTCCGCTGGTTATCCACAGACACCGGCAAACCCCGGGTGTAAGCCGGGGGATGCGGAATAGCGAGGGGCTGAACGTGCGTGCTCGCCGGCTACCTGTTAGGGAGTTGCCGGGTGAAGCGGCCGCGGCCCCTGCCGTGGCGGCCGCTTCACCAGCCGGGGTGATCGCGCTGCCGCCGTGACTTGCCGGAGCGCTGAGTGAACCGCACGTGTCACGCTCGGCGGACGAAATGGCGAGCTTGACAACATGTTCAGGGTCTGGGGGCCATCAGTGTGCTGGATGGGCTGCCGGGCCTGCTTGGGGATCATCGTGGCCGCTGGGACAAGAGAAGCGAAGGAGTGTCGATGCGTAAGGTGACGGCGACAGCCGTGGGGTTCAACGCGGTGTATGTGGTGTCGCAGGCGATCATTGCCCGGCGACTCGGCCCGGTCGCCCACGATGCCCTGAGGTTGCAGACGACGACCTCGGCGGCGAAGTTTCGTGGCATCTTAGAGGGCTGGGATGACGTCGAGTTGGCTCGTTACCGTTCGCACCTTCCGCCGGACATGGTGCATCCGCTGATCTATGGGGCGAGTCTGTGCGCGAGTGCGTTGCAGTTGGACGAGTTGTCACCGTTGCCGTCGTGGCTGCGGCGGGGGTTGGTGATTGCCCCGTGGCTCTCGGCGCTGGGTGACTACGGCGAGAACGTCGCCCACTGGTATCTGCTGGACCACCGGGAGGCGATCACCCCGGCGGCGATCCGGGCGACCGGAACGGTCACGAACACCAAGTGGGCGTTGGCGGGTGCCTGCCTGGCCACCCTGCTCGCCGGGTACATCCGCGTGGGCTGGCGTGCGGTCCGTGCGTCGCGGGCGCGGTGAGCGGGACGGAATCTTTGCCCCAGCCGGGCTACGGCACCTGGTGGGTGATCGATGTGCAGATCCCCGGGGAGTACGAGGTGCTCGCCGGAGACCGCCGCGGCGCCGGGCGCTCGGTGCGCCGGGCGTTGTGGGGCCCCGCGGCCCGGATCGTGCCCGAGGTGTTGCGCACGGTCACCGACAGCGGGCAACCGTATGCGAGGTGCAGCAAGCCAATCCATGACGTGGTTTACCAGGTGCAGGCACTGCCGGCTCTTGGCCCGTTCGGAGTCGTGCATGCGGTGCTGTGTTGCGTGGCACCGGCCGGGCAACCTCTGCCGCCTGCGCCGCTGGTCGGGGCCTGGCAGTGGGACATCCCCGCCCGCACGGGGCACGGCACCGAGGCCTTGTTCGACATGTTCGACACCCCAGCGCAGCTGCGCGGCTCCTACGGGATGGCCCAGTACCTCTCGCGCATCAGTGTGCCCTCGACCCCGGTGGCACTCGACCTGTGGGCGCGGGTACAAACAGCGACCACCGAAGACGTGCTGTACGCGACGGTGCAGCGGGAGCGGGAAGGCCAACCCCGCTGGTACACCATGTGCGGGCGCCCAGTGTTCGACGCAGGGGACACCCCCGTGGCCTTCCGTGGGGTGACGATCGATGTGACCGACCTCCCGGTGCCCACCCCCACCGCCCCCACCGACGAGCTGCTGGTCGCCGTCCTCGCCCAGATCGACCTGGCCCTGACCGTGGTCGACGCCCGGCATCAGCACATCGCACGGTGGTTGACCGTCCCCGCCGCGGGGGTGGCGTGGCCGCCGAACGCCTACCTGAGTCAGCTGGTGCACCCCGACGATCGGGGCGAGCTGGACCGGCTGTGCACCCCGCCGGCGGATCTGCCCGGCGGGGCCAGTGTCCGCGGCGAGGTGCGGTTGCCCGCCACAGCCGGCGGATGGGTTGCTGCGGAGCTGGATGCCCGGCTGTACCTGCGCGATGAGATCACCACCCAGCTGATGGTCGCAGTCGCCATCCGGGAGCGCCCGGAGTAGGTGGGTCACCGCCTGCGCCGGGCACGGGCCACGGCGGCGAACCGCGCCGCGTGCTCGGCCCGGATCGCGGCCGCCTTGCGTTCCGCCGCCGACGCCGCCGCCTGGGCCAGGACCTCACGGGCCAGCCGGTGGCCCGGCCCGGTGAGGTCGGCGTGGGCTGTGGCCCGCGCCTGTGCGGACCGGGCCAGCTCCTCGGCGGCACGTTCGCGCTGTTCCTGGGCGGCGACGCGTTCCTGGTCGCGGCGTGCGTGGTCGAGGAGGGTGGGCGAGAAGGCTAGGTCGTGGCGGTTGAGCAGCCACCGCAGGAACGCGACCGGGGAAATGGGTGCTGGTGCCCGCCCGGTGTCGGTGGCCCAGTCGGTGATGACCGCGTTGAGGTCCTCGGCGTTCCACCCATACCGGGCTGGTTCGGCCAGAGCAGCCGCCCACCCGGTGGGGGTGTGTTTGCGTACCCACCCCGGGGTTCGCCCATCCCTGAGCCAACGGGAGGCCAGCACAGCCCCCCGGGGATCGGGCAACGAAAGTTTCTGCCGGCTTGTTGCCGTGGAGCGCCGCGGAGCGGCTCCGCTGTTCATAGCTTTGCCTGTAGTAACCACTTCTCGAGAAGAACTTTTTAGGGAAAAGAGACCCCTACGGGGATGGGGTGCCATCTGGGTTTGACCAGCGCAAACGATGCGCGTTCTATCCACAGGCGGGGGGGGGTGCAGCGCCCATACTGAGGCCCACCCGCGGGCCCGGTCCCCGACCCGCCAGGACGCCATCCGCTCGGCGTAGGTCCGCAACCGGCCCCGGAAGACTTCCGTGGCCACCCCCAGCAGCCGCAGGGCGGTGCGGGCCCGCTGCACGGTGGACTCACCGAGGCCGGTGCGGGCCTTGATTATGGCCACCGTCAGGCGTGATCCCCGCCCGGTGCCGTGCTCGGCGGCTTGCGCCATTACCAAAGCGACCAGCTTCACCGCGCGCAGCGACACCCCGCCACCACGGGTGGCGCGCAGCTCCGGCAACACCGTCGCGAGGTAGCCCCGTCTGTAGACGTCGGGAACGTGGATTTCCACCCAGGCCTGGGCACCGCCCCAACAGGCGATCCCCCCAAAAGGATTGTCGCCGAAGGTGAGGCGGACCTGGCAGAACCGCCGACACGCCTCCTCCCGACCGCCCACCACCCGCAGCAACGCGGGAGCAACAGCTGTGCATTGGTGCCCACACACATGCCCGGGCACCGCCCTCGGGGCACGGGCCTGCCCCCGGCGCGGCCGCGTGCGGCTGCTACCGCGGTAACGCAAGGAAGGCTGCGGACACCAGCCCAGCTCGCCATCACCGCGGTACGAGCGATCACGCACGTCAGCGACACGCGGATCAGCTATGTGATCCAGATATGGACCGGATTGAGGGTAAGAGGTACCCTCAGACAAGGCAGCCAAGCCAAGTCCCTTCGGGGCAGAGCACCAAGCCTGCGAGCTACCAACTCGTCGGCCCTAGCTGGATCCGAACCCGCCCTGCCAGGGGCGGGTTTTCGGCGTTCTAGGGGCTACCTGATGCGAATGTGGAGTTTTCACGTGCGGCCGTCACGCCGCTCACATCACGCTGTCTCTGGTAACACCTCCCGTTCTGGGGGAAGTTGTGCTTCGCTGAGGTGGTTCAAGCCCACCGCCGTAAGAGCAACCATGACCTCGGTGAGCGTCAATCCTCTTGCGCGGGCCAGTTCCTCGATCACATCTGCCTGTGCGCGGGGGTGACGGGAAAAGACAACGCGGCGGTCGCCCTTACTGGGCCGACCGGTTCTACTTCCAGTGGGCATGGCCTCATCGTGCCGTGCAGTTTCGGAAAGTGAACGCAGGACACGCCGACGATAGGGCGACATATGTTGCTTGATTACAGCTCGCCAGCCTCCGCGGCGTGACGGCCGCGGTCCCAAGCTGCGGCGTACATCGCCGGGTCGATGGAAAGGTCCTCAGCGATGCGTTTGACGAGGTCACTGCTTGGATGGCGGGCGTAGCGCTCGATCTCAGCCAAGGGGTTGACCCCGATGCCCGTGAGGTCGGAGAGGCCTTCTCTGGTCAGTCCACGCCACGCGCGGTAGTCAGCCGGCCGAACGTCGGGCTCTTCAAGCACGGTGAGATCGGCAATCGTAGTTCCGAGCAGTTCGGCAAGCACCTTCGCTCGCCGTGGGTCCGGAGCGTTCTTTCCGGCTTCCCACGAGGTGATCACGGAGCGAGTTACGCCGGTGCGGATGGCTAGCTGCTCCTGAGTCATCCCCAGCGCCGCTCGGGCAGCGCGAAGCCGGGCGGGGTCGAAACCGCGCAGCCGTCCACGCGCCATGCCATGTCTCCCAGTTATCGGTCGACTTGCCATCTTGTCGTCCTCTCGGCTCAAAAGCATGGACAGACCCGCCTTCCATAGTATTCTATACATTGTATGTCACCATGATATACGATCAGTTACTAGCAAACTGATCGTCTTGTCACAACAGCTGGGGAGGGCTGGTTCGTTGAAGACCGAACCTTTGTTGCAGTCCCGTGGTGGCTTTCGTACTGTGCGTGTGCGCCCCGCCGTTCGCGGTGGGGTCTCCGGGTGCCCTGTCGATGTCGGGCACACCGGCCGCGGGAAGAGGTCGCCCCTTCGTGGGTGCGTTTTGTCGCGGCTGGACGGAGTTCGCATTGTCTCTCGGGTGGATTCTTCGGGCTGCTGCCTGCCTGCTGACAGGGCGGCCGGCGGCCGTTGGGGCCTGCGGCCTATCCACGGTCGCCCCCGCGCGCCGATCGTCCGCCGCCACCATCACGGCGAAAGTTCTTGTGGCTCCAGTCGCAGCAGCGGCGTTGGCTGCATGCTCCGGGGCCCCATCACCTGCTCCCCCACCGCCGTCGCCCCCCGTCTCCTCAGCGGCTCGGTCGTCGTCCGCGGGCACACCAGCGACCACGTTGCCAAGTGGTCCGCCGTCGGTGGGGTCTGTGTTGGTGGCTCCGGCGCCTACGGGTCCGGTTACGGCGGCGCAGTTGGGGTCGCCGGAGGCTGCGGCGCGGGCGTGGTTGTCGCGGTGGTGCGGGTTTGACTACCGGACCCCGTTGGGGACGCGGGAGAACTTGGCGCATCCGGCGATGACGGAGCGTGCGTGGTTGAACTTCGACCCGCTTACCTATCCGCCGTCGGCGCAGGCGTGGACGGCGATCGTGGTGGCACACCAAACGGCGCAGTGCACGGTTCCGGTGGCGTTGATTTCCCCAGAAGCTCCGCGGTCGGTGACGGGTGGGTATGTGATCGTGACTGCACAGCGGGTGGTGAACACCCCGGGTGCGGCGCCGGTGGTGGAGCAGGTGCGCGAAACCCGGCAGGTGCTGTTGCGTGAGGGCCGCTGGTTGGTGGACATCGCCGCGAACGGTGCCGCCCTGACGAGCACGACCAGCTCGCTGCACTGCAGCTACAGGTCTGCCAGCTCGCCCGGCAGCTGGAAATGGTGGCCGGTGCGGTCGACGAGATGGAAACCGTGTTCCGCGACCTCCCTGCTGCTGCCTCGACTGCGGCATTAGCACCGGCGGCGCTGGACGAGCAGGCGGCAGAGCGTGCCCCGTTCGACTTCACGACGCTCTACACCTGGGTCCACGTCCACGTCGCCACCATCACCGAACGCAAGATCAGCAAGAGCAGCGGCTCCGAATCCGGTGTCGGAGTGCGCTGGTGCACCCGCTGGTACGAACACGACGAAGCCATCGCCCGCCTCGAAGCCCTGCGCCGGGCCTGGGAAGAACACGTCGTCACCCCCGGCGCCGGCATGTCCAGCTGGTACATCTCCCACTACGACCCGCACCTGGGCGCCCTCACCGCCCTCGCCGGCCCGTTCTGGCAATGCAACCCCGGACACCACCAACCTGCCCGCCCCGTCGGACACGAGCTGCTGGAGGGCTACTCCACCATCGTGGTTCAACGACACGGCCGCAGGCCCTATGACGCGGATGGAGATGATTCGGGTCTCATTCACGGTAGGCCAGACAGCGCCTGACCGACCCGCAATCGAGCCTCCGGTGTGGCCCATCGCAGCTGGGTCGGCTCTCCGGTAAACGGCAGTGAGGCCGCTATTACTACCCATATCGGGAGGTAAAGAGGTCCCGTCGTGGCTTAGAAAGGTGCGTCGAATCCGCCGACCAAGCGCGCGATACGCCAAGCGCAGTCGTCCCCGCAAGCCAGTGTGAAGCGGTACGGGCCCGCGCTGACGATGGTAGTGCTCCCCCCGCTCGATGAGGCGAGCAGCAGGTATGCGTGCGCGGTGATCTCCATCCCGCATGGCTCGTCCACGATCACGTTCGTGAACAGGTGGCGCCGCTGGTCATTCTGCTCGTTCCAGAACCCGGATAGCCAGGTGACGACTGCGCCGCGTCCCTTATGTGGGCCGATCTGGTCGACACCCATAAGCCGGCCCTCCCATACCGCCTGCTCGGTGAAGCAATCGAGCAGCGCGCCAGAGTCGCGCTCGTCGTACGCCCAGCCGTACCGATAGATACGTTCGGCGGCGAGGATCCGGTCGGGCATCCTCGCGGTGTCAGGCGCCGGCACGCAGGGCGGCACAGCGAATCCGCTTTGCGTCGCCCAGCCTGGTTTCGGCTGCAGTGCTTTCCCGTTCACGAGGTCACTCCCGCGGAGATACCCGCGAGCCACGAGTCATAGTCCATAGATGCTTCGAGGTCGCTGCGCTGGCGACTCCTGAGTGCCCGTTTCAGGGCGGACGACGATCCAGTCGGCAGCGAGGCCAGACGCCCGGCCAGTACGCGCGCCTGTGACGTATCGTTGAGTACCTCACTGAGCAAGCCACGGCACCGACACTCCTCGCTGGACAGCACGTCGCCGGTCCACGCGAGGTGGGCGACGGTGGCGGTCCCGAGGGCCCCAGCCAGTAGCCAACTAGACCCACCAAGCAGTGCAGCTGCGGTTTCTGGGCGACCCATCGAGAACGTGGTGCGCGCGGTGGCGACGCGCAGGTCCGCCGCCATGGCCAGAGCCAATCCGAAGCCGCTCACTGGGCCGTCCAGGACTGCGACGACGGGACGGCCCAGTCCGTAGAGCTGGCCGGCCAGCGCCTGGAACTGATCAGCCACCTCGGCCTGGGCCCAGTCGCCTGGCCTATATGACGTCACTTCAGGCGCGTGGTCCCACGCGGACTCTTCCACGGTGACAAGGACGCAGCCCGGCTCCTGTCCCCTCGTGCTCTTCAGCTCTGCCCGCAGGGCATCACGAGCCTGTGTTCCGAGTCGCGTTCCTGGGCCGAAGTCGTGGACGACGATGTCTGCAATGCTGGGGTTCACTGGTTCTCCTGCTCGTCAGCGGCCGGTGAAGCGAGGAGTGCGCTTCTCGAGGAAGGCGTCGATGCCCTCGATGTGATCGTCGGTGGAGAGCAGTGTCCCGAGCAGCGCGCGCTCGTGCTCGAGGCCGCCGGACATCGGCAGCTCCTCGGACGCCCGTAGAGCCGCCTTGCCGAGCCGCGCTGCGATTGGACTGTGCACCGCCAGGCTTGAAGCCGCTGCGATTCCCGCCTCGACGATGCACTCGGCCGGGACCACGCGATTCACCAAGCCCATACCGTGCGCCGTCCACGCGTCGACCGTACGGCCAGCGAGCACCAACTCGGCGGCACGGAAGCGCCCAGCGACGCGGGCCCAGCGCTGCGTGCCGCCTGCCCCCGGGATGATTCCCAAGCGGATTTCGGGTTGGCCTAAGACTGCCGAGTCAGCAGCCACGACAAGGTCGCAGGTCATTGCGAGCTCGCACCCACCGCCCAACACGTACCCCGCGACAGCTGCGACGGAAGGCTTGGGGAACCGGCCGAACCGCGACCACGCCGCGATCCGCTCGGACGTGAGGTACTCGGCCGGTGCCGTGGCGCGCAGTTCACGCACGTCGGCGCCGGAGGCAAAGATGCGCGGGCCGCCGGTCAACACGACTGCCCGGACGTCGGGGTCGGCCTCGGCTCGGTCGAGGGCGTCAACCAAGGCGCGCAGAACCTCGGTGCTCAGCGCGTTGCGCGCCGCTGGCCGCGAGATCGTCGCAACGGCGACGGCACCCCGCACCTCGTAAATGACGGGTGGAGGAGCGTGCTCCTCTACCCGTGTCGGCGTGCGCGTAGGCACATGGGCCTCCAGTGGTAGACGGATGGATCACTGCACCATACCGGTTGGTACGGCGTCAAGAGAACGGTCATGGTTCCATACCCTGGCGATCAGCTGGACAAACAAGCTCGATCAAACGTCTTGACGCCGAGGGGTGTGATCGACTACACATTGCAACCTACGCAGTAGTACGGCGATGACTCGATCGCCTCGGACGGCCGGGAGGCTTCTGTGAAGGTCACAAGACTTATGGGCGCGGCGGTGATACTGACGGCACTGGTCGCCGGTTGCGCGAACAACGGAGGCACGTCGTCGTCCGGAGGAAACACGGGCAATCAGACTGGTCCGATCAAGATCGGCGTCATCGTCCCTCAGAGCGGACCGGCTGGCCCGAACGGTGCCGAAGTACTCGGATCAATCCAGGTTCAAGCGGATCTCATCAACAAGGCTGGCGGGGTGCTCGGACGCCAGCTCGAGGTGGTTTCGAAGGACGACCAGAGCACGCCCGCTGCAGGTGTCAGTGCCGCGACCGACCTCGTCTCGCAGGGTGTGTCGGTGGTGATGGGTGGCTGGAACAGCCCCGTAACCCTCGCCATCCAGCCCGTGCTAGTACGCGCTGGTGTGCTTAACGTCACGAGCATCCCGCAGAACGCCTCCATCATCGGCGGCGCCGACCCAGACGCGGTGCGAATGAACGCTGGAAACGCCGTGGGCGCGTACGCGGCGGGCCAGTACATCGGCAAGACGCTGAACGCCAAGACCGTCGCATACCTGCTTGAGAACGACGCGTACGGCACCGACGCGGGCACGTACCTGACCAAGCAGCTCCAACCCCTGGGCGTCAAGATGGTCACGGAGCAGAAATTCGCATACAGCGACACCGACTTCCGCGTCCCACTGAGCAACATCAACAGCGCTCACCCCGACGTCGTGTTCTCGGCCAACGCTGCGGAGTCCTCGGGGATGCCCGCCATGGCCAAGCAGTACGTCGAGTCGTCTATCAACGCCCCGCATTTTGCCGCCCTGGGTACCGTTTCCCCCAAGGTGATCAAATTGGCCGGGGGCACCGCCATCGACGGTCTGCTGTCGGCCGATGATTATTTCCCGGGCGCGCCGCAATTTGCCGACATCCCCGAGAACAAAACCTTCATCGCTGCCTACCAGAAGAAGTCGGGCGAGTTGCCGAGCAAGTACGCGGCGCTGGGCGCGCAAAGCGTCGACGTCTGGGCAAAGGCGGTCGCGAAGGCGGGCACCACCGACCGCCAGAAGGTGGCCGACGCCATCCACGGCCATAGCTTCACCGGGACGATCTTTGGTGATGTGAGCTTCACTGACAAAGGTCAGATGAAGACGAAGATTTATGCCTTCACCGTTTCGGGCGGCAACATCAAGGTCCTCAACGAAATCCCGATCCCGGATGAGGTCTGGCAGCAGTGAATCGTCCGACCAGTCCCGGATCAGGTGAGTGATGACCGTGCCGGTTGAATCTATCCCCGCCTTGCAGGTTGATCAGTTGACGGTGCGCTATGGCAGCCTCCAGGCGCTCTCCGACGTGTCGTGGTGCGTGGAGAGCGGGGAGATCCTCGGCGTGATCGGCCCGAACGGCGCTGGCAAGAGCAGCAGTTTTGCGGCGGTCAGCAACACGATCAGACATGAGGGCTCGACGCTGTTGCATGGCGTTAGCACCGCGGGCGTTAGCACCGAGCGCCTTGCTCGGCGAGGGCTTCGCCGGACCTTCCAGCAGAACTCGTTCTTCGGGGGGTTGACCGTGCTCGAGAACGCGATGGCGGCTTTCCAGGTGCAGGACAGCAGCCGCCTACTGTCCAGCATCTGCATGCCGTGGAGCGAGACCCGACAACGGGGCCGGTGCCGGGTCGCGGCGGCCGCCCTGTTGAGCGACTTCGGGATCACCTCGCGCTATCACGGTCTGTTCCCGGATGACGTCCCGTACGGCCTGCAGCGAATTCTGTCCATTGTCCTTGCCTACGGCGCCGAGGCCCGGGTACTGCTCATCGACGAGCCGGCAGCGGGCGTGGGCGGAGATGACATGCAGAGTCTCGCTGACCTGCTGTGCGAGTTGCGCAACCGGGGCGTCGCGATGGTGCTCATCGAGCATCACATGGACCTCGTCATGCAGCTCGTTGATCGGTTGGCGGTCATCGACCGTGGCCAGCGCATCGCCTACGGGCGGCCCGTGGAGGTGCAGCGCGACCCGGCCGTCCTGGAGGCGTACCTCGGGAAGGCAGCATGAGGACGCTCCTGGAGGTCAACGACCTACGCGTGCGCTACGGCCACAGCGCTGCCCTCCACGGAGTCGACCTCACGGTCGGTGAAGGCGAGCTCGTGGCCGTAGCTGGCGCTAACGGCGCAGGCAAAAGCACCCTGGTCAACGCGGTCGCCGGCTGGTCCCGGGGGAAGGCCACCGTCACCGGCCAGGTCCGGCTTGGCGGCGAGAACCTAACCGGTCTGGCGGCGCACCGGCGCTCGAAGCTCGGCGTTGTGCTTGTGCCGGAGGGTAAAGGTGTGTTCGACGGTCTGACGGTCGAGGAGAACCTGCGACTCGTGCAGCCTCCCACACACGCGCACGGCAAGCAGTACGAGATCTCCGACGTCTACGACGTATTCCCACAATTGCGTGACCGATCCGCCGCGCGCTGCTCGACGCTGAGCGGGGGTGAGCGTCAGATGGTCGCCGTCGGCCGGGCGCTGCGAGCCGCGCCCCAGCTGCTGATTTTGGACGAGCCGTCCGTGGGCCTGGCGCCGAGACTGGTGCTGGAGGTCCTGCAGCACATCCGCGCGCTAGTCCGCCAGGGGCTTTCCGTACTGCTGGTCGAGCAGAACGTCCAGGCGACGCTGCAGGTCGCCGACCGCCTTTATCTCCTTGAGCAGGGGAACGTCGCCGCGTCGGGCAGCGCTGCCGATATGCGTGACGATGACCGGATCGCCGCCGCGTACCTGGGAGGGCTGCGCGGATGACCCTCATTTCTGCGCTCATTAATGGACTGGCGATCGGTGCTGGCTACGCCCTTCTTGCGGTTGGGTGGACCGTGCTGCTCGGGGCAGCACGCCTTGTGAACTTCGCGCACGGTCAGCTGTACATGCTCGGTGCGTTCGGGACGTGGTTTGCAGTGTCCAAGCTGGGTCTGCCCTACCTGGCGGCGATCCCACTGGCGCTGGTCGCGGTGGCTCTACTGGGCGTCCTGATGCAGCTGGCTATGACGAAAATGACGCTGGATCAGAACATCGTGAACCTGATGCTCGTTACGCTCGCCTTCGGTTATCTGCTCCAAGGCGGGGCTTCGCTGCTCTTTGGCGGAAACCCTCAGAGAATCGAAAGTCCATTTGAGGGCCGGAGTCTTACGTTGGGGACGGCGCGTTTCACCCAGCAAGACTTGTTTATCGTTGTTATAACGCTAGTGCTGTACGCGATCACTTTTCTCGTACTCCGACAAACTAACATCGGACGCATTGTTCGCGGTGTCGCCGAGGATCCCAAACTTGGCCAGTTGTATGGCATTAATGCGGCTCGCGTGTACCTCGGGGTGTTCGTCTTTGCTGCGATCTGCGCAGCACTGGCTGGCGCCACCATCGGTGCCCGCAGCCCCATCCTCACATCTATCGGGTTCGAGGAGGTCATCATCACGTTCCTGGTAGTCGTCTTGGGTGGCATCGGGAGCATCATCGGCGGCCTGGTCGCGGGACTGGGTCTCGGCGTGTTCGTGGCGGTGTTCGGTACCTACTTCCCGCCTGCGTACTCGACGGCGGCCGCTTTCGCGGTACTGCTCGTCGTCCTCGTCGTCCGACCTGAGGGGCTGAAGACGCGGTGAGTACGGCCAAAACCGAGGCCCACGACCAACCTGCTGTATCCGGTACCGACCGCATGACCCTTGCGCGGCGCCAGGTACAGGGGCCAGTGCGCATCGCAGGCTGGTTGGTGCTGCTGGTGGTGGGCTACCTGATGCCTGGACTGCTCGGAGGGTCGACCCGTATCTTCACTACGTTCGTCTTGATCGCGATTTTCGCGACCATGTCATACGGCGTCGACATCGTCCTGTCTTACCTCGGCGAGGTCAGCCTTGGGCACACGCTGTTCTGGGCTGCGGGCGCGTACACGACGGCTGTGATGGCGGTGAAGGTCGGCTTGGGACCGCTGACCTCGCTGCTGGCCGCACTCGCGGTGACGACGTTGCTTGCGCTGGTACTTGGGTTGATGACGATCCGCACCCGCGAGTTCATCTTCTCCCTTGTGACGTACGCGGCGGCTGTGATCGGGCTGACAATCGTCTCGAACAACACTTTTCTCGGCGGCTCGGACGGCCTGGTCGGGGTACCCCTGCTCAAGCTGCCGGTGATTGGTGGCGAGTACGTCGCGAGGTCGGGCGCTGACCTGTGGCCGATTGCCTACGTGGTCGTGGTGCTCGTGATCTTGCTGGTCGCGCGGTTCCGCCGCTCACGGCTGGGCACTACGGCCTTGATGGCGCAGATGAACCCGAGCTTGGCCACGACGCTCGGAGTGGATGTTCGGCGTACCCGGATGATGGTGTTCGTCCTTTCCGCCCCAGTCACCGCGCTAGCGGGGTGGCTGTATGCGTACCAGCGTGCCTACGTGAGCCCCGACCTGCTGACGCCGTTTTTCCTGCTGTTCATGCTCACCGCGGTAATCCTGCCCGGGCGGCGCCTGCTGCTGGGCCCACTCGTGGGCGCGGCAATCCTGACCAGCCAGCAGCAGCTGGCGTCCTTCGGGGGGGACGTAGACAAGATCGTCCTCGGCGGCGTGCTCGCGGGCGTCTTGCTGCTCTCACCCGGCGGGCTCATCGGCATCTGGCGGGCGATTGTCCGTCGGCGTCCCGGACGCACGGCCGCACCATCCGCAGCAAAAACAACAAACAATCACTGAAGGGAACACAACGTGTCCGTTATCTGGGAACCGCAGTTCGATTCCGAGGGCCAGCGCTGGCGCGACCTGGCCGCCCAGCTCTCCGCCGAGCACTTCGCGCCGCTCGCTGAGGAGATTGACCGCAAGCAACGGTACCCGTGGGAGAGCGTGAAGGTACTCGCCGAGAGCGGCCTGGCAGGCTTGTTCATTGGCAAGGAGTACGGCGGTCAGGGGGCGACGTTCGAGGTGACCTGCGCGGTCATTGAGGAGGTATCCCGCGCTTGCGCTTCCACGGGTGCCATTCTGACGGCGTACGCACTGGGCGGCACCCCGCTGGTGCTCGCGGGTACCGAGGAGCAGCGTAAGCGCTATCTCGGGGGCATGGCGGAAGGCCGTGCGGTGAGCTTCGCGCTTACTGAGGTCGGTGCTGGCAGTGATGCCGCTCGGATCAAGACGACGGCCGTACGTGAGGACAACGGCTGGCGGATCCGCGGCGAGAAGATTTACATCGGCAATGGCGGTGCATCGGAGCACTACGTGGTCTTCGCGCTTACCGACCCCGACGCGGGCTCCCGCGGCATCACGGCGTTCATGGTCGACAAGGACGCGGTCGGCGTCGTTATCGACCGGTATGAGGACAAGATGGGGATCCGCGCCACCCAAACGAGCAACCTCAAGCTCGACACCGTAGTGACCGACGCCGACATCCTGGGCGAGCTCAACCGTGGCATGCGACTGGCCATGCTCACGCTCAATGCCGGCCGCATCAGTGTCGCGGCCCAATCGCTGGGCGTTGGACTCGCGGGCTATGACGTCGCCAGCCGCGAGGCCGCCCGACGCCAGACCTTCGGGCATCCGATCATCGACAACCAGGGCATCTCGTTCCCGCTGGCTGACATCGCGACCGGGCTGACCGCGGCCCGAATGATGACCTATGAAGCTGCCCGCACCTACCAGTCCGGCGGTGATGTCTCGATCCTCGGTGCGATGGCGAAGCTTTACGCCAGCGAGGTGGCGCACCGGGCCGTCGACACGGCCGTCCAGGTGTACGGCGGGGAAGGATTCTGCAAACCGTGCCCGGCTGAGCGCCTGTACCGCGACCAGCGAATCCTCGAGATATATGAGGGCTCTTCCGAGATCCAGCGGCTGGTCCTCGGCCGCGCGATCAAGGCAGAGGCGTCGGCGTGATCGGTGGGCACAACGCCTGGACGCTCGACATCGTCTGGCCCGAGGCGGGCCGATCAGGCGTATACGACCTCGCTCAACAGATGTACACCGGAATTCCCCACCACCCTAACCACCCGCCATACAGCTTTACCCTGACCAAGCGGCACGGTGAGGTGATGTACCCAGGCGGTGTGTCCGCCGCCGCCGAGATGATCACGACAGGCGGCCACGTAGGCACTCACGTCGACGGTCTCTCGCACGTGTCGCGGTTCGGCAAGGTCTACGGCGGCCTCGACATTACAGCTCACCAGTCCTACTCCGAGGGCATGAAAGAGGTGTCTATTCACGAGATGACCCCTATCCTTGCGCAGGGGCACCTCGTCGACGCCACCGTCGCCCTCGGTCGCGACCTCACTCCGCGAGACGGGATTGACGCCGCACTGTTGGACGGCTGGTTCGCGCAGCACTCCACGCCGAAACCAGGTGCGGTTGTCCTTGTGCGTACCGGTTGGGACCGCGAGTGGATCGACAACGCGACCTATCTCGGCACAAACGATGGTGCACCAGGCATCACGTTGTCGGGCGCGCAGTGGCTCACCAACCATGGTGTCGTCGCGACAGGCGCGGACACTATCGCCTACGAGCGGATGCCGAGTCCCAGTCTCGAGGTCCACTGCCACCTGTTGGTCGAGAACGGCGTACCAATCATGGAGGCGATGAATCTGTCGACGCTAGCCGAGGACAGCGTGTGGGAGTTCTTCTTCGTGGCAGCACCGCTTTCGATCCGGGGCGGTACCGGGTCTCCGATCCGCCCACTCGCCTTCTCCGCCACCGGCGAACCGGCATGAGCAGTAACCTATCTCGACCGGGCACGGGCGTTGGCCAGCGAGATATTCTCGAGGCCGCAGCTATCGCTTTCACGCGCAGCGGCTATGCAGGTACAACCATCGCCGACATTGCCGACGAACTGGGAGCGACTAAGGGTCGCGTCTACCATTATTACCGCGCCAAGGCCGACATTTTCCTCGACGTGGTGCTCACCAGCATGAACGAGATGATCGCCGGGGCCCAACCGATCGCCGCGGCCGAAGGCGTGCCTCCCGCTGACCGGCTCTGGCGCATGGTGCATCACCACGCAGGGCTGATGATGACACGCAACTCCTTCCAGCGGGTTGCGGTCCAGGCCGTTGAAATGCACCGGCTTAGTGAAGCGCCCGCCCAGCGGGAGGCACTCGACAAAGTCGTGGCGCTGCGCGATCAGTACGAGCAACTGTTCGCCGACGTAATCGAGGCCGGTGTGCAGCAAGAGGTCTTCCGTGACGTCGATATCCGATTGGCCACCAAACCGGTACTAGGCGCCCTGAACTGGATCAGCCTTTGGTACGACCCCCAGCGCGGCGACTACTCCACCGTTCATCGGGTGGCCAACGAATACGCCGACTTCATCGTGAGCGGCCTGCAAAGGAGCCGAAGGTGAGCGCTGCGATCCCTTACTCCGAATGCTACTGGAGCGCGGTCGAGACCTGGTCGCGCGAGCAGATCGCCGAGCGGCAGCTGGCGTCGCTTCGTAGCCAGCTGACATATGTGCATCAGAACAGCGACTTCTATCGCCAGCAATGGGACGAGCTTGGATTCCAGCCTGGTGACCTGCGGTCGCTGGACGATATCCGCCGGCTACCACTGGTGCACAAGGCCGACTACGTCAAGAGCCTTGCCGAACGACCCCCATGGGGTACGGCGGTGGCGGCCTCCGAACGCGACTGCCGCCGCGTGCACTTCTCGTCCGGTACGACAGGGCTCCCCACACCGGTCTGCTGGACGCAGAGCGACCTCGAACGGTGGGCTGACCTGTACGCCCGGTCGGCCTACAGCCAGGGGGTACGCGACGACGACGTGTACCAGTGCCTCTTCGGCTACGCCTGGTTCGTTGGGGGGCTCGGTGCCACCGCCGGGTACGAGCGCATCGGCGCCACGGTCCTGCCCGGCGGATCGAGCGAGACGCAGCGGCAGATCGACACGATGTTTCGCTACGGCACCACGGCAGTCAGCGGCACGCCCTCGTTCATGCTGCACCTCGCCGAGACGGCCGAGGCCGGCGGAACTCCATTGACGAGATCGCGGGTGACCCGCATCCAGGTGGGCGGCGAACCCGGTGCCGGGGTGCCTGCGACACGTGCCCACATCGAGAGACAGTGGGGTGCCAAGTGCTTCGATGGCTACGGCAGCCTGGAGTTCCAGCCCATCGCGTGGGAGTGCGAAGACCAACAAGGTGGTCACATCGCCGAGGACTTCGCCTACGCCGAGGTGCTCGACGTAGACACCCATGAGCCCGTGCCTGATAGGACGCCGGGTGTGCTCGTGCTGACTCACTTAGATAAGCAGGCGACGCCCCTCGTGCGCTGGTGGACCGGGGACATCGTCGTCCGCGACAGCGAGCGATGCACCTGCGGTCGCACTCACGCGCGGTTACCCGGTGGCGTCATCGGCCGCGCGGACGACATGCTTGTCGTCCGCGGGGTGAACCTGTTCCCCAGCGCGGTCGAGCAGGTTGTCCGACGGACCGCGGGCGTTACCGGGGAATACCTCATCGTGCTGGACAGCGATGTGACCGACTCAATCACCGGTTACCTGACTGGCATCAAGATCCGGGTCGAGGTCGAGCAGGACTGCTCGGACGATGTCCGCACCCAACTCGCCGAAGCGGTCCGCGCCGAGCTGACCGTGCGGGCCATCGTGGAGCTGGTGCCCGACGGCTCGCTGCCACGCAGCACCCACAAGAGCAAGCGGGTCGTCCGCGAGGGCTAGCGCCCCCGGGTCGACCCGCACGATAGATGACAGAGAGACGGAGCACGATATGACTAGAGAAGTCTTCATAGTTGGTGGAATCAGGACGCCGCATGGGCGTTACGGTGGCTCGCTGCGCGACGTGCGGCTGGTTGAGCTGGGTGGCTTGGCTGGCGCCGCGGCACTCGAGCGTGCCGGCGTGCCGGCGGAGGCAGTCCAGGAGACCGTCGTGTCGAACTGTCGGCAGGCCGGCAACGGCCCCAACCCCGGGAGGCAGATCTCGCTGCGCGCCGGTGTACCCCAACATGTACCGGCTCAGACCCTTAACATGGCGTGCGCCTCCGGGCTGAAGGCGGTCCAGCTGGCGCACCAGTCGGTGATGATGGGTGATTCCGAGGTCGCACTGGTGATCGCGGCCGAGAGCATGAGCACGATGCCCTACATCGGGTCGTCCACGCTGCGCTGGGAAGGTGTCCGGCGAGGTGACATCACGTTCGTGGACGGCTGGCGGGACGGCGGCACCGACCCGATTTGCGGGATGAACATGGGCCAGACCGCCGAGAAGATCTCGCATGAGTACGACGTATCGCGGGACGCCCAGGACGCCTGGTCGGCGCGCAGCCACGAACGAGTCGCGCAAGCCTGGGCCGACGGCAAGTTCGCCGAGGAGGTCGTGCCCGTCGCCGTGGACAATGGGACGCTGGAACGCGACGAGACATTCCGCACCGACAGCAGCGTCGAGCGGCTGGCTCGGCTAAAGCCAGCCTTTCAGGAGGGCGGCACGGTGACGGCCGGCAACTCCAGCCAGATGACGGACGGCGCCGCGTCCGTCCTCTGCGCTAGCGCAGAGGCCGTGGCCCAACACGGTTTGCGTCCTTTGGCGCGCCTGGTGTCGTTCGCGGCCATCGGGGTCGACCCGACCATGATGGGCATCGGCCCGACCGCGGCAATCCCCCTGGCGCTGAAGAAAGCCGGTCTTGAGGTCAGCGACATCGATCTGTTCGAGATCAACGAGGCTTTCGCCGCGCAGATCGTCCAGAACGTGCGCCAACTCGGGCTGGACGAGGAGCGGGTGAATGTCAACGGCGGCGGCATCGCCCTTGGGCATCCCACCGGTCAGAGCGGGACGCGGATCGTCGTGTCGCTGATGCACGAGCTGGCCCGGCGGGGCGCCCGTTATGGCATCGCGAGCCTCTGCGTCGGTGGCGGACAGGGTGTGGCCGCCGTCATTGAGCGGGTCGACGCATGAGTAGCGAGCGCCCGGAAGGCGTGCGCGAGCTCGCGGGGGTGCGTGTCGTCGTCGCCGGCCTGGGGCCGATGGGCCGAGGCATCGCGCGGGTCTTCGATCGCGCTGGTGCACAGGTACAGGTCGTAGACATCTCGGCCGAAGCCGGCGAGCGCGGGCTGGCGTTGATCCGCGACGAGGCGGAGTCGGACGACGAGCAGGTAGCAGCCACGGCTGGCGCTGACCTGGAGTCCGCGCTGGCCGATGCAGATGTGTTCATCGAGGCAGTCGTGGAGGACATGGCCGTCAAGCGCGACCTGCTTGAGGTCGTCGCGAAATTTGGGCGTCCTGATCTGCTCGTGGTCTCGAACACGTCGTCCCTCAGCGTCAGCGAGATGGGCCGGGCGTTCGGCGATCCGGCACGCGTAGTGGGCATGCATTTCTTCAACCCCGCCACCAAGATGCGGCTGGTCGAGGTAATCGTCGGGGCCGCCACGAGCGAGGCGAGCGTCGCTCGGGCGCTTGAGCTGACGCAGGCCCTCGGCAAGGCTGCGGTGACGTGCAAGGATTCGCCCAACTTTGTCGTTAACCGGGTGTGCCGGCCGCTGTACTACGAGGCGCAGCTGCTGGTCACTCAGGGCGTCGAGGTCGCCGTGGTCGACGCGGTGGCCCGAGGAGCTCTGGGCCACCGAATGGGGCCGTTGCAGCTGCTGGACTTCGCCGGTCTGCACACGCATCTCGCATCGTCCGAGACGGCCCTACGCGAATTCGGCGACCCGCGCTACCGGCCCATTCCGCAGGCGCGGGCGCTGGTACGGGCAGGGATGACCGGCCGTGCGGCTGGCCGCGGGTTCTACGACTACGGGCGCGAGAAACCTCGGGACGCGCAAGCGCGGGTCGTCCGGGAACCTGAGCCGTCCAACGGCGTTCGCGTGGCGTTCGCTGGGCCGGACGCGGCACGCCTCGCCGACCACGAGGCGATCGCCTCCGTGACCGACGACGCTGCCGCCGTCGTCGTCTACAGCTGCCGCCGTACGCCGACGGAAATGGACGCCGAGAAGGTACGCCAGCTCGCATCACGCCGAGCGGTCGTGGTTGACAGCTCGGACGGCAGGTGGCTGGATATCCTCCCGCACGGCGCGGCGTGGGTGCGAATTCACCGGACACCTGCTGATGGGCTGTTCGTTGAGGTCGTCGACGACAGGGTCGCGGGCATTACGGTCACGGATGCGGTGGCGACAGTGCTCGACGCGCTCGGCGCACCGAGCGTCCGCGTACTCGCGCTGCCCGGGCTTGTGGCGGACCGCTTGGTGCAGTGCATGATCAACGAGGCGACGGGCGTCGTCGAGGAAGGTACGGCGGACCCAAAGGACGTCGACGTGGCGCTGCGGTTGGCGATGAACCACCCGTTCGGTCCATTCGAGTACCTCGCGCGGTGCGGCGCCGCCAACGTGTACGCCGGACTGCGATCGATGACGGACCTCATCGGCGACCCGCGGTACCGACCGGCGCAACTGCTGCGCCGTCAGGCAGCAGCCGAGGAGCGGCAGTGATGGCGCCGTCCCCCTTGACCGGTCGGCGGGTGGTCGACCTCAGCCAATTCATCGCTGGCTCGGTCTGTGGTCAGCTGCTCGCCGACTTCGGCGCGGACGTCGCCAAGGTTGAGCCAGTGGATGGCGACCCGGCGCGGGTGTTCGCGGACAGCAGGTTCGGCAGCACTTACTACCGCTCCTACAACACCGGGAAGTCGGCCCTGGCCCTTGACCTACGCAACCCGGCTGACCGACGCCAACTGGACGAATTACTGGCCGAGGCTGACGCCCTGGTTATGAACTTCGCTCTGCGCTCACGCGAGCGGCTCGGCCTGGACGAGGCGTCTCTTCGGCGGGCGCACCCCCACCTCGTCGTCACCGTGGTAAGCGCATATGGCGCCGATGACCCGCGCACCTGCTTCGACTCGATCGCTCAGGCAGTCAGCGGATACGCCCTCCTGAACTGCGGCGAGGACGGTCGGCCGAGGATCTCGGCGGGGTACCCGACCGACGTTTTCAGCGGACTGTACGCCGCCATGGCGACCGCGATGGTGCTCCTAGACCCGGACCGGAACGACGGGGTGCATGTCGACGTACCGATGAACGAGGTGGCCATGACCGCCCTCGGGGGTCCTGCCTTCCTCGGCGTGTCTGAGGGTGTGACCTTCAAGAAGGGGCACGGAAATCGCGACGCCGCAACCGCCCCGTCCAACATCTACCGGTGCATCGACGGATTCTGCTATGTCTACGCCGGTCTCGACAAGCATTGGGCGCGCCTACGGCCTTTGGTGGGCGGTAACGATGGAAGCGCAGCCGATCGGATGGCAGACGCCGAAGCATATGACCTGGTGGTCGAGGCATGGACGTCGCGGCACACCGTGGCGCAAGTGTGCGCCCGTATGGACGAGCTGTTGATCCCCGCCGGCCCGGTGCGTGACCCGGTACAGGCACTCGCCGACGCGTCAGGAAAGCGTCCGGGATCCGTTGTCCGAATCTTGTCGTCCGGAGAGGCCGTGCCGCACTACCCGGCCCTGTTTTCCGGTGAGCGTCTGCAGCGCACCCCGGCACCGACGCGGCCCACCCACCCGACGAGCAAGTACCCGACCAGCAAGCAAGAGACCGCGGAGGCCCTCCCATGACCGCTTCGACCACCGCCCCGCAGGCCCTGCGCGACGGCGTCCTGGAGGGAAGGTCGGCCATCGTGACGGGCGCCGGCAGCGGCATCGGCCGAGCTATCTCGTTGCGGCTCATCGAGCTAGGAGCTCGGGTGACGGGCATAGGCCGGCACGAAGAGACGCTGGACGAGACGGGCTCGCTAGCGTCCGTCCCGGGCTGCTACGACCACGAAGTGTGCGACGTCCGCGACACAGATGCCGCAACTGCTGCGCTCGTTAAGGTCGGGAACAGCCGTGGCCTCGACCTGCTCGTCAACAACGCCGGTGGACAGTATTTCGCACCCGCCGTTGACATCACACCCAGAGGCTGGGATGCAGTCATCGACCTGAACTTGACGAGCGTCTTCCACCTGACAAAGGCAGCTCATCCCTACCTTGCTAAGAGCAGTGGCGGCGTTGTCAACATCTCGCTGTCCGGGGTTGAGCGCGGCGGCATGGGCATGGCGCACTCGATCGCCGCCCGAGCGGGGGTTCTCGGCGTCACCCGCACCTTGGCTCTGGAGTGGGCAACGGAAGGCATACGGCTGAACTGCATCGGGCCCGGAACTGTACTGACCCACGCGCTGGGCGACGAGGCGAACCAGCACGTGCTGGGAAACCTGATCGACCGGGGCACGCCCATGCGCAGCCCTACCCCACCGGAGCACGTCGCCGAGTTAGTCGCCTTCCTCGCCAGCCCGGCCGGCGCGCTCATGACCGGGCAGATGCTGCAGATCGATGGTGGTGCGCACCTGGGCGCGGGACTGCACATGCTGCAGGAGGCGTATCAGTGAAGGCGCTGACGCTGGAGGACGCCGTCTCGTCGTACGTCGAGCCCGGCTCACGCGTGTACCTCGGCAACTTCGGAGCCCAGCTCTTCTGTGTGGGTCATGAGCTGATCCGTCAGCGCGTCCGCGACCTCGATGCCGTGATCGCCTCGGGCGGTCTACTGATGGATCAGCTGCTGGGAGCAGGCGTCCTACGCTCGGCCACCTACGGCCATTGCTGGAGCCCAGTAGGCCCGGCACCTGCATGGAACTTCCGTCGCGCGGCGGAGGCGGGCCAGCGCACTGTCGCGATGCACGAGATGAGCCTCGGCCTGTTGACCGCCGCCCTCACCGCCGGCGCCTGGGGGGTGCCGTTCATGCCGGTGCCGGACCTGCCGGGCACCGGCTACGTCGACGAGGACTGGTCTGCAGGGCGCCTGGCCATGGCGAAGAGCGCTTTCGGGAACGCCAGAGTCGTGCGGGCCGAGGTGCCCGACGTCGCCTTCGTGCACGTCGACCAAGTCGATGAGGATGGCAACGGTGTCGTGCGCGGGCCCGTCGGCGAGACCGTCGCCGCCGCCCAGGCGACGCGTCGGCTGGTTCTGGTCGCGGAGGAGGTGCGTCCGGCGTCCGACGTGCGGAAGGCCGGGATAACGATCCCCGGACTACTCGTCTCCGCGTACGTTCACCAGCCAGGGGGGGTAGCTCCCGACGGCACGATCGGCCGGTACGACCGGGACGTCACAGCCTACCTGCGCTACTCAGAACGTTCCTCCACGGTGCAAGGTTTCGAAGACTGGCTTGCCGACGAGGTCTTGCGCACCCCGCACGACGCAGTGAGCGCCTCGTGACCGTCATCCCCTCGACGGACTTCCTGGTCCGAGCCGCGAGGGAATTCCGCCGAGGCGGCTGGGTTTTCACCGGCTTCCACTGGCCGGTGCTCGCGGGCCAGTTGGCGTACGCCCTGAACGGAAAGCCCTTCACACAAGTGTTTGAGGCGGGCTCGAGTTGCCACGAAGCGGGACGGCTGGTGCCCACCAGCACGACCGACTACCCGGCGTATGGCAATGCGATCGGCTACTCCGGCGGAACCGCGGACGTACTACTGGCGATGGCCAGGCGATTCGATCGCGTGGTGCTCGACGCCAGCAACGTCGACATCCTCGGCAGGGTCAATTCGTCCTACGTCGGTGACCGTGACCGGCCCAAAGTGCGGCTGCCCGGTGGCGGCGGCTCGGCGGACATTGCCGCGGTCGCGCGAGAGCTCGTGTGGCTACACGGCAGTGAAGATTTGGGACGGATTCAGCGTCGTGTCGAGCACGTGACGGCCAACCCCGGGCCCGACTCGCTCGTCCGACTGCACACGCGGTGGGGGATCGTCCGGCTCGGTGCGGAACTCTCACTGGAGGAGCTGGCGCCAGACACGCCGGGTGCGGGCGAGTTCGTCCAGCACCTCGAAAGCCTAGGTGCAAGCACCGCGGGCTGCGCGACCCGTGAAGCCGTTCGCGGGACGGAGCGTCAAGCCGCGGCCGAGGTGCTCCATCTCGCGGCCGCCCGGGGATACGCCGTGGCAAGACGCGCACTGCACGAGACGGAGGACCTCTGATGGAACCCACCCGCCACCCTTCGGACGAGCTGACGCAGCTGCGGCGCGATGTGCAGGCCGTGCTCGACGAATGGCTTACGGCAGCACGCTTCCGACCATCGTGCGACGCCTGGCTGCGCAGCTACGACAGTGAGTTCAGCAAGGTACTGGCGCAACACGCCTGGATCGGCATCACCTGGCCAACGCAGCTAGGAGGGGGTGGCCGGTCCAACCTCGCACGGCTGGTAGTCACCGAAGAACTACTACGGACGGGTGCACCCGTAGCCGCGCACTGGATCGCAGACCGCCAGATCGGGCCCGCTATTCTACGATACGGCTCGGCCTCCTTGCAGCGGCGCTACCTACCGCGCATTGCGGCTGGTGACGTCACCTTCTGCTTGGGTATGAGCGAGACGGAGTCCGGCTCGGACCTTGCCTCTGTGCGGACCAGCGCCGTCAAGGACCGTGAGGGCTGGCGCATAACAGGACGCAAGATCTGGACCAGCCAGGCGCACCGCTCGACGCATGCCTACGTGTTGACCCGCACGAGCCGAGGCGAGAACAAGCACGAAGGCCTGACGGAGTTCATCGTCGACATGTCGGCGCCAGGCGTCGATGTGCGGCCGATCTACGACCTGCGGGGCGAGCACCACTTCAACGAGGTGACCTTTGATGACGTGGCGGTGCCCAATGACCACTTGCTGGGCGACGTCGGGAACGGTTGGAGCCAGGTCACCGAGCAGTTGTCGTTCGAGCGTGGCGGCATGGAACGTGTGCTGAGCACCTACCCGCTGTTAGCCGCGGTCCTCGACGTGATCCACGGGCGTGGCACACCGACCACCCAGACCGCCGCGCAGGTCGGGACCGTCCTCGCGCGGCTGACCACACTGCGGCACATGGCGTGGCAAATCGCAGAGAGCCTCGACGCGGGCGTGGCTCCTACGCTGGAGGCGGCCATGCTCAAGGACCTGGGTACAACCTTCGAGCGGGATGTGAACGAGCTCGCGCGCCAGCTGCTCGGCGCGGAGGCCGATCCTGATGCTCAGGACGCCACCGGGCTGCTGGCCCAAGGCGTACTCGCCGCGCCGGGGTTCAGTATCCGCGGAGGTACGACCGAGGTACTACGCACGATCATCGCCCGGGGGACTGCGGCTGATAGCGGCCGCCGCGCCGGTGGGGACGTCGACGGCGTGCGCGGCATGGCTGACGACGTCCTCAACGAGAGGGGCGGCGACCCGCCGGAGGGACTCCCCGACGCGTGGGCGCTGATGCACGAGCTGGGTTGGTCAGGCGTCGGGCTCGCCGAGGAGCGCGGCGGGTCCGGAGGCACCCTGGGCGACCTCTCCGAGCTGACCGAGGCGCTCGGTCGTCACACGACCTCGGTGCCGCTCGCCGAGACCGCCTTAGCGGCGCGCTGCCTGGTCGCTGCGGGCCGCCAGACCCCGAATGGTGTCGCCACGGTGGTGCTGTCGAACCCCGGGTCGCTGATCACGCTCTCACGCACGTCCGAGGGCATGAAACTGGCCGGGAAGGTGACTCGGGTGCCGTGGGCCGCGCTGGCTGATGTCCTCGTCGTGTACGCCGTCGACGTGAACGGTGCTGACGTCGCGGTCGTCGTTCCCGCGGGGGCGCCCGGGCTGAGTTGTATACCCGGACGCAATCTCGCCGGTGAACCCCGTGACACGGTCACCCTCGACGCGGTCGACGTGAGTGCGAACATGCTGCTGTCCGGGGCGCCCGACCCGCTGGCGGTCCGCGCGCTCGGTGGGCTGCTGCGCGCGACGTCGATCGTCGGGGCTCTCGAGAACGCCATGGACCATACCGTCGCCCACGTCACGGTTCGTGAGCAGTTCGGTCGTCCGCTGCTGCGCTTCCAGGCCGTGAGCCAGTCCCTCGCGAGGATGGCATCCGAGATGGCCTCCGCCCGAACGGCGACCGCCGCTGCCGTCGACGCTTGGCAGGGCCGAGAGGACGCGATCGAGCTCGTTGCTGTCGCAAGGGTCGTGACCGCCGCCGCCGCGACTGAGCTCGCGCGCACGGCCCACCAGTTGCACGGTGCGATGGGGGTGACGCGTGAGCACCCGCTGCACCTAGCCACCCGCCGGCTCTGGTCATGGCGCGACGAGTGGGGCACCGAGCAGGAATGGGGCGAACTGCTGGGCCAACGCCTGCTGGCGCGCGGCAGCGGCGGCATCTGGCGCTGGCTGACGGAGGACAACGTCCAGAGAGGAGCGCACCAGTGAGCAAGGTAAACCTACAGGAGGTGGGTGGCCGGTGGACGCTCACGCTGAACGACCCCGACCGACGCAATGCCATCACCGCGGACATGCAGGATGAGCTCGCGGCGGCGGTGGCCACGGTCGCCCGAGACGCGCAAGCCCGGGTGCTCGTCGTCACCGGAGCAGGCAGCAGCTTCTGCGCCGGTGCCGACCTGCCAGCGATCTTCGGTGACACCAGCCGTAGCGTGCAGCAGCTGCGTCGCGACCTACACACCGTCTACGACAGCTTCCTGCGGATTATGGCGCTGCCCATTCCCACCATCGCCGCGGTCCAAGGTCCCGCCGTCGGGGCGGGTCTCAACCTCGCCATGGCCTGTGACGTGCGAATTGCAGGGCCGAGGGCGAAGTTCGCCGCCACCTTTGCCAAGATTGGCTTGCACCCTGGCGGTGGCTGCACCTGGTTCCTTGTTCGTGCCCTCGGGCCAGAAAGGGCGCTGGCCATGCTATTGGACGGGGGCACCCTGGCTGGCGCCGAGGCCGTCGCCGCCGGGCTGGCGATATCACTAGAGGACGACCCGCTCACTGCCGCGGCGGAAACGGCCGAGCGTTGGGCGGCGACAGACCCGCAGCTGACACGCGACATCAAGACCGCTGTACAGACAGCTGTGCGGGCGGACTTTGACACCACGCTCGAGTTCGAGTCCTGGGGCCAAGCGGCGTCTGCGAGCAACCCTGCTGTGCAGGAAACCGTCGCAAGGTTCCGCAAGCCATGAGCGACGTCCTACGCATCGAGGACCTGGACACTGCGGGCCAGTGGCTGCACTTCGACGTTGGCCCGCATCTCGAGCGCTCCTACCGACAGGCCACCGGGTGGTCTGGGGCCGAGGCCCTGGGGGCTGGCCGCCGTCGTCGGGCGACTCGCCTACACGAGGGGTCGCACCATGCCACCCGGTGGCGTGCTGCGCGAGATCGCCCTGACCACCCTCGGGCCTGCACCTCAAACGGTTGTTACCTCATCAGAGTCGACTCCGACGTCCGCGGTGAGCAAGCACGGCGCCGACGCGTGCATGTCGTCACCGGCCTGCGTCAGCGAGACGGTGCCGCCGTCGCCGAGGTCGGCTTCGTCCTGGACTGGCCGGTCGTGACCCCGTGCGGATAACACCGGAGCTTATCGAGGCTTGGGCTGAGGTCGTGGACGACCACAACCCGCTGCACATAGACGCCGCGTTCGCCGGTTGTACGCCGTTCGGGCAGCCCATCGTGCACGGGTTCGCTGCTGTTCTTGCTCGCGTGCGACGCGATGCAGGTGATGCGACCCTCTGCCGTCGGTGGCGGCACGGTGCGGATGCGGTTCCGAGCGCCCGTGCTCGTGGGATCAACCGTGGATGTGGAAGTTCAGGACGCGACCGTCCGGCTCATGTGCGGAGAAATAGAGCCGGTCCAGGTCACCTTAGAACCCGAGGAGAAACGATGATCCAGGCCACCAGCCAGGTATCGGTGCGTGACCAAGCGCCGCCATTCAGCCGTGAGGACCTCGTGCACTACCCCGGTGCCCCGTTGGACTTCGACGACATCCACCACGTCGACGCCGCCGCGAACCGGACGGCGTACAACTGGGTGACCCACGCGGGGCAGTCCTTCGCCTACCACCGTCCGGTCGGCGCTTCGCTGCGGTCTCGGTACCACGTCAACGAGCTCACCAAACCCCGCAGCGGTGACTTCAGACTTACTGTCCTTCAGCAACGCCTCCCCCACAAGCAGCAGCGGCCGCTCGTGGCAGCCACAATGACGCTGCTGCTCAGGGATGAGCGATGATGGCGGAGGGAAGGTGCCCGGTCGCAGCGGGTTCGCAGACACACGACTCGCTGGCCCTGTTGCTGGAGCGCCTCGACCTTCGGCGCGTCGAGACGGATGTTTACGTCGATGATGGCGCGCCCGACTACCTGCCGAGGCTGTTCGGCGGCCAAGTCGCCGCCCAAGCCCTCGCGGCCACGGGCCGCACGGTCGAGACGGACCGTCGCGTGCACAGCCTGCACGTGTACTTCCTGCGGCCCGCGATGCCGAGCGAGAAGCTGTACTTCAACGTCGAGCGGCTGAAGGAAGCCCGCGCTTTCGATACCCGTCGCGTCACGGTGAACCAGCACGGGAAGCCGATCCTGTCTGCAGTCGCCTCCTTTCACATCGCCGAAACCGGCCCCGACGACCCGATGGCATCAGGGCACTCGGTGGACCCCGAGTCGCTGCCCCGTTGGGAGGAGCAGTTCGCGGGTGCCCGTCATCGGTTGAGCCCGCTTTGGGCCCGGTCTCGACCGCTGGACATGCGATACGCGCAGCTTCCCGCAGCCCTTGACCCCGTTCTGGCGCAACGACCGCGGCGCCACCAGTGCACGTACATACGTGCTGACGGTGCCTTTCCGGACGACCCGCTGCTGCATGCCTGTCTTACCGTCTACGCCTCAGACATGACACTGCTCGAGACGGCGATATTGCCCCACAGCACCGTGTGGGGCAACGGGCACTTCCACGGCTCGAGTCTCGATCACGCAATGTGGTTCCACCGGCCCTTCCGCGCCGACCGCTGGCTGCGGTACGAGCAGCACGCGCAGTGCACTGGTGGTTCCCGAGGTTTTGCGACGGGGTGCATCTACGACGAACACGGAATGCTCGTCGTATCAGTCGCCCAGGAAGGTCTGTTGCGGCCTACGCATGGTGCCGGCACCTGGCTCGCCGGCACCGCTCCCCACCACGACGAGCGGCGGTCCGTATGACCGCGAAAAAGGAGACCGTGCTCATCGCCGGTGCCAGCGGCCTAGTCGGCGCTGCGGCTGTCGACGCCTTCCTGGACCATGGATGGGACGTCGTTGCCGTCTCGCGTCGGACGCCGGAGGTTTGCAACGGGCGCACATTCCGGCACATCCCTGTCGACCTTCGCGATCCCGACGCCTGTCGCCAGGCGTTCGCTGCAATGCCGGAGGTCACCCACCTGCTCTATACGGCTGTCTACGAGAAGCCGGGGCTCATCGATGGCTGGAAAGAACAAGACCAGATGGACGTCAACCTCGCCATGCTGCGCAACCTGGTAGAGCCGCTCACCCGTACTGCGAACCTCGAGCACGTGACGTTGCTACAAGGAACTAAAGCCTACGGCGTCCACCGCCACCCCATCCGCATCCCCGCACGCGAACGGCATCCGCGTGATCCGCATCCCAACTTCTACTGGCTGCATGAGGACTACCTGCGCGAGACGGCGGCCATACGCAACTTCGGGTGGACGATCCTGCGACCGCAGCTGGTCATCGGGCCAAACTACGGTGTGGCCATGAACTTGCCTCCGGTAATCGGGGCGTACGCCGCGATCTGTCGAGAGGAGGGTCGCCCTTTCGGCTTTCCTGGCGGTGCGCCCTACGTGACGGAGGCGGTCGATGCCCGCCTGGTAGCACGGGCGGCGCGGTGGGCAGCGACGTCGCCTCAGGCCTGGGAAGAGCGCTACAACCTCACAAACGGCGAGGTGTTCGAGTGGCGTGACTTGTGGCCCGCGATCGCCGACGAACTCGGCCTGGAAGCGGGCCCGGACGAGCCGGTGCGGTTGGCCGAGCTGCTGCCTGCAAAGGCTGACGTCTGGGACCGGCTCGTGCGACGGCACGGGCTGCGCCCGCTCACGATGACCCAGCTTCTCGGCGAATCGCACCACTACGCGGACTATTGCTTCGCCGCAGGGGCCCGATCGGCACCGCCGCCTGCTTTCGTGAGCACAATCAAAATCAAGCAAGCTGGCTTCTGCGACACGCAGGACTCGGAGGAGTCGATGCGACACTGGTTGCGGGTGCTCATCGACCGTCGGGTGTTGCCGTCGCTCAGATGAGGCTCCGGTGTCCTGAGCACCGGCTCCTACCGGGACCGCGTAAACCCGTCACCTGGGGAACCACTGGCCGTCGAAGATCGTGAGCTCGAGCAGAATGGAGTGTGCGTTGAAAAATGTCCCCTGATACGGCCGAGTTCCCGCCCGCAGCCGCTGATACTGAGCAGTTGAGTGTCGTAATGTCCACGCTCTTCCATGTCTTCCAGACGCACCACGAGAGCGTCGATGCAACACTGCAGGAAATCGCGCTCGCCGTACGAAATTGTGTCCCCGGTGCTGAGCAAGCCAGCATCAGTATAGCCCGTCGCGGTCATACGGTGAGGACTCTCGCGGCCACCGGGCCGGTTGCTGCTGAAGTGGATGGCCTGCAGACGGAACTGGGCGATGGACCGTGTCTGCACGCGCTATTCGAGTGCCGAGCTGTCAGGATTCCGATACGCGCACCGAACGGCGGTGGCCGCGATTCGCGTCAGCCGCGCACACTGCGGGGATCGGCAGCATGCTGTCCTTACAGCTATTTGTCGAACATGTACACCTGGGCGCCTTGAACCTCTTTTCCAACAAACCCCGGGCATTCGACGCTTATTCAGAGTGCATCGCGTTATTGTTCGCCACGCACGCCGGCGCCCTGTGGTTGGGCGTGCTCAACCCGCTGGTTCTGCTCAGCGCTGTCTCGGCCAATCACAACGACACCCTCATGATGGTGTTGCTGGTCGCGGGACTGTTCCTCGCGGTGCGCGGGCACCCTCTGGTGGCATCGTGGTGTGCGTCGCCGCCGCCGACATCAAGGTGACGGCCCTTGCCGGGGCCGCGGTGATTGGCGTGGACTACGCCCTGCACCAACGTGGCTGGGCGGCTCGGGGTCGAGCGCTAACTGTACTGACCACAGACGTTGGTGACGTTGACCGGCATGGCGTCGTGACATGAGGAAGACCTCCGGGTGAGGTGTGGAGCTGTCGAAGAACCGCTCCTCACACCGGAGGTCCTCGTGTCCCACGCTAATGCCAAGCTCGCTCCGAAGGGTCGCCTCGCGCTGGCTCGCTGCGTCGTCGATGATGG
>JAABUK010000806.1_pt1 | contig 63303 bp, 55 predicted proteins | sample 5559141 | NCBI WGS metagenome assembly JAABUK01 (sample SAMN10711869, study PRJNA513367) | rock metagenome | isolation source: Antarctica rocks | place: Antarctica: Victoria Land, Pudding Butte nord | collected 2016-01-03
GTACAATAGCTATCCCTTGTGTCAGACGTTATACCCAACCGGAAAAGATCATTAGGCAGATGGGCCCTTCAGCCATATTCGACTCTACGATAGTTGGCCACCACTAAGACGGTAAACACTTGACCGTAGAACTCGCCTGTCATATACTCAAGTCCTTCTGCCCCTTCTTGCAACCATCTTACGGAGCCGCAATGAAAGCGCTCTCTTTCCCCTGCTCCACACAGTATCGCCGATCATCCCTAACTAGTTAGAAGCTACTGCAGAGCCTCCTCACCTTCCATAAACTTCCTCCCCATACAAACTTGCGAACCGATTTCCGTCCACTCGCCGTCCAAGCGAAAACATCTCTCCCCCCCCCGCCCCGCCTCCCCAGCATCACCGCTCCTCGTCTCTCCCCCAATGTCCATAGAATGTCAGCTCCTGCCGTCAGCCGACACCGTGGGATCGGCGCGTTGTTCGTGGGCCGTCATATTCAGCCAGAGCCCGTCGAGCACTCAGGAGGTTTACCGTGAGGCAACGATGATTAGACAGGCTTTTGGCAGGCGACAGCGAGGCACGGGCGATGGGGAGGCGCATACAAGGCTTAGTGAGGACCGATGAGAATCGCTCCATTGCTCCTAAAGAGAGGTGTGAAAGCCTACTTGGCGAGCGGCCTGATTTACGTGACGACCTTGCAGCGTCCTACCAGTTGCCCCTTTTGGCGCACACCCTTGACAAGGATGGAGATAGAGTTGGGCACGTTGAACCACGTGGATCCTTGAGTTCTTGGGAGGGTTGGCATTAAGACAAGATACGGGGGTCTATCAAGCTTAAAATTACAGCGAAGAGGCAATGTCGAATGTTGCTTTGAACAGACATGGAGTCGAAGACCAAACTATTGCTCCCTACACCGCGCTAGCCAGGAGGAGCGAAACAAGTGCCATGCCTGATGTTTTGAAAGCGCGAGGGAAAGTCGACGTCGAAAGCGGTAACAATAGTGGTGCGGGAGCAGAGCGAAGGCTCAAACTGTGGTCATTTGGCGCTTGGCGCTTGACGAGGATGTAGCAGCAAAGAGTGAAAGCGGCGAGGTGCTTAGGGCTGAGGTGCAGGGGGAACGGAAGGTCGAGAACAGTATTTCTAAAGTGCCGTTTTTTCTCATCTTTTCATAAATATAAATATACACCAGTTGGTAAACTACTGCAAAAGTGTTCACCCTCAATTATGGCGCCACCACCCGCAAGGACACTCACCTTCCCTTCACCTCAAAACCAAGTGCTAAGTACTCTAACTATCACTTACTCTCTCAAAAACAATATCTAAATATTAAAAGTCAGAAGCCCCCCCAAAAAAAGGTACTTATTCAGATTCACATCACTATTCTTCCCCGCCACTCAGTTCGTACGATTGTAATGAAATCTCAATCGATTAGAAAGATAAAATAGATTCTCATCTCATCTCCGCCCAGTGGTCCAAAACACCCAGTATCAGCTACAAATACCTACTGACTGCTGATTTAAGATTTGCCTTGTCCCTCTATTCTTCCTCTCCTCAAATCTGATGCGCCAAGTCCCAAGCGTCCACCACACCCTTTTATTTCGCTCTTTCAAGATTTCAAAAGCGGAAACGGAAGCAAATGGAGATAGATGGTGCTCGAGCTGAAAAGGGGACCGACCGGTGGTTCAGCCGGGGTCACAACTCCAGCCTGCTTTGCATTTCAAGCAATAGCCTCACGACCGGCGGAGCGGGCTCTGGGTAATGAACGGGGGTGAGGCTTCTGATTCCTCCTCGTCTTGGAAAGGAATTCTTGTCCGAGCATCTGATGCCAATCGAGCATCTGTACATGCATACGGCGTATCCTACGCCCTCAGATCGCGATTCAATCCATCAAATGCCCAAACTCGATTTTTGCGGCTCTCTCTGTCTATGCTTCCCCTTCTATCCCGCCGTCCTCTTCCCCATCACCATGAACACGCCTCAACACAGCCTCCGCCGGACCCTGCTCCACCACCCTTCCCTCCCTCAGCACAATGCAATAATCCGCACTCCGCACAGCTTCAAGCCGATGCGCAATTGTAATCACGGTACTTTCCTTCATTTCCTCCCTCAGAATGCGCTGGATGCGAAGCGCGGTATCGAGATCAATGGACGCCGTTGCCTGTTTCCCACAATCACCCGCATTAGCTTCGGTTTTAACAAAACATCATGGTTTCAGCTGTACACAAGTGAATGTAGAAAGGGACTTGTGTACCTCATCAAGAATAACAACTGGGCTCCTCCTCAGCACCGCTCTCGCCAAGCCAATGAGCTGGCGTTGGCCCTGGCTGAGGTTGCGGCCGCCGGTGTCAATCTGCGTGTCGAGTTTCCACTGGTGGCTGGGATTGTCGCAGATCTTTAGGAGGACGGCTTCACATTCTGTGTCGGTGTGGTGGTGGAGGGGGTCGAGGTTTTGGCGTAGGGTGCCGGGAAAGAGGAGGGGCTCTTGGGCTAGGAAGGTCTGTGGGTTTGGGATTGTTAGAGGATGGCTTGGTTGGGGAATGGATGGAAGGGGGAGATTGGATGTCTTACTACGCGCGAGCGGAGAGCTTGAGTATCGACGGCTGATATGTCTATGCCGTCGATGAGGATGCGGCCGGATTCAGGCAGGGCTAAGATCAAGGCGTTAGCGTCGTACGTCGATGTGTGCAGCTTCTCTATGTAGACGACTCACTTGTTGCAAGAAGTGCCAATGCTAACGTGCTTTTGCCGGACCCTGCGGAGATGTTTAGAAATACGCCATCAACAATGAAGCAGCAGGTCAGATTTACCGGTCCGTCCAATGATAGCGGTATTTGACCCTGCTCTGATCTTCAACGATACAGAGGACAAGGCCGGATCGAGGTGAGGCGCGTATCGGATGGTCACATCTTCGAAGACGATATCACCATTATATGACGGCCACCAAGCTGGAGGACTGACAGTCCCGGACGTTTCTTGCTCGACATCAAGCAGCTCCACCACCCTTTCCACGGAAACGAAGTCCATTTGGAGCTGCCCGTATTGTCTGCATAATGAATGCGTGGAGGTAACAACTGTACAGTCTCGTCAGATCCAGAATGGAAGGAGACATTAATCTGCAACGTATCGAACGTACACCTAGAAGCTGCAACCAAGACGAAGGCGGTGAGACCAGGTGAGACGCCCGTATAGAGCGCGAGCAAGGTCAGGAGGAGAGTAGACGACGCTGAGAGTATATCAAATCGATACATCAGCCAAGCTTGCAGACTCCAGTAGAAATGGTCCATCTTCTGGAATGCATCTGTCACGCTGATGACGCGGTCTTGGAATCGATGTTGTGCACAGAAGGCTGGATTTGATCAGCAAGCGATAGAACAGAGACGTTTTAGCGGATATACCTCTGATGGTTGTCAAGCCTTCTGACAGTGCTCCGAAGTTGGACATCAACGGACTAAGAGAGACCATCTGGGACATTTCGTCAATTCGGGAAAAGCTTCAAATGAACCAAGGCAGGAAACGCACCTCGAGCCGCCGCAAGCTCTGCGAGGTTGGGAGAAAACGCAGGAATATGAGCACGAAGCCAAGAGTGAGGATAATTGAGAAGACAAGAAATCCTGGCGTAACAGATGCAATTATAGCGATCGAGGACGCCCATTTGATCAAGAGCCAGGCGACGTTGTGAAACTGCTCGCTGATATTTCCATCGATCGTACCAATATCTGAGGTTAGACGGTTCATCAAGCGGCCAACTGGCGTAACATCGTAGAACCGGAACGTGGCATAAGAGACATGTTTCATGATATCTTTGAACATGCGTCGTCCGGCGGTGTAAATGATAATCAACATAACACATCGAGTGATCAAATACATGACAGCTTGCGCGACAGCGATCAAGAAGAATCCAATCAGCCACGGTCGAATATTGACCTCTGGAGATGGCAGCCTTTCAAATGGATTAGAGATCGTCAGCTCTTCCGGCAGGCTGTATGCTTCGCCCCACTGCTTAAGAAACCACGTTTGACCGATTGCGATCAAGCGGTAGAGAGTCAGGATGCAGATCAACGCGAGCCACCACCGTAGCTTTCCTGCTTTGATGTAAGCCCAATATACCCGCGCTTTCACGCCCCCAGTTGCTCTATGCTCATCTTCGATGAACTTCTCAGGCACCGCTGCAAGTTGCTTTTCTGTTTCTCTTTCCTGACTGACATCTTTTCTCGAATCTGAAGATCGTCTTAGGCTTAGACTGTTCGTGAAAGTGGTTTCCGAGCCGAGAATACGAGCTTTGCCTTCTGTGATCTCAACTACCTGATTTGCAAGACGGTGACAGAGATCAGTGCGATGAGTGACGAGCACCACTGTTCTGCCAGCCAACAAGGGACCCCCAAGGCACCTTCGAATGACAGTCTCCGCTGTCTGCTGGTCCAACGCTGAAATCGGATCATCGAGAAGAAGAATATCTGCCTGACTGTAGACCGCTCTTGCCAGTGCTACGCGGGCTTTCTGCCCGCCAGATAGACCAATACCATTCTCTCCAATGTTGGATAGATCGCCGTGCTTAAAGTTGACCAGATCCTCGGTCAGGGCACATGCTGCAATGACTTGCTTGTAGCGAGAATCTTCATAGGGAGAAGAAAAAAGAATGTTTTCCCGTATACTCATACTTTGCAGCCATGGCGTCTGAGCGCAATATCCGGACATCTCAGTCGGTCGGATGAGGTCGCCACTTCGCTTATCAAGCTCTCCGAGTAAGGCTTGCAACAGAGCTGTCTTGCCTGTGGCAACTTTACCACAGACGATTGTCAATCCGGTCGGAAAAGCAAGAGTAATGTCATGCAGCACTAACCGGCGTGCACCCGGCCAAGCAAAGGATGCGTGCTTCAATTCAAGCTGTGTGGCTGAGGTTGGCAGAACTTCTGTTTCGGCCTTGTTCGGCTCACTCATGAAGGCTTCCAGGCGCTGAACACCAACGTATGCATTCAATAAAGCGTTAATTAGACCAGGGATGTCGCGGAGATTAGTTTCTAACATACTAAATAGCTGCAGAGCAGGAAAGGCAATGTCGATCCGGAGAGATTGTCCTGCAAGGTACGTATAGGCGTAGAAAGCAGCGACAGGAAACATACCACTGGCGAAGGTATTCGTAAAGCTGATCAAAATGCCCCAGATGCTGGTTATTATCCGGATGTTTAATTCGTGCTGCCTTGCTTTCATGATCTGGCTTAGCCATGCATCTTGCCACCCATACCAACGCAGATGGCGGATTGCTTCCACGAATTGAGAAATGATTTGGAGCTTGCTGTCAGTGGCTGCTCTACGGACTCTTTCCCACCTTAGTAAGGCTCGAGCTATCAGCGCATTGATCGCTTGAGCAACGAATACTGCAAGAACGCCAACCAGACATGGCCAACCGATGAGCCTCCATATGAGTATAGCCGAGAGAATGAGGCTAAGAGGTTTCGTACTGAGGGATGAGAACTCCCAGATTCTTTATAGACATCAGTATACAGGTCAGGCGGGTTTCTGAATTCATAGTCGTACCTTTGCGCCACTTCATAAACGTCGTTGCTGTCATCTAGGTCAATGATATGATCATAGTACAAAAGCTTAGTGACCTACCGCATCAGATTAAGTACCTTACCCATCGATGCTGACTCCTTTTCTTGTTCGGGCTTCTGGTCCGATCGTTTTGTGTTTTCGACAATGCTATCTGCGACCGATTCTGAATCTGCATCAGGCCGATTCTCCTGCAAACCAATAAATTTCCTGGTTAACATTTTTTCGTAAAGCATCGTTATCATCTCTCCACGTGATCTTTCATAGGCGCGTCGACCAAACCAGAGGCTGAAGACTGATGATTGACTTGCAATAAGCCGAGCAAAAAGGGACAGGACAGCATAAACGACTGCAGAACGTCTAGGTGCATTGAAGTCTTCCATCGATCGGAGGAGTTGTTGCAATAATACGGGTACCGAGAAGTCTATTATGCAGCTCAGCCACTACTTCTTTCAAAAAGGTTCGGGGGAGAAAACCATACTTGCCAGTAGCTCCAGGAGACCGAGGAGGGATATGATCACCAGATCGATACGATTTGCCACAAAGACACGTCTCAGTACCGAGCCTTGAAGCTCACGGAACGTATTGTGCAGTCTTCTGTGCTGAAACTCGTAGCCCAGCATCCAGATGTCTTGATCATGCAACTGCCTTTTCGCTCCTAAGGAGATAAGGGGTCCCATCCAGGAGACAGTCATGAATTGCCACAGCGACAGATTGTCCTCAGGGCTACGGTGCAGCGGATCGGGCACGTTGAAAGCCGGGCTGATCTGGTCATTCGGCAGATCAGGATCTCGCATTGGCATACGTAGGATGCTTGCAGTGCCAACAAGTGCCGCGAACGTTCCCAAAGCGGCCGCCATGTTTTCATAGGCCAGGACAGAGTGGCTTTGAATGAGGAGAATAGCATGTGACCAAAACAGGCTGCTGTAAAGCACGAGCAGTGGAATTGACGTGGTCTTTGAGCGGTTCATGACCATCAAAACGCCAGCGACCATCTTACGATACCAGATAAGCATGCATCCTACATTTCGGGATGAAACGTACCCAAGCTGTCGTGAGCAATGCAGCTGAAGTCTGGAAGGAAGGAAAGCACATGGTAATAGCTTGTGGAACCAGCCCTGAAAGAGAAGCTATGCTCAGAGCAACCATTGACCTCGATGGGCGCTTTTTGCCTTCTGGGAAGAGCTCTCCTGGCTCGTCCATCAACTCCTTGACGAATGGTTCGGTCCATCGCGGTCGCTTGCCGAATAGATGCCGTGACGCAGTAGCAAGAAGGATGCAGGCTGCAACACCCACTGGGATTGCCGAGATGACTGGAAGAAAGCATTTCTCAAACCGGGCTTCGACAGGGTCCTATCCGAATCATCATCAGTTTTCGTTCTGGCTGCTGACTAGACGGCAGTAGAGCACTGTACCCAGATTCTGTGGCATGGTGACGGCCAGTGTCCTAGACTAAGGCGGAGTGCCTGTTCGTTTCTCAGTAGTCCCTGACGAATAATCTGCTTCATGGTGTAGAGTTTGAAGAGGTCGCGTCATTAATATACGCGCACTCGGAGCTCCTGAGGTACCATTGTGAAAGAAGGTCAACGCGGCATTGGTTGTCGGAGATCTCCCTGCTTGTGTGATCTGGGTGTTGGTTCCATTTCACTCTCAGCCATGTTGTGGGGTCCGAGATATCTACTGCAGACGATGCTCATGATATTGTGGCTTGTTCAGGTCGTAGACCCAACTTGAAACCCATCGTCACCAATGAAGATTGGATGGAATACTTGCCTCCACCGTTGCGATAGACTATTTTTCATTCTAAATTTAGGCTCCAACAAACAAGTGATTCCGTCAACTAGTATCCAGTGCCCAATAAATGAAAGGCAAAACTTCTGGCCCTCAGCATGTCTTCCGCGCTGGCTGATATACTTACATCACGGCTTCACCAGCTTTGTCAATGCCATGTTCGGACATCGGCAGACATGGTCTACGCAGGCCTCTGAGGAGTGGTTGCCCATTCGCCATCTCGAATTGCGCCCACCCGCCTCGTAGAAGAACCCTGAATGTGGGAGCTCGAGTGACGAAGTATGCCCTTACTAAGTCCCCCACCCGTCTACTGCGCCAGCCCGCCTAATGCGCCATTATTTTCCCCCTCATCCACCCTCACCGTCAACTTTCTAGACGCGACAGCGAGCTCAATTTAATAGCTATGAGTTCATTATTTGAACTCAGTATAGCTGCAGCTCTATAAGAGCTAACAGGCCCTTCAAATCCCTCATTTCGCGTTATGAAGATAAAGTACGGAATTTCGCGCGATACTCTTTGACGTCACCTTAATAGAGAAATTTCATGATAAATTACGCGTTAATCATCGCAGTTTTTGTTAATTAAACAAGAAAATAGCTTGATTTAATAGATATTTTCTCTTAAGATGAAAGAATAGACTCTCACACACAAAACTGTTCGCAAGATAGCAGCTTAAATATTAATGAAATCAGACAATCTAAAAACAGTAGATAAGAAATGACTTTTACGCTTCTTAACGCGTTATTCTGAAATTTATTTAAAGATAAATTGAAAGATAGATGCTTTATAAATTCAGAGTATCAATCTTATTAATTTACGAACATAATATTTATTATTTTAACGCGTTTTTCTTATAAATAAGATTACTCTTAAAGATATATAAAATATAAATAAATTAGACATTACTTTAAACTATTATATATATTAATAAGTTATAAGTATCTTCTTCATCTCTTAAATATATAAGAAGACTTTCGAGAATTATGAATAAATTATAATTATGAAGATAATATTAGTTATAAAAAGTTATATTTAATATCTTATTATTTTTAAAAGTAAAAATATATAAAGTTTATAATTTAAGTATATAAAGATTTTAAATTAATTATATTCTTACTCTAAAAATAACTGAATATTAAATAATATTAATATATAATAATTAAAAGAGATATTTATATCTAAAACTTAATTAAAGCTCGTTAATATTTATTAAATTTTACTTCTTAATAATTATAAAAGTTATATTACATCTAAATTTATATAAATATGCTTTTAAAATAAGATTTAATTAATTTATTTATCTTCTTATTTAAATTATATTCTTTAATCTCTTAATTTCTTAATATTCTCATAAATTAAATAAAGTTATTAAATTAAGATTAAAAGTTTAACTTAATTTAAGAATTTAATAATTATTAAGAAGATTTACTTTATTAAATATTATAATAAGATAAGAGAATATATTCTAAATAAAGTCTATATTAATATCATGATCTCAGCTAATAAGTCACTTGTTAACTAATGTATTCACATCTTCAACTTCTTAATATCTTTTCTTTGTTCGAAGATTCTCTCTTAACTACTACTATAATTAATAGTTAGTTATAATTATCCCGCTTTCTTCTCCTCTTCAACTATTATATTAAATAGATATAGAGAGAAGAAAAGAGATCTCTAAAAAGATTCTTTAGAGATTAGTTTCTATTATATAAAACTAATTAATATCTTTATTAATATTAAGTTAATATCTCATCATTATCACTCTATTCTCATTATCTATCTATTATATAATTTATCTTAATATTCTAATCTCTCTAATCTTATAATTATCTATAAGAGTGATAACTAAATCTGTAAGAATGATAACGCCTTCTCTTAATCAGTCGAAAAGTTCGATAACTTAATTCTTCTTTTTAGAATTATCTATCAGAATTACATCTACAATTCTCCGTCAGTCTGATTTAATAAAAATAAAGATTGAATTAGCTTAAGAATAACTTCTTATTTAAACACTTTAAGAATTATAATAAACTAAAGAAAGCATATAAGTCTTACTTTATAATAAAGATATTAAAAGATTTATATTTTTAATAACTCATTTCTTATTTATATCTTAGTATTATAGAAGGCGGGATTAAAGCTCAAGAGACAAGAAATCAATTCAAAGAATAACGTACGAATCCTTGACATTTAACTAGATATCACACTCAGATGGCAATCTCATCTCCGGGCAGTTAAAGCAAAATCAGTCTATCTAATTAACGCTCTTTATATGATCACAGGATTTATCTGAGATGTCTCTTTAAAAATAGGAAAATAAGTATATTAAACAGCTATACACCCAGCTATCACGTACGGAACAAGCATCTGATATATATCAGAAGAGATTAAAGAATATTGTAAAGAAGTAAGTAGAAAACTATAAACTCTTTAAGATAAGTGTCTCTGTATGATTATAGAAGTATATAAAGCAATCTTAATAAAGATCTTAGAAGTAAAGATATATATTTAATCTCTAAATCTTTACACAGAGAATCTGATAGCTAAGATTATAATTAGAATTCAAGTATTTAAAGTTATTAAAGAAATTAACAATATATGTGCTAGAATCGCAAGATAAATTACAGATAGAAGAGATTATACAATAATAACTCGCGTAATATTAAGAGATCATATAATTAAGTGACTTACTCAATTCAATTCAAAAAATCAGAATATAATAAGATTAGATAATGAGACTTCTCTATCAGATCTATCATGAGAGAAATTAAAGAAGTATATGAAGTTTTAAAAGCTAAGAAAAATATACGAAGAAATCTGCTCAGTCTGCGAATAAAAATAGAAAAAGAGATAAAAGAATAGTTAAAAGAGAAAGCATTTAAGAATAATTCTTTCAGAACTAAATAAAAATTTAATAATATTATATTAGGAACTTAAGAAATATAAGAGCACACTTCTTATATAGTTTCATACGAATAAAATTAGCTTCAATCAGTTTCTACATAAAAGAAAGATGCCCGGAATTAAAAGCTTTTAATATGAGTGCACATAAAATGATATAATAGTAGAACACGTTCTACTAAAATATCTCTAATAAATTATAGAAAGAATGAAATTTATCAATCCTCTTCATATAATAGATCTGAGAATAATCCTTTCAGAAAAGAAAGGATGTAGAGTAGCTATTAGAATGATACTCTATATAAAGCTGCTCAATTAATTTAAATTAATAGAGGAAGTCCTATAAAGTAAGAGAGAAGAGAAGAGAAGAGAAAGAGAGAGAGAGAGAATAAATTAAGTGGGAAACAGAAAATTTGATTTAATAGATATTTAAATGTTTGTATAAGAAGATCTACATAAATTAGTTTTAGTCTGAATTAAATAAATAGAATTTACTACTATTATCTTAACATTATAATATTAAGTTATCAGTAAAAAGAAGATATATAAAAGATAGCGAACATTTATAATATAAATCAAAGACTAAAAACTCTGATAAATATAAAGATAGATCTTTAAAGAAGCTTAAAACATTTCTTTAAGTCTATAAAAATATTATTTAAATAAAATCATATTACTTTAATAATAAAGCGCAGAAGATATACTAAATTATTATCTTTTTTAAAAGAAATTCAGTAGAAATATAAAAGCATTATAAGAAGAATATCTATAACAAGAATAATAATATCTTTATCTAAAAGAAATTTGAAGATTTTCTTCAAAACTTATAATCTAATTTAATAAATCGCCGGCTTATTACCGCTTAAAGATATAAAGAAGCGTATTAACAAGAATATTAGTTCGCTTAATAATTTACTCTTTATCTTAAAGAACTTAAAGCTATTCTTCCTTCTTATAATGAAGAATAGAAAGCTCAATATCTTTTTATAAAGCTGAAGTCATTATTAAGAAAGAATAGTTTATTAAAGAGAGATATATCTTTATTATATTAAGAATTGCTAATATTAACATAATATTTTAAGAGAATAATGAAGACTGATAATCATAATTAATATCGCGATAAAGATTTAATTAAGTCTATTTTATCTGAGACTGTTAACAGAAGCTAATTAAAATTAAAAAGTAGCTGACATTCTAGTTAAAATTCTAAAGATAAGTCTGCTACTCATCATTCTAATCTTAATAATATTTCTCTTAATTCTTTAAATAAGTTTAAGATTAAATGTTATAAGTATTATAAGTTTAAACATTATATTAATAACTGCACTATTAACATTATATTATTAGAAAAAGAGAGAACTTATTTTTAATAGCTTCGCTGAAACTGATCACTTTAAATAAGAAGTAATATATTATTAACGCGGATATAAATGCTGAAGATAGCTTTTATACTGCGAAATATCTTCTTAATATTACCGCGAATCTGAATTTAATCTCGTAATTTATAGTAAAGAAAATAAGTCTTTTAAACTTATCTGTAGAGTTAATCATTATATTATAATAAGAAAATAATTTCATCTTTTATTTCTTAGAAGCTTATTTACTTTTTATTAAGATAAAAGATTTTAATAAAGTTATTAGAATCTATAAAGTTGAGTTTCATGCGGTAGATTTATTCAGTCTAAATATTAATACAATTCTTAATCTTTCTTAACTAGAAATCGAGAACTCAGATTTCTTCTTCAAGACTTATTAATAGAGATTCCCGTTAAAGACCAATAATATTAAATTAGTTCAAGAACTTCTTTTATTAAAGAGATTTATTTGAAAGAATAAACAGATTTTTCTTTACTGTATATTAAAGATAATTAACAGTTGTTATATTAAATCCGCTTTAACTTCAATTATAATAACTACTTTAAATTAGAAAGATCTTCTAAAGAAATTTTAAGAATACTTTAATATTTTCTCAGATAAAAGTATTAATAATCTCTCAAAGCATAATTAATTAAAGCATAATATTAAATTAATGTTTGATGAGTAGTCATTATTTAGCCCGTTATATATCTTGTTAGAAAGAGAATTGAAAATATTACGGGAATATCTTAACGCCGCTTTAAAAAAGAGATAAATCTGTTTAAGCTTTAATCTCACAGAAGCGTTTATTCTATTCATTTCTAAAAAGAATAAAGAAATAAGATTGTGTGTTAATTATTAAGAGTTAAATAAAATAATAATCAAGAATCATTATCCTCTATTTTTAATCAGTAAAACTTTAAACTGTATAATTAAAATCATAATCTTCACTAAACTTAATTTGCGAGATATATATTACCGATTTCGTATTTAAAAAAAAGATGAATAAAAGATGATATTTTAAACGCGTTATAGTTATTTTGAATATAGAATAATACTCTTTAAATTAACTAACGCTTCTACGATCTTTCAATTATATATTAACACAGCGTTATAAGATCTTCTTAATATCTCGTGTGTGATATATCTTAATAATATTCTAATCTTCTTAAAGAGTAAAAAAGAATATATTATTCACATTAAAAAGATATTTAAGAGACTTCATTATTTCAGTTTATACATTAAGCTATCGAAGTATGAATTTATAATAACTTAAGTGAATTTCTTAAGATTTATTATAAATATCAATGGCGTAATAATGAAATTAAGTTGTGTAATAATTATTATTAAATGATCTGCATTTACATTTATTAGAGAGCTTTAAATTTTTCTGAGATTTACAAATTTTTATCGCAGATTTGTGTAGAACTACTCTCATATCATCTCTCTCCTTATTAATTTATTAAAGAGTATTAAGAATAGTAAACAAACTGATCTTTTTATATTTAATATGAAATTAAAGAAAGCTCTTAAAGAACTTAAGCGAGTCTTTAGTGAGATATTAATATTGCGTTATTTTAACTTTTAAAAGTTAATATATATAAAAATCGATGCTTTCAATTATATAATAAGAGAGATCTTATCGCAATCATTTAAGAATGCTGAGAACAAGCTATTATAATACTTAATAGTCTATTTTTTTTATAAGCTTATAATTACGAAAAAGATTTATAAAACTTATAATAAGGAACTTCTAATTATCGTTAAGCTATTTAAATAATAATAATATTATCTGTAGAAAGTAAAAGAAATCACAGAAGTTTAATGCAATCATAATAATTTAAAATATTTCATAATTATCACGATATTAAATAAATATCAGACACGATAAGCTTTAAAATTATTAAAGTATAACTTTGAAATTAAGTATTAATCAGATAAGTTAAATTCTATAGATTTATTATTAAGATGATTAGATTATAAAGTCTTAAAAGAAGAGTAAGCAGCTATTATATTATTTACTTTAAGAAATAAGCTTCAGAATATCTTTATGTAAAATATAATATATTAAGATTTTAACAAGATATTGAATAAAAATAAGATATTCATCTCTTAAGATTTTAATGTAAGATCAGTCTTGCGTAATAATTCTATATAGAAGAGTGAGCGGTAAGAATTTAATAAGATATTGAATATAAATGTAATATTCATCTCTTCAGATTCTGATAAGATATTAGCTAAAAATAAGATGTTTATCTACCGCAAAAAATCTATACTTAAAAGTCGAAATGTTAATATAATATTAATAAGTTCTCAAGCTCTCCCGCAAGTTTTTCTTAATAAAAGAGTTAATCTATCAGTAATTAAAGATGTGAGATCTTCTTCTATATAAATATTATATTATATTAATTTAAATAATACTATAAATCTTAAAGAAGCTTAAGTTAATAATTTTTCAATATCTCACATAAATAATATGATATATACTGGCGAGATAACAGAAGTACCGCTTAATCCTCTCACTAATGTTAAAGATTGCAAACTTCTTATATTAAGACGCGTTATTATAATAATAATAAAGTTAATAACTTATAAATTACTTAATATTTCTCTCTCAGAACTTCTTCTAATATTATAATAAGATAACGACTTTATTTAATGAAAGAAAGCTAAGATAATATTAAGAAGTAAGCGGCTTATTAATGAGATTAATAAATGATGAGTAGATTTGAATAATCTATTTCGCAGATATAATAATATCTTTATCTCTGTGAATTTAGTAATTTATAATGAGATTCTCTTAATAAAATATAATAATTCTTTAAATAATCATTTTAATATTCGCAAAATATTAATATTACTCTATCAAAACTTCTTCTAATTAAGTATAAATAGAGAAGTAAAGAACTTTATTATAAGTTATAACATTTATTAAAGAACGAAGATAAAGCGGTATTGATTATATGACGCGTTATAATCGCTACTTCATTTCTCTGCTTCGTGAAAAGAAATCATTATAAACTTTATTATTAACTTATCTTTTAATGCTAAAGAGAGAACTACTTTTAATTCTATTCTTATTATAATAAATAGATTCACGAAATTTATAAGATATATTACTGTAAATAAAACTATTACTACTGAAGAATTAGTTTTTATATTTAAGAAACGTATTATCAGCGACTTTAATATATTAAATAATATTATCTTTAATTAAGATTCTATCTTTATTTTATATTTCTGATTAATATTATATTTTTATTTAAAGATTAAGAGAAGACTTTTAATTATATTTCATTCTTAAATTGATAATCAAATTAAATAATAGAATTAAGAGCTTAAATAATATCTTCGATGCTTTTCAATTTATTATCAAGATAATTAATATAAGCTGTTATCACGCGCTCAGTTTTATTATAATAATAGTATTTATTTCATAATTAATATAACTTCAGTATTCGCTTTAATAAGATTTTATTTTTAAAGATTATTTAATCTCGCGAATAAGATTTTAGAAGAGAAGATATCGAGTGCTAAAAAAAGAATTAAGATTATAAAAAAATAAAGAGAAGAATTAATAAAGTATTGAAAGAAAGTTATAAAATATTAAATAAGATAATATAATGAAAAGTATAAATTAATAACTTTTAAGATAAAAAACTAAATAATACTTTTTATAAGAAATCTGAGATAGATTTATTTTAATAAAAAGTTAGCAGATAAATATATTAATCTGTTTTAGATTACTAAGATAATAAAATAACAGATATATTAGTTAAAGTTATCATCTTATTAAAAGATTCATTCAGTTTTTCATATCTTATTTCTAAAGTCTTATTATTATAAAGTCGGCGAAGACTTAGTATAATATACTGAATCGATACTGCTAAAGAATAAAGATAAGAAGTGAGAAATAAAATAAGTTTTAAATAATTATATTTATTAAAGAAGTTAGTAATATCTTATTAAGTGAAAAGACTGATTTATAATAGAAAGCACTTAGATTAAGATCTTTAATATAAGAAATGCTGAAGAATTGATTTAGAAATATAAATCATTAATTTAATCTAAAGTTAATAAGATGAAATGTAAGCGCCAAATATAAAACACTCTTTTCTAATTTTTTTTATAAAGTTTATAAATTTTATTGAGACTCAGATACATTTAAATATATGAAATTAAATAAAGAAATGATTTAAAACTTTATATAAAGAAGAAATATAATTAAGACTTAATAAATTGATTTAAATAAGAATTCTACTTCATCAGTATATTATTAATATATTATAAATAGAGAGTAGTCATATAATAAATTAAGTCATATTAAAGTGTTATAATATAACTAAACTTCTTATAAGATAGCACAGCATAATAATTATAATAACAGCTCGCTAGAATTCTTCTTTAATAATAATGGAAAGACGAAGCTATTTATAATTAATAATTATTAATAAAGTAATAACAATATATATACTTTAAAGCGCTTTACATTAATTAAATATTACAGCGAATCTCAAATATCTTTAATTATAAGTATGATTAAACAAATTAAGTCTTTCATATTACGCGTATTATATAATAACTTATTAAGACGCTAATTATTACGTTTCTAATTCTTAATATTATTCTTCAATCTTTAATCTTTATTAAAAAATATCTTTTTATCTTTCTTAAATATTATTATCATTAAATTAGTTTTAAGATCTTTCTTAAATTTTAAATTCATTATCTCATTCTACCGTCTCATTAATTTATTTATACGCCCGAAGAATTTTTCTGGAATCTATTTATTAATATAATAATAGAAAGTAGAATAAAGAATATATATTAAAATAAGTTTTATTCTCTTTAATATAATATTCACAGCACTTAAACTTCTATTATTCACACATACTATTCTAATTATTAAGATATGTCAAATATTTAATATAGCGCAGATAATATTATTATAATAAAATAGAGATGAGATAAGAATGTTTAAATAAGAAAGATAATATTAAGATAATATTAATAGAATATTTAAAAGATTTTCTTATAATTTTAATATAATAAAAGACTTATAAAGTTATTATAAAGACTTTATAAAAGACTTTCAAAGATTATAAAACTAATAAGATTATATAAGAGATTTAATAAAGAAGATTTAATTCATTATAAAGACTTAATAATAGTAAGATAATAGTAAGTAATAAGAGTGTGAGAAGAAAAGAAGTACTATTATAAGAAAAGAAGTAGTTACTTATACTTAATAAAAAGTTTATAATATTAATCTACAGAATTAATTATAAGAGTGACTAATCTATTAAAAGCGATTAAATTTATAACTTAATATATCGCGCTAATTAAGATTAATTATCTACTTTAATTTAACGCTTCTCTAACTTTATATTAAGTTCTTAATCTATTAATCTTTAATCTACTTCTATTATTAAAATAATATTCTTAAAACACTCGCGTCTTATCTTCGTCTTTATTATAATATTATAATATATTATCTAACTTTTATCTTCTTCTTACTAGTAGAGTAATTTTATTAATCTGATTCTAGTTTTAAAGATAGAATTTCAGAAGAGAAGATATTATTATAATCTCAGCTAATAAGTCACTTATTAATTAGTATATTCGCATCTTCAACTTCTTAATATCTTCTCTTTATCTGAAGATTCTCTCTTAATTACTACTATAATTAATAGTTAGTTATAATTATCTCACTTTCTTCTCCTCTTTAACTATTATATTAAATAGATATAAAGAGAAGAAAAGAGATCTCTAAAGAGATTCTTTAAAGATTAGTTTCTATCACATAAAACTAATTAATATCTTTATTAATATTAAGTTAGCATCTCATCATCATTACTCTATTCTCACTATTTATCTATCACATAATTCACCTTAACAATTAAAGCTAGATAATATAAAGCTGATCTATTTTCTTGAAATTTTAAAAAGATTCTTTAATTAAAGTAAATTCTACTCAGCTATATTATCTTAAAAATGTCTTAAAAATAATGAAATAACAACTTAATAATTCTTTAAACTTCATAAAATAAGTAATAATTTTTAGAGATTTAAAGCTCTCTTCTTAACACTGTAAACTCATTTTAAGATATATAAATTCTATTTAATAAAATAGTAAAAGTATTTAGTGAGCTACACTCCAAAAAAGCTTATAATATACAGCAAATCAACGCTCAGATCTTAAAGATAAAGGAGATTAACGTAAAGAGATAAAAAAAAGATCTCAATTAACTTAAATAGACTGTTTGTGGATATCAAAAGCATACAGACTATAAAAGAAGAGTAACAGCGATGTCTAGCCCTATCAAAATCGAAGGATTTAGCCGCGGAGGCCCGTAAAACAGCGAATAGGGTGGTAAGCCTATCTATTACAGATATGAGCTTCGAATTCAGTATGTTTGCTGACGTAGAATAGTGGAGATAGAAATACGATATTTCGCTTTTTCTAGAATAATGGCGCATTAGGCGGGCTGGCGCAGTAGACGGGTGGGGGACTTAGTCAATGCTAAATAGTAGCAGAAGTAACATTACAAGAATATGCAGGAACGAGGTTCCTTTCCGTGCATCCTTGTTGCCCTCATCCATCTCCAGACTCCTGGGCATCCTCATCACTGCTTTTTCTCCATATCTCCAGCACGAACATTCAACCCCAAACCCTGACTGTCAAGGTACAGCTTGTTCTTTCCACCCGCCTCCTGCATAATGGTAGCAATCTGTCGTGCATTTTCAATCTGTCTCAAATCCACGTAACTCCTACTCTTTTGAATCGCATCTCCAATGAGTTGTGCAGACTGTGCCTCACCCTGCGCCCTCACAATGGTGGCCTGCTTCTCCTGTCGAGCTTTGTCGACAACGAAAGCTGCGCGTTGTGCTTCTTGCTGCGCCACTTGCTTTGCTTCTACGGCTGCGGTGAATTCGGGGGAGAACGCAAGGTGAGTGAGGGAGACGTCATCGAGAAGGATGTTGAAACGCGCGGCACGGCGTTCGAGATTATCTCGGACGAGGCGGGCGACGTTCTCTCGCTGAGTGATTAGTTGTGAGGCATTGAATTGTGCTACAACGGACTTCAAGACCTCGTTGACGATCGAAGGCAACACTCGCTCATCGTAATCCGTTCCCAGAGTACGGTAGATTTGAGGTAGGTGTTGGACATGTGGACGGGAAAGGACTCTGCAGGTGATGTTGACCATTTGAAGATCTTTGGTTCCGGTCAAGGAGGCAACATTGCGCGGACGGGCGCGGACGTCGTAATCGATAGGGGTCTCAAACCAAGGAATCCGAAGATGAGTTCCTAGATGTCGTGAGTACTGGGTAGACTAATAGCTTGGATTGTATGCGAACCTTCGTTGTAGATTTCCTTCTTGACTCCGCCTACTCTGGTGTACTTGATAGCTCGGTGACCACCATCAACTGTTCACATACATTAGCCATCATCTTTACCTGAGGCAGAACGGATGAACGTGCCGTTAAATAGCGAATTTGATACGATGTAGCCTCCAATTCCAAGCAGGATCAGAGCTGCAAGCGGTCTCAACTGAGCACCACCTGGCATGCCGCCGCTGCCGCCAAATCTATTGCGAGTCCGCTGCTGTAGGGTTTGCTGAAGCTTTCGTATGGTCTCCCGAGGATCCTGGGACATTTTGACGGCTGGTGTTCCTCGATGAACGAGGATCAAAGCTCGAAGATGATGTTCCTGGTCTGTCGAGGAATGTAGATCCAGAAGGAAGTTTTGCTGCTTGATGGACTAGCTCATTTTGGCCAAGAGTTCATAAATCTGCGTCAACCTAATTACTCGATACAATCAACCTCGTCTTTGATCTGCTCAGTCTTCCCTGCTCCGGCCCTGTTGCATACCTTCTCCCACAGGTCGACGCACTGTTCAGAGTCGGCCACCCTTTGTAAGTTCTTACAATGGTGGCTACTCACCTCACTCGCAGTCTGGGCTTCTTGGCTCTGCACCCCCGCCCAATCTCTATTTCAAGTTTATTGCGCAGAAAAAGAAGGCTCTGGACAACGACTCATCGCCTTTCCAGTCACTTACTGTTGTTGACAACTATGTCCTCCTCTGAGCACTTCTATGATTGACTTCGGAAACATTCATTCTGGAGATAAACCAACGCAAGCTGTACACATACATGCCTTTTGTATGCCCAAACACCATCCACGTCCCTAAACTACGTTCACCACCCAGCCTATCTGATCCAGTCCATCGCCCCCTTGCTCAGGTTTCTGCAGTTGCTCCCCCTGTTCATCATATAACACTCTCCTATCCATGGAACAGCCAGATCGCACTCCGCCCTATTCAATGCAAGAATGGAAGCCCTTTAGCAAGCACTTTTTCGCACATTGATATTTGATGTGCACCCAAAAGACGGTAAATGGACTCTTGATACAAATCATGGTGGCCAGTGACATTGAACTTATGATTTCGATGTACTCCAGGCTTCAACAGCTAGGACAAATTGAAGTGGGCATAGCTACTCAGGTTGTACTTCAGAGTATGGGGCAATAAGTACCTCAGGCCTTCCTAATGGCCATCAATCCTGATAAGCAAGTTTTCGAAATATCTTTTCCTTGTCAGCTTTTGCGAACAGAGGGGCAATATTGAACGACAGAGGACGCTTACACGGGTACAGCGCCTGCTAGAGCAACAGATACCAGGGCCGCGGACATCATAGAAGCTGAGGACAGGATCGCTAGTGTTACAGAGTTGAAAATGCTTACCGTTTTGAGACCCGTTGAGAGTTTGACCTCGGAGCATACAAGATGGTATCAGACTTGTCGGCCAGGTCTATGTGCTTGGTGTCATGTATGGTGAGCCTGGGAGGGCGAAAACAACGCATGGAAGGAGATTAGTCTTGATATGACGGCTTCGTTTCTATCGCCACCAGAATCTTGAGTTAACCCCTACTCGTTGATGCTGAATCAACCGTATTATATGAGCGATGGGAAAAGAAAATTTTACTACGTAGGTGAGGCTCAAGGGCGCGCACCCTCATTCCTTCCGTGTTGCACATAATGACTCATTCAACAGAGGGCCGCATCGCTTCCATCAGCTTTGTGAGATCGATTCCTTCCGTCTAAGGTTCTGTTACATTAGTCCCGCACGGTGTCGGCTCCTGGGTCCTTTGCTAGTACAACGACCCGAATTCGAAAGAACTCGCTACTGTCCCATGTACAGTATTTGAGATCACGAACGCAGATTGGCAGATTCGGATTTTCTGACGCAGACTGAACCAGATCCAAGGAGTGACTTCCTAGCAGGCAGCGAATACACCTTTATCAACATCATAGTATCGCACACGAACAATTAAGTCTTATGCTCCTACGATCTTTTTCTCTACAGATACGCACTTTACTTTCAACGCTTTTTCGAAAAGATTAATTTCTCCCCCCCATGAAGATTCTTTCTACCTCAATCTACTCCCTCCCTTTTGGCGTTCATCTCCAGAGTACGAGATGCCATGCCTCGGTTGCAAAATAGGGACGGGACATCTTGCGGCTGTAGTCTTAAGCTTCTAGTGTGGCGAAGACATCCCCAAAGACAAGTGCATCATTTAGTGGGCAAACTCAGCAAGGCTCTGCACCCACGGCCTCAATGGCTAGTCAGGCGACTTCACGCTCAGAGAGGGCTCCACAGGCACCTCAAAGTGGTTCCACTGGGCAATCTCAGCAAGCTCCTGGAGGCACTACCACACTCCACAGTGGTCGAGCGACTCTAAGCATACAGAGGGGCTCCCAGGCTCCTCAAAGTAGTTTAGTTGATCGACCGACTTAACGCACGCAGAAGAGTCCACAGGCTCCTCAACAGGATTCTACCGCGAGTAGCAAAGTCCCGACAGTTCCTCCGTGGCCTTCACGCACACAGAGAGATTCACAGGCTCCTCAGAGCAGTGTCTTTCGACAGCAGGCTGTCCGAGGTCCGCAGGGAGCTCAAATTCCTATACCGGGCTGCGGGCCAGTAACAGAGAGGCCGCCAGGGCCGGAAATGTCTTTGAAGGCTCGTCGAACCAACCGCCGCCGGATCGAAGTCCGCATTGAGGCAGAATTCCTGATTGCTCCCAAAGCGAAGCGGACGCCAAACCAAGTACGATAGGCTTCGTGAATAACCTTGCGAGAAAACACAATGAACTGGTGCCCTTGCAATACCCTCGAATGATTCAGACGGTGATGCATCGCGGCGTATCAGAAATGGACAAATGGTGGATGCCTTCGATTCATACTGTAAACCCACCCACCCTCTCCTTACCACGTAAGGCACTTCCATTCACATAATCCTGAAATCCCTATTAAAAGTTCAACTCGGAGAAAGCGAAATTGATCTCACCATTTTTCAATACCTGTGACAGCTCCGACTGGCCCAAAAATATTGAGGCCACTTGGAGATATCTTGATAAGAATTATAAAATTCAAATACATCTTGACTGCAATACTTGAATCTATATCGCAGGTATACCATCCTATCGTATCTTCGAATATCAAAAGATTGCCCAAGAAATCATCCATTTCGAACAGGTACTAGAGGTACTAGTGTCCGACGACAATGAACGACGTCGACGACAGACGAAAAAGAATTGGCGCGACAATCCTCGCTTGGGTCGTGCGGGTCTAACTCGATCCGAGTCTATTGCTGCTATTGAGGATAGTTGGTCTGGTTCAGAGCTCTCTTTGACGGAGTTGATACAACTGATACAAGGCAGTCGACATAAAGGTTATTCCTGGTGGTTTGATTCCCTGTCGCTAGACACAGTACAATTTCGCGATGCTCCCCCAATTGGATCCGCCCACGGATTGATAAATTGGGTTGAATTGATAGTGTCGTTCATCAAAGGCGCTATTGCATGCCCTTCGCCAGGAACATACAAAAGATCCCATCAACACATTCAGGACTGCGCGCCTTCTTGTCTGGAGTTGGTTTGAAGGCTGTTTATGATGATGTCGAATTGTCACGCCTTTTGGCTGCAAAAAGTCAAGAGATAAGGAATACAAAGGAGATAAAGGAAACTGGATCGCCAATTTGAATAACTGGATTACATAGCTACTTGTCTTAATTGCGGTAAAAGCAGTGGTTGAAATGGGAAAGTCAGTCCTTTGTAGCGTCGTAGATATCTTCTCGCAGAGCCGCAGAGCTTATATTTGGGTGCATAGAGCACCCGACACACCATTTTCCCTACGCGACTTCAAGTTGACTCAAGTTCCAAGATACAACAGGTACGACAAACCAGCTTGGTATCTGCCCGGGAAGTACTCGATATCTGAACTCATCATCTTACTTGTGCCTTCCGCAGCGATGGCGCCTGACAAGGGCAAGAGCATTTTCATTGGCAACATCCCCTTTAGTAAGTTGGTTGGTTAGACGCATGGCTATATCTCGCTCACAGTTGGTTCAGACATGAGTGAAGAGGAGATCGTCCACATGCTCAGCTCAGCCGGCACAGTGACAAAATTTCGACTCATGACCAACCCAGACACCGGTAAACCCAAAGGCTTCGGCTTCGCAGATTTCTCAGATGCAGACTCAGCCGCCTCCGCAGTGCGAAACCTGAACGATCATGAGATCCAAGGGAGGAAGATCAGGGTGGACTGGCCACACAACAACGAAAAAGACTCCGTACCTCAAGATTACAGCCAAGTCAACACTGCAACCGACATGGGAGGTGGCCCGCCCGGAGGACCTCCTGCGCTTCCCCCCCTTCCACCAGGACTTGACCTGCCTCCAAACCTGAAATGCGCAGACGCCATCTCCAATACCCTGAAGACCTTGCCTCCACCGCAACTCTTAGACATCCTTTCGCAAATGAAAACCCTCACCATGAGCGACCCAGAAACCGCCAAACGCCTAATGAAAGAAGCCCCACAACTCGCCTACGCTATCTTCCAAGCTCTTGTCTTGATGAATTTAGTCGATCCAAACGTCCTGGCGACGGTCGTCGAGCAGAACGTCCAAGTCAGTAATGCTCAGGTTCCAATCCAGCAACATCAGGCCCCTACAATCCCGCAGCAGCCACCGCAATATGGCTATCCGCATCCACCGCAGATGCAGAACAGAACAGTCCCGACACCCCAACAGTATGCGCCGCCTCCTCAGGCTCCACAGCCGCAGGCTCCCCCAGGTATGTCACCCGAGCAGAGGCAAATGTTGGAGCAGGTCATGCAATTGGATCAACGAACGATTGATTCTTTGCCCCCAAACGAGAGGATGCAAATCATGCAGTTGAGGCAGCAGTATCAGCAAATGGGAGTGAGATGAGAGTAGTGCTTCAATGCAAAAGACACATCACACGTCAATGCCAGACGCGAAATATGACAAGTTCTCCTAGGCGGGCGGAAAATAGAGGATGTCCTTGCTGGAGGAAGAATGTTCCCAGGGGCAAGTTCGCGGCGTTCTTGTGATGGAATGGTATTTTGATAATCCTAGTGGGGACGCTGGGAAGTGTGCTGGGATTACGGACTCGAAGGTCCTTGGCCAAGTGGAGATCTTGCGAAGAGCTCATGTTTCATAAACTGATCCTCGAGCCTCAAGGCTTCTGCATCCAAAATCTGCTTTATCTGAGCGCGTAGTTGGGGGCGTTGGCTTACTAAGCCGATGGAGACGACGTGAACGCCGATCTCTGAATCATGAAATGAATTGTCCACTTGACACACTGTTCTCCACTTTTGCCGTCTTTCAGCCTTTTCTCAACAGTGTAAATACTTGTAGTACTCTCTCTCTCTCTCTGGTGCATATCCCAAACTCAAGGAAACGGATCCCATCGTCACAGATTTATGCTACTTCGACCACCAAAGGCAGATATAGATGGATTGCCCACGTGTTGCATTAAGCTCTCGAAGCCCCGAGACGGCCATCAGTGATCTATAGCAATCCATCTCATCTCCCCTATGAAAACACCAACCAATGCTGAAGCTACCTATTCAGCATACCCTCCAACCTTGACCCTCTTCCTCCCACTCCTCCGAAGCCCACGCTTCTCCGCCGGCTGCTGATGACCATCGACCTCCCCCTCCCGATCATGCCCATCGAGATACCCCTCCACCTTCCTCTTCTTCTTCTGACTCTTCTGCTGCTCTATGACCTGATCATCTGCTTTGTCTACCTTCCTCTTCGTACTCTTCCTCTTACTCTTCGCCTGCAAGGGAGGTTGATCAACGCCCTTCTCATCATCATCACCACCACCACCACCATTGGCATTAGCATTAGCATTAGCATCATGCTCTACCTTTCTCTTCTTGGGAATCTTACCTGTGGGCTTCCATTGAGACTTCTTCCCAACCAGCGGGTCCTTGAACAATGGCTGCCACGGCGCCCTAGCAACGCGTCTCATAGCGCGCGAAGAGGAGTCATCAGGCTCGGAAGCAGGGGGAGGAGGAAGATCGCTACCAGCTTGCTGGTCATCTGATTCTCTGCTGTGACCTCCTTCTCCTTCTTCAACCTCCTCTTCAGCTTCCTTGGGTTTGCTTCCTTCTGTCCTTTCGGAACGACGCTTTTTGCCCAAGTTTTCCCAATCGATACCCTTTGCTGGTCTGGTCTTATCGATTGGGCTGTTGGTGCTGGGACCCCAAGTTCTGCCACCCCAAGGACCTGATTCTGAGGATCTGTGTAGTGGAAACAGGACAGTGGGTGCGGAGGCGGTGGTTGGGGCTGGGGGTGGGTTGTCATTCGCTTGGGTGGTGGAGATGGAGATTGGTAGGGGAGGCGCACTTGTCCAAGTCTGGTCTTTGTGCTTCGCTTCTAGGACGTCGCTCTCGTAGTCGTCTAGAGCTAGCTCGTTCTTGAGGACAAACAAGTCTCTAAGCCTTTCGGTCGATTCGGGGAGCAGGTGTCCTAGGACCTCGATGAACAGGTTCTTGGGCCGCGAGAGTGGATACGTGACCCTGGCGGCCGCGTTGGATGACAATATGAAGGCTAGTGAGTTCATCTGAGTTTCGAGGGGCTTCCACTTCGATTGTTGGATAAACTTTCGGGGGTCTCCTCGATGATCAAAGACAGAGACATGGTCGTTTTCGTCGGGCCTATTTTTGGCGCCGCCCCTGTTGTAGGTGAAGAGAGGGATGCAGACATAGTGTTGAATGTGCGTGAACAAGACGATCCATTTGCGGTCTTTGATGACGATCCTAGCGTGTGACTTACATGTTGTGATTCCATGTTCGTTCACTCCGTCGGCTTCATCGATCCCTCCTGGACTTGCCTGTTGTCCAAGTCCTCCTTGGTTTTCCCCTGGACTCCTCTGGGTGGAACGCTCCGTCTTGGGTTTCTCGTCTGTTTGATCACCAGCCTCTTCGAAATGCTCCGCGATAAAAATCGTGCCGGCGTCCATGTACCGATAGTCACGTCTGTTTGACTTATTTGACTTCTGCTGATTTGTATCCTCTTCTTTCCTTTTAGACTCGTCCGACTTCTTGCCTTGTGCGGCTGCTTTGGTCGCCTTTTCTTTCTCCTTATTCTTCTCGTCTGTTCTCTTGGCACACTCCTTGGCTCTGTCAGCCCAGGTCGGTGTTGATGAACGTGGATTGGACATGGCAGGTCTGATCTGGGCTATGTTACAAATATCTTAACTATGTGAAAGAGCCTTGAGTCACGAGAACCTCTTTTCTGGGGTGATATCAGTGCTCGTTCAGATCGAATCTTCCGAAGTATAGAAAGAAATCTGAGAAAGAAACCTTGGAAAATCATTGTTGCTCGTCCGTCTTCGAACAAGGAGGGCTTCAGGAAACAATGTTGTTGGGCCGGATGCGGCAGAATTGAATGCCCAAGGTAATGATGCATGCAGAAATGCATTAATCAACTGCTTTTCAACCCTTCAATCACAAAGATCGCGAACAGTCTCGTTGCGCTATGAACAAAGTCCTTGCGCCGTACAGAACGGCGGTACATGGTGGTACAGGGTATCTGTCGGACCTCTCGAGATGCAGAGCCTCTGGGCTCAAGGCCGCATTCCATTACATTCCGGGCCATTCCGTTTCCGGCAGCTCTGACAAAACAGGCTAAATTCTTAGTCAAAAAGGAGGGGAAAGCATAGCTAGAAGCACTCGATTACTGACCTTCAACGCTCGTTGCTCTCCATCCTCTTGCATTATGTGCGCCGGTAGCCTCCCTCGGGATCAGAAACAAAACAAAACCAGCTTCCTCGATATACCGTCCGTCGAAATCAATATATACTTAGCTTGGCAGCCACGTTGACTATATCATGGTTAGTCAAGTTGGAGGAAAGGTGGTCATCTTGGGGGGGTTTGTGGAGCGTTATGGCACTTAGCTGAAGACACCTGTGAAAGTACTGCCAAGGTATCCTTGTTGATCTTTGCATTCCAATTAGGGCCGGAGCTGCTTGCTTTCCTAATTTGGTCCAGAAGCGAGAGCATTTTCTTGCGATGTGTAAGTGATGTAATACCTTTTGCCTCGAGGTCGCTTTCACTCAGGCCAGCTGCTTTTGGCCACGAAGTATTGACAAAAAGATGGGCATGTTCATGGAGGTCCAGCTCCACGAGGGTGTTAGATATGCTCATCCCAGCATGGATTGAAACAATATTGTTGTAAGGTGGAGAATCTTCGGATAACTCAACGGGCATATACTTCTTGAACAGCCGAATCAAGTGGTTGGTGGAACGGACGGTAAGTCGACCAACTACTGTGACAGGGACACTTTTTTTCCGAGAGATAGGGTACGTAAAATATGTGGCTGAAGCCGGTGTTATCTCTGGCCCTGACATCTCGAGCGTCACCAGCGGGTCGTGACTTGATTGACGGGGTACGTCAGTAGTGGAGCGGTGATCTCGAAGTGAGACGTATTCTTCTGCGTTGGGCTTGTGTATTAGGCCATTTCCCCTATGACTGAAAACTGGGAGGCTTATGTAGCTCTGTGCGTGTGATACGAGAACGATGAAGGGCCTCCTCTTTTTGTACGAATCTGGTTCGTTGGGAGTTCGAATGATAGACTTATCGTTCGTCATGACGCTGCCATTGGCAAATGACTCTTCCCAAAGATCTGCATAGATGATTGTACCTGGCTTATAGAAATCTTCTGGCGTTGTATATGGTATATTGCAAATGGTCTGATATTGCCGCTTCGGATTTCCGATAGGATTCCGAGAGGAACCGGTCACGCAGGAGTATTTGGACGCCACGGATCTTCCGTCCTCAGGTTGGAGGCGTTTCTCACCAGGTCGGTAGTAACCGCCCGGCCCGAGACCATACCTGGTAGGTCCAGAGGAATTGTAGATTGACCCAGATCTAGCTAGAGAGCCCCGTTCTGGAGCACGCCAACTCCCGCGAGGCGCTGTCATACCCGCTTGAAACGTCATGTCGGGTTTTGAAAGGTTAGTGTACAGGCCAACGTGATGTGTTGCAGTAGCGTTGTTGATAAATGTGATGTTTGGTTGATATGGATGTTAGATGTCTCTTGGTAAGAAGCGTGAAAAATAGTAGCCGTCTATCCCAGCGAGTAGGTTGATGTAGGAACAAGTAGCGGCTTCTCACAATGACCCTGGAACAAAAAGCACCCAAAATAGCCAATATTCTCGAGGCTGACAATCGAAACGTTTAGCACAAGAAGAATCTCTCCCAAATTAGAACAATGAAAGAGTGATCGGTTCGATGCAGCAACGGCAAGGTGGGAGTAGAAGCCCACACCTGCTATTAGACAAAGACATCGGAAGACAAAGAATACCCTTTAGACCGATGCCGAATTTAAAATTGCGAGAGCCGCAGCCAGTCTCCTCCGTCGACATTTCGTCTCATAGAACGCAGACCACTAAATTGTATTACATACATAGTCAACAACGACACCCGCGAACCCCAAAACAAACGACGTACTGCAACCAGCCATTGTGAGCAGACCGCGCCACCAAGAAATAGATCGAGTTGGCCCAACACTGCGCCCAACAGATCTCTCGCAGTCACGCAAGAGTAAGCGACTGTCATGGACGAACGGACATATGTGACGCAGAGGATCATGGAAATCCTGCGACAAATTCGGAGCAGTTCCAGGCATATTTTGCGGAAACAGCAAACGTTGAAGGAAATCGACGTCCGTATTGTTAACAAGAAATCCAAAATAAAGACAATATTGAAGGAATACGAAGCCCTCGAGTCGAAGACTGAGGGTCAGGGAAAATTGGACGATATCAAAAAAATTGGATCACGGAATCAGGAGCTAGGTGACCTCAAAGTGAAGCTCGCGCAGGAGCTCAGCGACCACCAGCTGAATATTCTATATCAGCGAGAAGGCTTGGAAGAAGAGCTTTGGCGCGCATTGTTAGAAAGCGGGCAGATGGACGTCGAGGATGATAGCTCAGATGTAGCATTAGACACACTGGGGTCGAACACTGGAGGCAGCCGTCAGTCGTTGGAGGATCGTCAAGGTCAAATGAATGAGCAAAGCAATCCGTATCCCGGAGTAGTCTGCGCAGTAGGCCAGGCACCCGACACAGCGAACGACAAGATACAAACAGCGATGTCACTGCTTGGTGCCGCAAAAGAGGATTTCCACGCTGCCACCATGGATTTTTATCATTTTGACAGGATGTGTGAGGAACAGCGGCAGGACTTCCAAGCGGGTGTGATCCCAGAGTGGCGTGAGATGTCGAGAACGCAATTCGACCTGGAGCAACTGGCTCAGAAAATCCAGCTAACCAGGGAGGTCATAAGGGCCGAGGAGGCCTACAGCGAAGCAGGTCGCTATGCAGTGGAAGTGGGCTTTATCCGAGACGATGCAGATCAATCATGCCATTTTGTGGACGAACCTGACGACGGGTTCTGTTCAGGTGACAGATATGCGACACATGTGGAAGAAAAGGACGCGGGGTTCATTGAAGCATGGCAGGAAAGAATCGCTTCGCCAAGTTCGAAAAACTCGGCGAACGGAGACGGCGATATCTGGGAGGTCGACTCAGTCCAATTTGGCGAGGGCTGTAGTACGCATGCTGACGAATGGAACAAGATTAGAATCAGCCGGTGGGAGGGACTGCGAGAAATGGAACGGGTGAGGATGCGCACAGCTGGGAACGCCGCATCTGCTGACGACCTAATCGACCAGTATTTACCTATACTCGACGGTAGAGAGGTTCAGCAGCGTGTGGGATTGCAGATTCCAAGAGCAGGACTCTGGAATCCTTCCATTGCTATCGTGAAAGAGCTGCTAGTTTCTGGACAGGCTGCGGTGGCAAAGTTTTCAGCGACATGGTCCTCACGCCGAGGCGGCAATACCGTATTTGCTCTGGAGAGCAATGTTTGAGAACACAGCCGTCTTGAGGCGAGGGTGTGAGGAATCTTCGTGGGATGTCAGGCGTTCTGAAGGCATTTGTCAGACCAAAAAGGCCAGAATAGCTCTAAATGTCTGTATAGAATCGAATTGAATTGATTGAATGGACAGCATCAACTGTCTAAAAGCTATGGTAGAATGCCCCTGAGAATGGGCCTAAATATGAAGGCTCAAATTGGCCGATAGACAGCTTGAGCCGCAGGCTGAGGCGCAGGCTGTCTGACAGCATCTCACCCGAAAACCAGCCGCGGCTTGGCGTGGGGAATTGTTTAATCAACATCAGGAGGCATAAACTTCCTGCGTGAATTGCTCTCTTTTCTCAAGTAAGCTCTAAGCTCTCAGCTCTCATTTTGCTCTCGAGAGCAGGGTCGCGGACATTTCCATTTTTCATCCTGGTCACCGCTATTTTGTGACATACCATCCTAAAAGACTACACGGTGGCGCGACTCCCAGACAGCCCAGCGGCGCATATGCTCCCACCTGCAAATACCGATAGCTAGTAATCCAACCACCCACCAGCAGTGTCCAGAATATGGCTTTCTCTTTGGTAGAACGAGGGCCCCTAGTTCGTGACCATTGCTAGTTGAGAAGAACTGCCGCAAAACAACCGTCATCAGGATGCTACTGGAAAGAAAGGGCAGCAGATGTGGAGGGAGAAAATCCCAGCTATGAGCAAGCTGCCGTTTGTGTAGTTCCAACAATTGCTTGCAGCCAGCTTGCCAATGACATGCTCCGTCAGAGAGGAAATGGTGTCTACCGCTGGATGAACATCGTTCATCCCCATGAACTGGACGCGAAGAAGGTATGAGCACGGCCAAAGCCTGCAATGGCAACGCTCACCGTGTGGCCTGGAACCGAGATCTTTACAGCGAGAATGAGCATGATTGATATATATGAAGAGAGCTACATGGGACCGTACAGCATCGCGAAAAGCGGCTGCTTTGAACAGATTCGAGGCTGTGAGGAGCCCTTCACTGGCATTCGCTGAAGTCGACTGCGATGCCTTGCCCATGCTATTTTGTTTCGGATCTCCAAGAATGGAATAAAGAAATTTGAGCAAGAAGTATAGAAGGATGCATGCCCTCTGGACATGAATAACAAGGGCGATAATGCAGCGACAAGTATACGGAAGCAAACCATGAGCCGGGGCGAGGGGTCTGGCCCACGCATCTGGACGCGAGTGACAATTTGGCGGAGAGTCTGTCGGTGGCCTAACATGTAGTATTCAGTGGGCGTGCAGCTAAGGATAGGGCTTGCGAATCGTTGTCTTGATCGGGCGATTCCATAGGTATTCGCAAATCAGGTAACAGACTGGCCATGCGAGTACCAGTCAGTTCTAATAGCATTTGAAGCTGCATGACTTTGGCTCCATCAGTCCTCGCATAGCAGATGGGCGACGCACAGCTCAGACTTCAACAGGTAACCTCGGGCGTAATTTGCTGCGAGCAGCATCAGTGAAACGGTGGAAGCTGGCCCTGCATTCCCCGCATCTCGGCTTGCTTGCATCCCCACACCTGGAACCTGGAAAGCTCTCCACAATTCGCGTACTCCGCAACACCGGCGAGGGGCAGCGGCGTTTCTCTGTGCTGGCCTACACGATCGTCAATGTTGCAAAGGCGCACGTTGCAGGCGTCGTAGAAGAACACCTTGCGCTTTGCGACTACGAAATGGCGAAACGAACAGCCATTGTGACCGGCTCAAGCCGCGGGATGTAAGAAGTGGTGTCCACGACACTTCTTGTGGAAATGACTGACATCTACTGGATTAGAGGAGAAGCTATTGCTCGCCGTCTTGCAGCCGAGAAGTACGCTGTCTGCGTCAATGATGTCCAGGCCAATAAGCCTGGCATCGATACACTTGTCGCCGAGCTTAATCAGAAATATGGCGAAGGAACTGCACTTGGCATTGTCGCCGACGTGACCAAGTCCTCCGAGGTCCAATCCATGATTCAAGAGTCCGTGAAGGCCTTAGGTCCACTGACTGTTATGATCGCGAATGCTGGTATTGCTCAGGTCAAACCTGTACTTGACATCTCCGAAGATGACGTGAGGAAGATGTTCGACGTGAACTTCATGGGTGTGTGGAATTGTTACACCCTTGCCGCCAAGCAGATGATATCTCAAGGTCCGCTTCCCGAGGGCAGTACGGGCTACAAGATTCTTGGAGCAGCAAGCATTGTGGCCTTCAAACCGTTCCCAATGTTAAGCCACTATAGCGCCTCAAAGTGGGCGGTAAGAGGCTTCACTCAGGTCTTTGCAATGGAGATGGCACGTCACTCGATCACTGTCAATGCATACGCTCCTGGCATCGTTGGCACCGCCATGTGGGATCTGATCGATGAGAAGCTGGGAGAAGTCGAGGGACGAGCTAAGGGAGAGTCGATGTTGAAGTACAGTAAGGATCTGACCGCCCTAGGCAGGGTCAGTGTTCCAGAAGATGTTTCGAAATTGGTGGGCGGCTTCCTCTGCTCCGACGACAGTGCCTTTGTAACTGGGCAAACTCTCGTCGTTGACGGGGGCATCATTTTTACCTAGGAGAAGTGATATCGAAACAAAATTCATGACATCTTTCTTCTGCGGACCGCTGAGAGTGGTCTCTTGGCAGAGTGTGGTGACACCAATGATCAGACACCCGGGGGTGAGACCCTGACTAGAATTGGTCTCATCATTGGTGTCACTAGGCCTCGCGCCTTGCTGATTGCGTTGATGCGTCAAACTGCTGCTGAGATAGAGTCCTGTATGCGTACTGTCGACGTGATGATGAATTAATCCATAAACCTGCAAACGGGCAATCGATATTTTTCAATGTTCCAATACCTCCTCTTGACACCTTCCCACTCTTCGTCGAGCTTGGGGACTTCGACCTCCTGCCAGTCAATGTCAAAACCCGCCTCGAACAAATCCATTTCCACGACCTTTTGATATACATCGTAGCTTATCTGCCTATCTGCGCCCAGGCCGTTGAAGAAAGAGAACTTTCCTGCAGGGACTAGAAGTCCAATCACTTGCTCAGAAAAGAAATCTCGAAAGTCTGAATAAGATTCGGCATAGGTGTCAAAGTAAATTGCATCGAACATCTGGCCTTCAATGACAAGCTTGGGTAGGATGTCCTGCCATCTGCCTTCATGAACCACGACGCCAACTTTTTCATACCAGCCTTTGGTCTTCATATCTGCCAGTACCGTCGGATGTGCTTCAACAATGTGATGACTTGCAGATTTGTTCGACTGCGATTGAAACTGATTATCGATAATGCCCATGCCAAATCCTATGTTCATGACTTTCAAATTCGGTGCCGTCAACAATGCACTGGCAGATTTTGACATGATTCCTGACTCCCACGACATCATGACACCATTGGCGTGCTCGTCGAGAATTTTTTCCGCACTATGGGAGAGTGCAGAAGACAAGTAGTGAGAGCTGGTCACATCAGCCTCGGGTTCCACAAGCGCATGCGACTGAGCAGGCGCATCAGTGGAATGACTTGTTGCGTTCACAGGGCCGTTCTCAGTATCTACCGTTTCAACTTCGTCCGAGTCTTCTAACTTTTCGTATCCTTCAAGACGATTCAGCAGTAGTTCGGCACGCACCCCTGCATCTACCATGAGCTCATATAAGTCCTTGAGGCCCAGTCTGTGTGCAACACATCCTGGTGTTTCGTTGTTCTTGTCAAGCTGATTCCAGATCGCCCCATTTTGCAGTAGACATCGCACCGTCTCCTGTGCCCCCAGTATCAGCTCTGCCTCTTGGCTTGGTCCATCTGATGCTGCTGGGATCCCACTAATCCTCTGATGAGGACTATAACCGTTGACTGAAGTCGGAGAGATTGTAGACTCCGTCTCCACTTCAACCTCGCAAGCAGCTATAGCTGCATGTAGTGGTGTGAAGCTTGTCTCCGGATCTTGAACATCGACAGAATCGCAATCCGGGAAGGAATACGATCGCAGTAGGTGTCGCAACGCAGTCAGATCATGCTGGGAAGCTGCAAGCAGTATCTCTTGCATATGTAGGTCGATGTCTGGGTACAAGTCTGGATCGTTCATAGCAAAACAATTTCACGTCAGAATCTCGCGATAATTGTACATGTGGAGTTGGAGACCGAATGAGCGAAAGAGAAACAATGTTCGTGGAGTGCGGAGGAGCAAAGCCTTAACCCAATGCTGGCTTGCTCGTGGCCTCACAACCATCCACTGTGCAACTTCCAATTGCGCTCTTCCTTCACCTTCTGCTAAAACTCCTTCTCCCTCTCAGCCTCCCTTGAAGCTGTCACTTTCAAACCTCCCTGGACAGGGTCAAGATCGAGGTGGACTTCAAGTCTGCAGCAGATTCTGTAGTTGAAGGAAAAGTAAAAGGATCACCTTCAATCAACACATCGCCAATGCATTTTAGTTGGCAAAATCCGAGTCCAAGACTGGTATTTGATGAATGAGTGTATGAAGAAGAAGCTATCTACGCAGACTAGCAAGGAAGAAGGAAATAGGTCTCTGCTGAGTAAGCCGCCAAGGAGGACCTATAACACACCCTCACGAGTGCAGCGGCGGAGACGAAGCCTGCTGTCGCCTTAAATAGACAATGATATAGAAAATCATGATGTTAAGGCCTCTGTCTACTTATTCCCCCTTCTCACTATTCATATCCGCGTCTTTACCTCCTCGAAATAAGTCAATCAGAATCTTTCATTAATTATATTTATCCGCTCTCAAGATCTTTATCAGTTCATCAATCTTTTAACTGTTTATAAGTATATATTTCATCGAAATAATCTCATTCTTAATAATCTTTTATATAAACTGATATTGAATATTAATATATCTTATTCATCTATTTTATCTCATCTTTTTAGCTAATATTATAACTTTTTAATTATCAACTTAAATTAAGATAGAACTTAACTTTATATTCTACATTTTTTATATATAAAAATTTATTTATATAATATCTTAAGTAGCTATTAATATAGCTATATACTTTATCTTATAAATAGATAAAGTAATTATTAATTATCTCTTTATAAATTAATAAATAAAATTATTATTTAATATAAAAATAATATTTATTATTAATTTTATAAAGCTCTCTTCTATCTAATTTATATTAAAATAATTTTATAAAAGATTATTATCTTAATAAATTAGATCTTTATTAATAATATTTCTTAAATAATGTAAAATATATTTAAAAGTAACTTAAATCATTTCTAAAAGTTTTATTATTATACTTGCGAGATGACTTATAATATAAACTATATTAAAGCGCGAAATAATAATTAATTATTATATCTTTCTCATAAGTTTCTTAAAGTCTTCTATCTAAATTAAGATATTAATAAGCTTAATTTTCAGATTTATCTTTATAAGAGTAAATTTAAACTTAGCATTTCATAATTCTGCGTTTTATAAAAGATAAATTATGAATTTTACTTATATAAAATAAGTAATCTATTTTTCGCGTGTGATTTTCATATCTAAATAAATCTTATAAACATCGATATTCTTCATTCTAAATCAACTTAATATAATTATTTTGAGCTCGTGAATATCTTAATTATCGCTGCTCATAATAATATAATTATTAATATAGAAGAAGATAAAGATAATATTATTTAAGAAGTATTAAAAATAGAGAGCTAAGTTATATAAGACTTGCGAATAATTTAGATCTCGTAAAAAGATAGTCTGAGTTTCATATTAAATAGTTGAAGAAGTTCGAAGATTATATAAAGTCTTTTTAAGCTTGCAAATCTTACTCTTCTATTTATATTTAATAAATAATTTAACAAAAATATTATTCTTAATCTTCTTATTTAAGAAGACGGTGACAGCGTTCATCTATTAAATATCTCAGCTATTTTCTGCAGTTAAAATAAAGAGAATTCGCGTTATTTAAGCTTTAATAATTAAGATTATTAATTTATTGAAATTAATATTCTCATCTTTCTACTCAAATCCGCGAATCACTCATTAAGCTTTTTATATTTTAAGCTCAATTTCCTGCTCTTTTTCTATAAATACTCATCTATTTAACAGTATATTACTGTTCTTAAGCACAGAATTGACGTTAATAATTGATCAAATCTCATTCTTCTTAAGAGTCTTAGTTTAAATATTCATGATCTCACATTATATTCTTAATTTAAGATTATTTCAAGCTTCATTAAAGAATTTTAAATAACAGTTTAACAGTCTCTCTAAAACGCGCATAAAAGCCGTAATAAAGAGTGTATTTATATTCTCAAACACTCAATCAGATCTAAGTAAATTTAGAGTATTTTAAGTCATTTCTAACAGCTCTGCCTCTCTCTATATTATATAATATTTCTTCTCTTCAATTTCGACTATTTCGAAGAAAGAAGAAGACTTATTAATCGAAATTTAAGACTCTTGAATTTACTTTAAGAGATCTAAATTAGCTGTAGAATTATATGAAGAATTAGACTCAGTTATTTCATTTAATCTTAAATTTTACTTATTAAATTCGACATTTCTATAGAGCGTTAATTTCCTACTTTTTAAATTTTAGAGACGATAAATTCGCGTAAAATTATAATTAATAAGTCTTATTTTCTGTTTTCTTAGAAAGAGCTTATTATGACTATTTGCGTGAAAAATTCGCGTGTAAATTACGCAGCTAAAAACGCGAAAATAAAGAATGAATAACTTATAATTATAAAACATCTTAAAGAATATCATTTCATAACTTAAGAATCTTGTTAAACTATAATTTAAGAGCTGAATAACTATATTTACAGCTTCTGCTTATAAAGAGATAAAGAGATCTGTTATTATTAGTATAAATCTAATTTTTAAGTAAATCAGACTAACTAATCTCTTAAAGAGATCATTCTGCTTAGAGATATATAAAATTAAGTTCTTCTTACAAATTCCTCTTAATTTAAGTTATTTCGTGAATTTTTAACTCTTAAATTTAAACTCTTCATTCTTACGAATAGCTTTTATTTTATAATCTTTTGCGTTAAGCTTAAGAATTCATTCTTAAATAGCTTTTTCAGCCTCATTTTTATGCTTAAAAGAAATAGTTCTTCGAAATCGACTGAATTCATCTGTCATGATTATAAAGAATTTAACTCCGCTCTCATTAATAAATAATTCATTGAAATTATCAGCTATTTAAGCTTCTTTAAAGACAAAGATGTATTCTTCTTCACACAGATTAATGTGAATACGCTGGCCAGAATATACAGCTCTTAAAGTTATCGCAGACTCTTAATTCGACTTTCTGCGCTATTTTTTAAGTATATAAAATTTATAGAATTCTCTCTTTTCGAATTTAAGCTCAAATTAACGCTCAGAAATCTTTAACAGCTGACGTATAAATTCGGAGTTTAAATAACTTATTCTTTAATGAATTAGCTGTTTTAACAGTTTTGAAATGTCTTTTTAACTCTTATTTTTCGAGGATTTCGTTAATTCTACTTATTTCACTTAAAATACTTTGTTTTTCGAAAGAATAAAGATTAAGAGTTTATTTTTCATCAGAATTACTCTTCTTTATTATTCTAATTTAAAGCTAATTATTCATTTATCTATTAATAGAGCGTTAATTAATAGCAAATTCATATTCAAATCATAAATGAAATAGACGTCAAGCAGCTTAACGTTATTCTTCAGATAAATGAACTCTTTTTCTGTAATAATTAACTTATTTTTATTATCTATTCTAATCTTTTAAGATTTAATAGATGTTATATTCATAAGAAATTCTCTGGATTTTATTATATAAAATAAGATCGCAGAATTAAGTAATCAGCTATTCTCTTACAGAATACAGATATCTACAATAGATCTAGCTATTAACTAACTCATAATCACTTCTTTCTTCGTGAATTCTTTATTTCTGAATCTATTCTATTCTAAAGAGTCTTGAGAAGATCGTTTTTCTAAATATTTCGATTAATAGCTGTCTGATAAATAATTACTATATTCACAATAAATATAATCATTTTTCAAGTCTTTTTCAGAGCTGAAATTATAAATATTTCGCTCATTTCACTTATTTCGCTTATTTAACTTTCCAACAGCTCTTAATATAAATGAACGACGAAATTCGCGTTAATTTTTATCAAAAATAAACACGCGAATTAAAGTTTATTTAAAACTCTTAAAATTAAGATCTTTATTATTTTATTTAATTATTTTAAGAAAGATCTCTTTATTATATTAAGATTGCAGATTAATTATAAAGATACTTATTTATATTCTAAAGTTTAAATCATCTTTAAACATTTTATATTAAGTCTTTTAATTATTTTATTTAATAATATAATTTAAAATAAACTTCTTCGAGACTTATTTTAATAAATATAACTTAATATCTATTATAATATAAGTAGTTATATTAGAACTGATAAATCTTATTCGCAGAATTAAGTAGATTTTATTTATTAATTTATCTTTAAATTTTACTCTTAAATTCATAATTAATAAGATTAAAATTAACTCTTAAAGAGCTATTTTAATATATTTATAAAACTTTAACTTAATATCTTCTAAATAATCTTTAAACACATTTAACGCAGATAATTCACTTATCTTTCTTCTCAGTTAACTATCTCATTAAGAGAATATCTTTAAGTTTGTTAATATTATAATTATTTTAATCTTATAAAAGATTAGATCTTCATAAAATTTCTTTATTAAGACTGATATATTATATTTAAACGTTATAAGTAATAATAAGAATAATAACTAACTATTTACGGTTATATTCTATATCGGAATTTACTTAATATCGTCTAATTAACTATAATTTCATCTAATTATTATTAATTTATTTAATTAGATAATTTGAGGAGAAGTTTGAGAGCTATTTTAAGATTCTAATACAGGTGATATCAAGATTAAAGACGTTCGTTATTTATTCTCAGAATTCTGCGTTTTTAATTAAGAAGAGAATCTAATATCTACAGGCATTAATTTAAGAGAATATAATAGTTACACTATATCAATACAGCTCTATTTACGCTTATATTAAAGCGTTAAGAACTCATAATCTGATGAATGAGTGTATAAAGAAGAAGCTATCTACGCAGACTAGCAAGGAAGAAGGAAATATGTCTCTGCTGAGTAAGCCGCCAAGGAGGACCTATAACAGTATTGACCAGCGATTCTCCCGACTTTGATCCGACGACCGTTTCACATTGGAAAGAGGAGGGGTTTGCGGTTGCATACCTCCCATACGATGGCGATGCCAAAGCCTATCGGAACAGTCTACAACACTTGGCCGATCCCCTTGAGCTTGGTGACAAGTATGCTATCGTGGGTACTGTTCTCTTGATGCGATGGAGAGATATATGACGCTGATCAAATATTGTTTCTATAGCATTCCGTGAAGCTGCATCCCTCTGTCTCCAGGCTTGTATGAAGCCCATGCCCAAGCTCTGTGCGCTGGTGGCCTATTATCCCACCAACCTCCCCCTGACTAGCATCGCTTTCCCATCTTCCCTCCTCGTGCAGATCCACATTGCATCCTCGCAAAACTTCGGTACTCGTCATCCTTCGTACACATACCCGGATACAGCGCCCGGCTTTGCTGAACATGATACTGACCGATATGACAAAATTGGTTCGCGATTGGCCTGGTCGCGAACCCTCGGTATGATACGGAAAGGGTTCGGTATTGAAGTCGACCTGGAAGCGATTTGGGAGAACCATACTGCTCTAGAATTTGCTACCAAGGACGCTGAAGCAACGATGCAGACAATGGTAGCCGAGCCATATGTTAATCACGTTCCGACAATGACAGGAGGCATTGGTTACAAGGATTTGAAGAGGTTTTATGCCAAATTCTTCATACCATGCAACCCGCCCGACATGAAGATGAAGCTTCTTAGCAGAACCATAGGGACGGACAGAGTGGTGGACGAGCTGCATACCTCCTTTTCACACACCGAAGAAGTTCCTTGGATGCTGCCGGGTATACCAGCGACCGGGAAGCGGGTGGACGTAATCGTTGTCGCAGTAGTTTGCATACGGGGCGGGAAATTGTATCACGAGCATATCCATTGGGACCAAGCTAGTGTGCTGGTACAAGTTGGACTTCTCGATCCACAATCGGTGCCGAAATCTTTTAAGACCACTCTGGAAGGCGCCGAGAAGGAAGTTGACGAGCTGCCTGTGGTTGGACCAGAGGGCGCTTTGAAAGTTGTGGATGAAGAGGATGGAGAGAGCAATCTCCTGATTCGGGGCTGGTGAAGATTCGCCGGCGACCAAGGGCAGCTCCAATCACTAGGTCATGTACTTGCTTGCATTCGTCGAACTCTTCCTAAAGACTTTACTTCAGCGACATGGGCGGGCTCCCACCAGGACGGGTCGCTGTACCTCGATTTCTTCGGACGGCAGAGGGGAGGACAATGTTGTCGAACTCGGCGGCTGAGTAAAAGGCAACTCTTCAGACGAAGTACCGCAAAGGTGGCCCAAGTTAGAATAACTCATGATCAGCAAACCAGGACTTCGACATAGACTTGAGCACATCTATGGGAAGCACAAACGCCAGACCAAGATCCACGTCCCCTTGCACGGAAAGATTCTGCACAAAGATAATATATGAAGCCAAAATCGTTCTACGAGAAAGAATATTCAAACCGCGGTGTAAATCAGGACCCTCCCGAGATACGATCCAAACCAAATGTTGAAGATACCTTTACTGTGCTTTCTGTAACCTTGAACGCCAAAGATCGACATGTCAAAAACCGTCCCTCATGCCCTAATAGACCTGTAGGCTGCTGGAGAATGAGGATTAGTTAGGGAAAATCAGACTATCTTAACCGTTTTCTTCCAGGTGGCAATACGCGTAGTGGCTCGCAGGTGCCTCTGAACAATGCAGCAGAATATATCACTTTACACGTTTTCAGTTGAACACTGTGCCTAGAAAACCATTTCTACGAAGCTTTACCACACATCATCCTCCATTTACCACATAGCAGACCAAAGCATTGCAGTAAGAATATTGCTCACAGAGAGATAAGTGAGACTGCTCAACAATGCTTGGAAACCACCACAGAACGCTACTCGCGAGGCTCTTCCCGTTGCTTGCTCCCATGGCTTTTCTCTACATCAGTCTATTGCCTGATGTCCTGTTTCTGCTGCGATCACGCACTTCCAAGCTTTGACGTGGAAAAATTCATCAATCCTCCCAACACAAATGGAATCCTGTTCCCCTGGTCACCTATATCAGGGAGGACTGGAACAATCTGACAATGAGGGATCAGCAAAACGTGAACGGTCCTCCTTCTTCAGCCGTGGATGCTCCATGTGGTGTCAGCACTGGTAGCACCGACCACAGTTTCATTACCGAGGCTACCAGCAAACGCTCACAGTCATCGGACCTGGTGCAGTCAAAATCCCAGAGGGCACTACAAGACCCTGGTCAGTCCGAGCGAAGTGTCCAGTTCGTCTACGACTGAGACCTCCTAAGCCACCGCCTCGCATATTGATCCGGCCGAACTTGAAACCCGGTTCCCACGACAGTCCTCGGAAATTTCGACAAAGACGATAGCTGACTCATCGTCACCTCTACTATTCTTTACCGTCTGGAGTCCTCTGGCGGCGTGGACGTCTTGTGAACAACATGGCAATTGCATGAACTGATTCCCAGGTGCAATGACAAGGTAGTGAGCTCCTCTTCCTGCAAAGGATAATTTCCTCTTCCAGGAATTTTGACCGCCCAGCATCAGTCATCCGTGGCCAAAATATCCTGACTTTGTAGCCAAATATCACATGTGAAAGCGTACCATTGCCGTCATGGTCCTGGGAGAATGGGCTACAAGAGGCTTGAATCTCTGAGATAAGGTGATGGCAGGGCCATCAGTATGAAAAATGGTAAAACAACAGTCTGGTTATGTTGCGTAATTTCCTGTCGCGCAGTTTCTTCGGGCATAGGCTTCCGCTGGTTCAATTCGAAGGCTATGATATCATAGATAGCTGCAAGCATGGGAGAAGAAAATATATCGTGAAGTGCCCATGCCATAGTCTCGGTTCGGGTAAGTTAGCCTCTGTGCGGGCCAGAAATTGATTAAGTGCAACGAGTTTCAACGCGTTCAAAATGGCGCTTCATGAAGACGACGGCCAGCAAAGCGCTGCAGAGGACGGCAGACGTGGCTCACGACCAGTGGTCACTGCTCTCTTGTATTCTTTTACGTATCCTGCGACGGACGAAGCTCGCATTCACATAGATACTGGCTGAACGATGGATACCCTTGGCCTGGGAGTTCGGACGCCTCGACCTCAATCCGGCACCCCCTAAGACACAACGACAGTGTCTACAACAGGCAGATGTAGTGATGCCTAGGGGCGTGTCCAACACATAGTCAGTCCTTACGATTGCTCTCAACGAGCATGCGTCCAATGTAGCTTGACTCAGATAACGTAATTCATCACGTTTTCTTATGGGTCTTCCTGCCTGACTCTGAAAGCACATTAAGTGCTTGTTCCACAGCACCACACACTTCCTCCATGTTTTGATAGCCATTCGTCCAGCATTTGAAGATGATTTGCCCAAACACAAGATGTTGTGTACTTGGAAGACACTCCGCCGGCGGCCACTCATCTCCTGGCTCCCAATCTCCTCCTCTGTTTGACTCCCCCTGATTCTCCACCCCTCTGGCGAAAGAGTCGTACTTGAAGGGTTTCCTTGTAAGCATTTCGTACGCGAGGGAACCAAATTGGAACATGTCTGTCTTGATGGATGCGCCGTTATCCTCGGCTTGACTCATATCACTGTCAGGGGGCATGAGAGCTGAGTCGGTGAAATCACATAATTTAACAGACATGTCGTCACCAAGCAAGACATTTCTCGACGCAATGTCGCCTATTATGACGTTTCTGGAATGTGCGTAGCTGATAGTTTTGGCCAGTGCAGGAATCCATTGCGCAACAAGACGATCAGGTGGCGTTTCGGTTTGAAGATATCGAGATAAAGGCCCCTTTTTCATATAAGCCATTTCAATGCCGTCCTCGGATAGATTGACCCAGCTGACGACGCCGTCGTGGTGACCCAAACGCTGATAGACCCGTTTTTCGTTCTCGAGAAATTCGTAGTTTTGCTCCGCAAGTATTTCTTCGATCTCTGCTTCATCAGGTGTAGCGTTAGGGTCTCTATACACCTTTGGGATTTTAAGGACGTTGTGTTTGCAATGAAGTATGACTACTCCGCTGCGTCCTAGGTCCACAATAGCCGCGTCGAGCGGGTTCCCGTCGAGTCTTAGGAAGGGCATTATGAGAGTATGACAGATTTGTGTTGAAACATGTCAAGGGGTTCGTAAGTAAGGTACTCTGCGAAGGGGTTGGGGGGTTGTTATTAGACAGTACCGTCCAGGTGATTTGGTAAGGTGAAGGTGCACAGACCGCGAACCTAACTCTTTGAAGCTTTCCCATAAATGACTACGGGCGGGCGGGCTAGGGCAGGAGATTTATGAAAGGTAATCAAATCGAGCTGCGCTAAAGAATTACGCGCAATCTTAGATACAATGATGGTGACTTCAACAAGATCCCACAGAATTTATTAATAGGCCTTCACAGCAGAACTTGATGAACCTATGACAGTCTGCTTTTCCCCGACATCTTCATCCTTGTCTTGATTTTTCTCGTCTTTCCCCCCTTTCCCCCTCTTTCTGCCATCGTTCTTCAGACATCGTGGACACTTATGGATCCGATTTGTAGACGACGCTGTAGTTGATCCCTGCAGTGGTTGATGCCACTGGTCCGTGTCGAGATATTCCGGGCACTGAACTGGTGTTGGTTTATCAGGCACCCCAACTGTGTGACCACATTTTTTGAAGGTCACTGGAGCTGGAGTGGCTAAAAAGTATATCTTTCTAAAGCCGCGGAGTAATTAGATCTTCTTATAGTCAAAAGGATAAGGGTGTCTTACGCTCGATGTGCTGTGATATTCAAAGAGAATATGATGATGTGAAGAGAGGCAGGTTAGAGGGACTTTGGTGAGAGTCGACGATGATCACAGATTTAGAGTCGCGATAAGGCTGAAGCTTTTTAGCTTTGGAAGACTAACTAGTTTGCGTAGATAGCTTCCTTCTGAATTCTCATTCATCACGATGTTCTTCGTGCCAAGACTGCAGCAAGATTTTGGCCAAGCCACTATTCTAAAATAGGAACGTCGCACATTCAGTGACACAAGGGGTAGAAGAGCGGAAGTTCTGACGTGTAAGATGATCAGAGCGGGAGGACTACAGGGCCCAATTGAAACGAGAGCGCCGAATGACCATAAAGAAATGGGCTAAGCGGAACGGACACGATATTGAATTTACTAGATGAGGTATTCACTGCTGCATTCAAGGCGCTCGTCAGCAACGTTCCAGTCTCGTAGCAGGCAAAAGAGCCAAAATGGTTGAATTCGTGATGCACGGACAGACGATTATAGACGAAACGCGTATCCAACGTCTCCCCTTCCTTCCTCACCATCCCCATCCCCACCCCCTCCCTCCACCCATCCCCTCAACACTACTCTCCACCCCCGCATTCGCCGAAGTCCCCACCTACCCCACCGGGCTCTGCTCACTCTTCTTCGTCCCCCCCTCCTCCACAGCCTTCCCTTCCCCCATCTTCGGCGGATACTGCTTCCCATCCCTGGTCGTCTTGGGCGTGCATGTACATCGCTCGGGCTCGGGGATGGTGTCTATGACGTTGGGGATGTGGTTGCCGCAGCCCCACCAGGTGGATTTCTCTACGACGGGAGGAGGGAGTTAGTTGGGAGGATTGTGTGGGGGGTGGAAGGGGCATATATTTGGGGGAGAGGGATTGGTACAGTAGACTTGTAGATTAGTATACTTTATACGTAGATAGATAGTTCTTTCTCGTTCGAAGGGAGTAGGGAGAACGAGGAAGACTGATAGATGGACTTACGGCAGGTCGGACATTCTTTCTTCATGCACATGGTGGGATGTGAAGGTGATATACGGGTCTTTCAATGATATCCAATGGGTGATTAAACGTGCTTTACAAGGAGCAATTGAGCAGTTTTCAAGTATGATCGAATAGAGCGGACATGTCTTTTTTATGCACGTCATAGTGCTGTAGGTCCTCCTTAGCGGCTTACTCAGCCTGCGCCTTATGTAGAGTTTTCTTAGCTAGCTTCCTAGTAGTTAGTATATACTCATTCATCACATAGCAGGCCAGTAGCACTGCTTCTTTGATCACACTCCGTATTTGGACGTCCATTTCTGTGGTCACTGGTCAAAGTCAAACTTTGTTCTGGGCATAGCCAAACCACAACTTGCAACTTCGGTGATACTGCTCGTTAACGATACGTGGTTTTTGCATGCCAGACAGGCTATTAATGCCCCTACTTCAAGTCCTCCACACCAAGCGATACCCCCGTCAGCTCTACCAACCCATCTTTCACAAACCATCCATCCTCCTTTATCTTGAACACAAAATTGACGATCGTCGCTACTAATAACATCGCACACAAACCCGTTGGACCCAACTTATCATAGTAGCGACTAAGACTAGCCCTCCTGTTACGGATCATCTGCACCCTCAGATAATAGTTGCCAACCGAATAAAGTAAAGCACAGCATGCCACAATCGTGAAACCCCATGCTGAAATCAGACTCACATCATCACCAAAATTCAAAAGAGTGGCCGCAATACTTCCGAGGATGATGCTAAACTCCAGCCACGAGAGGAATGTCCGCTCGGCGGCAAAATAGACTTTTGGTTCCACACGCACAGGGACGTGTATACGCTTGCCTTTCGGTGCTTTGAATTTGCGAGCGTGGACGTCACCCCCAATTGGATTAACACCACCGATACCAGCAGTCCCAGGGATTGGTGTGGGTCTTGGCGTTGGGGCGACCTTTTTTAGGCCGGCGGCGAGATAACTCCGAACGAGGGCGACGTGATGCCTGGCCATTTTTCGAGCATACGTCCAGCCTCCTTTTCGTCTTGCTTCTTCCATCTCATCGGCTGAGTCCTCGTCTTCTGAGTCGTACAAGGGATAGTTGTCAGGATTTTCCGGCAAAGGCTGCGCGGCAATGCGTTCTTCCACGTCGAGGGAGTTTTCGCGAGGATACCCATCTGCTTCATCCGTATCGGCATCACAGGCAGCCTCTGCGTCGCGTTCGTGATCACGGCCATATTCGTCTAGTGCATCCCGTGCTGCTCGGAGACGCTTGAGATGCTTGTCCTCATCGTCTTCTCGAGGTGTCGTCTGGCTAGTGTCGGTTGGGTTCCGGTCATCGTCTGATTCGTCATCGTCCATTGGATCGTCGCTGGTCGAGTAGCTTGCTGTCTGCCCAGGTCTTTCGATGCCGAAGCGATGAGTGATTGGTTTCCGGATATCGACATCCATCTGAGGCATCCAATATGGAAGAAGGTGTATTCGGTCTGGGAGAAGTGTGGCTGTTCCGTGAATGAATTTACTGAATCTTGGAACGGCTTCGACAAGGTGACTTGCAGTAAGGTCTCGGATCCATTGGGGTGGCTCTTGTCCTGCTTGAGTCTGCAGCTTGACTTCTAAGACGGCATATGGAAATCTTTCCACATCATCTGGTGGCAACTGGCTGAAGGGCCAGTCAATGCCAATGTCCATTCTTCTCCAGTTATTTCCAGATCGTTGTCGTCCGTCAAGGTTGTCTTCCCTAGTCATGGTCAATTCAGTATCCAATGAGATCCTAACTCGTGCATCTCCTGGTAATTGAAAAGCAGTTCTGCGATAGACTGATCGAGTGACAGGTTCCAATTTCCTGGTAATCAACCGGTACTGAATCTCCCTTGCCAGTTGTTCAAGTTGCTCGATCTCTTCCGTGCTCTTCTTGCCGTCCTTCTGCATCTTCGCAAAAGCTTCTTCAACAGTCAATTTGCCCTCTAAGAATGCATTGACATTCTTCTCCTTCAGCGTGAAGCGGGCCTTGACTGATTTCTCACCCGTCCAATCTTCTCTGTGGGTTTTTCTTTCCACAAAGATCGTCTCAGTTTCCATGCCACCGTACCATCGTAATCGAATAGCTTCAGCGCCCTCTGTTTTCTGTAACCTGCCCATGTATAATTCCCACGTCTCTGTGTTATCAAAGTAGATGGACGAGATTGCTGAGTCCTTGTCTTCGAATTCCTTATTTGGGTTGAAAACGAGTACGGGGAGGTGCTTCAAAACAATCAATTTGAGCTCGGTGATGTTGTCCTTGTGTACCCAGTACTTGGTCGTTTGCCGCACAAAGTTTTGCTGTCCACCACCTGCAGCACTGTCGCCCTTCACAGGATTTCCCCGCGTTCTGACCAGGTCGTAGAGCTTTGACAGCGTAACGATGAAAGCGTCGTAATTATCTTGGAAGAAAGGTTTCGCTCGTAAGCGTGTCGCAAAGGAGGGCTTCAGATACCATTCTGTCTGCTTGTCATGTTTCTTGATGATCTTCTGGAACCCAGTGTAATTCAACTGTGTATATTTTGCGAGGTCATGAACGTCAGCGATGATGTCGCTCAGATCAGCCTCCAGCAGCTCGAAGTCTTCCTCAAGATCCAGATCTTGCTCATCTTTTGACTTGTTTGAACGGTCCTGCTTTTCCACCACAGTCTTGACCTCTCTTTCACTATTTTTTATTCTTCGGACAATCTCCTCACTCTTCAGCTTCTGAAAAGTGAAGACTTTGTCGAGCTCTGCCTCCAGCTGTTGTACGAAAGCTTTCTCGTCGTCTTCGTTCCATGGCCTGCGCTCGGGCGAGGGATTGCTGTCCGATAGCTCGCTAATGTATGGTGTTTTGAGGGCATCTTTGAGGTCGTCGTAAGCTATGTAGTGCCAGTAATAGTCTTTGATTATTGATGTCCGCAATTGTTGTCCAAACCTGGCCGTGTCAGCGGTGGATTGAGAATGTGGGGTACAAGCTTACTTCATGCTTGCTGCAAAGGCAGACAATGATGCTGTCGGGTTGGAATAAGCTCCTCAGAACACATACTACCGCCGTCGTCCGAGTATGTATCACAGTCCCAGATGTTTCACCAAGTATATTTACCCGGCCCGCCGTCTAAAGCCACGTCTTGGAAAGCTCTTGGGGAAAGCTCATCTCAAGCAGGAGCCACCTAATTAACCTATCGGAGGGTATTTCGCACCCATGTGATTGTACTTCCTTTTGGGGCAAGTGACCGGAATGAATGCTCCTTGATACGTAGCAAGATCAATGTTCTACTTATTTTCTCCCAATGCTAGTATCGAGCCTACCGATCGCCCACGCTGCTACAAATACACCAAACACCCCGGCAAATATACTCAGTGGTTTTCTGAATGCTGCCAGAAATGGATAGTCGTATACTATCACCAGGGTGGCTTCTCTCGCCTCGTCGACCACATTCATTGTCGTCAACTTCAACTCTGTCCTTCCGACTGTGTCCATGAAGGTCTTGTGCAAGGAGATCTCGGACTGTAGGGCAGGAATGCCTGTTCCTCTGACTAGCTCCCACTGGACATTCTTTGCACCTTCAGGTAGTATGACTCGGACCTGTACGTGCTCGTATTGGATACCTTCCTGCATCTTTGGTCCTTCCATGAACGGTACACTGAGCGCATAGCTATCGCCTGTCTTCAGCTTTCGCAAGAAGCTCCCCAATGCATTGTTCCAGCCTATTCGAAAGCTGTATTTCCAACCGCCGAACACAGGATATCTTGGTTTGAGCTCGAGTGATGCATCCCGAAGTCTATTTGGCCGGTAGCGGCTAGTGGAGACGTTCCCTATGTCGTCCGTGAAGTAGGGATCAACACTGCCAGGCTTGAGCGGCACCTTCAGCTCTTTCAACGCAGACGTCGGACCGTTGTAATAGCTCTGAGTGGCCCACTTGACACGATTGAAATTTTCTGACAGAGTGGCAGCATCATTTCGCAGCCAATATCGCTCCTCTACGGCAAGATTTCCACCCCAATGTGAAACCTCAATATCGCGCTCGAGCAGAGAGCAGGCAAGTATTGGTTTAGTGAACTCGTATCGGATGGATACAGGGTGAGTACTCCCTGGAAGGATCTTCGCGGTCTCATATGGGCCATAAGTGAATGAGGTTCCCTGCTTCTCCGGGTCTGCGCCAGTCTTCAAGCCAGTGGTCGTTGTATACTCTGGCACATCCGTTGTTGGAAGTTTAAGCTTCGTTTTCTGCTTCAAGGTTGGATAGACAGAGGGCACATATGCAGAAAAAGCGTAGGTGAGGTACTGGGTTTCATCCTGTTTGATGGATGCAGGCAGTGGTGTAAGAGAGGAGAGAAAGTGGTACGAGATGGCCAAGGTCAGTTGAGCTTTGGGCTGTAGAGGTTCAGGGAATCGGATATTGTAGTACTGGGTTGGTCTGTATACCGTCAGTGATGATCCTGCATCATGATATTTCACTCGCCTTGTAGGTATGCCGTCATTACCAAGCATCGCACTCATGGCCGCCATCTGGACATCGAATCTGCCTTTGTCTGGGTTCTTCTTGTCCCTGACTTCCATACCTCCAACTTTGGCAACAACATCGTATCCGAAAGGGAGATAATACTCCGATTGAGGCGCTTTGTGGATGTTCTCTATGACAACGTTGATAGTCTCCCTGACATAGCCCTTATCGAGATTCGTGTTCCGTACCAGATTCACATTCTGAAAGACTTCTGGTGGTTTAAAGTCGCCTTGTAATATCTGTTGTGATGATTGAGGAGTGGCGAGGTTTGTTTGTCCCCAGCAGAAGCTGCCAGAGAATGCGCTGCATACAGCAGCCAATGTGAACAGCTTCATGCTAACAATTGCTCAATTACCTTTAAAACATCACTCTAGATTGCTAGATTTGTCCCTGAAACAAAAGCTTAGGTGTTTTACAGCTTACGGCTGCCGTATATGGACTACGGTTGGCGGCTCGGCCAACACGCGCACAACATAAGCTCCGACATCGATGTGAACCTCTCATCAGAGCTTGACACAAACAACCTGCCAGCAATGGCTTCTAAACTCCTCCCAATCGCTCTGCGATATGGACGACGTTCAATACCTTGCCGCTTTCTGCTACGGCAGTTCCGGCCCTTCGCCTCCACCTCGCCCAGCTTCAGCGCCTCCCTGGCCGTCGTACGTCCCATCCCAACTGCTCACTGACCCGTATCTCTAACAAAACGTCCACAGCACCGCGACACACCCGAGAACAACCCTTCGATACCCTTCAAATTCACCTCTCAAAACGAAACCCTCCTCTCCGAGATCCTTAAACGCTACCCCCCACAATACAAGAAAGCGGCCGTGATGCCCCTCCTCGACCTCGGCCAACGCCAACTCGGATATACCTCGATCAGCGTCATGAATGAAGTGGGGCGCATCCTCGAAATGCCACCCATGCGCGTCTACGAGGTCGCGACGTTCTACACCATGTACAACCGCCAGCCGGTCGGGAAGTTCCATTTGCAGGTGTGCACGACGACACCCTGCATGCTGGGTGGGTGCGGCAGCGATAAGATCATGAAGGCCATTGAGAATCACCTTGGAATCCATCCGGGGCAGACAACGGAGGACGGGCTATTTACGTTCATTGAGGTGGAGTGTTTGGGGGCGTGTGTGAACGCGCCAATGGTGCAGATTAATGACGATTACTACGAAGATTTGACGCCAGAGAGCGTGGTGACACTTTTGAAGGCTTTGAGCGATAGTGCGAAGATCGCGGGGGCGAGTGGGATGAAGGAAGGAGTGAGTAGTGTGACTGGTGGAGCGGGCGTTGGGGCCGTCACAGGACAGGATAAGAATGTTAAGGCTGGTGATGAGGTCGGACAGCATGCAGGGAGGATGTATGAAGGGCCTGGAGGTGTGAAGGTTCCTGCTCCGGGACCGATGAGTGGGAGGAGGAGTTGCGAGAATGCCGCTGGCTTGACAAATTTGACCGGTGAGCCTTGGGGGAAGGAAAAATTAAGGACAGACGGCGAGCTCTGATAGGAGTTTTGAGTGGGCGCAAACGATGTGCTCTTGTATATAGACTTCATGAAATAGGAGGACAGAAAATGAGGAGATAGACCCCATTAATTTTCTCTGACCGACATAGCATTGCTCGATACCTGCCACATCGAAAGTCACAAGCCGCAAATGCAAGTCTTGTGCTACAGAGAGCGGGAGGAGGCGAAGAGATCAACTCACTCTTTGAGAGTTCCAAGCACATCAGACCCAGGACGGAATGGAAGCCAGACCAGAATGAGTAGTTCCCAACGGGAGAGTGCTGTAATTAGCTGGAACTTCATGACATTAGTCACCACGAACGACGGCTGCGCGGCTATCAGGGCCAGGTCAGTCACTTTTTTATTCGTGCACATCGTTTTCACTGTACTTGTACCAAATCGTGTCTATCCTAAACATGTTTGTGCGTGACTGATCTGCTAGCCATTCTGCCAATTACATCTTCACAGTTGAGCGAAGAACTCCACTTCATCCTCAAACACCTTGCCATCTCTCCTCTGCTGATCCACAACCCTGCTCAACCACTCTTCGCCACTGATGTTCTGATCAGGATGAGCGGGCACTTTCAACGGACAAAAAGTCAGTAGTAGTCTTCCCTCCGAAGGATTTCAAGCTGTCTCGCACCTTCAAACTTATCGGTCGGAGACAGTGTCTCCATGTGCCTGCTCAAGAAGACATTCGTGTAAAAACCCCCCGTCTTAGCAATCTCCAGCTCTTCCCTCTCCCTGTGCCGCTTGACAAAGTTGATACGGTCTTCCACGGATTTATGTCTCATGAAAACGCTCCGAGCTGACCCCTTTCTAATGAGCCGGAGCAATGATTGCCAGTCGGCTTCGGTGTTGATAGGGCGCCAGTCGCGGTGTTGGTTGACCATGGTGGCCTTTTCTAGTGGAATGACATGCGCATACCAGCCATTGTCTGTTGCTTCGTAGTCTCGGGTAATGGGGTAGATCTGGGCTGGGAAGGACGGGTCGGAATCGTCAATGGCGGTTGGGTAGGGATGGTGGTAAACGATGATGTCGTCGAGGAAGAGGGTCTCTGCAAGTTCTGGGTGGTGTTTCTTGATTAGATAACGCACGACTCCGGGATTGGCAGCTTGGGTCTTGAACTTGGCGAGGGTCGTGTCGAATGCGATGTTGATGTATTCGATGCTTGTTTCTTCTTGTGGAATGTCACTGAAGATACCTATGCATGCTTGGGGTTTGTCTTCCTTAGGTGCCTTTGCTACCGTCGAGGCCCATAGAGTGCCAAGGTCGTGCAGAACAGCGTCTTCAGAGCAGCGATTTTGTGATTTAGTGGCTCCCACCTCCAACAACTTCTTCTCGATGTTCTTGGTGATGCCTTCTAAGTACAGCCAGGCGTAAGTCTTGAGCAGAGCTTCGCGCTCCGTGCTGTCGGTAATCCTCGCATCGTCTGTCTCCCGTTCCGTCGGCATACTGGACGATGTCTCTTGCTTTGTGCAACTGCTCACATCAAGCCACTGCTCTGGCGTGAAGTCTCCTTCATACCGGTCATACGCCTCGTCGCAATTGAAAGACTCCGGATGCATATCTATCTCCTCCGAGTTGAAGAGAAGGCCTTTATAGGACGCTTCCGTGCGCAATAGCCACAGATACTGCACTTTCGTTGGCCACAAGCTGCTGTGCGGGTATTTCAGCGCAGTTGATGCCATAGCAGAGATAGTATGATGGGCCAACGTGGGGAACGCCCGACGGTCGAATATTCGTAGACGGTCTCGCGTGTTTGCGCCGCGGATATAATCGCAATCGGACAAGTGTTGCCATGTCTAGCCCTGGAGATGTCAACAAACATCAGTGGCGATGGTGTTTCTGGATGACTCCGGTGTTCAACACTTTTCCGGCCAAACATGGAGCGGATCTTGAAACGTGCAAAAGTGGCAATAAAGGCTCTCTTGAAGGCTCATACCCAAACGTGATTGTTGCACCTTCCCATCACGCACGTCCCGGCTTCACCGTTTTCTTCGTTTTCTTGATACAAGCTTGAAGTGACCAAGTCAGCCATCCAGCGAAGCGAAGCGAAACCCATTTCTCACGACCCTGAACATGGCTTTTGACTCGGAATTCTGCCCGGCTACTGGGCAATGTGAAAGACAGGACCCATCACACCTTCCTTTGCATGGTCACATGCCAGAACAGTAGATGGGGGATATTGGGCATTGAATTGGGAATTGAAATGGGAATTGAGAGACTCGGTGCTCCACAACTCTGAGGGCAGGGACGAGTCCAGCAATACTATGGCTCTGAATATGAAGTAGGGAGCACGCTCCTGGACGGAGCCTTATCACACCCTGTTGCGAACCCCACGTTGCAATCCTTGCGACTCTTTCATGGTTGGACGACTTTCATCTCGGTTGAAGTCCCAAATCCGGGCGTGAACAGGAGGGCCAGATTTCGCTGCTTATCGCAGAAGCTGTTGGACCTCCATCTGGCGGTTGAATCTGGCTATTACTCATCTAATCTTCCAGAACGTGATCTGTGCGCCGAGGATAAGGCATTCCCGCAAATCAAGGGAGCTTCGTGACTAAGTAGGGCGAGTAAGATGGTGTGGGGGTTCACGTAGCAGCAACTGGGCTAGCACTGCGTCTCGGACCGACTGACCATATTTCCCAACACGCGAGGAAAGGCATTGAAAGGATTTGCTTTCCTCCCCAAACCATGGTTACTGTTCTTCACCATCTCCCTTGCCCGCCGGCGTTGTGCATCAAAGCATGGAAAGCTTCCTCCCCGTGATACCACCCCTTCTCCGCTCCATCCGCGTCTCTCAGCAGCAGTCAATTGGACACCACCAATCCTAATAAGCGGATCAGTGCCCCATCTACAGCATAGGAATCCCGTTCTTCTTGCTCCCAGCTCAATCTTTTGCAACCATTGGAAGTAAAATGTACAGACAGCCCTTCCATGTGACCAAAGCCAAGAGCTCCTATCCCTCGCCTGCGCTGGACGAATTGAGCGACTCTGGGTCAGACATAATCACCACGCTTGAAGCCAAACGAAGAGAAATTGACGAAGAGATCGAAGCCTTCAAATCGCGCAAGGAGGAGGAGTTCAAAACGTTTGAGGAAGAATTCCGCACGCGCAAAAGACAAAATACGCATCCTGGAGATCCACGCCCAACCAGCCCAAAATCAGGGCTCAGCAATTTAAGCAAGAAGTCAGAGAGCCATGGCTCCATACCTAAAGACAAGAAACAGAAAGCGGATGATATGTATCTAGGGGCCCTGAAGCCTCTCCCCGGGCCGAGTAAGCCCAGTGTTTCAGTTGACAGAGTCACAATCAACGGCATGACCACCCCTCCTGTCTCTGGCACTCCACCGCTAGGAAGAACTTTATCTCGCTCACCTACGAATCTGTCCGGTACTCCTCCGCGAGCCTATTCGGGGAAAGAGACCGGCAAATCGTCTACACCTTCCGACAGGGAAAACAATTTTCATGGTCTTTTCACACCAGCCTATCTACCACTGCTAGACACACATCCTTCTTCCTTGCCGCAAAAGTCCTTTTCTCCGACGATAACGCCTTCTGAGCGCTCACGGACAGCTCCGCCGCTGCCTTCGAATAGCCTGCCGAGCGCCTTAAGGGTTGCTAGTGGAACCATTCGGAAGCGAAAACATGTGACTTTCCGACTGGCTCACTCGATAGTAGTAGATCCGAGCTCTTCATACGAGGAAACCCCCACTCCGTCTGAATACCCGTATGAAAAGGATTTGGGTGAAGCTCGGGTAGACTCGGGTATTGAGATGACATCAAGTCCCTGGACTACAGCGGATCACAACTCGGACCCCGATGGACGCATGCCAGGTCCAAATAACCCCGTCAATGAGGCTAGCTTTTTTCCATTTGACGAGGAGATTGACGATACTAGCGATAAGGCCCCTGATTATGAGATTGTCCGTCACTCGAGCAAATTCTTCTGGGGGTTGAATGAACTGACTTTAGTACAGGGCAACGAAGATGGCATCGCACAGGCTGACGACACCGAGCAGCAAGCTGAGCCATCCAAGGTGGAGTCTCCAACATTTTCTTCCGGTTCTCTGCCGATAGACATTGTCAAGCCAGGCCTCTATTTCAAAGTGGCGGGGAGTGGTTGACAAGTCGATCAGTGACTGCCCTTTCAATTCTCCTGGAGACGAGTCCAGCTCTCAACAGTGCGCTAAAAAATATAAAAACTTCGACCCGCTGAGTAATGCCAGCGCACCACCTGCCGTCTTGATCTCATAATCCTACCATGCCCGATGGATGTAGACGACGTGAGATGGATAACAAGCAGGAACTTTGCTTCACCAACTTTAGTATCCATTGCAAGGTTGGGCTGGGCTTCCTGCAACGTGTGACCTGTCGCGACGGCATTGTCTGCTGCACGGAACTGCCAGGAGGATGGCTGCCGTTGGCTGCAAGCTCCACGAGCGTGCGCTGGAAACTGTCATAGAGTTGCCTTTTTCAACATAGCACAATACCTCGACTGGCACGCGCGCAAGGGAGCATGCATCCTACATACTTTTAAGGACTCAGGGGTGTTCCGAGTCCAGGTCATTTTGGACTTGGGTGGTCGACTTTGGGTTGGTACAAGCTCGAAGCTTTGTAGCGAATAGGGCCTTGAGTCGCCGATCGGCTATTAGTACGCGATCAGGACATTTCCCGTCGATTATGTTGAAAGTCACTCAGAGCAGTTCCACAAACGGTTACTTGAACACATGTTGACTCTCGGCAGCTCAGAGAAGTGCGCATGGTCATGATGGATGGCCGATCCTAATACGGGCATCTTGATTGCTGCGTCCGAGTAAAGCACACCGGCTTTCAGGCAACAACAATTTGATTGGCTGAGGGCCGGGGGTTTGAAGACACATGCATACCCGACTGGCAGATGGAGCAGCTCGATCCGGTATCTCGGCTTCTGCATTGAGCTGGCCCAATTCTCAACCATTATGCCCATTAAAGAATGTTGCAGGCTTGCATGTCCGGAACGACTCTAGAATGAAGAACAAGACTGCAGCCAGTGGGACTATCGTTCATCAGCCGTTCTCCGCAGTCACATTCTACGAAGAGAGCGACTATGCTCGTCGATCGACATCTGAACTTGGCATTCAGGCACAAGCGATAAGGAATTGTGTCAAGCAAATGGCTAGAATAGCTCGAATTGGCTAGGAATGCGTGTATTGAATCGAATTGACTTGACAGAATCAACTGTCTAGTAGCTATCTAGAAATGTGACAAGCAATTGGGCTAGAATGGCTCGAACTGGCTAGAAATGCTTGTAGAACTCTATGAATTGACTGCCTAGAATCTATCTAGAATCGCTCTTCAAATGAGTGTTGTATATCAAGAGAATCGCACAAAACAGCCTGTTGGATAGGGCGCCGAAGGCTGTTTGACAAATTGGCTGGCCTCATCATATCTCCGCCCTATCTTTTCAAATTAGAATATGCGATGTCAACCGGACATGACCATAGCTGTTTTCCGCTCTTTGCAGCTACATTGCTGTTCCTGCTCTCCAGACTTCCACCGTCGCGAGGTCCTCCAGGAATGAATCGAGGCCTGGTTCCCTCATTACTCTCGTGTAGGCATGGCAGCTACCGCACCCCGCCCTTTCTCCACCACCAGTGCCCTCCTACCTGATCGAGCATTAGACCCCAAAAAGGCAACTTCCTGTGGCACCAGCTCTGAATCCGCTATCGACGAGACAGAGCCTCTGATCGATGCTGGGGACGTCGATCTCTACACTTCGCCTGCTAGCGAGGCAAAGCTGCTGGCGAAGTACTCACTTCCCCTTACGGCCACCTACCTGCTCCAGTACAGCTTCAACCTTGTCACGATCTTCGTCGTCGGCCACCTAGGCACCGATGAGCTCGGGGCAGTCTCGCTAGCGACAATGACGGCGAACATCACTGGGCTAGCCGTCTATGAGGGCCTAGCAACGAGCCTCGATACCTTGTGCGCGCAAGCTTACGGCAGCGGCCATAAAACTCACGTGGGCCTACACCTTCAACGAATGGCACTTTTCCTTCTACTCGTGACAATCCCCATCGGCGCCATCTGGCTGAGTTCCGGCTTCATCCTCTCTGCGCTCGTGCCCGAGAAAGACCTCGCGATCCTGGCCGGCCAATTTCTCCGCATCCTCGTCGTCGGGGCGCCAGGCTACGCCCTCTTCGAGGCAGGCAAACGCTTCGTACAAGCGCAAGGCCTTTTTAACGCCTCTCTCCTTGTTCTCCTCATCTGTACACCCATCAACATCCTCCTCAACTACCTCTTCGTCTTCCAATTCCACTGGGGTCTTGCCGGCGCCGCCTTCGCAGTCTCCATATCCCAGCTTCTCCTACCACTAACACTCTTCCTCTATGTCCGCTTCATCAACCCCACCAGTCTCACCTGCTGGGGCGGCCTCACCAAGCAAGCCCTCCACTCCTGGACCCCAATGATCCGCCTCTCCATCCCCGGCATCGTCATGGTCGAGGCAGAGTGGCTCGCCTTTGACATAATGACCTTCTCAGCTTCCTATCTCACCACCGCCCATCTGGCCGCCCAGTCCGTCATCATGACAACCTGCGTCGTCATGTTCCACATACCCTTCTCCGTCTCCGTTGCCGTCAGCACTCGCCTCGGTAACCTCGTCGGTGCGGGGAGCCTAGCTGCCGCAAAGGTCGCGACGAGGTCATACTGCACTATTTTTGCCGTCATGGGGCTTGTTGACGCAGCACTTCTCGCTTCCCTTCGCAACGTCATTCCCAGGGCATTTTCCGACGACCCCATTGTCGTAAGGATTGCAGCGGGCGTGATGCCCGTGCTCGCGGCTTTTCAATTCTTCGATGCGACTACTGCTCTGGCCAATGGTCTGCTACGTGGGTTAGGGAGGCAAAGTGTGGGCGGCTGGGTTAATCTGGCTGTGTATTACTTGCTGGCCTTGCCGCTGGCGCTGTTTTTGTGTTTTGGGCCAGCGCATTTGCAGTTGGAGGGATTGTGGATTGGGTGTGTAGCAGGGAGCGGGATGATCAGTTGTGCTGAGGGAGCTTATCTGAAGTGGATGGATTGGGACAGGGCGGTTCAGGATGTCAGCGAGAGGGAGGATTAGGTGGGTTTGCTGTCTTAAGTGGATAGGGACGGGATTGGATGACTTACGATTAACTAGAAGCAAAGACGAACGAGAAAAAGCAGGTCACATATCATGCATGGTTTCTTGTTGAGCAGCACAGAGCGAAAGTGCTACTTCCCGAAACTGGCCTTGTCCACCTCACGTCATTCGGGTCACATTCTAGTCATTCAGCAGATTTCCGTCTTCTTAGCCCACCACCGAGATCTCAGAGCTCCTTCCAACCACATCCCATACATGAATCTATTGGCCAGCACCTTTTGGCCAACCTGTCTCAACCTCACTCCCACACACCTCTGGTACAGCTATGCCGGGCAAGCACTCCTCTTGCGAAGCCAGAGGCCACGTATATGGCGACAACGACAAAATCTTCAACAACCGCCATGGCGATCACAATTTTCACAGATCCATCAACGACGCTGAAGTCGTGGTTGTGCACGAAGACCGCCAAGGCCGAGTATGTCACTCTGACCAGTATGAATGGTAGAGCAACGAGGACAACGAGCACGAGACGGTCCTCTCTACTCTCAACTTGGGCAATGCTGGTCGTCGACACTTGCACACCTCCTCCTGAAGTGGGATCACCACTGGTTCCGCCCACGATGCTCAGGATAAGTCCGAGCGTGATCAGCAGTTGGACGATGCGGAAACACTTGACGCCGAGGAAGGACCGCGAGCGACTGTTGATTGAACGACGCTGTGCAATGGTCAGCCATGAAGGTCAGGGGAACCGTGACTTGAAAACTCACAGCCTCGATAACAGTCCCAGTGTGGCCAGTAGCAAGGGTGAAACACCAACGGAGTCGAGGATGATAGTTGCCCTGATCAAGCTGGAAGACTGGTCGTGGTAGGTAGTGAGTTGACAGCAAGCGCCTATGATTCAAACAAGACACAATATGAGCGTGTATAACCAGCCCGAGCTGCGGTAGAAGCCATGACGGCTGCAGATGATGACGGCGGCTACCAGAGATGGTATGAAAACGATGAGCTCGGCGATTGAGACGCCTCCACGTGCGTTGAGATGCATTTTGAAATATGTAATGGGTGCTATTTTTTGGTGGAAAGAGGCCGGTTACAAAGCGGACCAAAGAGTACGTCCAAAGGGCCTCTATACAATCGAGCAATACTTAGAGCTTCTTTGAACCATTTTTGCGATTACCCAAGAGGTCTATAAGTCAATTTGAGCTGCTGACCTCCGCTTCTTGTGTCTCCATCCTCCATTCGCAGGTGCTATTCTTGTCTTCTGGCCACATCTTGCCGCGGGATCTTCGTTACGAGGTTGTATGAGCATCCCAAACAAGAACTGAAATCATGCTCGCCATCCGAATGCGACGGTTGCACCATTTCCGCATTTCCAGGAAAGGAACGCGCTGAGAAGCTATCATCCACCGCTGAGTTCTCCGTGGAGGACGTTGCCAAGCCGCTTGCTCCGAAAACAGACGCCTTTCCAAATACGGCATGCAATTCGATCAATGGCTAAAGGTCCAACATCAGCAAACCGACCGCAAGGGCAGAACATGACAAACGATGCAGCATTGGCTCCAGAATGGTGATTCCAAGCCTACTCTGACACGACGGCTTCCGGAGCCCGGGGTTCTTCGTACACGCATTCATTGTCGCTTGCCCACGGCCAACGGACGTCGGATTGGGCGTCCAGATGAGCGGTAGGTGCCAGCAGCATGCCGAAACGAGACTGCTTTCAGCGGACCGAGATGTCGACTTCGAGAGATAGTCCTTTAGACGCGCATGTAAGGCTACTGATGCTCGATGGCATTCACGGATACGCCGGTATGATTATGCAGAATATGCGATCTCCAAATGAAGTGCATTCCTAAACTGGACAATGGTATGGAGACGTACTCATCAGCGTTCGCATTCAGACCCTCGACTGTGCGTTGGCTATGCAGCATGAAACCATGACAGATAACGACTCAAGGCGCAGCATTTCGCCCCGGCTGTAGGAAATAGTGAAGTTTTGGATATGAAATGCAGTCCTGTGGCTTTTGTTGATATCTACACCATCTGACAGACAATTGACCACACACATACAGCGACTAACTAGCGTCATTGGGTCACATCTCCTCACCAAGGCTCGATCAATTGGACCGTTCTCTCAACACGCACCGGATATCCCTACCGAGCCACCTCGTCACCGCAAAGCAGAAACAATGGGGATCATCAAGACCGCCATCATGACCGGTGGAGGTATCTACGCGGTCAGCAAAATAGCCAAGTAAGCATCACTACTCCCAAAAAGACCGCTGTCCCAACCTAATCCACCATTCTGACCAACATCTCCCCGCTTAAAGCCGCTAAACGCCGCCACGACAGTCCATACCAAGGCCCGGGGCCTCGCGACGACTCCCCCCGACCATTCGAAGCCGACCACAGCCCGAAGCTACATAGCGCCGCCATGATCACCACAGCCGGTAACAAGAGTACTACCAAAGCCCAGCCAACCCACCTCAATATCAAGCTCGAGGTATTTCCGACGACAAAGCGGAGCGTCGGCAGCACAACAGCAGCGCACCCCCTCCGCAACCACAGCCATGGATGATGCAGCCCGACGCTTCTCGTGCGTACGCCCCCACCTCGTCGGCCCGTCCATCCGGCAAACAGCAACGACGGAACACCGAGTCTGATGTCAAGACAGCAGCAGCAGCAGCAGCGGACTTACGCCAACGACGACCACCTCGATGACGCAATAACAGGTGTCTATGGCAACACGCCCGACACGCCTCCTCCAACCATGTCCCTGCCCATGCATAGATCACACCAATAACCCGGCTTTGTCGGCCAAGACTCCCAATATCAAAAATATTATGAGCAGCGCCCGGTGGTTGGGGGGGGCTGCTTGAGCGAGGGGTCAGCCAGGTGATGCAGGGCAGGTCTGAGGATGGGAATAATAGTGATAGGATAGAGATGGGAAAGAGAGGGGGCAGGGGAGTTGTCGGGGAAGCTGTTCTCTAAGTAGAGTAGATTACGGCGCTGGTTGGAATGCAGGGTAGGAGACTGAGATGTAGATGTGCTGTTTGAATTAGATAGATGTATAGAATGTTTTCTTGGGGGTTTAATACTGGTACGGAAATGAAATGAAGCGGAATTTGGCGCGTTGCCTGGTTGTTTTACTCGCTCTTCGTAGGATGAGCTTTGGTTTGCTGAGAGAAGGTGGGAAACGAAGGTGGATGGTTGCGTGCACTTGGTTTGAGAGGGCTGTTTAGATAGAGGGATATACACATTTATTAGTTTTGATCTAACTTGTATCTGCCATGTTCCACTTGAACCGCTGTCGCTTTTAGTGTCGCCTTCTCCCGCACAACACAATTCCTTCAATGTGCAACAACCGCGGAGATTCTGATACTTACGACGAGTAGAAGCGGGTTGAGTCTCTGGGCCTCTCATCCGTATTACCGGTCCCCAGTGAAGTGGCCCTAGCCGATGTTGAAATGGCGAGTGCTGCTTTCCCGTGGGAACTTCGAGATCTGCCCAAGAAATCGTCGGCAATGCGATGATTGATGTCCAGCAGGAGAATGCTATCGGTCAGTCAATCTTGCAGAGACCGCATGAAGCTTGCAGGTACCAAAGTTAGATTAGGTGGTAAGCATGCGCCCTGTGGGGGCCATTAGCAACGTGTGATCGTGACTCTTCCCTTCATGGCAGCCGAGGAGGGCGAGAGTCAGACTTGCCAATCCTGTGACAGGGACCCTTGCTCCAGCTTTCTCTGCCACGTCAAGCGCCTGCCGGATATTCATCTGAGCTCCCATGTATCGTGACCGGCTCATCACGTACACGCGCATGGGCCAAGTGGAGAGTGCTGAAGTCCCTACCACCTCCAATGGCCAGATGAGAAAGCAGATAGATGCGACGGTGGGAGGGAAGAGTTTGGTTCTATTTGGCGAGAATTGCGTGAACTGAGGCACACTGGCCAGTATCTCCATTGCTATATCCCTCGCAAGTTTTGCATGGTGATCACGGAGAGAGGAGTAATTGGGTATTGTGTCGCAACCAGAGTCTGATCTGACCTTGGCCAAACTCTCATGAATCATCTCGTTCAGCAACAGTCGCGTCATGCGAATGGTGTTCCACATTGCACCACTCGGTGATCCTTGTAGATATGATAGGCTTCTCCAAATACTGCAACGTCGTCTGTATTCGAACATGCCACTTCGTATGGCCAGCTCATGGGCATGTCCAGGGCTAGTGATCAAGCCTGTTGGTCCACTTCACTAGCCAGACGAATCACACAAGCCGGGTCAATGATTTGGCTGTCCTCGATTGCGGCGCGGAGATCAGGGAAAGCTTCGGTGATAATGAAGAATCGCGATACCGCATTAGCAGTGTCCAGAAACGAGGAAGCTTGCACACTCAAAGATAGTACATCTGATGGTATGCGAAGCTTACGTTTGACACAGCTAACTCTGATACTACTACTGATCTGATTGAACAATAGGAGCCCAATAACGGACTTGAATTGCATAGGCCGACGGCAGACAAGTAGCGCCAGAGCACCATTGACGTGATTTGTCCATTTATCAGAAGACTCCTGGTCTTGATGGGTCACTATCTCCAACAACGCTAGAAGCATGACCGAGGCGAGTGTCTCATCCAGAATTGCCTTCTCTGGAGATTGCAGAGCATTGTTAGTTGTCTTGAGAGCGCAGGAGTATTGGCGCCTTGCCAGGTCCATCACGTCTGAGCGTCTCACTTCGTGGGACATGCTTGCTAACCCAACAGCACGAACGCATGCCATCAGTGTTCCACTAGTAGTTGCGACTTTGGACAGAACCGGAAGATACTCAAAGTGGCTATCGACGATGTAAGAAGATAGAAGGAAGTTGACGGCAATTTCCTCGATTGGCTAATGCAGGATAGGCAAGATCGAGCCAGGCTGTTGACACTTCTTGTTGGGGTGCCCAATATGAGTTCAATTGTAGAGGATTGTATAACGGCACGGCAAGGTTGAATTTGGCCTGCAAGAGCCTCGTGGGCGTTTTTGCATGCTCCTTTGTGTGCCTGCGAATGAGCTCGGTATGTTCCAACGATCTTGTGGCTCTCGTCGCGGAAAGCAAGATCCAACTCCTTTCGATAGCCAGGGCAAGGCAAGCAAGCTATCTAGCACTGTCCACATCCTGGCCGACGTAGATCGCACAGCTTGGAAGTCAGCCACTCTCGATGCCGATAGTGCTGTCAGGATTGATGTCCAAATCAATAAACATTCCTAACCTTACGTCTCTTCCAGCGACAAAGCTCACAGCCTTTTGATGGCTTTTCGCAGTATACCATTTCCACCCGGATCCAGCCCAAGAATCACTCCAAAAGACGGTACAAGTCGGCGGTCTTAGATCCTTCTGCAAAACATGTACTCTTTTCATTCATCACATAGACCGAGGGAGCTTCAAACGGAATGCCACCTACTTTGCTTCGACGTCGATATGACTATGGCCACAGC
>JAABUK010000807.1_pt1 | contig 63248 bp, 61 predicted proteins | sample 5559141 | NCBI WGS metagenome assembly JAABUK01 (sample SAMN10711869, study PRJNA513367) | rock metagenome | isolation source: Antarctica rocks | place: Antarctica: Victoria Land, Pudding Butte nord | collected 2016-01-03
GCAATCCGAAAGTCCCAAAGTGTTATCAAGCAGCGCTGGTGTACGAGAGCGAGATGCTTCCAGGACACGGTCCGTTCACACCATCTGATGCAGAAGAGGAACGATGGACTACGAGAAGACGTACTCCCAAATTCTAGTTCGCTCAGTCTCCTCCATCCCAGTCCATGGGATTGCCTTGGCGAGTTCTGTGGTGTAGAATCCATTCCGTTGATAATTAGATATTAGGGAGTTCAGGGTTTCAAATTTCTGCTTCATTCGATCACTGGAGTTGGCATGTTCCGTCACAGTCAGAGCCCTGATGAAGACTTACAGTCAGTACTACATTTTATGGCGAGTCCTAATGTAGGAATGAGGGAGGAGATTCGCCCCGTATATCACTCATGTCTCAACACCGGTAGGAGAAAGGAAACAGGAGGCTTGAAGTACCCACATCACCTTTGCACCTGCTTTCAGAGGAATCTCCCACACGGCCTTAAGTCCTTCGAAAATCGTCTCCGGCGTGTTGTTCCAGGCTAGGTCATTGCCTCCGGCCTGGATGATGACCCAGTCGTAGGTGATTTTAGCATCTTCCATATCTTTCTTTATGCGATTCATGTACTGGCCACGCAACACCATGTCTCCTGGAGCTTTTGATGTTTTTTACGTTAGTATTGATTCAAGATCGCATCTGGAACCGTGAATAGATGGTAATGAGGCCCCCAAAACACATCACACAATTCGGAATCTTTAGAAGAAAAAGTCCCCAAGGTGGAGTAAACCTACCTCCATCAACGTCAATGCTGAAATGTGACGTCGGCAGCTCGTCTGCTAAACGGGCTGATAGCCTTGTCGAGTATGGATAGTAATGAGCGCCGTATGAGCTCCAGCCTGCGGTGACTGAAGCCCCGAAGCAAAGTACTCGAATTTGTATCTTCGCGGGGGCTCGAGCGCCTTTTAAGTAGTAAGGGGTAGACTGAATGATCAGCAGAAAGCCACCGATTATCTCCCGCGCTTTGTGAGAGGAAAGGCGGCTGGGATCAAGATATTACGCCCACTTCAATCGAATTGTGAACACAACATGGAGAGACCCGTATCAACAGAATTGCAGAGAAAGTTACTCACCATGTTGACCCACAATATATGAAGTAAAACCGCTAGTACAACAACAACGACGTTCCTGACCAAGAGCTATGGGCAGAACATTGTGAATCCCTCGTCTGCTTGATTGTATTAAAGCAAAGTCTATCCTGCGGGCTCTTCGTGTACCCGAGTAAATTTCCAAATCGTCGAGGCACTCTGTTGTTGGATCAATTGAACAGACAGTAAGGCGAACGAGGCATGCCTATGTAGGACTGTGCCTGGCCCAAACTCAGACGAAAACGGCACGCCAAGCATACTAACTACATATGGTTGGTGGGGAACCCCAGATCACAGCCCGAGAGCCCTAAGGCTGTCTATGAGGCCATGTATCTTGCATCTTCACAAGGAACACATCCCACATTTCTACCCTGTTATATACCTCCTGAGCTCCGCTTCTGAAAATTCCTTGCCGTGATTGCAGCACATAGTAGACGAGTGCATTTTCCATATCCAACAGGACTCATTGAGCCAAGTATCATCTGCCTCAGAGCTTTAACACTCTTAGGGTCTCCGGACAATTGCCTGCCATGGCAAGGCATCGTAGCCGTTACACGCTTTGGACTGCAACCTCTGAGATCGAGATCTTGAGCGGCCGAACTCATGTTCCGTTCATCTGTGAATGATCAACAGCACCTTCGACGAGGATAGCATCATGCCAGGGCATTCTTGGCGTTACCTGAAGCATACAAGTTAGTCTAGACTATACGGAGACGAAGGCGCCGGGAAAGAGCGAAGAAGTAAGCCAGCTTATTCCATCCTGGAAGACCAGATCCCCTTCAAGATGATAGTCAAGGCAACCGCCCAGACGCTGAGTCAATCCATGTATGGATCACTCCTCGTCAACGATCAACGGCAGTCATTATAGTGCGTACTAAAAAGGTCTAAGATTTGAAGTCGGTTTCTAGGCTCGATTCCACCTAGTTGGGTGGAGCGCTCGTTGCGAGGACGGAACGCCTATATTCTCAATATACCGGATATCTGATAAACTCCGTAGACTCTATACTTGGTGCCGGATAAGACTGGGAAGGATCCTGAGCGTGAATCTCCGACAGTGGTTGAGGAAGTTGGAGCCTTGGGTGTTATGGAACTTCTCATGCCGGATCCGATGTGTCGAAGTGAAGGAGACTTACGTCCGTTACCCTAATTGAGCTCCACAACAATTTAAAGTTATGCAACAACATACCAACCAGCATCAACATTCGCAATATGACGCTCAATTTTGCTCATGCCTCAATTCCATCGAGTCTGGCTTTGTCTAAGAGGGTCGCTGATATGTCTTCCACCAATGAAGACCAGGTTGAAGCGCCGGCACAAACTGCAGCCTCCAAAACTCCGGACGGTTCGGGCAAAAGCGCTGACACCACCAACACCAGAGAGCCCGCAACTCACGTTCGCATATGCCCGCATCACACGCTATCATTCCAGCAGCTACAGCAAGTGGCCATCACTCGACTTCTCAAAGAAGAACGCAGCCTCGACGTGTTGGTGAAGCTTTACCCATCCCATGACTGCAAAGTCGAAGACGACACCAAGCCCCAATCTTACTCGCATGTCTACTTCCGTAACTCAGCGCGTTCTGAGCCCGGCTTCGAGCTGTCCGCCAGCTGGGAAGCGGTGATTTCTCGGTTGAAATATAGTGATTACTCAAAGGATGATATGCGTCATATGCTAGAAAAATCCAACGTATGGCTGTGCCCGCACTCAGAACTATGCAATAACTGGGTAATTAGTGCCATGTCTCGCCTACTGAAGCAGAACCAAGGCGGACGTACGAACAGCGGCTTGGAAGGCATCAAAACTCATTGCGCTTCTTGCCGTACCACTTTCCAGGTGAGATGCCTGACAGAAAGACCTATGCAGGAACTTGAAGCTTGTTTACGAATCAATACGAAGCGACAACTCGGGCTAGGGCTGTGGGAGGATGATGACGATTGGCAGCGACAGTGTGTTTTGATGACGGATGACAATGGGAGTGGCAGCGAAGACCCGTCTGCGCGAGCGCAGAGGGGTCTTTGCTGTGGGGTGCAGTATATTCGAGGCATGATCGATCCTTAAGCATGGAAGTGCGAGAACATTCCATACGCAGGCCACTGGAGCTCAGCAGATTTCGGCTAGCACGGTCAGTAGATACGCCAAACGCATCCGACTGGGCCAGCTTGTGCCTGCCGACAGGTCGCCTGACTGATCACTCAGGAGGGGAATGGAGCCGTCATTCTCCATATTAAGCATTAGTTCTTCATCTTCCACTTCGGTTCTTCTACTGCCCATCCTTCATGCAACACTCCTCAATACTCGTTCCAAAAGACTGGACGAGGGCAGTCCTCCTAAACTCCCATCACTCCTCAAATCCCACACCTCAACCCGGTCGACTTAGCACTGAAACTTGATATCGCTTGGTAACAATCATGACGGATACACAGCCTCTATCACACCCACAATCAACGGTCTCTTCGAGTTCGATGAGCGTGGTGAATGACCCCACGGATCAAGACCATGAGTACTATGTTCGACTCTGTCCGCATCAGACTCTTTCCTTCGACACCTTCCAACGATTCATCGGTCTGCCAGGTACGAAGACTGGCGAAATTATTCACGCTTTCCCAGAGCCTCATCGACACATGCTTCGGCCTCGTCTCAGCTCACAAGCGTGTTTCGTCAGGAATGGGGAAATCGACGTCGACTTCGTGGCCACTGCCTACCTCAAGTATTCAGCTATCGATTCCCCCGAGCGACTAAGCGAGATGGTATTACATGTGAACTGGACATTATTCCTTGGGTCGTTTCCATTTTGCAAGGACGTTAAGTCAAGACATAGCCTTCGAAGAACGCTAGAACGACCAAAGATTTGGCTGTGTCCTCACATGAAATCAAATGACGAATTCTTCGTCGATGCCACCTACAACTTCCTGCATCCGGTCAAAATCGAAAGTCCGATTGACAGATATGTACTATCGCAGCGAGGCGACCCTAAGAAGTACTGCAATCAATGCGATACCCGCGTCCAGATGGCCATCGAGGAAATCTGGTATGGGCCAAGGATCTGGTACCGGACCTCCAGGCGGCTGGGAATGGGACAATCGGCAGATGATCCCATTTGGGTGCAGCAGTGTGCCCTACGACGGAATGAAGGTCAAACCTCGTAAGCCGCTTGAAGGATTGTATCGACATGAAATTTCGTTACATAAGATACCAATTCCAAGACCCCACGTATCAGACCAGAAGCACATTCTTGACTATCTGCGTCGAAAATAAGGAATACCCAAATGCACGAAGCCTTCTAACATTGGCAGTCCGTTCATCGATATCCTTTCCCGTCAGCAGATTTCAAAGCCAACATAAACCCACAGCCTTCCATACTATCTCCATGCCAAACCAATATCAAAAGACATGCTTCAAACATTGCTCCCCTACCCTCCCAAACCATCACAATAAATTCTCTTTTTCCCCCACCATCTCCCTCATGCAATCATTCCCCGTACCCATCAAACCCCCAAAAACAACCACCATCAGACCAACATTCCAAAACCCCACCAGTATCGAACCCTCACAAAACATCAGCTTGCGCCCCTTCACACCCTTACCCATATATCATGGTTGCCATCTCGACTCGGCCCCTTCGTGCAATACGTACAGGACTAATCCATTCGCAAATCGTACGTATCTCGCCCACTCGACTGATATAAGATCGTACAACAGCATGTCTTACAATCCCGATATGGGTGAGAATTCTAGAAGCTGAAACCACTCCCCTAACTGCGGCAGGTGGAAGGAGCTAGGATCGGGATGAGACTTTTCGAAGCTGCGAGCTAGGATCCAATCCTGCACCGTCCTCACTACGCTCTATTATTATTGATAAACCACGTGTGGAACACATATCCCCAAGCGCCAGGAAGGATGATGAGCGATCGCCATAGCTTTTTGCCTCAGACTCCAGTAACGGGATGGGCTTATTAAGAGCTGCAAGCTGTAGAATCCGATCCTGCCCATCCTGATTGGGTTTTTAGTCGCTTGTAGAAAGCACACGTCAGCAGAGGAAGGAAAGGTGAATTAGTTCACAGGAATAGAATGCCAAGGGAAAGAATGCAAGGTACTGAATCCCACCATCCAAGCCCCCATCCTACGTTTCCTGAAATAGCACAGCAAGAATTCACATACGGGCCGCGCAGATATAGGGTTGAGGAATCGTTACATGATTCTATAACATCTGCCAGTATTCTAACGCTGTGCCTCCCGACCATCGCTAGTCTCTAGGATATAATGATACAGTAGTATTGCCTAATAAACTCCACGCTTAGCGAAGCGGAAAAGAAAAAGGAGTCTGCCAGCAGAGTGAACGGAAAGGATGCCATAAGATATACGACCGTAGACAATCATAAAGTGGGTATTTCGAAGACGGAGCAAGTAGGCAAAGAAACGGAAAAGCGCATGCGAGAAGAGCAAAAGGCCTTGTAAAGTAAATGTCAACCCATGCTCCCTGTCCAGATCCCACCACTGGTTGGCAGCCGAGGTTTCAACTCGTACTGATCAGGCTCCGTGCTCTGCGGCCGTCGCATGTTGGAATTGGGGTAGTAGAGGTGTTGGTTGGAAGAGTAAGGTGGATCTGGGTAATTGAAGCCAACATCAGATGTACCTGGCGACGGCAAACCGATGGGATGCACAGGAGAATTCCATCCAGGGGTGCCCCCCAGATGTGGACTCCCACTACCGCTACTGGACTGACGCAGGTCGTGATATGTAGGTGGTTCGAGGACCGGAAGCATAGGGTGTGAGGTCAAGGATGGTCTGTGAACATAGTTGCTGCCGCCAAAGGCCGAAAGTGTGGGCGAGCTGGCAGCAGGGGACGAGCGTGGCGATGGCTGTTGCAAGCCCGGTCGCAAATGGGGCGGCAAGGAGTCGTTGAATGGAGGCAATGATTCGCCGGAAGCGTAAGAGAGGCTTTGGCGAGTGAGGAATGGCATGTGGGGCACGTCACTGTTTGGGGAGAGCGAGTCGTGTCTCTCGCCAGGAGATGGCGTTCTTGTTGTGCTAGATACCATTGATACAGCGTCCGTACAGTTACTGCCGTCAGAACCAGCCCGATCACGGACTCCGGATGTGCGAGTAGCGAGCGCTGCAGCGGTTGCGACAGCAGCCTCTTCGACTGTGCCCGTATGGTGATTTTGGTGTCGTGTCAAGGTAGTTCGGCGAGTGAAGGTCTTCTGACAATCGGCGAAGGGACATTTGTATGGTCTTTTTCCCGAATGTATCCGACGATGTCTGGCGAGCGAACTCGAATCGCTGAATGGCTGCACCAAACATTAGTACAGATAGATATCGTATCAATAGTATCGATAGACCATACCTTACCACATCGTTCACACATATGAGGCTTCTCGCCAGAGTGAACGCGCATGTGTACAGTCAAGGCAGACCGTTGTATGAAGGGTTTGCCGCATCCCGTTTCGGGGCAAACATGCGGCCTATCACCGCTATGTATCCGTTCTACAAGACCAAGTCAGTCCGAGGGTGATAGGAGTAATCATGAAATCTTACCATGGCGAGCCAGATCACTTCTCCTCGCAAAGCCTTTCCCACAAGTTGTACATGCGAATGCTTTGACTGAAGCGCTACTCCCATGTCTTTGGGTATTGTTGGTGCTGCCCAAGACCTCTTCCTGATGCACGCCTTCGTGCTGTTGCGCACTGTATCCATTGTCGAACGCTCGCTCCGGGTACCCTCGACCAAGCATTGATATTGGGTGTTGATCTGTGGGAGACGTCGTAGAAGTTGGTGAAGGGTAGCTGACGCCTTGCGCCATCTGGTGCTGGAACTGACGCTCGGCGGCGGCCGCAACATCCGCAGGTGACTTCCTATTGAGCATGTTGGTAATGTCCATAGCTGTTTCTAATGCTGATGTTTGCTGGATTCAATGGAGGCCTGTTTTTCGTTGCTCGAGATGAACGGCAGAGGCACTGTAGCATTGGGTCAAAGAGCGTTGGTGACGTTCGAAGTGGGGCGTTCGCAGTGATCCGGCGTGTGTGTGTGGAGAGATGTGAATTGACGACTCAGGGTTGAGTAATTTGTATTGGTCGTCGCGGAATGCTTTGACACGATCTAGGCTCTGGAGCACTCCCACGTCCGGATGTGATATCCCTTTCCACCTCCTGAATATCGCTCGTGTCTTGTTGATTGCTCGTTGATGAGCCTGTACCCAATGCTAATGAGTTTACCGCCGGGAACTGAAGCTCGAGCCAATTGTTCTCCTTTGTGGTTCGTGGGTTTGGCCTGTACCGCATGTATCTAAGAGTGTTGGGCGTTGATTCTGCTGGAAGCCGTGGAACAGACACGTAGAGCGGACTAATGTACGGAGACAAACGCTGAGGCCCTTGGTGAAGTATTGACGGGACTCGATTGTAATGTCCAGTCCCTAATATGTCGGATCCTATGTCCCCGCTTCCCAAATAGTAAGAGTTGATTTCCTGGTAGCCCGTCTTGGATCAGGCTGATAATCGCGTAGACGCTAGGCACTCAATAAGTACGCGGAGTCTGGATCCGTCCGGTAAATGAACAGCTTCCAAAGTCCTGCTCACAAGCTCCTCTAGTACTTGGAGGTCTGTGTGGTTCAGATTGTGTAGCCCTGCTCTTACTAAACCAATGGTCCACTAATTACCATGCAAGCCGGATTTGCCAAAGGGGTAGGGATTGGAGGGCGGAATCCAGGGCTGTTGCCTTGCGAGGAGGTGACTGTCGGAGGTATTGAAGAAGTAACGTAATCTAGTGGTGAGCAGGTACCAAGTGGAGATGGTGGGATGCCGTCAAAGCTGCAGCTGGGCGTAGTGCACGGATTGCAATGCCCAGATGCTGTGATCCAAGCTCTCGAAACTAGGATGGGAAGGGTGGTCGAGATCGCCCGTTGGTGTCTGGAGTGACGTGGAATAGAGAGGACAAGCCCCTGAGGGTGAGAAGTCTAGGCAGGAAAGGTGTTTGGCGGTGAGGTTGAACGAACGTGGGTACAGGGAGCCTGCAAGGGTTCATTGGTTAGTGGACGGGACGCCATGAGGGGCAGGCGGAGATTGGCAGCGATGCGATCTCCAGTCCCTCGCCTGTCACCAAAAGCATCGTGAAATGGATGGCAGCGCACACTTACTACTATAACTCCATGAAGCATCATCACCACATATCTGCATATCTGCTATCTGCTATCGATAAACAATTCCATGATTAGGGACACGAAGAAGTGGTCGCAAGCCCGGTGAATGATCTACGCTGCAATGCAGGAGTGCACCCGACGAAGCAGCGAGACAGACTAAGAGAAAGACGCTAGAAGCACTAGAGAACCGGATAAGCTTCCATGAGTCTTCTTTCCTTCCATGCTACTGCATCAGAAGCTATTGCCGCCGCAGTAACGTTTAGCTGCAGCGATCATCACCTGCGACCTTCTTTCACCTCCTTTCATCAAATCACCACTCTTCAGATCCCGCTACATCCTTGTTCACTGCATGGCCAGCTGATTGTGTAGCGTGCACTGAACTGTATATCTCGAACTATCTGTAGTCGATCAGCGCTCCAGGGACGCAATCCTTGGCCTGGGGTAACTGCATGCCAAAAATACGAAGCCTTGCATCATTTGCTCCACCCAAGAACCTTCGATCATCTGCAAATAACAGACAACGCGCTCTCCGGCCGTCACTGGTGGCCAAAATCCAGCAGAGCCAATACCACTGAGCCGGAAATCTTCGGTCGTTCCTACAATTACATCCATCACACAGCCATCGCGTCTAACTCGCACAAGGCGAACCGTGTCTGAGGGTGAGAAACGGGGTCCTTTTGATACATGAACGAGGCACGCCAATAGTGCGGCTCGCAGCAGCTCAATTCAAATCCGTGAATCCTGTAGGCTTTTCTCGTAAGGGTAACCCCAACTGCACATACTATTGAGAGGCTGAGTCGCTATTGGCCACAGCTTTATCCGGACACTTCGGACGGGACGACATCTCCAATTCTGATACACCCCGCCCTTGCCAGAGCCATCGAAATGATGAGATACGGATCTTCCAGACCACGCAATACCATCCTCGTAAGAGGCACGAGCAAACCTGGGAAAGTGAGGCTTACCGGTAAGGTCACGCTAGGTACCTGCACAAATTCTCCGCTCCGCTAGGACAGATTGGGACTTCCAGAGAAAAGCCAGTCCGCGCTACTGCAGGTTCGGTTTCTTGGTTGCTCTCTCGTGATTGGCGCTCTAATAGCCTTTTCAGAATTCCAATGTCGTTTATGCGCGGGACGCCGCAGCCTTAGCCTGAATTATTTACCGCCACTTCACTTGACAGTTGACTTGGATGGTGCCATGGTGGGCTCGAGCGGACACGTCGTCTATGCACCAGTTCAGCAGCTGCCCTGAGTGAGTAGGCTATCAATCGCTTGCCCACTCTCTTGCCCCGCCAGATTGCAAATACGAATTTGGTGATTCCTTGACGGATCTGTCAAAAATCCCCGTTAAGAGAGCTTCCCAGCGTCTATCGCTTCAACATCAATCGGCAATGACCCACAATGACACCTTCTCTGAGCGCGGATACCCGTTCATGGCTATAAACAATCAATAGCCTTGACCAAAAAGGCCAACGGCATACCGCCCATTGGTGACGACAACATACTCTTCCAGTAATGGGGCTGTGTTATACCAACCGCGTCTATCAGGCAGCCTGTCGTTCGCACCATCCCGCAATGCTGTGATCATTCTCACGCCGAGATGCTGCATTCTTTGTTCGAGAACAAGTCGACTACTTCGCGAGCTGATTTGAGGTCCCCGCGGAGTGGGGGTCTGTCACTACTGACTCGAAGTGTTGCGGCTAACCGTTGAAGTCGTTGCGCGCTTGAATGACTAAATGGAGAAATACTGATGTCGCCTGAATGTCCACCTGAGCTAACGACTCCGCCCCTCGACTATGCATAAAGTATCTGGTTGGAAATATTACGCGCTGAGGCTCGGGGTACGTCCTGCTCATGCAGGCTTCTCGCGTGGGACTTCTGATGCTCGGTAACCAAAAGGGTCTAGGGGAATGCATGTCACGTTGTTTACCGCAATTGCTGAAACCCCTGAATCTGAGATCGGAGCCTATGTTACTCGACCGAGACTTTGGTATCGAGGCAGTCAACTGTTATCGTCTTCCAAGATTTCGCGGCTATCCCCACAGCGAGAGTAAATTTTCAATCAGAATCCTAGCATAGACCTCTTACACTGATGAGTTGTACTGGGACACAGTAAGCCAGAGGCGATTCGTTGTCCCTTACTAACATAGGGTTGCAAAAAGGGGATGTTGTTCGGTGTTCTTCGGTGCATGAGATCTCCCTGGTTCTTTGCGTACTGTATCGTTCATCTTCGGGGGAGGTGTTCGGTGAAAATCGGCAGACTGGCATCGCAGCACATCTATATTTAGCAGCCATATCTGGGGCTATGGTGTCCTAGTATCTAAGACCCATTCCAGGGTTATAAGATATTTGACATTCGCCCGGATCAAGAGAGATTACTAACGATATGTCTGCTGTCGCTACTCACTCTACAATTTGAAACATGTCTTATATGCGAGATGATCTTTTGGCCTCCACTATCGGCCTCGAAATTGCAGCAATGAGATCAAGGTAGCTTTGCAGTCGTAAGCATGGCACAGAAAGCTACATGTTGCTTGCCCTCAGACTCTTCTGCTGCTCGTCTTGTCTCTTGACTGACACCGCTCAGTTGCCGCGCACACATCAATAGCAGGGAGGCTTTCGCGATTTGCACCACCACCCAGGGGGTAGCAAAACCAAACTACTTACTTGTCCACAACAATACACAGAGGTGTGTTGCCCTGAATGAACGCCATAGAGCAAGACACTAAATCTTGATAGTACCAATTGCGCAATGAGTGCCATAATGCAATTTGATAAAGGCTGAAATGCACAATCAAACTTGAGTAATGACAACTCGATATCGATGACATTCAGAACTATCAATTGCGGTACAGAGCTAAGCTTCTGCTAAATACATCTCCACAATACAGTGTGTCTAAGTGCATAAATGCCCAGGAAATCAGTCGATTCAATATCGATGACCGAGAGGTCCTGGTCCACAGCTGCTAGATGATACCACCGCACTGGTTTCTAAAATTATCAGTCACTTGAGCAATCGGAATCCAGAGTCAAGCGACCATTCGCTTTTATTGATTGGAAAGCTATCTACGTTCAACTATGTACTGGGAGACGAGACACTTCAGGCTATCCATCTCATACATTTAGGGATTCCCCCGAAAAAAGGGAGGGAGATTCAGTACTGTGACGAATCCTACTCCTGCCTTGCCATCAAAAGCCTCTTCTTGTTCTGCTGCTCCAGCAACATCAATTGCATCTGATAATCCGCTGATTGATGGTTGTATGCTGGTGTAAGAGGCGCAGCTGGCAAGACGTCATCATGTCAACATCCAACGACCATCTCTGTGGAAGGGAAGCGCGCCTCGTATTCCAGGACAAGCTTCACGCCGCGGCTGGCCTCGAGGTTGATGTTCCACCTGATTTCTCCTGCCTTCTTCAAGGTGGCCCTTGCGGTACCCCATTTCTCAGTTACCTTACCGACGGCGGCGATACCGACACCGCTCTTCGCTGTGTCGCCCTCGGAACGGAGGCCGGAGGGTTGCAGGATGTCGATTTTGAGACGCTCGTCCTCGCTAACAGGGATTTGATCAAGTACGAGGCCCTCGACAGAACGATTGGATTTAGTATTGGTGATGGTGATGGTACGAGTGTAGACGCCGCTACCTTCTTTTTGGAAAACACCTGTCTGGCTTCTCTTCACGACTGGCTTGCTATAGGTAACATTGACGCTGGGATCGACGCCCAAGCTGAGGCTGAAAGGCTCGCCCGCGCTACAACGGGGGAACGAAGCATTGCCCAGGAAAGATCCATCGAGAGTGAGACCCACTGGCCCCTTGAGCAGCGTGATGCTAGAGGTATTGCGAATGCGTGCCTTCAGGAAGGCGGCTGCACGGAGCTTCGGCACGAGTATGTAGGAGAGATGGACGTCCCTAAGGGTTATGGAAGCGATCTTATGTCGACGCATAGTATGGCTGGGAGTGATAGTACGGAGGCCGGGGATGTCGTAGGTTGCCGTCATGCCGGTCTCGGACCATTCTGATTCCTGCGTTGCCAGCGTGGGAAGTTCGGAAATGATGGTTTCTCCAGTACCGTCATACTCTGCCTCTGCTTCGGAAGCGTCTTCATTTCCTGCCACTTGTCGAGATGCCATGCCGAACAGAGACTGTCCGCTTGGCGCGTTGGCATTACCTGCCGAGTTCCCAAAGAGACCAGCCCCTCTAGTTGACTGCTGTGCGTTCTGGCGACCAAAGAGCGACGAAGCTTGCGCTTGATGCTGGTATACCTGCTGCATCTGAGCTCGCTGCTGAGCTCGCTGCTGGTAAGCTTGCTGCTGGTAAGCTTGCTGCATCTGAGCTTGCTGCATCTGTGACGCTTGTGGTCGCATCGGTGGGGTTGGCATATGATTATATTTTGCAAAGGAGGTTTCGGTCACATTACTATTGTCTATACCAAAGAGGGCGTTGCGTGGCTCACCGACCTTTTCTGAGACAGCAGCCTGCCCTCTTTTTTTGTAGTCCATCTCATACGTACTGAGCAGAGCTCCACTGGTGATGTCACCGACTTCTGCGAACGTTTCCCTGCTGAGTCGGATGTGCCACGCCTGCATAGATGGTATCAATTCTGCGAGGCCGTGAAAAGAAGTCTGGGAGGTAGAAAGGATGACTTTCGCATCTTTCCACACCTCCGACGTCCCGTTGCAGAACTCTGCACTGTAAATGATATGACCCGAGTTGTTTGGTGTATTGAGGCTCAAATCGTATCGTGGCGACCACCAAGCAAAGTGCGTGATGTATGACAGCGACAGTGAGATCTGGCAGCAGTCCATAGAATCCTCCCGTATCATTTTCGCAAGACTTTCAACGGATGCACGGCGTGAGGATGAAGGTGTGATTTCCGAGTTCGTATCAAGGCTAAGCACAACACTGTACACATTCCTGGGCCAGAATTCACTCCTTTCTCTTCTGAGTCGGTTCTTAGCCTCCACCTTCTCCTGCTTAGCACGGCACTTCTTCTCCATCCTCTTCATCTTGTCCTTCGCTACCTTTGCCTTCTCTTTTTCCGTGTCGCGCATAGCTTTGGTCAATCTCTTCGAAATCTTTTTGCGTTGCTGCTCAAGTTCCCCGATCCTGGTATCGCATGCGAAGTGATCTTCGTATGCTTTTCGCCGCTGGTCAGTATAGATAGAGATACATGCTTCAGGGTCTTGAGGTCGGTCGTTCTCGATGCTTCGGGCGTAATTCTCCAGCATGGCGAGTCGGCTCGAAGCACACGCTTTCCCTTCGCTAGCTTTCTTGACGGCGTCCTCGTTTTGTCTTTTCTCTTTTGCTAGAATCTTAACAGCTTCGGACTCAGCATCAGAACGATCGTTGTTGTCATTTTCCTCATCGGTGTCCTCGTTGTCGGATGCTTCTGGGTAGACATCGTCATAATTTTCTCGATTGGGTATTAATTCTACCATCATATCTGTAATGGTCTGGACGATGATTTACAGGTGATATTATAAAGGGGAGTGCTTACAGCTGAGCCTCTGCCATCGACTTTAATAGAGCTTTCATCTGCAGTCGGAGTCAAGCCATAGATAGTTATCTCATTGGCACCGGGCTCTAGTGTCACATCACTGATGTCTCGAATCACCCTAGCTTTGGCAGGGTAGAGAGTGACACTTCGGGTCGATAAAGTGCGCACAACAAACTCTTGCTTGTGGACATTGTCTTCAGCCATTGCGACGATAGGGAAATATTCAAAAGCAGTTTTAACGAAGGTTTATGCAGCAGTGTCAAAATCAGCTGCACAAGCCATACAGATACAATCAGGTTCTTTGAAATTGTATTTCACTTTGGATGAGAGCAAATGAGAAGGAAGAGGGTTTGCTGCATGAGGAGAAGCAGCGATTTTATATGTTCGTATTTGGCTAGGCAGCGAGCACAGCCTTGACTCAGCACAAGGCACCCAAGTACATCGATATCTTTGATGAATCTTGAAAAGTCCAGTGTTAATACAATTTCTGAGAACATGCGATATTCTCCACAGGCAAGGACAGATCAGCTTTGAAGATCGATATTGCAAGCCTGTCAGGCAAACACGAAGGGCGATAACCCACGGGTAAGTGCACAGGGCGATCCACGCTTGGGACCCAATGCTTTGTGATAGACGCTAGTATGTACTTGAAAGAGATAGTCTACGGAGCATTGGCGAATGTTCAGGAGAGTCACTTAGTGGAGAGAGACAGCGAGGCCGTTGGACGCTTGGAATTCCTTGGCACTGGGAACGCCCCTTGGACTCAGCCTGTCAGCCCTAGAACTAGTTCTATGGCTAAAACGCCTGCCTTGAGGCGATCCTCCGGGAACGAGCCGCCTTGAGGTGCTAGCTACCCTGCCTATGATCTGAGCTATCGTCTTCGGAGAATGGGACATAGATAACTATACTCGGCAACAGTATCTTGGCGGAAGCATCGTCTATTGACAGCTCGCCCAAATTTAGCCCGTCATGAGTGGCATGGAGGTGGTGGCCGTCATCGCCTGTGTTGCAGCCGTGGTGTCAGCCTACCAAGACGGCGGGAAGATTGTTAAATCGATCAAAGAGAAACGCGCGGCGAAGAGGGCGCCCGCTCCAACAGAGTCACTTGAAACCTCGCTCGATCGGGGCCCACTAGCTGTGGGGGAAGCACGAGACAGCGGCATAGAGAGATATGGTCCTAGATTTGCTACTGGAGATCGTGAGTGCGACTGGTCCTTCTTCACATGACTACAAGCTGATGTCACAGTCAGAGGTAGCTACCGATGCTCTAAGGAACATTCTAATTCACCTCCAGGGCACTCTACCAAGGCATCTGTGGGTTGCACAAGAAGACGATGACGTGACAGATTTCAATATACTAGTGGATGCCAGCGATTTTGGGAGGATACAATCGGTCACTGTGCTCAATGAATTGTATATGCGAATGGCTCAAGCTGCTCCCTTGCGACACACTGTTCTTCCTGTAGGTCGCATAGACACGTTAGAATCAACCTCGAATCTACCATGGGAGAACAATGAGCGGGTCTTACAGAACGCTTCACTCGAGCCTACATTTCAAGCTGCCCTACCAACTCGATCAAACCAAAATCTACAAGAGGGAGTCTCGCCACTAAATAGCGAGGATTTAGGCGTATCGCATGCTCCAAGTTCGAGAAAGAAGTGGGGCATCTTCCCTGCCTCAAGGTCACATAAAGTGTCAGCCGGCATGTCTCCACAAGCTCCCAACTCTCGACCAAATACAGACGGGCCCACATTCGGCACCATAGAGGATGAGCCCGGTCTCCGCGACTCGCCATTTGGGATAGAGTTTGGGGTGCAGGGACCTCCGACATGGAAGTCCTCATCGCGGATGACTACAGGACCTTCATCCACTTCCCAGCGCAAGACGACCGAAAGTCTCACGGCGGCGGCAACGTGGAAACCGTCACCAGAAATGGTCATCGATGAAGATAACCCCTGGGTATCGGAGGTGTCTATATCGACCATATCAACGAATCTCACCAGTAACGGATCTCCACCGCGTTTGAACACTCCGCAGAGAGGCTTTCATCAGCCCCGAAGGGTATCGACAGAAACATTGGTCAATGAGAGCGATACAACGACCCGAGATTCGGAAATGACACAGAAAGACCGTTCTTCGATACCACAATCACCACCGGCTTCAGATGTGACCCGTCTCATAACAGGTGTATCCTCTCAGCAACACTCGAAAAGGCCGCAATGGAAGAGCCCTCTCATGTCCCCAAGGCGGACAACGTCAGAAGCAGCAAATGGTGCAGCGGAGAGAATACCACCCCGGGAACTGAATAAGACACCAAGAGGTTCGCCTATCCTTTCTAAAACCCAATCGTCACCACAGACCCCTAGCAGAATAACAGCCAAGAACCCATATGGTGGATTTTGCAAAGGAGCATATAAGCTACAGGTAGGTCTCGAGAAAGAAAGCTTTAAGCTAAGGAACTCGTCAACCTCAATGACTGGCCAGTCGAATTACTGGGCGTGCGCGAGCTCGAAATGTGCCTTCGAAGGTCCAGCTCTCAGTATCGGCAAATCGTGGACGTTTGATAGTGATGTGCGGCTACTCAATGCCGTTCAATATCGGTGGACATTCCTAGCAAAATCTCATGTGGCTCTATCCAAAGTCAAGAACCGGGAGTACGACTATCAATGCGTCTTCTGCGACAGGTCGGATCAAGCAGCAACAGTATATAGGTCGGATAGAGCTTTCATCAAGCACGTATCATCGCATCGAGGTCAGCACCCTGCTACCTTACTTTCTGAGAAAGTCTGCTGCATCGCTGGCCGTGTAGCGCGAAAAGATGAAGATTTCGACATCAACCTAATGCCACATGATGAGCTGCCTCGGGTACATGGCCAAGAAGTCGATGATACACCGGACTCTCTAACCGGCAAAGCTGCTCAAGTCAAGACTCTGAAAGACGATGGCGCGTTCCAATGGCAGGCAATCGATCGGCCGTCTGGGACGAGGCATATGAAAAATGATAGCGATGCCTCGAGGACTTTGCATACACTTTCTCCCTCTCCATCAATTGAGGATAGAGACGAGGGAACGTCGTAGCTCTGAGACTGGATAACAGAGACGACCTGACGTTATGAAGCGCTACTGATATAGCAGTCTGCGTAATGATACCCACGAAGCAACGATGAAGTTGAAGCCATACAAACATCCATAGTGGATCTATGATATGGTCTTGGTTCAGATGAAGGCAAGGAGCAAGTAATGCAGCATTTTTGATACCACTTATGTCATATGGTATTGGTTATATGCACGGTTTCATGAATAGCTGATAACGCAGGCTAGAATCATATCATCGGCTTCGCCATCGGCGCAATGATACCTTGCTTCATCAAGATCCTAGGCTTCGTCGCATCCTGATACGCCGTCAAAGTCTGGAACTCTGGCCCTATAGGCATCCTCAGACTCCGCTGATACTGCTGCCTCGTCTCGAACGGATGCGGCAGACTCGATGCCAGATATTTCCCATTCTTCTTAACCCTCTTCTCGTTAATGATGACACGATCAAGCTTTGCATCTTGTCTTTCCTCCTTTGCAATACCAGGTTGCTTTGTAATAACTTTGTTCTTATTCCTTTTCTGTACCTTTTTACCAATGCCGGCGCCAGTCCAGGAACCCCAGCCGGGAAGGGTATTGTCGATGACTTTCTCTTCTTCGTCTTCCATGGTGGCTCGCTTTTCGGCTTCGAATTGGGCGACTACTTCGTCGCCAGCGAAACCTTTGCGGATGAGATCTTGGTTGCGCAGCACGAACGGTAGTTTGTCGGCACTATCATCGTCATTTTCACCATCGCTGGCCACGGTCCCGAGAGCTGTTGTGGATTCTTGCACGCTATTGTTTGCTTTCTCTGCCTTTCTGGCACCCTTGAGCGCCGATCGTGGCCCGGGTTTTGAGCTTGCAGGAGCGACTGCTTTGATGGGGAGAGCATCAGGGATGATGGCGACGGCGCTGGACTCTTGTGCTCGTTTCTTCCCAACGTTCGAGCCTTTCTTATCGGGTAATAACCAGATGTTCTGACTCGTCTCAGCGACAGGCTCGCTGCTCATTGTAGAAAGCTGTTTCCTTTGCTTGTTGTGGATCGATTCCTTCCTTTCAGGCCCTGATAGACCCTGCAAGCCAGCTGTATCAACCACAATCTCAAGTTCTCCATCCTCTGGCTTCTCATGACCCTCGGCTCCAGAATCGGAATCTTGACGCTCTTCGAACTCACTCTTCTGTGCTGCTGCTGGGGCGTTTGGCGTAGCTGACTGGCCTTTTGTAGGCCCAAAAATCTTTCTCCCCTGGCCGTCTTCATCTCCTTCTTCGCTGGGTGTTTCCTCTCCAGCTAGATCTCGACGCAGGCTTTCAACGTCAGCATTGTTCCGGGATTTGCGTGCAGCTTCTGCTTTCTTCATGAAATCCATAGATGCGAGTCTGGAGCCCATGGCCCCAGAATACAGTTCCTTGTCGCGCTCATCAAGCTTTCGTAATCGTTCTGTGGACTTAGCACCTTGCCTAGAGTCACCATCCTCAAAATCATGTTCGTCATCATCCTCGGACTCGGACTCGGAATCTTCTTCATCGTCACCCACAGCTTTTCCCTCAATCCGCCGCCTCAACTCCTCCCCTCGTCTCGCCATCTCAGTCACCCCTCCACGGGCATCCTCGTCCCATTTGACTCTTCCACTATCCTTGACTCCCTTGGCCCACCTGCTCTCGCGATGCCTAGCTCCCATTCTCTCCTCCGCCCGCCGTCTGTCCTTGCGCTCTTGCTCGCTTTCCGAGTCATTTGCGCCAGCTTCGGTGAGTCGATCGTTTTCTTGTTGAGCATTTCTTTCCCTCTCTTTGCGATGCACTTTTCGGTAGGTCTTACTCTTTATCTTCTTGATCCTCTTGGAACGGATCTCCTCTCTGAAAAGTAGCTCTCGAGCCCTTCGCAGCTCGGCTCTGCGCGTCTGGACTTCCTCGAGCGGCATTTTGTTCGTCTTTAATTCCTCGAAAGCCTGTAATTGGTCTTCTCCAGACTTGCCGTTCGATACAGCGAGGCCACTGTCCTGCAGGATTGTTTGTATGGTGCTCTCGAGATCTGTTAATGGCTGCGTTTGAGTCGTAGGTAATAATCGCGTCGATCCCTGAGCAGCCGCTGCATTAGGATCTTTCGACGGAAAAGAGAGATGCTCTGCCCTTCGGTTGTGTTTTACTGTATCGATCCAGCGGTTCAAGGTCTCCTTGCTCTTCTCATAAGCAGCAGCTCGATCTAAGCGGTCCTGCTGTCTTTTTGGGAGGGGCACTTCTAATTTCTTGGGGATCCTACCTGGCTTGCTTGCACTCTTCGAGTCGTCGTCGGCTAGCATTTTGAGTGACTTTCGTAGTTTCGGATCAGTGATCGAAGGGACCAAGTCGGCGACTGTCAGCTTGCGCTTTGAATTGAGGCCGAACTCCGAGGGCGTGGTAGACTCCTGAGCATTTATTGGCGCTATCACGCGAGTCGAACCTTGGTCCTGCTCGTTCATAGTCGCTACTAGGGCTTGTAATGAGGCAAGCTTTGCAGAGTCGCCAGCATCGTCTTCATCTCCTGAATAGGAAAGCGTAGATTCCTCATCCTCTGCTCCGACATCAGCTTCTCCGTTGCTTGATGATCTATGATCTTCTTCTCCATCTTGCTCTGGGTGAGCAGACATCTGGGACAAGCCTTCACCATCATCACTTGCATCCAAGATCGCGGCTAACTCGACAGCATCTTCTCCGAAGCTGTCGCTCACCTCGTCCAGACCGTCCTCCTCGTCATTGCCCTCTCGTAGATCAAAGTCCTGTAGCTCTTCATCCTCCAATTGTTGATCTACAGCGTGCGCAGGACGCTTCGTATTGGACGTGTTAGCCAGGCTACCACGGATAGCAGCACCTTCGTCGTCGCTGTCTGCCATAGCCTCGTCACTATCTATGTCGCTATCGTCATCATCGTCGACCTGACCCACAGTCCATTCGTTGCCGCTACTGTCACTTCCATACTCAACGTCGTTGCCATACCGATCCTTATCCCCTCCTTTTCTTCTCTTGGGCTTGCCTTGGTCGCCCTCCGCGTCGGAGTCTTCATCCTGGTCTTGCCTTTTGCGCTTGTATGGTTCTGGCTCCGACTGGCCAAGGCGATTCTGTCTTATTTTTAAGCGTACAGGAGCTTGTTGCTCTGCAATTGCGAGGGCATTTTGGGAGCGTTTAGCTTTGGGCTTCGATGGTCTCGACTCCTTGAGCGAGGGTGCCACAGTGGACTTTCGACCGTGCATTGTGCTCGGCCAAAGATCATGCTAAGCCAAGCTACGATAATAGCAAGGTTGCGTCGGGTATGGTCTATCTAGGATATTCGATTAGCACGGACGATTTGGATGTGGGAAACTTTTCTCAGGGTTCAGTGGCTCACCTAGTACTATTAGTGGTCCAGCCCTAGGGCTGGACACCCGGAACCCTTCTAGAACAAGGATGGAGCTTGGCGCTATCTTAACTTAGCACGCTTAGATATCCTTCGACGAGGATCTTAGACCAAATTCCATCCCTACATTGAGCGTTTTTGATACCAAATCTCCGTCATGAAGACAACAGCGCCTCTATACAGCCGATTGAGGCGTCTCCCACTAACTACGAAACAAGTCAGCAATGGTTTCTATAAGGGAACGGGGTCGGGCGCGATGGGTCGGCATACGAAGCATGGTGGCTACCTGATTGATCTCGACAAAGTCCGCACATACGTTGTACCGGAACAATTGAAGGATTGCAAGGTACTAAACGTCCAAAATTTTCATGCTGGGAATGGTGCTCTAATCCTCTGATCGTAGCTTACGCCATTTGTGACCAAGACGCTAGAGCCAACAAAGGGAAGGTTTCAAGGCGAGCCTCAAGGCGCCATGAGTGGACAGAGATACTTGAAGAAATGGAAACAGGAGAACGGGAGAGATTGAATTGCCCCTGCCGAAGCCGTCATTGCGAACGCCAAGTCATGAAGAGGGCACAGGCCGTCGTCGCCTCCCAGACGCCAGAAATCTGCACCTCATCTGTCAAAGGACGAGGAACGTGGTTCATGAATGTCTGCAACCGGGATCGAGAGACGTACAGCGCACTCCTACAATGGACAGAATTGGGCCATATCACAGTAGGACGCTTCAAGAATTGGGTTGACATTCAGAAGGACCCTTAAGTCCAGATATTGAAAGGGTCTGCCCCAGTCTATCGATATGAGAAGGTAGCGACCAGAAGCTCGTTCAGATACGGCCGAAGCTTTATCAATTCCCGTCAATCAATCATCTGATAGCATACCCTAATCCTTCATTGGTCAACCTCCGTGTCACTTTCTGATAATGTGTGAAACGTTGGCAACGCGACCAAGTTATGCTTCATCACATACGAACCACAACGAGCTCTCACTTCAGCAAAGTAAACCCAGAAAGTCCTTTAGATCCACATCGACCAATCCTAATGAGTGATCTGGAGGCGCTAAAGGATGGGCCTTCGTCACCCGTCGGGCCTACATTAGCTCCAGATCTTAGACATGCTGAGGCCTTGCAAAAGCTAATGGAGAGGAGTATGGGTTCTGAGAAAAATACAAGCCAGCGTGATGGGAATGCTATCTTAAGGTAGGCAACTGCAGCTGCAGATGATCTTGAATCATCTCACTCATACTATTGAAGACTTCGTGCGACAGCCCGCACGATCGAAGAAATCAGGGTCCAATTCCGGAGTCCATCATTTTCTGTTGGGGTACTTCATCAGGGTCAAACGATCTATACCAGGGGATATGGCCACGCTGACAAGGCTTCCCGTCGAAGGCCAGACCCACAGACGGTTTACAGAGCAGGGTGTTGTACTCATGCGTTCACTGCAACTATTTTACGTTTGCTGGAACAGGCAAGACGAGTCAGCTTCGATGGCACTTTTGGTTCTCTGTCCGAAAGCTTTCCTGAGATACTGGAGCATAACCCCGAATTTGCGAAAAATCCCATAGATCAGATCTATCTAGGGGACGTGCTCTCCCACTGCACTGGGCTCGCAGCTGCTCCGTTCGCCATTCGCGGAGTCAACGGCTCCATGTTCGCACAGCACAAAGACATCCTTCACATCTTCGCCAATCTACCATCCGTCAGCGCCCTTCGGTCCGAATGGAAGTATACTGAGTGGTCATATGTCGTTGTAGCGTATCTAATTGACCAAATCAGCCATTTACCATGGACCGAAGCTCTGGACGATATCCTAGGGCGTTTAGGCTTGATGCGAACGTATACCAATCGCATAGCAGATGATAACTACGCCCGTGCCTACATCATGTCTAGCGAAAGCCCAGCCAACGAAAGCTACCAATTACCCTTAGTAGAGATTGAGGATTCATTTGAGTGGTCTGGATCTATGCGGACTTGCGTGGCTGACATGCTCAGGTGGTGCAGACTGTTAATAAAGGCCTCCCAGCAAAATAACTTTGACGGAGGGGACAGTCTCTCACGGGCCATTCACCCCGTCTCAATATATGATCCCGAGACTCTAACCAAGGAGAGGGTCTTGAAGGCTCTCTGGGCTATCCAACAGTCGGATACTCTTTTGGAGCATAATTCGGAACAACAGTATGCCACAGGCTTGTATGCCTTCATATTGCCCACCTCGAGGATCAACACTGTAACGAATGACCTGGACGTCACCCGTTCATATGTGATGGGAGCAAACTCTGCGCCCAGAAAAGTCATCGGCCATGCGGGCGATCTAGGCAGCTTTACGAGCGCATACTGGGTCTTTCCGCAAACGGAAAGCGCAGTAGTAGTCTTGACCAATGCGAATAGCGGCAATGGTGATCCCAGCAATATCGTGGCCCAAGTCTTAATTCAAGCACTCTTCGAACTGCAACCAGCAATCGACTACACAGAAGTAGCCGCCCAAGTTGCTCTCAACTCCAAATTACAGTGGGAGTCCACCTTCAGTGAGTGGAAGTCGCATCGAATACCCGGAACCAAGCCTAATCACGCTAACGCTTACATTGGCGACTACAAAAACGCAAACCTGCGAATGACTCTATGCGTAAAACACAACCCGCCCAGCCAGCCCCACCACCCGGAAGAAGGCCAGATGATGTTTCGCATCAACGGTATCAGAGAGCAGACGTTTGAGCTCTACCACTACCATCGCGACAGCTGGACCTTCATGCCTAGTTCCAGAGATGAGTGCTTGAGGCTGGGTTTGGGAATCTACATCCCCTGTTGGCAGAGCTTTATCTTGGAATTCGGACCCTATGACAGTGGTCAAAGCCGCTGGGTAAGATGGAGATTGGATCCGGACCCGAGGGTTACGCCTCATGTTTTCAGTCGAGTTGTTGAGAAAGCCCGTGCTCCACCATGAGGAGACGATGCTTAGGGGTTTTAGTCAATTTGGCACATATCTTTGCTTATGTGCAGCTGCGAGTGTGGGGCACGATCTCGAACATCTTCACATGGTTCGTTGATGGAAGCAAGCGATGGTTTCATGCTTTTGCCTCCTACGATTCAATTGGTTTCTCGGTGGTGGCTGCTTTGGTACTGATTTAACATGCATCAAGGGGAAAGGTGTTGATACGATGATCGAGAAGATCAATTTCTCATCCAACCTACCTGATGCCGCTAAATTACAATTGGTCTAATGTATCTCATAAACGTCCATGCTCTTCTCAATACTTCCCCAGAAATGCTCGATCTAGCTTAAATTGAACCCAGCCCCCGAATTGACGCTGTAAAGCAGCCTCTCCTTGAGGACCTTCTCATCGCGATACACAGGTAGCTTCAGCAAATTGACACACGTGCTTGTGCTCGGTAGCCGTGTCTGATCGCTGCCACTGTCCCGTATACTGAATCTCGGGTTCAAATTGCCGAAGCCCAACAATGGTGCCCTTGGCGTACTCGTAACGAACTTGAGCACTTTCTTCCTATCGGCATCGTCGAGGTCCTGCATGACCTTCCAGAACATGGCCACAGAAGGATGCTCCATCCCGTCATCGCCGATAGCGTAGAGACCACCGTACTGCGTGTTCGCTCTCAGATCGGAAACTGAAACCTCGGAGCTGGAGCCGCCAACGAGGGTCTGCAGCTCGGACTGGTTGAACATGCTCAGCCATGAAGTCGAGACGATCGAGCCAAGGCCGCGTAGGAAGGCAGACGTTTGCTGGTAGGGTTGGATTTGGAGGCGGTGTCGGGCGATGTAGGTGATGTAGACCAGGCGGTTCTCGTTCGTTACTGAGATGGAGGAACCACCGGGCCGCAACTCACGGGTGACGGATTTGGTTTCTGTTGGGGACGTTCGGATAGTATCTGTGACTGCGAAGTTGAGGAAGAAATCTTCGACGTCTCCGGGATAGTTCTTTAATTGGAGCTAGGGAAGCAGGTCAGTTGCATGTACTTTGGCCGTCTGGTCTCGACGAAGAGGGTTACTTACTAGACCTTGGTAGAGGCTTTCGTCAAGGTTTCGAAGGTCGTTCAGGTTAGCTCGATAGCCTGACTCCTTGGTTGCTGAACCACTTCCCCCAGTCAAGGCCCATTTCAAGAGGAAGAAAGGTGCGAAATGTATATCGACCAGAATACCTTCATAAAGACATTTGCCAATGATTCTGCCTAAAAACTCATATCGTCGTAGAAGATCTCGGATGTTTGCATTCCATTCGGGAGAGCCCTCTCTATAGAGTGCTTGTTGTAAGGTGGCTTTTCGCTCTTCCACAGCTGCGGGGTTGGGATAGAGGAGATGTTGGTCATTCTCGACAAAAAGAGCTTCCATGCCATTATCAGCGGCGAACGCTTCATTGGTCACACTCGTGAGGAACTCCTTCGTCACGCCGCCACCATCTATACCCTCCTCAATTGTATCGAACTCGTCCACGAACCTGATCTGTATTGGCTCCTTAAGGCCTTCGCCTAGCTCGTAGAATTGTGCATAAGCATCGTCAAAAATGTTCTTCCTTCGGACCTTCGCCCTATGTCTGCCTATTATATTGCCATTCATAGAATTCATCACTGCAAATCTCCATTCATCAGGGTCTGCAGTCCCTCTCCGCCGGATCTGATCCAACGCAACAAATTGACGGAATATTTGTACACGCGTAGAGAAGGGTATGAAGAAAGGCATATTCTGGAGGATTTCCAGTCGAGGCGTAACAGACTCCAGATATTTCCTTCTTGCGGCTTTTCGTTGCTGTCGTTGTAGGCGTTGTGCGTTCCGAATCTGCTGCGCGTGCTGAGTGCCAATAAGGTTGTGCTCATCTTCTTCGTCGTCATCAACGAGGTCAGCTGTACTGCCAGCTTCCTTGACCTCGCCGTCAGCCTCATAAGACTCCTCAATTTTATGTTTCTCCTCTTCTTCAGAGACAACGGCAGAGATAAATCGATCCATCTCGAAATACTTTGTCATCAGCCAGTGATCTCGAGGCATGAATTTTCGCCGCGAACTGATAGATGTTTAGCAATGGGCAACAATTGACAGCTATGAATGGACCTACTCGCGCTCGTATATCATTCGCAGTACGCCAGTTACCATGCCCTTCAGATAAGCCAGGCTCATGCCGCTCACGCCAGCGATTGATAGCTCTACATATTTGGCGGGAGGCTCATCTTGGCTTTTCTCGGTCAGTGGGGCCCGAATATTACCAAAATATTCAGCAAGGCTGGTCTTGGCTTCAGTTGCCTCAATTCCAGCTATCTCCGACGCATTCCAATACAAGGAGAAGGCTAGATTCTTGAGAAATATTGTCAAGTCTCTGACTTGATTAAGTGGCAAAGCACTCTTCCTCGTCCAGGACCATTGCTCATCGTACGCTGTGCTGGTGCCAGACAAAAACTCTTCATCATCCATGACTTTGAGCACAAAGGTGTACAATTCTAGGAAAAGCAGGATTACGCGCCATTGTTGATCTCTGGACTCGGTCGAGATAGAAAGTGACTGCTTTATCGTAGATTCAAGAGTTCTCTCAGGTCTAAGCATACTCACCGTTTCCCGTGGATCTTTGCTGATACGATTGAATATATGTGTTCTGCTCGCGGCATGGTAGAAGTACTTGATGGCTGGAAGAGGAGTCGGACGAGGTTCTCCAGAGAGCGACCTGTCGTCAGAAAATTCTCGAGATGTGAGAGATTGTCTCGATGTAGATCCTCGATAGAGCCACATGCGAATCTCATCCCCGCGGCGAGGAAAGGCTCTGAGAAGCGTCAGAGCATAGCTGGCGAGAGCAGCGGCGTCATTGGGAATCCCCGTAGCGGCATCTCCGGGCGTTGAGTCTATGTTGGCGAGAAGGTTGCTAACATTTTCTTGATTGATCAAGGTCAATATCTCAGACCTCACGAAGGCTGGCAATGGCTTGATGAAACGCACTGAAGATACGGGCCCATCACCATTGATTGGCGGCCCAGATATAGAAGGGTCTATTCGAGAACCAATATCATCCGCCAGGAAAGAAATAAGCCTTGAGACAATCTTGACGTACAGAGCGTTGGGTAAGTCTTTGTTTCGATGCTTGTCTGAGTAAATGCAACGGTGAAAGTAGATGAAGTATGCAAGCAACCAGAGAAGACTCTCTCGATCTGTAAGATGCAATATGTCTGTATTTGAAGATGGGGACAAGAGCTTGTCGATCGCTTCCGCGAGATATCCATACTGGATGCCTTGAGCAAAGACCTCGAGGCTGCCGAAAATCGTAGAAAGATCTGGGGTTGTGAGAAATGCGCTAGCGAAACCTTCGTAAACCAACGCGGTTCTTATTGTGATAGGTTGCAGGATTCCAATAGCAGTTGCTTGGAGTAGCTCGAAGTTCTCACTCTGGTGGCCAACGGCGACTTCGGCCAACGTCTTGAAATATTCTTGCGAGTAAGAGGCTAGCTGTTCCGGAATCGCGGTGGCAAGATTCTGGAGGAGATTCAATAGGCCATCAGAAACGTGAGAATGTAAAGAATGGGTCCGCTTCGCACTCAGTATACCCAAGGTGAGTTTCGCCAACCGTAGCAAAGGATACGTCCTTGCGTCGGCAAAAGACGAGGGCTGTATCGGCGGAGATTGAAGATATCTGGTAGCAAAGTAGTCCAGGCGCCGGACATCATGCTCATCCAATGGAGATGCAAATTGTACAAGTAGCCTGAGTGAGCTCAGACACTCCCCTTCTGAAGCGTACGGGCTCGGTGTCGGCGCACTCTGGGAAGAACCTTGTGCTGTGCCCCATCTTTCCTTCTGATCCCACTCTTTCCTCCATACTTTCTGGGCCTCATTACGAACCTTATGCCCGCGCCAAGTTTTCTGTATTCTTGTCGCCGCTGGTGGACGTTCCCTCTCTTGCTGCCTCAATATTCGCTCCTGTTGCGCCTGTGCAAGAGCGTTCTGGCCAGCCTGTGGGGACGACGACGCCCGGGACCCAGGTAAGGCAGCGAACGGATTATTATTGCGACCTGAGAGATTGACCTGACGCCGGGGCCGCGTGCTGCCCGTAAATGAAGGAAACATATCCACTCTGCTCTTCGAGCTTCAAGCTTCAAGCTTCAGTCTCCGCGTGCGTTGGTATGAATGGCTTGGCTTCGTGTCCCAGAACAGGCATAGTCAGAGATGTGCTCTAGGTATTGCCATCGTCGTCATCGTCTAGCTACAGCCAGCAAAAATGGGACACCAATTAATTCATGCTCAGCTTATCGATTGATCAATGGGCCTGGTTAAAGCCGACAGCTTATCTCCGTCTCCGTCGCCGCCGCCGCCCGCCGCGAACGTGTGAAAGGGACTAAGGCCACAGCATTTGGATGGCGAAGCTGGTGAAGATTTTACAAAGTGGCTCAGATTAAGGTGATCTCCGGCAGACTGAGAGAATGATTTCAAAGACGCGTCTGGGACGAAGGCATGGGTCTGAGTGAAGGACTATTTGCTAGCTTCAGATAAAGTAAGTCATCACCTTGGTACACGAGAAGTCCTTCAGGACCGCCAGCCATTCAGGTGCTGCGAACTTCGAGGCGTATAGGATGTAGGCACTCCCCAATGCTGTAATGAGAAAGGCAAGAGATGTAACAGCTCTCATGTTTAATGTTCGAATCCTCAAAGCTGTAAGACAGTGTACGACTTGTCCCCCTATGGTTCGCGACGTCGAGAGAAGGGCGCACGGAATTATTTTGGGCAATTTTCGACAAGAACCTATGTTTCAGAAGCGATGCCCTGACTGTCTCTATGCCTGTTTCCTAGTGCGAATGAATAGGAGAAGCGGATATCAAGTATTCCCCAAAGTGAACGGTACGACTTATCGCTCATCGCACCATCGAGAGCACATTGTTAATAGCATCAAAAGGCGTGCTCTGTGGTCAAAAATAACACTGGTTCCACACTCCCCCAGATCGGACCAGTCAACAGCTTCTCTGCCAACGATCAGAAAAACCTTTGATTTAACGGACAAAGCAGGACATACTCAGCCTCATGTTTTCTACAGAAGATAGAATCACTCGACTTGTATATCCGCATGAGGGTTTGCGAGGCGCCTGCGCAAACATCACGGATTAGGAAGGCAGATTGTACAAAGGACGACAAGGTATGGCACGTTTTGGGGAGCGCTAGAGCAAAAAGACAAAGGGCTGATACACGCAATATCTCCAGAAGGATGGCGGTGACGGTCTAACTAGTAGCATATGTTCATATGTTTTGTGTCCTTTGAAACGCAATACAAGAATTGAGTGTACAAAGCTGTGCATGAACGAAAAGTCGATGCTCCCGTAGATCAAAGTTTTGTTGGCCACAGGAGGCGCATCTTAGTACCTTCGCTCAGATTCTGTCTCACTCACACGTTTCGAAACTTGATGCCAAACCAGGACTCAATTTGACCGAGGCAAGAGCATCTTGTTCGTGACCATTGAGGGTGAACGAGGTGAGAAGAAGTCCGAATCTTCACACTTGCGGCAGGAAGGACCCTGCCGCGCTAGTCAAAGCGCGCTAGAGAATTTTGGATCTCACCATCTCTCTTTTTTCTACCGCCGTTCATCTTTCCAGCACACATCTCAACATCCGTCGGGAATACTCATCGCACCTGTTCCCCAGCACAGCACTTCCCCCACCAGAAAACCCTCGTGACAACAGAAAAAAACTTGAAAACAATCAGAAAACAACAACAAGCAAGTCTGTGTAAGTGTCACCTGACCACTGTGAGCCCTCTCCATGAGCTCCACCAATACAGCAGTCCTTCATGTCGCATACACTCAGCTCTATCGTTGTTTGTCAGTGGGATCTACTGACATCTACTGCAGCGTCCTTGCCTCCTCCGCATCTTATACCCTCCCACTCTCTTTCTACGAAAAAAGCTGTGTGTGCCCCTTCAGATCCTTTCTTCAGAGCCTTCTTGCATATACTATCGCCGTCAAGAGCCATTCTTACTCTGATAGCTTTAGTTGCGCAGTCTGCTGACCACTAATCAGAGTTAAGAGTATCATCATGTCTGCAGAAGCAGGAACTGAAGCCACGCCCCCTTCGCTCGAGAAGCTCTCGATCGACGACAAGACGAACGCTCCCACTAACGGTGGCCTCCCAAACGGCATTGATACCAGTGTTGGTAGAGAGCACTCCCCCAACAATGACCTGCAGACCCCGAGTTCCGCCGCCCCCGGTGGAAACCAGCCTCATTCTGCCTCGCTGTACGTTGGTGAGCTCGACCCGGCCGTGACCGAAGCTATGCTCTTCGAACTATTTTCCTCTATCGGTCAAGTCGCTTCTATCCGTGTGTGCCGTGATGCTGTCACTCGTCGCTCTCTGGGCTACGCCTATGTCAACTACAACAACACCGCGGATGGTGAGCGTGCTATGGAGGAGCTCAACTACACAGTCATCAAGGGACGTCCTTGCCGCATTATGTGGTCTCAACGTGACCCAGCTTTGCGTAAGACTGGTCAAGGCAATATCTTTATCAAGAATTTGGACAACGCCATTGACAACAAGGCTTTGCACGACACCTTTGCCTCTTTCGGCAACATTCTCAGCTGCAAGGTCGCTCAAGATGAATTTGGTAATTCCAAAGGCTACGGGTTCGTCCACTACGAGACAGCAGAGGGAGCAAACAGTGCCATCAACTCTGTCAACGGCATGTTACTGAATGAGAAGAAAGTATTCGTTGGACACCATATTCCAAGGAAGGACCGCGACAGCAAGTTCGACGAGATGAAGGCCAACTTCACCAATATCTATGTGAAGAATATCGAGCCTGAGGTGTCCGATGCAGACTTCCGTGCTCTTTTTGAGAAGTACGGCGATGTTACATCAGCTGCTATCACTAGAGAGGCTGAGACAGGAAAGAGCCGCGGCTTTGGCTTCGTCAACTACGTCAAGCACGAAAACGCTGCCACTGCAGTCGAGGAGCTGCACAACAAAGACTTCAAGGGCCAAGTCCTTTATGTTGGCCGTGCGCAGAAGAAGTCTGAGCGTGAGGAGGAGCTCCGTAAGCAGCATGAGGCAGCTCGCCAAGAGAAGGCATCCAAGTACCAGGGTGTGAACCTGTACGTTAAGAATCTAGACGACGACGTCGACGATGAGAAGCTGCGCGAGATTTTCGCGGGGGCTGGAACTGTCACCTCTGCAAAAGTCATGCGCGACGCTGGACCAGAGAGGACCGAATCGCCTGACAATGAGAAAGATAAGGAAAACAAGAAGGAGTCGGAGAAGCAGGGCAGTGAGGAATCTGACGAGAAGAAAGACGAGTCCAAAGACGATGATGAAAAGAGTAATACCAGATCCGCCAAGCGACCTCTCGGTAAGAGTAAAGGATTCGGGTTTGTCTGCTTCAGCAACGCAGACGAAGCTACGAAAGCTGTGAGTGATTACCATCAGAAAATGGTTAATGGCAAGCCTTTATATGTGGCTGTGGCCATGCGTAAGGAGGTGCGCAAGACTCAGCTGGAGCAGAGCATCCAAGCACGTAACGCACTCCGTATGCAGCAAGCTGCTGCCGCGGCAGGCATGCCTCAGCAACCATTTATGCAGCCTGCAATGTTCTACGGCCCTGGTCAACAGCCTGGAATGGTCGCACCAGGCGCAGGTGGTCGTGGAGGAATGCCATTCGGAACTCAGCAAGGTATGGTGCTTCCCGGTATGCAAGGGGGCCGAGCTGCCCAGTTTCCTGGTATGGCCCCTCAGCAAGGTGGCCGTGGGGCACAGCAGATGCCACCAAGCGCTTTCGGGATGCCTGGTCAGATGCCGTTCGGTGCTATGCCTCAAGGAGGTCCTGGTGGATTCCCCACAGGTATGGCATACCCGCAAGCCATAGCTCAAGTACAAGCTCAATTAGGGCGTGGAGCGCAAGGAGGTCGTGGCCAGATGCAGGGAATGCCAGCTATGCAAGGCATGCCGCAGCAAATGATGGGCCTTCAGGGCATGCGTGGTAGAGATGGTCGTCCTCAGCAATTCCCTAGCCAGTCTGGTCGTGGCGGCATGGGAATGACCATGGGCATGCAGCCGGGGCAGATGGGTGGCTTCCCTCAGCAAGGCCGCGGACCCATGGGATACGGAGCAGGCCAACAAGGCATACCACAAGGCCCAGGGGCCAACGGTTCATCTGCGCAGCTGGACCCACTGACCGGCGCTTCACCAAATCAACAAAAGCAATTGCTAGGTGAAGCCATTTATCCCAAGATTCAGGCCTTGCAGCCGGAACTCGCTGGCAAGATCACTGGTATGCTTTTGGAGATGGACAACCCAGAGTTGATGTCATTGTAAGTGCTTCCTCGTAACTTTGAAAGGCTTTCGTACTGACGAATCTAGAATTGATGACAACGATAAGTTGCGCGGGAAGGTCGACGAAGCACTCGCTGTCTTCCACGAATATCAAAAGACCCAAGGCACCGAGGGCCCCGCGGATGTTGACTCTTCAGAACAGCAAGCGAACGGAGAAGACGAGGAAACGAAAGCATAGACGATAAATTGGACATTGTCTTCCGGCTGACAGTATGTTTGTCAAACGTCGGCTCTCGATTCTCAATTACGGCTTGACCTACGCTTCACCATCCTTGTGCCCGTCAGCAAAAAGACGAATATGGCTACCTTATTCTCAGCTTTTGGCATTCCATTGACAGCTGGGCTGGATATGTGCTTTGTCACGGCCTTTACAGACATGCTGCTATGTTGTAGTATTAGTAATATTCTGTTCAGTCCGCTGATAGGGACAGGGTCATGTATAATAGAATTTCACTTTGCAGTTACACTGGCATTTGATACGAGCTTCGGCTCAACTGTGCGCTTGGTGGAATAGATGAGCACGGATTCTGCGAACAATATGCTAGATATGCCAGGAAGCATATTAATGAATAGATCTCCTGAAATGCAAAACGTTCCTTTTCGCGTTTAGTATTGGATCAGCAGCAATGACGCATGCAAATTCGAAACAGCACGGACTACAACCGACCGCTCGAAACATTCAGAAGCCAAGGCTCCTATCTACGAGTATGAGGCTACTACAAATCCGGCTCTATTCTTAGAGTACTTTATCCAACGCATTGTCTACAACATATGCCAAGCAACGGGAAGGGATGCGCCATTGCCGCTCCCTTGACTTTGGCCTTCACGAACGACGACGGGTGCAAAATTGATGTATGATAGCTACCTTTATGTAAGCGACAGGAACGCCTACTAAGGTCCATTCTCCCTTGCTCGCCCTATTTGGCTCACATCTACGTCGAGTAGTAGGACTCGCTTAAGTATAACACTCTGAATAAAGTACTTCGAGGTCCAAGTTATCATCATCCCGAGAATGGCGGTGCACTCGAATTTCACGGCTCCGGCGATTCACCTATTTCAAGTTGGCTCCAGTAATTTAGGAGGACCACAAGGGTCTGCTACTGTTGACATGCTCCTCCACATTGGCAAAGGTCGATTCGTCCGATCTTCCCACTTGTATCCATAACCGCTACTTGTGAACAATACAATGTATGACCCTTCGAATGGAGCCAGGCGTCATCTATGCCGTAGGGGACCCTTCAACCGTAAGACTCGCAGTCCCCACCACACCCGCATCGTCGTCTAGAATCGTAACATCGGTCGTGATCATCGCGACGCTGTACCCCCAATCCATAATGCCGTGCACCGCCTGCGCGAGCATCAGCCACGTGATATTATCGTCCAATTTGTGATTCATCCTTAGGAACGTCCCGTAATTTTTCCATGCGAAGTTTGGCTGGGCGACGGGTCCGTCGCCGTGGTTCGCGACGATGTTATTTAGAAACTCGTATTGAGCTCTGTAGCCTACGGCTAAGAGGTTCTCGGGGTGGATGATTAAGGGATCTTTCCGGAAGTTTGAGAATATTAGAGAGGTGGTGGTGCCTGGGACGCGCTTTTGGTAGGGGTCGGGAGGGAGTCGGTTCTTGAGGCTGGCAGTGTTGTTAGGATTGGTTTATGGATCGTCTGGGTGGGGAGGTGCGAATGTAGTAGGGGAGGTTCATTTTGAGCTTACTTGCTAACGGAGATAATTGGGCTACAGGATGAGTTGAAAAGGGGGAAGTCTCTAATTGATGCTGAGCTGCTGAGGACGAGCGGTGTTGCTGTTAGAGCGGTGCGACATAGCTGAAGCAGCGCTATTAAGGCTGGGATTTGGAAGAGTGATTTCATTTGTGCAAACAAGGAGAAACACAGAAAGCTGTTGATTGAGACGGAAGGCCGAACTGGTGGTTCAAAAGTCCATATACTAAGTGCTTCTTCCGCTAGCCACGTTGATTTTGCGTATAAGAATTTTGCAGATGCCATGTCCATTTATTCCAAGCGATGCTCATGTGAGGCGGTAAAAGAATAAACCCGCGAAGGAGTCCTCGCTGTTGCGACATCCGAGCATGACGCTCCTGAATCAAAAAGGACCAAGCGCCATTGCCCGAGGGTTATGCAGTATTCCAGCCCGGTGTGTCTGTACGGATGGATCCTCCTACCTTTTAGTAACAGACAAGACGCAGCGAAGCAGGTGTATCTGGGGATTGTTGCTGCAGACTGATTTAAGGCCAATATCCTCATGTGGGTCAATAATGCTGTGCAACGGGCCAGGGGGGGAAGGGTCGATAGTACTGGAGCAGCAGCTACTTCTTTAAAACGCATTGGCGAAACAAGTACAAGTATAGCAATCATCACCGATGCTTTCAGGACACTGAAGTACTTGGAAGAGCCATGGTGGTTGCTTGCGAAACTCTCCTGCGACCTCAGAGGCCGCCTCGGCGTAACGTTAAGCGCCCATCCTGTCACATTCGCAGGGCTCTCTCCCATTCGCTAGCCTGAACCGGTGGTATCCCATACTAAGTCCTTCCGGCCTCACCGCCATCACCAATTGGCTCTAGTCCGTCCTCCTTGATACGGTAAATCGATCTTTCCCTTGCACCCAGGAATCCTCCAGCCAATCGCGTTGCAAGACTGGCCCACTTGAGGCTCGCGTTTCTTTTTTCGACTGCATCCTTGCGCGCACATGTGCCTGCAGATTCCTCGCACCAAGTCCATTCGATCATAGACGCTGATCTGCTCTTCTACCTTGAACATCCCTATCCTGTTTCATCCCTATCACACCGTACCAATGCGGTAGCCGGAAACCAAGAGGCCTCCAAGTAGGCCTCTGCACTCGTCCGGCATGGCTTCTCCATATATGTCCCACAATGTCCCACCATCGCCAACCTCAGGAATAGCCACATCTCCCCGTCGCCGTCAGCAAGCCCTTCAGCCTCCGAACCTGCTCACTACAAGTCTGGGAAATGCACGGAATGCTGGGCTTGGGATTGGAGGCATTACCCAAACACCGGTGTCCTCAACAACTTTGAGCAGTCCCTTCTCTGGATACCCACAATCACCATACTCACAATCACCTGGTGGTGCTGTACTAGGTGCATCGCCAATGGCTCTCCGATCTCATGGTGGCTTTAGCGGGACATACAATCCTCAACAATGGGGACCAGTGGGCAATGGCTCTCCCATATCATCGTCGACGGGAGAGCACAGACAAGCACAATCGTCAAGAGTTGTAGCCCTGGCTCCCCGTCCGGTGGGACCTGACGGTATGGCAAATTGTACCCTGTCTTGCCAAACCCTACTGATAAAGTCTCCTTCAGAGCCTGTCGCTTCTCCTCCTCCGCCTTACTCACCTCGACGGAACACGGAATCTCAGAACTCACCACGCCGTCTTGCGGATGTTGTCTCTCCCGCCGATACTACATCACCGGACACTGAAACTTCGCGTTATGGTACGCCAGTCAGCGCTGCCACGACTCTGTCTCCTGATCTCCTCTCTCGGTATCCTAGTGGGCCATCCCCAATTCTTCAAGCAAGTCCAAATGACTCTCCCAACACCGCTGCTAGTGCGCCTTCTTTTCCACCCCCACCTCCTGCACAAGGATACGGCCAGAGGAACCGCGCGTTATCTAGGAATCATGCAGATCGACTGCTCTCTACCTTGACATTAAGAGGGAAAGCATCAAATGCCGCATTGCCTGTCAATTCGATCGATGCATTGCAGCAAAATACAGTCCAAGTACTCGCTCAGACACCAGAATCCATCTCAGATAATGGCTCCATAGGCGCACCAGCAGCGCGAAGGGCAGCCTCAACAGGACGTATTGGCCTCGCTGGAGGGTCATCGCGTTCGAACAGTCACTCACCAAGTCCAACCACATGGGAACCCGGAATGCTCCTACCTCCGCCGCCACCTGGGCCCCCACCAGCAGGTGCTCGTTCGCAAAGCTTAAACAGACCGCTGGAAAATTCATCGACCGGACTGGCCCCCACCCTTCCATTCCGTCAGAGACGTCCACCAGGAAGTGGGACGGCACTTGGTGTTGTTCCCCCAACGCCTGCAGATTGGAGGGAAGAAGAGGTTACCGTGTCACCAGAGGTTTTGAGTCCTCGTTCCAATTCGAAAGGGCCGTCACCTCTGCATATCGACACAGGCAGCATATTGCAGAAAAGGAGGTCAGGTGCGGACTATCCTCAGACGACCACTGCTGCTACACCAGCCCATTTGCGACGAGATTCTTCAGCTGGTGGACTGTTCCGTAGCCCGGCTGTAAGAAATCGAAGCGCGAAAGGCATCAGGGAGCGGCGCAGCGAAAGCAGAAATGGCAAGGGAAGAGCTTTTGACGAGTCTGCGATCGAGCCTTCGAGCGCTATAGCTCCATGGGATGTTGATTATGACAGTGTGAAACCGAATAATCTGGTCCTATCGCGTCCGCCGTCAAGCGGATCTAGGCAAAAATTGCTCCAGAAGTTGACTCCTAAAAGCAGCAAAAGTATGCAAAGTCTGGATGGAGCTCTCAACAGTGCCGAACTGAAAGTGGTATCGGGGAAGGCCGTATCCTTTGCATCTTCACGCACCACTCCTCAGCCAGAGTCAAGCTTTTCGCAGCGTTTCTCGGCATCTACATCCACGCCTCCATTCTCACCTGGTAGAGATGCTTTTTCCGGTCCTACAGCTGTGTTTAAAGCATCTCCTACTTCATTATCCAGACCGCTCCCATCGCCGCCGCTGCAGAGATCTTCTGGACCCTCTCTCTCCCTAATTGTGCCTCCTGCCCCCGAGCAACGGCCAGTATCTCATCTTCTGAATATGCCCAATTCGGACGACTCGATGCAGGTACCACTAACGCCGGCGACTCAAGCACGCCAAGAGCAACTGGGAGATCTTCTAGGCCCAGAGAGCCCAAAAGCCTTTGCTGGACGGGCGATTGAGCGCCACCGCGTCTTTGCCGAACGCGAAGCAGCTGCAAGAAGCGATTCGGAGAGACTTGATCTTTTTGTCCAATACATGATCGCGGAGTCCAGGATACGGCGGGAGCAGTACACCTCCGTTTTTGAAGAAGATGGCATTGACATCGATGACCTGACGCAAGGCCTGTTTGGTCATCCAAGCACTGAAAAAGATCACCACGAGCGGGAGAGGACAATGTCCAGAGCAGATACATCTAAGCGAACCAGCATTGCCTCCAGTGCTTTTGAAGACTCGTCGTCGCAAGGTAATGCTTCCGCAGCAAGCCGTATGCACGAGTCCCCCAGCAGTGCCACAACAAACAGTAGTACTCAGCATCGGCCGGAAAGCACATGGTGGAAAGACTACGTGCCTTGCCTCTCGCCCATCGCCAGCATGAGTATCGTTACAGGACAAGATGACATGGATTCTCGAGGTAGGGCACCAAGCCGGTGGTGGGAAGACCAGTCTCATTCGGGCGATGCTGCCCAAGGGGATGCTTTCAAGGTCCTTGAAAGATCAAAACGAGAGTCGAAGTACATGGGTGTACCTCGGCAGGCACGTAATCTACCAGCCGCGTATGAGAGCGGTCCGTCTGCGTCGACGACTGCTGGGTGGCGACAATCAGCGGGTTTAATCCAACCGATTACGTATAGACCGGACGAGTATCCTCCAGAAAAGGTTGGCTGGCCCGCAGAAGGCTCTTCGGCTCCTCCACCACCGCAACTTCCACCCACGCCTCTATCAGCTCCGTACACACCGGATCCGAGAAAACTAGATATATCACGCCTAGTGACCTTACCTCCACCATATCCGCGACATCATCCAGCGGTTAACAACAGCCACCCAGATCTGGCAGACGTCAGAGCTGTCGTGCGCTCGCTCAATGAGGAAGTACCTACGTCGATCAGAGATACCTATGATTCCCAAATCCTCGGAAAACGGCAACGAGCGGACTCGTGGTGCAAACACCAGCGCTCACTACATAGGCAGGATATTGAATTCCGGATCGAGCATGGCGAAATCTCGCCGGAGGAGTATGACGAAGTGGAGAAGGAGCTCGAAGCAAAAATTCACGAATCTGAGAAAGAAATCACACAAGCGGACTTCGACCTCTTCCAGGATTTCGTACTGACACCGCTACACGCCATTTTCTCCGATCGTATCAAAGTAGCTACCTCGTCGCTAGACAAGTTGAGCAGCCGCCTATTCTCCGATGCGCAGTCACATAGCCCTAATCTACCGCAAGAAGAAGGCGACGAGCAGCCTGAACTCCTGGAAAAGCTCACTCAATTGAAATGGCTCTTCGAAGCGAGGGAGAGCCTCCACCGCCAAATTTACGATCTTCTCAGTGACCGTAATGACAAATATAAAGCCATCATTCTACTTCCCTACAAGCAATTTCAAAACCGCGAGAAGTATGCAGAAGCGGAACAGTTCTTTGCCAAAGACGCTCAGGATCGTAGAATTGCTTTCGAACGAGCCATCTGCTCTCGGGCCCAAGCCTTTCTCTCAGTGGTCGAAAATAATGTCAGCCGTGGTGTAGAGGTGCAGCTTTCCGCGTTTTGGGATATTGCGCCTTGCTTGCTGGAAGTACTACACAAGATTCCACACGACCTAGAAGGCTTCGAAATCCAGATTCCTCCCAACGAGTATGAAGAGAACCCGAGCTACTATCAACATCCTCTCCAACACCTTTACTCCCTCCTTGGTCATGCGGACAAGAGCAGCTATCAATTCATTGAGTCCCAGGTCAACCTTCTCTGCCTTCTGCACGAGGTTCGCTCGCATACGCTCATTGCGCAATTGAGAGTCGAAACGCAATCAAGTGACTTGCAGAGACATGAGGAGACGAAGTTAACGGAAGACCTGAAGGAGAAAGTGGGCGTCGTGGAGGGTCAATGGGAGGAAGCACTGGGGGGCGAGCTGATGGAAGCGAGGGAGAGGGTAAGAGGGCGGCTCCTGGAAGAAGGCGGTTGGGACGATGAAGAGGAGGAAATATGAGGAAACATAAGAAAGCGATGATGTTTTATGCGAGCTGATACCCTACTACAAAGCGAGGAGCTGGATGGAGTTCATTGCCATGATTACTTTTGGTGAGCTGGGCGCTTCGACAAAGCATAGATTCAAATATGCATAAGGTAGCAATATACTAATCTAACAAGCGCTTCTCTCATCTATCTAGGCGCTAACAGCGTTAGGTATAGCAATGATATTTCCAGCACGTTTTGGGATTCATAACGCAGCACATGTCGCCACATGATCAAGTACCGCGCTTCACCAGCAGGGAGCCATCAAAAAGGTTCCATCCTGGACAAGCGACAATTCACAGTCCCGTTATGCACAGCAGTCGGTTTCGATTATGGACACATCCCCATTTTACCAGTCAGTGTATGGTTAGCTTTTGGTCTGCCAAGAAGTCGATAATATTGAGAATTTCGACTGTTGGAAGACTTCTTTTGACCTAGCCGCGTTTATAGATATCACACCTCATCGGTTGCAACAAATGTTTCCTTTCGCGAGGAGTAGAGGTTCCAGAATAAGCTTCCCACCCTCGAAGGCTTGTTTTGGTACGGTTATCATGGGAGTGATGCGTCTGAAGATGCCGTCAACGTGTGAAATTGGTCCAAGTTGACTTCGCTGAGAGTAGATAAAGTCTCGTCTTCACGCATCTTACAACCTGTCTCAGCGGAACGCTTCGCGAAGCTCCAGACTCTGACACTCGACGGCTCTTGCTTCGGAGCTGACCCATTCAAGTTGCCCTGATGAGACTCTTGACGCAGCTTGGATATTCTTCAAGTGCGTTCTGTTTGTGAAAGAAGGCGCGCTAATTGAGAGGCTGGTCTGGCATCTTGTGGGATATGGTGAAGATTCTTGTCCTGTTGTTGATCGAGAAGCCTGGGACTTGAGTGATAGGATGTTCACGTTTAAAAGGCGGCCAGTGGGAGACGAGATAGTGTTTGGTGCGTAGACGCCTCCTAGAAGGTGGTGGAGTGATGTAAGCTGCGAGCTGATGGTGTAAGCTTGTTGGGCGCTAATTACCTTTTCGTTGGGGAAAACGTGGAATATCAGAATGCTCAGTATAAATGTCTCGATAGTGATCTGGGAGGCTAACGGTGTGGAATGCATTTATAGGTTATACCCAGATTCAGAACGATCTTCTCAAAAACCCAGGCTGCTGAGTATACACAAGCAGAAATATACGGCAGAATACCAAGCAAAATCCGCTTTCATCCACTCATTTGAACATCAATCATGTACCTCACGTCCCCGTACCCGACCCATGGTATATCGAGAGAAAAAACACCTTCGCCCAAACCACCTAGCTGTCTCTAGCCACCCACCACCTCACTCTCCTACAGAAACCTCACTTCTTCCACCACCTCCCCGTCTTTGACTTCCTCGCCCCATTCGCCCCCTCTCCCACTATCGCCACATCCCTCAACTCCCCATCACCCTCCCACTCACTCACACTCCCCTCATCCCCCAATTTCCTCATCGCAATCCCCTCCTCCACCGCCTTCGCCTTCCTCTCCTTTCTCTGCCTCAGGAACGTCCTTCCCCAAGCGAAATACACGATTATTGCCACCACAGACAACAGCACTACGGGGATGAGGATGCCGAGAGTGACTTTGCAGCTTGAATCGCAGGTTGAGTGCTGCAAGGGAGGGTGTGCGGCGTTGCTTGTTTTGGACGAGGTGCCGGTGGGTGTGGTTCCTGCATTCGAGGCTGTTGATGGATGGGTAGAGGTGGCGGTAGGAGCGATACTGGAGGAGATGGAGGTGGGGTGGACGACGGCTAGGTTCACGAGGTTGGGGGGAGGTACATATACCATGTTGGAGACCAAGGAGATGAGTACTGGATTTTAGGGATGGGTGGCGAGAGGCCTTTCGCTTATATTGATTGCTTTCTTGGGTTCAGAGAGAAAATTGGAACGGCCTAAGGAATAGATTTTGGGATGCGACATGTTTCTATATACACCTACCTTTGTGCAGTGCCGTAAAAGCAAGGCTGAGGGGGTATCGAGCAGCATGCTGAGCTGAGAGTTGAAACGAGCGCAGAGAGGCGTGTGCAGACTGTGCGACAGTAGGAACATGTTCTATAAAATAGGTCCTACATTTTCCTGCAGACGAAACATGCTAGGCGAAGGGAAGTGGACAACATGATGGCTGTCACGCAGCAAAAGAATCCTTCAAGCTTGGTGAACGCCGGCACGAGTGTTTTAGAGGGGGGAGTAAATCATTTCGAGTGGTTGATGTCAAGTGGCAGGGTTTGATTGAGCCTCCTCCTGTTAATCCTTTGGGGCGAAGCCTGCAGGGGTTTGAGGCTGAGATGCAGGCAGGATATTGTACTGCGGTTCGAAAGGTTGCCGCGCGCGAATGTGAAAGTGCTTGGGAGTCGTGAGAATGAACGGGAACACTGGGAGGATACTGTGGAGCTTAGAGAGGATGCATCATTGTGGATTACTAGTAATTGTAGTAGATGTCAGTTAGACTGAAGGATCTCGGCTCACTTGCAGGCATTTTTTCAATCTCCGATGCTCGAACAGGTCTAATGGGACTAGTAGCTATGTTCAATTGAGCCCTGGACAAGCCCGCAGTCAAGCAGGATGAGCTCGCGACGTAGTCGTGGAAAGCACCTCTTAGCACATCTCAACGACAATCGTACCCACGCAGTGACACAAGGGAAATCGACTGCTCACTGTGTACTTCGCCAAAAGTTATATTGTGCATCAGACAGCAATGCTAATTCGGAATATTAAAGGATCGCAGACAAAGGTGTCTCGAAATCTCAAACGTCCACGACCAAGGTCAACCATAGCTCACCAAGAAGTCAGCAACGTTGCCGACGGAACCATCGACACTCAGTAGCCCTACTTGGCTATCGTTCTAGCGAACTGATAAATAATCAGGTACCCTCTTCCTCAATGGGCGGAGCTGGCATCTTGCACAAGAAAATCATCAAGACCCTCCGGGGCCCACCCCATGCGAAACTAGTACGCGCCGGCGGTGCTTGCAGAAAACATGATTAGGAATACTCCTATGGGACTGTGGGTACTCGGGAAAGTAATTTAGCTCCCAAGATGTTGAAGGACCGAAGATTGGTCGTGGAGGGGAGCACTTATTGCGATCATTGGTCTGAGCATTCACTGCGTGAGTATCATACAAATCATGTTATACATGCAATCATTCCTTGACCCATACGGCTGCCATTCCCATTCCCGTGCCCACGCACATTGACGTGACGCCAATCCTCTTCCCAATTCTGCCAAGCTCGTTAAATAATGTCGAGACTTGCCTCGCCCCTGTGCATCCCAGTGGATGTCCAAAAGCGATAGCACCCCCATTCGGATTCACCTGGCAACATGGTTAGCTGCATTGTTTTTTTAGCGGCAGACGCCCAGCGACATACCTTTGTCTCATCCAGTCCCAATTCCCTCACACACCACAAACATTGACTAGCAAAAGCTTCATTGATCTCATAAACATCCACATCATCTTTCGATATCCCAGCTTTCTGCAAAGCCACAGGGATAGCCTTCCACGGCCCAATACCCATGAGCAGTGGTTTCACGCCGACTACCGAGCTGCTGACGAATTTGCCCACAATCTCCTGGCCCAGCCTCTCGGCCGTACTCCTCCTCATCAAAAGTACCGCAGCGGCTCCGTCAGAAATCTGGCTTGCGTTGCCTGCGTGTATGCTGCCATCTTTGGCAAAAGCAGGCTTTATTTTGGCTAAGCTTTCAGCAGTGATACCATCTCTTATGCCGTCATCCTTAGCAACGGTGATGGTCTTTTCCTCGTCGGTCTTCGGATCCACATATTTTACGTCGGTCAATGGCTCGATCTCGTCGTCGAATTTGCCGGCTTGCTGTGCCTTTAAGGCTTTCTGGTAACTTGACGCAGCAAATGCATCTTGGTCTTTCCTCGATATGGAACGGTCTTTGGCCATCTTCTCGCCCAAAACACCCATGGGAACTTTGCAATTCTTAGCTTCTGGATGGGACTCCAGCAGCTCAGAGAACTCTGTGACGGCGCCTGGACCGTATTGAGAGGACATGGATTCCACGCCGGCTCCCACACCTATCTCAATCATACCAGAGCGTATGGCGTTGGCAATATCGGCACATGCCTGCAAACCGCTGGAACATTGCCTGTTCAGGGACTTGACTGCTGTAGTCTCTGGGAAGCCGGCAACAAGGGCTGCGGCTCGGTATTCAGTGGCACCCCCTCCAGGAGCCAGCACCGAGCCGACTGCCACATCTTCTACTAGAGAAGGATCGATCTTAGAGCGCCGAATGAGGGATCTGAGGGTATGGACGAGCAAGTCTGCGGCTGCGGTGTCTTTGAGACCGCCTTTTCCACCTTTGGTGAATGGGGTCCTAAGGGCACAGGTGACGACTATGTCTTCGGGAGACTTGGCGAGTATGCTCTCCCGCCCGCGGGGGATATCGGCTTCTGAGGACGCTAGATGGGATTGAACCTGAGAGAGGCGTTGTTGTGCTGAGACTTTGTCAGATTACAGCTGATGAAACAGATAGTTGATTGCTTACCGTTTGACATGACGAAAATTTTGATACGTTCTAATATATGGGAAGAATTGGAGTAAGTAGACGAAGAAGAAGGAGAGGGGGTCGCTGGCTTATGTGTTGCTTTTGAGGGCTCCTTGAAGCCGTGGCTGACCTGACCGCACCTGCTCCGTGCCTCGGTCCACCAAATCAGGACTAGCTCGTTATCAGGATCAATCAAAGCCAAACTCCCCGTGCTCCCGTACTGATACCTCGGGTACCTCCACTTCACTGTCGCTGGTACATATGTATTCGACCATCACGTGAGGCCCCTGTTACCAAGTCTGAACCCTGTAAGTCTAGTGTCAACAATGCATCGAGTATCTCATTGCCAGCGGCATTCCAAAAGCGTTGCTTGGCCATGTCTACAAACATATTGGAATGTAGACGCAGCCTTTGACAGCATAATTCTGTCTTATTGGTATCTGGATTGAAGTGCTCCAAGTACACGTACCGCACTGTAATCACTAATCATGCCACCCGTGCTCCCCGTTGTCTACTCTACCAGGAATGCCACCTTTGTTTATATCAGACGGTCTAAGCCTTGTGTTTAGTATCTCATGGATCTTCATGAGGTTCTGCTCATGAAGATTGGTTTTTTTTGAACACTTCAAGAAAGACGGACTCTTCATAAACATATCCTTCTCTAAATATCTAAATCAACTCCTATAAAGCGACATCCGTCATAGCCATTGGCGCCATCTCTGTTCCCCCAATTTCGTTTTCGAGACGAGATCGAGCGCGCTCTGCTGCAACTCAGCTGGCTCCCATTCTGCTTTCCCTTTCTATCCGTTCATGGCGTCTTGGACGAAATTCTTTAGCCTATGTTCTATACTAACAGGCTTACAGTACTGCTCGATAGCTCACACAATCAAGCATACGAAAGTGCATCTTCCCGGAGTTTTAGCGAGCCAGACTACAGCGGGACTTCCCCCAAATATCACGATCGTCACTCAGCATCCTCCTACGACAGCAGTGCAGACTCGGGTTCCTGGCACGAAGGGAGTGAGTACGACCGTCTACCAATTTGCTCTTCAATAAGAGATGACGACTCTCTACATCTAGGCAATTTAACTGAACGTGTCACTAGATCATAGAAACAATACTAGAGACTGAAGGACGACCATCGCTACAACCGTTTCCCACCTCATTCGTAGCCTTGCATATATCGTTGGCAAGAGTGCTTTCTTATGACTTTTCAAGTTCGACAAGCAGTCCCGATAGATCAGAAGCGAATCCTACGCGATCGGCAAACACAACAATGTCATCCTGGCGTCCAAGCAGCCCCATCTCAGATGATTTGCTCAAAAGGGGAGGCACTGATTGCTTCCAACCAGTAGCTACAGGACCGTTACCGCACCAGATACGGTCTAGAGGAGACCATCCAGTGCCTCGAATTGGAATAGTACGTCGTAGCCCTGAGCTCTGCGATAAAGTTCCAATCATCTAATTGTGCGGTATTAAGGCACCACAAAGCAATCCAGTCTCCACCAACAAATTCTACGCCAATCTTTTCCTTGGTGCGCAAGGTCAGGGGGTATGGACTCATCCGTATTCTGTGACTTGGAGTAAAGGCACTGGTATTGCGAGGAGCTGGGGTTTGGCTGTGTCCCATATTGACGCTAATCAGCGAGCATCTGGGCCTCAGAGTACAGCAATACCTGGAGCGCCGGTTCAATATTTCATCAACCCCATCGGCATCCAATCACTCGTTCTGTCTGCTATCGAACTTGGGCCCTCTACAATCCTGACCACCAGGTCATTGAAGGCCTTTTCTAGCAATGCAATTCTGTCCCCCCAGGCGGATTCTTCGTCTAGCATTACGTTTCCACTTGTTCAAGGCATGGCTTTTGTCACTGGGATTTACCACGAATTGATGCCCGCAATCCAAAGCAGCGTCTTCTTTCGGACTGTGACGCAGGTGGCTGCTCCCCGAGCAGGTATCTTCAAATACAAGATCACGCTAGAGGACGACAAGAGTTGGCTGTTGTATGCAAAGCCAAACAATGGTCAAGATCCACGTCTGCAACTCATGTCACATACACTACTCCAGGGGATACGAGGATGGTCGGGTACTATACAAATTGCAAAGAACCCAGCTGGTGCCAGCGGCGAGTCAATCTATGACGGGTCTGCAGGAGTTTTCCCAACAACAGCTACTGTCTCTGGTTCTGTTTCTGGGAACGAAGGCATCTACCGAATTCACTGGACAAAGTCAGGCTTCACAAGCCTCCACTTGCTTACATACGCTCTACCACATCACTTACAATCCTTCGATGACATAACTTCAAGAGGCAAAACGAAAGTCCAGCTCCAGACAACTACTAAAGGTGTAGCGACCGCAATCATTGGCGATAGCTGGACACTTGTCGAGCAGGATCTCCCAGTAGACTTGGATTTCGCCCCCTGGACACCTACCACTAGAAGCAAGACAGCTCTATCTGAAAGCGCAATACGGTTGATTGAACAGGTCGCGGCCTCTGAAATCAATCAGGACTACAACTCTCAGACCAATCTTGACAGTATGTACTTCAGCGGCAAGGCTCTAGCCAAGTTCGCAACCATCATATACACAACGAATGTTCTCTTGAGGAAGCGGAGTCTTGCGACTCAAGGTCTGGACGAATTAAAAGGAGCATTCGCTCGCTTCGCAACGAACCAGCAGATCTATCCGCTAGTCTACGATACTGTCTGGAACGGTGTCGTCTCGAACGGCAGCTATGTTACCGGCAACTCTGGACAAGATTTCGGCAATACATACTACAATGATCATCACTTCCACTACGGTATGTGTTACTTTGTCAAGGCTTGCATATCTTCGCTAATAATCAAGCCTATTTTATCTACACCGCTGCCGTCATAGCCTATCTTGACCCGCCCTGGCTCGGCCTCAACAAAGACTGGGTGAATACATTAGTCCGAGACGCCGCAAATCCTAGCCTGCAGGACAACCTGTTTCCGTTCTCTCGGATGTTCGACTGGTATCACGGGCACTCGTTCGCGAAAGGCTTATTCGAGTCAGCAGACAGCAAAGACGAAGAATCATCGTCCGAAGATGCTTTCTTCTCCTACGCAATAAAGATGTGGGGCCATGTAATTGGAGACAAGTCAATGGAAGCGAGGGGCAACTTAATGCTGTCAATCCAAGCCAGGACGTTCATCGATTACTTCCTGATGCAAAACAACAATGTCATCCAGCCAGCTAATTTCATCGGTAATAAAGTCACTGGCATCGTACGTACCCTTGCCCCTCGTCTCTCATCGTATGGAAATTAAACTCTTTCTCTGTACAGCTTTTCGAAAACAAGGTCGACCACACGACCTACTTTGGTGCCAACCCTGAATACATCCAAGGCATACACATGCTCCCTCTTTCGCCTTCCTCCGCGTTCACTCGCCCTCACAAATTCATACTGGAGGAATGGAATACCTATTTTAACACAACATCGCCTTGGCCTGCCTCCACTATCGCCGGCGGCTGGAGGGGCATCCTCTACGGTAATTTGGCATGTATTGATCCGAAAGCAGCCTATCGGTTTTTCTCGCAGCAGAACTTCGATGGAAGCTGGCTGGATGGCGGCGCTAGTAGGACGTGGTATTTGGCATTTTCGGCTGGTGAGTTCTGCAAGCTTTCTGGAGATTATGAGTCCTGTACTGATGATATGGCAGCTTTGGGGGGCGCATGATTGATACTATTGTTATACATACGGGGCTGAAGGTAAGTAGATAGGTAAGTATAATCAGAGCTTGTCCATTAGACCGATTGGGAATATTAACTCAATGTGTAAGAGGCACAATAGTGAAGACTAAGTTTTGGTATTCAAATTTGATTCCAAGCAGATTACTACTGCGCGGAAAGATTGCCCAGTCCTCGGTACTTTTGACTGCGCGTTCACCACAAATTACAGTTGATATTTCCTTAATCATCCCTATCAAAATACCATCCCCGCTCGTTCCTAACGGTCCAGGCATCATGATGAAGCTCGGAGAGCATCGCCAAACTCAGACTTTGAAGGTCGATTTCGCACACCTCAAGAGTACAGTTTGGTGTTTCTAGTATGAAATCTGGGTTCTACTTCAGACTGACGCAGAGATCAGTTCATGATGCTTCGGATGGCTATTGGTGTTTGTAGAATAGGATAAAGGATGGTGGTAGTGGTCCCGATATATTGATCTGTGGAGTCGTGGGGAGTGGCGGTGCTTGGGAATTGAGGAGGGCTCCTATTTATGAGCTACCAAATTGGAGTGTGTGTTCGCTGCTACTACTGGATCTCTAGCATTTCGAGTTGTCACGATACTTTCGTCTGTATTTTGACTCGGGACAAATATTAGAAGTCATCATGTCTTGCGCGGTCGTGGAATCTTAATGTCACAACGCCTGCGTAATATCTCTTGATCCCACCCTAGACCACAGATGTCTCGTTCAAAGCTTTGGAATGAACATAGGCGTCTCTTCCTTCCACTTCTTATAGTCCTCTCGATCCCCATACCGCTTGTCATACTTTGTCTCGCTCAGCGGCACCCCACTGACCTTTAACAACAGAAAGCTCACAAAAGCCGGGCTAACCCCACACGCCGCCAACGCAATACCCTTGCCCATCAGCCCCCACCCCGCAAGCCCCATACCCACCTGTCCCACATTCGTCATCAGCACCCCAGCCGCGGTGGAAGCGATACCCGTCCACAGCGTCGCCTCCCCAAAGTAATTCGGATGCCTACTCTTACTCCACAACCCCCGAGTGAGGAAATCCTCTTCGTGCTTCTTCTCCTTCTTCTCCTGCACCCACGCGTTCTTCTGCCTATCCGCCGCAACTTCGAAGCTTAGCCCGCCCACGTAGAGGAGCAAGCCGATGATGTCGGTGATGCCGACTGCGGCGGGTAGGGATGCGAAGACGGATGCTGGAAGGGCGTTTATGGCGAGTACGGGCATAAGACAGAGTGATACCCAGGTTGCCTGAGCGAAGAAAGCACCGAGAAATTTGGGGGGTGAATTGCGGATGTTGTCGAAGCGGGAGTCGCTGCCGTCAGCGGAGATACGGGCGAAGAGGTAGCTGCCCACTGCTCGTGATGAAGGATCAGCCAATTGATCAATAAATGAACATTCGTTTGTTGTTGTAATGATCGGTTTAAATGCGGACAAAACGTACGTCGTGTAGCCCACAATCCAACAGCGGCACTCAGCACAAGTTGTCTCCAATTCAAGCCCGCATTTGGCAAGCCTCTCAGTGCACCTAGTATGCTCGGCCAAGCAGGTTTCACGGCACCTATTGCGGCTGCTGCATATCGTGCTCGTATCGTAGGCAAGTATAAGCTGAGTGCTGTGCATGAGAGGTAGGTGAGCGATCCGGAGAGATCGTAGAATTTTTCGGATTGAGCGAGGATGGAGGGGATGGCTACGGCGGCTTGGAGCGTGTAGGCGAGGCCGATGGAGGGGAGGAGGGTAGAGAGGAAGGGAGTCTTGAAGGTGGTGGCATGGAGGAGGGTTGAGAGTACCGCCATGATTGCGAGATATTGTCTTGGTATGAATATTCGAAAATGTTTAAGGAAGAATTCGGTGGGAACGAGGCTATACTTTGTACCTTACCACCTTACTTATCCTTACAACAGGTCGCAAGGGTCTCAGGGTCCATCTAAGGCTAAGTACCTTATCGATAATGGTACGAGTACGAATTTTGATACTCAGCTCCTCACTCACGAGAGGAATACGAAATGAACCCTGAGTTTCGTGGACGGATGCTATGCTGGTCGCTTGATCTGGGATGATATGTCAAGGCCTAGGTTTCACGCTATGCGCCAATCGTTGAGCCCTATTGGTGGTACAGATGAGATCATGGACCGAATACGACATCTGAAAGTATACCAATTGAATTCTAGTCGCAGAACCTTTGTGCTGTGTTTGTGGCACCAGCATGCGAGACAGAAATGTCGCGTATTCTATTGGTCCGAGTAGGGAAGTTTCCTGGGATCCTTGGCTTGGCACCACTGAAACATGGCGCCGCCGCCGGAGGAGCCTCCGCTAAATGGGGGCCCATAGACTTTCCGGACTTACAACGCAATTTGATCTTTCCGAGTGAGACCTCAAAATCCAAGAATGAAGTTGGCCTGCCGAGAATAGAGACCGCAAGTGTAGTCTTTGTGATTCAGGGGTGCACATAGAAAGGCGGCACGATGGCCGAAGCCCCGTCTCAAGCGCTCTTTGCGTCCAGCAGGCATGACATATGGTCTTCTCCATTGTCAGGAAGATATGCAAGTGAGAACGCTTCCTCCCTATAAATAGCCAAGCTGACCTGCTCCAGGCAAGGAGATGCTCCAACTCTTCTCACCCCAAGTTCGGTCTGCGACATGGAGGAAATTGTGGCTATGGCTGGCAGAAGGAGAGAAAGAGCTTGGACGGGACATATCAGATGAGGCAATTGAACAAATGAAGGCACACCTTTCTTTGACCGACCAAGACTTTGAAGTTGCGGCAACCGAAGAAAAGAAAAGACGCCATGACGGTCAGCAAACTCGGCATTACTACACATAGGTAATTTATTGATACTCGGGACTAGTGATGGCCCATGTCCATGCATTTGGACAGAACGCCCCCGCTGCTGCCGGCATCATTCATCTCGGAGCCACATCAGCCTACGTGACGGACAATGCGGACTTGATATTGATAAGGCGAGCTTTGGATATGCTGCTTCCGAAGCTGGCTGTTGTGATTAAGAAGCTTTCCAACTTCGCAGTCAAATACAAAGACCTTCCATGTCTAGCTTATACTCATGGTCAACCTGTTCGTTATGACTTCTATTTAATCCTTTCTCATTCCGGACAAGCTCGACAATTCTTGAAATCTTGTCTCCCACGGGTTTTGCCGTCCGACTCCGTCACAAGATGAGCCCTTTTTCCTCAATTGAATCAAAGGCTGACACCGACATTATACAGGCTCAGCCACATACAGTTGGCAAGAGGGCCGCGATGTGGATCCAGGACCTTCTTTGGGATCTACGCAACTTAGAACGGGCAAGAGACGATGTACTTGTGGAATTTAGAGGTGTGAAGGGCACGACTGGCACGCAAGCATCTTTTATAGCCATCTTCCATGGAGACCATACCAAAGTCGAAGAACTCGATGAGATCGTTACTAAGAAAGCTGGCTTCAAGCAATGCTGCCATATTTCAAGTCAGACATACAGCAGGAAGATCGATGTGGACGTATCAAATGCCTACAGCTCATTTGGCGCAACGTGTCAAAAGATTGGAGGCGATATACGGCACCTAGCCTCGTTCAAAGAAATTGAAGAACCATTTGAGTCATCCCAGATAGGTAGTTCGGCAATGGCATATGTGAGTGTCATTTTATCCCATCCAGTCATCATGTTAGGCTCGGCAAAAGTTTTCACAGAGGTATCGAATCAACCGGTCTATTTCGCGTAAGGTTGCAACATTAGTAGAATTTCTCTAACTTCCACATCTCCAGAAACGTAACCCCATGCGTAGCGAGCGAATGTGCGCATTAGGCCGGGAGCTTGCAAGTGAATGCCAGCCAGCCAACCAAACATATGCTGCACAATGGGTATGTGGAACACCGCTTGCCTTCTTGAATGCATCATTACTAAATATGATGGCAGTTTGAAAGAACACTCGACGACTCTTCAATACGACGACTCTACATACCTGAGCAGGCTCTTCTCGCCGACTCCCTCCTCATCATCCTCGACAACGTCTCGTATGGCTTGGTAGTCTATCCAGCCGTGATCCACCGCCGTCTCATGGCCGAGCTGCCATTCATGGCGACAGAAAACATCATCATGGCTCTCGTTGCGAAAGGTGTGTCGCGACAGGAGGCACACGAGAAGATTCGCGTACTCTCACATGAAGCAGGGTCCGTTGTCAAAGACCGAGGCGAAGACAATGACTTGATCGAGCGGATTCGGAAAGACGCCTTCTTTGAACCTATATTCACAGAACTTCCGCGTTTATTAGATCCCAAGACATTTATTGGACGAGCTCCTGAGCAGGTAGCGATATTTACAGCGCCTGATGGACCTGTGGAGGAGAAGCTCAAGCCGTACAAAGAGGCCATTGCAGAGGCCGGCGCCAAGTCTGGTGCTGAGATGCATGTCTAGGACTAGTCCGAAGGAAAGGCTATCGCAGCATACCCCTAGACTTGAACACAAAAGCGACTGTTGCAGGTAATGGAATAGTTCAATAGATGCATAGGGGCACCTATTTCACTAATCGATGAAATTTTGACATATGACGATGATGTGGAAGCGCATAGCTAACCCCAGATGTCTCTCATCCGCTAGGCTTGTGGTTCCTGCAATGTTACTAGGTTGTAGGCGAAGTACTGTTGTATCTCCGCTTCAGATTGTAGAATCTCCAATTCCAAAAGAGGCTTATCATTGCACATCGCGCTAGGTATATTAGGCTCAAGTTGTCATCGTCCTTCTATTCGGGAAGACTGCTCGCTGGTGACAAAGGTCGATGTACACCCTAACGCCCATTTCGGACTAGGGTGCTTTCGTCCCGCGAGCACTGGTCGTCGTTTCTGCCACGCGCAGTGTTGAGTCTATACAATACGTCGCAAGGCGGCCAAACGGCTATAAATATTGCTGCCGCCTCCGTATTCAGATGACCGCAATCTAGCGAGAGCATCAATTCCGATTTTTCCGAGTCCCATTTGGGCAAATAATACTAGTATACTATGAGTCTTCGTCCTCTTAGATCGCAAGTCTACGTTTGCAGGAGGAGAGACCATGTGTCTCTTGGGTCTAGATTAGACCTGGTGAGGACCAATCTGAGCGGAATCGCATCCTAGGTCTTGAGACATGTCTCGGAATGTTGGCCCTGAAGAGAAATGGCTGATCCCCAGATTTACTGTAGCTGGCTACCACAGTCATGGCAAATGATCATTCCGCGTCTACGACAGATCCAAAATTTGCCATCAAAGGAAGAGGATACTAATCCAAGCAGTCCCGCCGATGTTCTCTTCCGGGAGGAATTGGGCTAGAATGCGTGGCACAAGCTTGCAAGACCATACCAGCCAATCCTCAAGAGTAGCGGCCGTTGCTCACGGTCAGCAATGCGCCCGTCAAGCTATCGAAGCTATTTAGAGACTCTGCCAGCTGAGTTGCTAGCCATGGTCCTAAACGACTCTGCCCTTGGAAAGTCCGACATCGTTTGCTTCGGTATGGCGGCTGAATCGCTATGGCAGCATATGCTTCAATATACCAGGAAAGAATGTCGCTCAGCTCTGGCAGCTCCATGGGCTGGTTTCGAATTAGCCTGCACTGGCACCTATCTGACTGATCTGCCCAGCTCGTTTGACGAGGATGACCTAGCCATATCGACGGTGCAGGAACTCCACAAAACTCCACACAGATTCCTTGCAAGAAAGATCAATTGGGCCGCCATTCGTTATTATGACGTACCAAGCGAGGATCCAGCGATTGCTTGGCAAACCGCGTTCGAAGCGCTCAGAGGCGCTAACAGAGATATCTCTCAAACTCAGCTCAAAAAAATGGCCGACGAGCTGCGCTCTGCGACTACGAGGTTATGCAGCGAGTCCCTTAATGCGTCCTGGATCTTGCGAAATCTATCTACTAAAGAATGTGTTCGCTGCTGGCCTAGAACTTGTTCAGGAGCGATTCGTGGATACGTCGACTATCCAGAGGGAAACTGGCTATACCTCGATGATGTTTTGCTTATGCCGATCTGCTGGACGAGGGACGGCGCTGGGAACGGAAAAGATGATCTCATTGTCAGCCGTCGGGGGAAATGGGCCGGTCATTGCTTTGATATTGTTGCCCTCGATGGTGAAGAGGCGTTGAGTGTAGGAAACGGTGAGTGGGTGGATGCTACGAAGGAAGTTGTGAATGAAGCGTGGAGGCTGCGCTATAAGATTGATGGGGGCGTGCGTCTGAAGCTAAGGTAGTGGACATCGACAACATCGCTACAAGCGGAGTTGAACATGATCAACTCTACGATTTGTTGCGCAAAGCAGTAGGTAAATTGGCTGATATTGACCCTTCCTCCCATTGCCAACGACCAAAGAAGGGGCTGGAAAAGTTATAATCGTGGCTTAGAGCTGCCCGAAGACAAGCGAAAGTGACTAATACCAGCTTCCTGCAAAACCATTGATCAATCAGTACCAGACCCCAACAAAGCCTATCACCTAATTCTAGTAGCTTCGAAACAAGCGAATTGGTTGCTGTACTCTGTCTGATGCGTTTCGATTTGGACGAGCTTCAGCTACAATGGAGGCATGCAACGCCAAAATCTAGCACAACATGCCCTCTACACTCTCCCAACCGACCATCTTCTCGTCAAAAAGGGTAACAGAATCGTAGCTGGTCAAGCTTGACCTGATCCAAAGCAATGGATGGGAGCCACTCGTTTCGACCGCTTACAGATCGAGTAGAGTATCTCTCGTTTCGGGACTCATGCGCAAGAGGTGCGTTTTCGGATTTCGCAGACCTATGTACGCTTAGATTGTCATTCATACTTTTCCTACGTAGTTAGATTGTGGGCATTTTCAGTCATGGTGCAGCAGCGGACGTCATAAGGTCTACTCCTCCATTCAAGTTTAAGGATCGCTAGAAGGAAAGTGGGCCTTAAATGGGTAGTAGTACTTCTACTTACTTATCTAGACTATAGCCATTTTTTTTACGTTAAAGCCGCGGACGTTATTAAATTAACTCCTCTATTCATATTTAACGATTATTAAGAGGAAGTTAGCCCTTTAATAGGTACGCGTACTACTACTTACATGTCTAGAATATAGGCATTTTCAGTTATGGTAGAGTAGTAGATATTGTAAGATTTACTCCTCTATCGAATTTTAACGATATTCAAGGGAAAGTAGCCCTTTAATAGGTACGAGTACTACTCCTTATATATCCGGCTTATATACATTATCACTTACGGTGGAGTTACGGATAATGCAAAATCTACTCCTCTATATCCTATGCATTCAAGTCTTGAAGGAAAGTGGCCCTTGGATAGGTAATAGTGCTTTTCCTTGATCGTCCGCATTATAAGCAGTTTTAGGTGCGGTTGAGCAGCGGATGATATAAGATCTACTCCTCCATACCACATATTTTCAACTCTTACGATTGCTAGAAGGAAGAATGGTTACCATCTTACTCATAGCCATGGGATTTTGATGTGGTCTGCTTGCTTGATTGTAGCTATAGGAGCCTACAGTTGCAGGCAGATGGTCTCGCCAGACCTAGCCAGCCATCTCCATCCTGGGCGTTTCCGCCTCGTTGTGATATCTCTCGCTATTATTGTACATGTGTGTGGGGTCTCCCCATGGGTGCATCATACATCCCTGCCGTCTTCAGCTCAGATGGCCAACCTCATCGCCACTGAAGGCTATGGCCTGCCAGATATTTATGTTCATGTGTGTAGGCATGCTAGCCGATCGTCAGTGAAAGCAGCAAGGTACCAGCAGAGTTCTTACCCCAGAGCTCACTTCTTCAGACCAGAGTTCGTAGCCTTGCTTCGTCTTTGTAGCTGTCCCAGAGGGCATCGCGTACTTTCTTCGGGTTTCCCGGTTCCGTGACGTGGATCTGAGCGATGACTTTACCCGAAGGAAGCTGGCTGACTCCTGACTTTCCTCCGCCGCGCTTGCCAAGGGGCTGAATGAAGAGTCTATGGGTGCCGGAGCCGTCCTGGTTCACCTAATGATATAGGTCATCAGCACCAGGGTTGCAGACAGTGATACTGTTGTTGGCTGACCCCCTGGCGGTCCAAGCGAAACCCATTGACCTTGTCCAGCACGAGGGTCTTTTCGGATGATGCAAAGTTCTTCAGCTTCGCGTTTGGTATGTCGTCAAGGAAGGCTCGAACAGACTTGTCATTTGCGCTTGGCATCTTGACGAGACGGATGGGCTGAGGGTGAGTTTGGCTTCGTTGATGACAGTATTCAGCGTTGTGGATGAATGGTGATGGAGAGGATGGACAGGATTGAGAAGAGAGCAAGAGGGGAACGATGGCGTAGAGGATGAGCAAGAAGAGTGAAGCATGACCTTAGCAATAAGAGAGGAGAGTGAATTGTTGCGTCACGCCTTGGGGAGTGAATTCTCGGGTCATAATTTGAACAGCTTGAGCAAAATCAGGCATTGACTGGCCTATTCATTGTTGGCTTCGACACTATCTTAAGGCACCCGAGTCAGGAGAGGTGTTTCTTAGAATCGACTCGAGCCTCAAGCCATTATCACAACGTTTGCGGTCCAAATGTATGGAACACAACAGGTTGCGGGGTGACCGTTATCGGTGTGAATGTCAGTGGAGGATCCTTCGTATGGACTTAGCTCAGTACAGATGTTTTGTGTTGAAGCGAATAGAGTTTCAATTTGGTCGAAAGATATAGCTTGGTAGTTTTAACATAATTCCTACTTTACCTATACCACATCACAATGCTTCTCTCAGGACTAAGAATTCCTCGCGGCTCTCGCACGATATGGGAATATAGGACAATTCGTACAAAGACGACCATACAACAATTTACATGTCCGGACATAGTATCTTTGTTTACCTCACATGATACATAGAGCCAAGCTAGTGTCGGCTGCGTGTTTTCGCGCTAAACGGCTTGGCATCGTACGTGTTTTTCAATCACTTTTGGAAAATCATGACTGACTTCCTTCAGACTCGACAAATGAAAAATTCGGCTGATTACTTACCCTTGAGCTATCTCCCGAATACTTCCCGTCAGGGACATTCTTGTGAGCCAAGAATTACACCCATGGCTAAGGAAGAAGTCCATCACGAAACAATACTCTGGACTAGAGGACAACCCGTATGGCCTCGGCAACCCAATATCGGTATAATTAGATCGCTAGCAAGACACCACCTCGCCACAGAGCTCCCCAGCCCTCTTGACGATACTTTGTTGAAGGTCAGCTTCTTTGATGAGGGAGGCTTCAACAAGCTATACGAGATCTGTTACGCCGGCCATGACGCAAGCTACCTTCTCCGGGTAACAGTACCGATAGAGCCGTACTACAAGACTGAGAGTGAGGTTGCGACCATCGCATACCTACGTGCCAACACGACGATTCCGGTACCACGAGTTCTCGCATGGAACTCGAGCCGTGATAATGAGCTCACCTTTGAATGGGTTCTGATGGAAAAGATGGGTGGTGTATCGCTGTTCGATGTTTGGCGGAAAATGCCATGGGAGCGTAAGCTAGAGCTAACGAAGGCCATTGCTGGAATGGTCAAGCAGCTGCGAGACCAGAAGTTCGACCGTATTGGAGGGTTATACTTCGAATCTGCTGTGCATCACCAGACGACTAAAATTGAGAAGGCAGCCAAGCCAAAAACAACGAGGAGGGTCTTGCCTGTGGATGAGCCACAAGACGAGCTTGTGGACGAGCCTACGCACGGGCCGGTGGACGAAGCTGTGGACGAGCAGATGGACGAGCCTATTGATGAGCTTCTATTAGAGCTTGTGAACGCGCTCATCGACGAGGTTGTGAGTGAGTCTGTGGACGAGCCATTGGTTGCTGGTAGGGAAGCTGGTTATGATGCTGCGAATATGAAGGCAAGCGACACCGCAATTCCCTCGGCTCTTCAACGTCTGCCTCTCGACGTTCGAAGCATAGCGGACGCCCAGTCTCCGACCGTAGGTCTTCAATACAACGTCAACGATGCCCCGAATGAGGTGAAGCAGATAGTGTCAAATGATAGTGCCGAACCTGACGGTGTCCATGAAGCGGGTGCTACTGGGACAAGCACTGTTGAGCCCTTTAGAAGAAGCGAAAAGGAGAAACCCACCGGCAGCGTGGGCCAAGCTGACTTTATTGTTGGCCGAATGTTCGATCCATTATTCTATGTCGGAAACCGTCCATATCTATCAGCCAACCGTGGACCATATCGAACTTCTCTCGAGTGGCTCAGTGCCTTGGTCTGTGTGCAGCTAGAATGGATCAAGAACGGTCCCATTGAGGGTGACGAAGAATACGGGGAAGATTTTGAAGAAGATTTTCCGATGATTGAACGTTTGTGTAAAGGCTTCCTCAACATACTACCGACAATTTGCTCGGATGAAGAGGGACCGGACTCCTTTTGTCTCCACCACAGCGATCTCAACGCAGCGAATATCCTCGTCGACCCGGATACTTTCGAAATCACTGGTATTGTAGACTGGGAATTTATCAATGTCGTTCCAGTGTGGAGAGCTTTCGAACACCCTGTTTTCCTCGTGAACATTGAACCCATGTCCGAAGAAGAGCCCCCAATCCCGGTCTACGAAGACAACGAAGATGACATTGCTGTATATGAGAGAGACCAGTGGGACGAAAGAATCCTGCGCCGTCACTTCGACCAGACAATGGACCTCCTTACTCAGGGTGACAGGATTTGTATCGACGACGCGATGAAGATGAAGGCTAAGCGCGATTGCCGTGAATACATACCAGCACTCACAGATGTGTGGAATTGGTCGAAGATTTGGCTAAAGACCTACAAGACCACAGGTGTGAGCAAGAATGGCAATGAAAGGTCGAAGGAGTCATGTGTATACGAGGAAAGCAATGGCGATATCGAGGATTACACCTGGCTTGATTCAACACAGTCCTGAAAAGGTAGAGCTACTAATTGAGATCGTATCCTTACTTTCACACTTCAAAGCAACCACCTGATAATTCTTTCCCTACTACCATCTCTATGAGATAATGGTCACTCACTTCATAAAGGATTATAGGCAATTCGTCACGGTTGATGGCCTTATCCTGTGAGTGCCGTCAAGGTAGTGGGGACGCGAGATCGTCATATTTTTGATCGTGAATTTCAAATCTGTCGAACATCGCGCCAAGACTTAGTATGAGGAAGCCCCTTTGGGATGTGAGAGTAATTCATAGTATCAGAAATCATTGAAGGGGGCTCAGATTGCCGTTACCAAACCCAACCATCGCACTGTCGCATTTCCCTGTCCCTCCCAAAGCACTCGATAAAACAGTGAGATTACTCCCGTTTGCTGGATAGAGTCAAGTCCGTGTCCTCAGCTGTGTCGCCCCAATTCTCATTGTTACGGTTGAAGTCATTAGGAAAGCCGCCACCGAACTGCACATCAACCAATTGGGACGGACGAATCCATTCGCGTCCAATTGTCGGTAATTGTCCAGGTCTCCCGGCCAGGCATTCATCCCTGATGCGACGAGCCGCTTGCAATATTCTGCTGAAGTGAAAGACATCCTACTTTAGTTGTGGTTCTCGACCACATCTCTGGGCTGCCACATGAGCAAGATGCCGCACCAAGTCTTTGCACTAGGCATATAGTCGGAGCCGGCGCCAACGAAAATGCTAGGGAGGGGGAAGACGAAGGCTCCTTTCGCTGTTGGGCTGAAAATCATATTTCGAAGACAGCATTGCTGATTGGTGGCCTCGAGCCGTCTGAGGGTGTAGTCGCAGCTCAGGAGTTCGGGTATCAGCGTATGGGGAATATGATAGTTACAAGTGACTTCAGCGAAACAGACGGCCGGACCATATGGACATGAGTAGTAGAAATTTCATTGTGTGCAAGAATGGTATCTCATCTAATTTGCTGCAATCGATAGATGGAATCCACGCATATTGTTCGGTGAGCACATGCCAGGGGTTTAAAAATATGCGAGCGACCTAAAGAGACGATTGTTAGATAAGCACCTTGCATGTCGGAAAAAGGATTGTTCTACCCATAGGTCCGAACGGTCACAAATGAAACATAAGACAGCATGAAACATAGAGTAGGGGATAAGCTACTGAGTTGGATGCCATCCTGTAAACATGTCTGCAATAGAGACCCAGTCATCTATTCGCCAGATCGGGTTAACGAATTTTCAACTCAGAAGTGACTTTTAGTAAGCGAATGGACCACTGATGGGATCAGTCAGTGATAAGACCCTTCATGCTGAGTACGTGAGACTTGAGCATTGATGCTTCCAATCCAGGCGCAACAAATGCTGGAGCAAGTGTTATCAAGCTTGCTGCGATGGTCCATTCGTCATCAGGTACGCGCCCAGAGCTACACGTGACGCTCAGTAGTCAAGGATTGAGGGGCCATGGGAGACTTTCATATACGCAGCGTTGATTGAACGTGAAAAGGTGCAACGAGAGGTTGGAAGATGTTGCTGATAAGGCCAGCTAGTGAGTAATCGCACGATGCCGCCTTCCGCCCCTAGCGCCCCTCGGCTTGGCGTTTTTCTCGCCGAAACTTCCTCGTCCTGTCAAGTGCACAGCCCGATTGCCAAGAGCTGCATGACGTTGATTAGCAACGGCGATGGAAGACCTTCTGCTGGCCAGCGGACTGCTCTCAACATTAAGGGTCTCTCGGGCTATACGAAGCAGCTCACTGGTCATCAATCGCGAGCCGTACTACATGATAAAGACCTCAATATCCAGTACTCGAAATTCTAGCGACTGCATTCCAACTTGTGCAAATCCGTGACTACCCATTCGAGCTCTATGGATATACCCAAGCTTTGCCAATACTGATCCAGGGGAGCCAAGATGTGTAAGTTTGATGACCTATCGCAGTCATTGGTTGCCCCTCTTTTCAACCCCATGTGTACACGCAATGGAGCTTTGTTCCACACCATATTTGATGTCTCAGCCACTCCCATTGTCCTTCTTCATCCTCATCCGTCCCAAGTCCGCGTATCGCATATGAATGCAAAGCTGACACCATGAGAACCCAGCTTCAACTCTGAAGACCAACTTCAGGAAGGTTGGCAGGCCATCGAATAGCAGGAGTAACAGTATGCGCAGCGGTCGAAGCACATCTCGAGGAGATATGCCTCAAAACAATGGAAATACCTCGAATGGAGGAGTTATTGAAACAATCGAGGAGCATACCAGCGAGCTCACATCCCTGCTTGCGCGGCCTTTTCACACCTCAGATGGCGGTCCCCTTTGGGAAGATAGGAGACCTTATGTGAAGTGGCCTGCCTCCTTTATCCGCAGGACATACCAGACCCTGGCGAGCAATCCCGTCAACGTACTGCTGGTATTCGTACCTCTGGGGATAGTGTCTGGAGCCGTGGGATGGAGTCCAACGGCGACATTCATCTTAAACTTTCTTGCCATTATCCCCCTGGCCTCGCTGCTAAGCTTTGCAACTGAAGAGCTATCCGTCAAATTAGGGCAGACATTAGGAGGCCTGCTGAATGCATCCTTCGGGAACGCTGTCGAACTGATTGTACGAACCTCCGTAGAATTCCAATTTCACCGCTAACATTAAGCAGGTCAGCATTGTTGCCCTAAAACAGGGACAGATCCGTATCGTTCAATCCAGCATGCTTGGCTCCATCCTCTCCAACATCCTACTCGTTCTCGGTTGCTGCTTTCTCGCTGGCGGCGTCCGCCATAAAGAACAAAGCTTCAACGGAACGGTAGCATCAACGATGTCCTCGCTCATGGCCGTCTCGACTGCCTCTTTGATCATTCCCGCCACGCTTTACGGAGTCATGCGCAACTCCAGTGCCGATATTGACAAGGACAAGAACATTCTCATTCTCTCGCATGGTACTGCTATTATACTGCTGATTCTTTACGTCTTATACCTCCTGTTCCAGCTGAAGACTCACGCCACACTGTTTGATGAGGAGGAGAACGAGGACGGCAGTGTCGAAGAGAAAGAGCCCGACATTCTATCCCCCTGGGCTGCAGCCGTTGCTCTTGTCCTTATCACGGTCATGGTCGCTGTCTGCGCCGAGTTCCTCGTGGATAGTATCGATTCGATAGTGGAGACTGCTCATATCTCCAAGACATTCATCGGTCTGATTCTTCTACCGATCGTCGGTAATGCAGCAGAACACGTCACGGCGTGTGTCGTTGCATGGAAGGACAAAATGGACCTAGCCATCGGTGTGGCGATTGGCAGTAGCATGCAGATTGCACTGCTCGTAACACCATCCTTGGTGATTTTGGGTTGGATCATTGGTAAGGATATGACGTTGCATTTCGAAACGTTCGAGACTGTGGTGTTTTTTTTGAGTGTGCTGATCACAAACTATTTAATTGCTGTGAGTCATGCCGCTTATCAACTCTGCAAGACCCTCCTGCTAACATCATGGACAGGATGGCAAATCAAATTACCTGGAAGGCGCAATGCTGTTGGGCATGTACACGATTATTGCCCTTGCTTTCGTAAGTCCTGCCGCTTATTAACATTGACAACGTCATTATGCTGACAATAGTGCAGTACGTCTATCCTGACGAAGTTGAAAAAGGAGCCAGCGGTATCCTATTTCTTCTACCAAGCCGATCTCCGTAAAACCGAGTGTCCTAAAAACGTATTTTGTTCCTCACGAATTTTCTTACGCGGAGCTCATTGTAAAGTATGCACGCTTCTTGTAGATATTCGGAAGAGAATTGTGGTTGAAGGCAATTTGTAGTGAGCCTACGCGAGATAGTTGAGATTACTATTCCTTTCCACTATCAATGAACGTATAATTCTATATTAGCCACCACGCAATACAGCTCGGGGAACTATGTGCGTTCGCACCGAGCAGAGTATGTGCCCGCCTGTCGTCGAACTCAAAGCCATGTGCTCCTCTCTTGAGCGTGGTGTACAAGGTTCAATGAGTTAATTCCCTACTCAATTATGCACAACCCTCTTGACATTATTTTCTGCTCTTGGCACAAGAGTTTGGCTACTGTATATATATGACACACAGAAGTGGAAAACGATAATCAATAAGGACAATTCATCTCTCTAGGGCCTTGCGGGGGATTGTCGGCTGGAGTGGCTGTGGGTTCTGATTACTTGCCATCTGTTGCTTATCTTGGTGGAGAGTCATGTATAAGGATGGAAGTATGACGATCTATTATTTTGTCACGAGCTTCCATTTACTGGTCCACAGAGTCTATACCTACAAGTCTATCCTGATGACGGGATGGGACGGACGCCGCCCCACAGAAGACAATGATAGTAAGCTTCTTGTGTAGCGATATTGTCAGGCAGCACTTGGGACGGCTCATCATAACGTGAGCACTTTGTAAAGGCCAGACCTTCTTCGCTCCTGTTCAATGTGACATTGGCGACTTGGATTTAGTCATGAGGTAAATATCTATGGCATACAACGTACATCAAGCCCTTACAAGACCAAGCATCCATCGAGGACTTCCACCGTTGCTAGGAAATGCCAAGCCGGGTGTTCGGCACCCGTTTGACCTATCCAACTGCAAGAGTCATAAATTTACTATTTATTTTCAGGTGGATTTTACCCTACCTATATAATCTATACGTATAAGCTCAGCCCTATAAGTATAAATTAAGGAAAGTTATTTAAGGGACCTATTAGAAATTATATTAATCTTAAAGGAAATTATATCCTCCTTTACTAAGACCTTTACTTTATAAAGTATATATAAAAGTAGTAAATAGTATTAAATAAGGATATTATTAATATTAAAAGAATTATTATTGTATAATAAAGCTATTTATAAATCTCTTATAAAATCTTATAATTATATTATAAATATTATTATTATAGGGAAGCTCTTACTTTAATAATAAAGATAAAGTAATAAAGAATTTCTTATTATATAAGGAGGTTAGTAGCGCTAATTACAATTAATAAGAAAATCTCTTTGAAGATAATAAAGCCTAAAAGTAGTAATATAATTTTAAATTAAATGATAATATAATTAAAGTAATAAAATTAAAATTTATAAATCCCTTTAATTCTCTTTCTTATTTTATAACCTTTCTTAAATATTTATTTAAATATAATATTATATCTCTTCTTTTTATTTAATTATCTTTATAACTTAAAAGGTTTAATATATCTTTTAAGGAAGGTAGTTAAGATCCTTAAAAGTTTAATAACTATAATTTTAATAAAGAATATAAGGTTAAAGTATTAAATATTTTATTATATAAAATTAAAATTTATAATAAATAATATAAATTAAATCTTACTTAATAACTTTAAAGCTTATAAAGTAGAAAGGAAAGTAAAAGCTTATTTATAAACTTATAAAGAAGCTATTAAAGAAGGTAATATAAAAAAAGATTTTAAAGATTATAATAATAATAATAATTTTAAAGAAAATTAGGATAATAAATTCTTTAAGCTTTAACACTTAAATTTATTAATTTAAATAGGATATCTTAAAGACTTTAAATTAATTATATTAATATAAGATAAAAAAGGATATTCCTTTATTATAAAGGAGCTTATAAAGCTCTTAGTTTAATACCTATTTTATATTTATAAAGTTAATAAACTCTTAATTAATATTTATAATTTATAATTACCTTA